>Ga0209064_1000134_pt1 | contig 168785 bp, 175 predicted proteins | sample Inofromicrocosms_FD_187498 | JGI IMG/M metagenome (GOLD analysis project Ga0209064, IMG submission 187498) | Mouse cecum microbial communities from Vienna, Austria - Inoculum for glucosamine and mucus D2O microcosms (SPAdes) (version 2) | ecosystem: Host-associated > Mammals > Digestive system...
AGAAGCTTGTGCAGGAAGCTCGAGACGGAGCGCTTCTGATTGTTGTCAGTCCTGCCGCGGTTCGCTGCCTTTCTGAGATCGTTCCTGATTTTCCGGACAGCACGCATTTTGCCGCGGTCGGCGCCCCGAGTGCCGAGCTCATTCAAAAGTATTGGCCGAACACCAAGCGCGCGATTTTCCCGAAGGGAACATCACTGCAGAGCGGATCAGAGCTGCTTTTTGACGAACTGAAGGCGCTCGGTCTTCCCAAGAAAGCGATCATTCTGCGAGGACAGACGGGCCGAGAGTTCCTCTTTGAAGAGCTTCAAAAAGCCGGCGTGGATGTCCGCAAAGAAGTCATCTACCGGCGCATCCCTTTCAAGGCGTCTGAGGAAGAAAAAGCACAGCTTGAGCAGACTCCTCCTGCCGCGGTGTATTTAACAAGTTCGGACTCCGCAGATATTCTTTTAGAAAACGTATGCGAATCCATGCGTGAATCTATCAAAGACGCCGCTGTTCTGACGATTCATCCGCGTATTGCAGAACGGCTGTATGAACTCGGTTTCCCGCGCGTCTCACTGATTGATTCACACGATCCGAACTTAATCCATGAACTCTGTCGTTTGGCACGGAGCTCTGAGTAATACTAAAATTAAACTTTTATTTTCCATCGAGTCGAGAGTTAAATATGGATATGTCAAAAATTAGTGCGGGGCGCGATCTTCCGCATGACTTCAACTGCGTCATTGAAATCCCCGCGCAGAGCGATCCTGTCAAATATGAAGTAGACAAAGAAAGCGGCGCGCTTCTGGTTGACCGTTTTATCGGTACCTCCATGCGTTATCCCGCCAACTACGGTTTCATTCCTCAGACACTCGGCGATGACGGAGACCCGGTTGACGTCTGCGTTATCACTCCGTTCCCTCTTCTTGCCGGTTCCGTCATTCGCTGCCGTCCGCTCGGCATGCTGCTGATGGAAGACGAAAGCGGCGGTGACATGAAGATGCTGGCTGTTCCGGTTCAGAAGCTGACTCCGAGATACAACAAGGTCAACACCATTGAAGATGTACCTGAAGATCTTCTGGCTCAGATCCGTCACTTCTTTGAACACTACAAAGATCTGGAAAAAGGCAAGTGGGCCAAGGTTTCCGGATGGACAGGTCCTGAAGAAGCCTGCAAAGTGATTATGGACGGTGTAGAAGCCTACAAAAAAGCTGAATAATGTTTAGCGCAAAAAAATCCCGAGAGTTTTTTCCCGGGATTTTTTTTGCCTTATGACTTATTTGATCTTATAGATCCAGCCTTCAGGACCTTTGACCGTACCCATCTGGATGCCGGTCAGAGTTTCTCTCAGTTTTGTGCAGACCGGTCCCATTTTTTCCATACCGGAAGGAAGATAAATATCGCCGTCAGGCGTATTGATCATGCCGATCGGAGCGAGTACCGCAGCTGTGCCGCAGAGCGCGCCTTCCTGCATGTCTTTCAGCTCGTCAAGACGAACTTTTCTTTCTTCTACCTTCATACCGAGAATATCGCGGGCGACCTCAACGAGTGAGCGGCGTGTAATCGAAGGAAGAATAGAGTCAGACTTAGGAACAACAATCGTTCCTTCTTTATCCACAAACAGCAGGTTCGCGCCGCCTGTTTCTTCAATGTAAGTACGAGTGGCCGGGTCAAGGTAAATGTTTTCCGCATAGCCCTTGCGATGGGCCTCCATGGTCGGGTGCAAACTCATCGCATAGTTGAGGCCTGCCTTAATGTCCCCCGTTCCGCGCGGCGCCGCGCGGTCAAATTCAGGAATAGTGAGCTTCAGAGGCTTAATCGCGCCTTTGAAGTACGCGCCAACCGGCATGACAAAAATTCTGAAAATAAATTCGTTGGCCGGAGCAACGCCAATCTGAGGGCCGGAGCCGATCATGACGGGGCGAATATAAAGCGTAGCTCCGGTACCGTACGGAGGAACCCAATCGGCGTTAGCACGAACCACTTCTTCAACCGCCTTTACAAACAGCTCTTTCGGGAATTCAGGCATTTCCAGGCGCGCTGCACTGTGCTGCATGCGTTCTGCGTTTTGATCGGGGCGGAATGTAACGATGTGGCCGTCAACGGTTTCATATGCCTTCAGACCTTCGAAACAGCACTGAGCGTAATGGAAAACGCAGGCGGCTTCTGAAAGCTCAATATTCGGGTCCGAAATCAGCTTGCCTTCGGACCATTTGCCGTCTTTCCACTCAGCCTGGAAACGAAAATCTGTCGGTGTGTATCCGAATCCAAGCTTGCTCCAATCGATATCTTTTTTCATGTTGTGACTTCTCCTTGATAACTCACTATCAATAACTTCTATATTACTTTTTTAACTGCCTGCTACGGTCATTTCCGCTAGAAGAGTGGAACCGCACCGAACCACGCCGTTAAGATCATAATCTTCAGCCATCGCGTCAAACCCGAGGAACATATCCCGAAGGTTTCCCGCGACCGTAATGTTTTCGACGGGGTAGCAGATTTCTCCGTTTTCCACCCAGAAGCCCGAAGCGCCCTGAGAGTAGTCTCCCGTCGTTAAATTAATACCCTGCCCCATTGTTTCCGTGATGAGCAGTCCCCGATCCATTCTATGAAGCAGAGAGACAAGTGTCGGCTCACTCGCTTCATCGCGGTTTCGGAAGAAGAGATTAAATGGGCCGCCGGCGTTGCCGGTCGTTTCCACACCAAGCTTACGCGCGGTGTAGGTTGAAAGGAACAGCCCTCTTAATATGCCCTGATCGACAATAAGTCTTTCCGAAGGAAGCACGCCCTCGTCATCAAACGGGGCCGAGCCGTACGCGCCGGGAACAAAAGGATTTTCCACAATCGTCAGCTTGTCAGAGAACACTTTCGTGTCGAGCGCATTTTTCAAAAAGCTCATATCCCTATAGAGCATTGCTCCGGAGACAGCCCGAGTAAAACATCGGAACAAAGAGCGAGCCGCAGGCGCCTCAAAGATAACCGGACATTTTTGAGTCTTCAGAGAACGCGGAGAAAGCGCGCTTACCGCGCGGCGCGCCGCGATTTGTCCCATTTCTTCCGGTGATAAAAGATCATGCGGGCTCGTACCCAGGGAATACCACGAACCGTTCTGCATGCCGTTTTTATCACGCGCCACCAGTGAAACGTCTATTGAGTGATTACTGAACGGATAACCCGCAAGGAATCCTTCTGTATTTCCGAACACAAAACTGCCGACTGAAGAGTTGATCCCGGCGCCGTCTGAATTCACGATCTGCGGGCTGTAATCACGGCCTGCGCGCTCAGCCCTAACGGCGATATCCGTCATTTCTTCCACCGAAATATCCCAAGGGTGGCAAAGGTTCAGATTTCTCGGCTTTAAACACAGACGGTCCGCAGGCGGCAGTCCCGCGTCTTTGTCCTCCGCGGTATAGCGAGCCATATCAACCGCCGCTCGGATTGTATTTTCGATTGATTTCGGCGAGAGATCTCCGCTGGAGGCTGACGCTCTGGATTTGCCGATGTAGACGCAAATAGAAAAGCTTCGGTCTCTTGTGTACTCAATTGATTCCGTATCAAAGTTTCTCACTGTGACGCAGCGGCCCTTTTCATCGCTGACTTCGGCGGCCGCGGAAGAGGCGCCAAGTTTCAGAGCCGTCTCCAATGCGTGAGAAACAAGCGCCTTCATTTCTTCAGCGCTACTTATTGTGGGAGTTCCCATCGTTATGTACTCTCTATTATTAGTTTCTGAGTTTATGATAGCGCTAGTTGACCAACACAGAATGAATTGTCATGACAACAAGCGACTTAGAAGAAGAGGACTACGGCCCGAGTAAAAGCGAGCTTAAAAGAAGAGCGGAGCATCTGCAGGCGCTCGGAAAAGAACTGACGGAACTTGGCGCGGAAACTCTTGCCAAGATTGATCTGCCGGATAACATTGTCAAAGAAATTGAAGAATTCCGCAGACTGAGATCTTTCGGCGCGAAACGACGCCAGCTGCAGCTGATCGGAAAACTTATGCGACAGCTTGACGCCGATGCGGTCCGTGTCGCGATCGATCGCGCCACCGGAAATGATCGAGCCGCGGTCTCGGCGCTGCATAAGAGCGAAAGGCTTCGTGACGCGCTGATCGCCGAAGACGATGCGCTGACTAAATTTATCGAGCAGTTTCCCGAAGCGGATGTTCAGGAAGTACGCCAGCTGATCCGCAACGCAAGAAAAGAAGCTCAGGGCAGCAAACCGCCCAAGAGTGCCAGGGCGCTGTACAAATTGATTTATGCGCTGGTTCTGCCGCCGATCTCACTTGAAGCGGCTGAAGAGGAAGAAGATGAGTAAGAATCGCAAAACAAAAATCGGCTTAGTTTCTATTTCAGATCGAGCTTCCGAAGGAACCTATCGAGACAAAGGGATCCCGGCGCTGGAAGACTGGCTGAAGCAGGCGCTGCTGTCCGACTATGAAACTGTCAGCGCTTTAATCCCTGATGAGCAGCCGCTGATCGAAGCGACACTTAAGCGTCTCTGTGACGAAGACGGATGCGACTTAATTCTGACCACCGGAGGCACCGGTCCTTCCCGCAGAGACGTGACGCCTGAAGCGACGCTTGCCGTTGCGACACGCGTTATGCCGGGTTTTGGAGAACAGATGCGCGCTGTTTCTCTCGCTTTTGTTCCGACCGCGATTCTTTCCCGTCAGGTCGGCGTTTTGAGAGAGATCGAGGATCATGCCGCGCTGATCCTCAACCTGCCCGGTCAGCCTAAAGCGATCGCTGAAACCCTGCAGGGGCTCCCGTCCAAGGGGATTCACGGAATTTTTGCCGCGATTCCCTACTGCATTGAACTTATCGGAGGCCCCTCGATAGAGACACGTCCCGAGATCGTCAAAGTGTTCAGACCGAAATCAGCCGAACTGCCTGAAATCATTGAAAAGCAAGTCATTGAACCGGCTGAAGGCAAAGCGGACTCCGCTTTCATCATGCTTCACGGCTTAGGCGCCGACAGCAGTGACTTCGCGCACTTCAGAGAGGAGCTGATCGCGTGCGGCGCTCCGATGGAACAGACTCGTTTTATTCTCCCGAGCGCTCCTGTTCGTCCCATTTCGATGAATAACGGCTATCCGATGAAGGGATGGTTTGATTTATTCAGCCTGGACAACATCGACAAAGAAGATGAAGCCGGCCTGCTTGAGACCTGGAAAATCATTGAGCGACTGATTGCTCAGGAAGAGACTAAAGGAATTGATCGCTCCAGAATCTTTTTAGGCGGTTTTTCTCAGGGCGGATGCATGGCCCTTTTCTCTGCTCTGAAGATGACGCGTCCGATCGGTGGGATTATCGGCATCAGCTGTTATCTTCCGCTGATGAGCCGCTACAATGCGGAGCATGTCGGCGACGGCATTCTCTCTCCGATTTTTGTCGGCTACGGCAAGCAGGACAATATTGTTCCGCCGCCCTTTACCGAGATATCCATTAACGAGCTTCGCAAACTTGGCGCGACGGATCTCTGGTCTAAAGGCTATCCGGGCATTGAACACAACATGTGTTTGGAAGAGGTTCAGGACCTTTCCGATTTCCTGGAAAGATGCCTGAACGGCAATCCGTAACATCCTAATTTGAGGGGTAGGCGCCGCATGGCGCCTTTTTTTGCCTCTATATTGACAAGTCGAAGATAAGAGGCGCTAATGACAGATCTCACGGACAAAATAATCACCGGCTCGGAAACTATTCTCAAGCCGCTCGAGATGACCCTATTTACGATTGGCGGATCAGAGATCAGCACTTTCGACATTCTCGAATTTGTGCTTGTTTTTCTCGTCGCCTACTGGCTCGGCAAGATTAGCGAGAGCAGTATTAAGCGTATCGGCAATCGTCACGGTTCCGTCCGTCCGGAATCTTTGTCGATGCTGGCCCGTTTCGTTCACTGGTCCATCATCGGTATCGGCATTCTGATCGGTTTATCGATGATCGGTCTGCCGATTACGCACTTAGCGATTTTAGTTTCAGCCCTCTCTGTTGGTATCGGCTTCGGACTGCAGACGATTGTGAACAACTCAGTCGCGGGTCTAATTCTTATCTCTGAGCGCGCAGTCAGTTTAGGCGATATTATCGGCACGCCGGACGGCAAAGTCGGCAGGGTCACCATGATTACGATTCGCGCAACGCGCATCGTCACGCCGACCGGAGAGGACATCATTATTCCGAATGCCTCTCTGATTAATAAATCGTTCACGAATTACACCATGGACCGACGCGGCGTCCGCAAGATTTTCCCGTTCTCCATACCCTACGGCATTGATTTCAGGAAAGTCAAAGAGATTATTGAAAAAGCCGCGGTCAGTGTCCCTTACTGCATTAAGCCCGATGAACTTCACGAAGTTGAATGCGGCATCACCGGATTCGGTAACTTCGGCATTAATGTGGAGCTAGTGGTTTGGGTGGATCCGGTTGAACTGATGGAACCTTATCGATTAGAAGCCGCTTTTCTCAATGCGATTAATGACGCCTGCGTCGCAAACGGCATCGTAATGCCGGGACCGTCTTACGGCGTGACCGTTTCACCGACTCCGACGCCGGTCGGATTCTCTGCTCAGGTTTCCGGAAGCACTTCGACGGTCCCTGCAAATCTTCAGGCCCCGGCCGCATCATCAAAAATTCCGCCGGCCGATCCGAACGCATCGGCAAAAGCCATCGGCGCTCCGACGATTTCTCCCGCAGCGGCCGCCTCCATTATCGGTTATCCGCAGACTTCTATTGAGAACGCCTCTAAACCGAAGGAAGAAAGCGAATCTGAAGAAAAGGAGTCAGACGACGAAGACGAGGAATCTTCCGGAGGATTTTTCTTTAAGAAGAAGTAAGATCGTTAGAATGTTATAAATTCAACAGATAGGTGACATTCTTGGCTGATTACGTCGGACGTTTTGCACCCTCGCCCACAGGCCCGCTTCATGCGGGAAGCTTGGCGTGTCTTCTTGCCAGTTACTTAGACGCTAAAGCGCATTACGGCCGCTGGCTGATTCGTATTGAAGACATCGATCCTGCCAGGGAGCCGGAGCACTGCGCTCAGCAGCAGCTGGAGCTCATGGAAAAGCTTCAGGTTCACAGTGACGGACCGATTCTTTTTCAATCCGACAGAAACGACGCTTATGAGAAGCGTCTGGCAGAGCTGCAGAAAAAAGGGCTTGTATACGGATGCGCATGCTCACGCAAATCTATTGAAGAGCTGGATCTCAGGCTTAATCTTCCCAAAGGCGTTTATCCCGGAACATGCCGCGGCGGCACGCACGGGAAACCGGTGCGAGCGCTTCGTTTTCTCACTCGTTCGCATCCTGTTGTCTTTACGGACAGGCTCTGCGGCACTTTTATGCAGAACGTTGAAAGAGAGGTCGGAGATATTGTACTCAAACGTGCGGACGGTCTTTGGGCCTATCAGCTTGCAGTTGTCACTGATGACGCGTATCAGGGCGTCACCCATATTGTTCGAGGGCAGGACCTGCTGGACAACACTCCGCGTCAAATTCTTCTTCAAAGAGCGCTGGGAGTACGCACCCCTGAATATATGCATATTCCCTTAGTGACACACGAGGACGGGCAGAAGCTCTCAAAACAGAACGGCGCGAAAGCCGTTGACGCTGAAAATTTAGAAGCTGAAACAGCAAAAGCCTGGAAGCATTTAGGCTTCGAGGCTTTTGATTTCGACACGCTGCCGGAGTTTTATGCGGAAGCGACAAAGCGCTGGCGCAGTTATCTCAGCGGTAAAAAATACTGATCTTTATTTTCTGCCGCTGCCGCCGAGCAGGACCGCGCGCGGCCGGCCGTTCTTTTCGCTTCTCTGCAGACGAGGCGCCTGTGCGGCTTTACTCTCTTTCGCATCTGACGGAACATAAGGCTGCGTAAAGAACGCATCCAAGTGTTCCTCCGGCTTCTCGTAGCTATAGCTGCGGGTGGTTCTGCGTTTGATTCTGTGCGCTTCGGGCGTCAGACTCTTCACATCGAATTTCTTCTTCAGCATTCTTTCGATTGCCTCGAAAGAGCGTGAATCAGCCGGCGTCACGAGCATTTGCGCCAAACCTTTTTGTCCAGCCCGGCCTGTTCTTCCGATTCGATGAACATAATCCTCGGAAACAAAAGGCACGTCAAAATTGATCACAAGCGGCAGTTCTGCAATATCGAGTCCTCGTGCCGCAACATCTGTTGCAACCAGAATATTAAGCGCGCCCGACTTAAAGTCGCCAAGGATCTTTAAGCGCTCGTCCTGGGTTTTATCTCCGTGAATAGCGTCGGCATTCAGCCCGTAGTCCTGAAGATTTTTAGAAAGGCGTCTGGCCGTCAGTTTTGAATTGACAAAAACGATTGTCTGCAGAGGATTTCCGTTTGCGTCAAGTGCGCGGCTTTCGAGCAAATCGATCAAGGCGTCGCGTTTTTGAGTTTCCTGAACCTTATAGACTTCCTGGGTAATCGTCGAAGCCGTTGTATTTCTCTGCGCAACAGTAACCAGGACCGGGTCAACAAGGAAGTTCCCGGCTAATTTTTTAATTTCCAGTGAGAAAGTCGCCGAGAACAGCAGATTTTGGCGTTTTTTCGGCAATTTGTTCAGGATGCGCGAGATATCCGGCAGAAATCCCATATCGAGCATTCTGTCGGCCTCATCGAGCACGACAATACTGACCTGATTGAGGTTGGTACTTTTCTGTTCCAAGTGATCAAGCAGGCGTCCCGGTGTCGCGATTAAAACTTCCACGCCCTTTCGCACCTGTTCAATCTGCGGCTTGATATCGACACCGCCGTAGACGACACCGACACGCAGCGGAGTCTTGGCGGCAAAGTTGGAAAGCGCCTCTGCTGTTTGGTCTGCAAGTTCTCGAGTCGGCGAGAGGACAAGAATGCGCACAGGATGCCGCGCAGGCGACATGCTGGTATTTGCATCTTTCAGGATATTTTGAAGTGCCGGAAGACCGAAGCCGGCAGTTTTACCGGTTCCCGTCTGAGCCGCGGCAAGCATGTCCTTACCTTCAAGCACCAAAGGGATTGCTTTGCATTGGATCGGTGTTGGTTTCTCATAGCCCATTTCTTGGATCGCCTGGAGCAGACGAGGATCCAAACCGAATTGTAAAAAGTCTTGACAATCAGACATTGATATTTTTTTCAATAAAAAAGGAATTGTACAACCTATGAAGTACGGCTCTCGTAAATCGTATCTAGGTTATTCCTTTCTTGGGAACATTGAAAAGCTTACAAATTCTGACTGATCCGCAGTGCGCTGTTAAATGGATACTGACCGCCGGTGCTTTTTATCACTCGTCAGGAAGCATCCGACACTCACGCATTTAAACATCCAGCGCAATAGGCAAACTGAGAAAATGCCGTGATTTCTCCGTTCAGCATAAACAGCAATCAGCCGCCCGGGAAGACGGCTTATCCTGAAAAGATAGGACGATCAGTTCATGTAGTCATACCCAAAGAATGCGGCCATCTGCTCCCATTCCCTTTCTTCTTCCTCACTGAGGCCCAGGGATGAGAATCTTCTGCGGTATTTAAGCGTCTGGCAGTCCGGATCGGCTAGAAGATATTGCGATTCTGCTTCAGGATCAAGATCGAATAAATTGTTCCCCTCAAAAAAAATTGTGAAGTAATCTTCTCTGAAGCATTCGGCCGCCATGATTGTTGCTTCATCGGATTCGCCGCAGTACTCCTTAGACAAAGGTTCATCCATCGTATTTCCGAGTTCCTTAAGGCCGTTTACGAGCAATATTTTCTTTAGTGCCCACCAATAAGGACCGTAAGAAAGATATTCGTCATTGTTCTTGAGTAAACGATCCTTAATTACTTCGCAAGCGTGCGCTACGAAGTCCTCGCGTCCCGTCTGATCCTTCAGAGCTGCTTTTGCCGAGTCAATCTGTTCCTGAAGGAACTTCGGATCAAACTTAAATTCTGAATATGCCATTTACTTTCCCTCCTACTACTCATGTTGTCGACCGCATCGAATTCTCTACTTCATATATTACATATTTTTAACGCATACGGAAGATGGTATTTTTCGTGTAAAAAACCTAGGTCGAAGCTCGGACCTCTGTCTGAATATGATCGGAGAACTCGTTTCTTACAGGCTGAATATTTAACTCTGCATAGCTGACGTCTTTACTGTCGGGACTGCTTTTCTAAGGGCTATTTATGTGGTTAAAAACGATTAACGGTACCGCAAAAGAACGTCGAAAAAGATCTTTCAAACTCAGGAGGCAGCACATATAATCAATGCATATAGGGGCAATATGAAGAATTTTTTAGGAAAGTTGAAAAGCTTTTTATTAGAGGCGCTGCGCATTTATATCGTCATATGCTCGCTTCCGTTTTTATTGATCGGAATGATAGTCTTTAACCCTTGGATGATTGCAGCAGCTATCCTCTTCGGATTAATGTGCTTCGTCATCCTTATAAGCCTTATCCTTTTATATTTTCTTAGTGCCGACGTTGTTCATTGGCTCTCTTTAACTGAGGTTTTTGAAATACATCCTTTTATCAGTTATTTCTGTCTTGCTTCTCTCTTCGCAGGCATCCTTGGAACATGCTTCCTGTTTTATCAATATGTGCGGAATCGGTCTGATCCGGAAGAAAATCCGGATCCTCGGGATAACATAGTCTCCAGAAGCTTTCTTTCCTGGAGTCAATTTATTGAGTCGCAAAAGAAATAGCTGCAGAGCCTTTTCGTTCCTGATGCTCATCTCAAATACACAATGACAGCCTCCCGGAAAGCTGTCATTACAGTTAGCGAAAGCAGGATCTTTGATCTTCAGGATATTAACGGCTTTTCGACTCAGCCTACCGGTTAGCCATCGTTGGATATTATCCGAAGCGCGTACAAATCGCGTACATTTGAAATAAGAATTTTGAGTTTTATAGAACTGAGAGCTGTAGAACATAGAGAAGAAAAAATCCATGAAGCGCTTGTCTATCAGGGATTTTTACTTTCTTTTTCTTCTATTATCTCTCTTTAGCCCTGGAAATCCTCCCACTGTGAAATCTTCTCCTTCCCGGGCTTCTATCTGTAATTGTTTTGTTATTTCTTTTGCTGCCCTCGGCATTGGTAAAGCTCCATCTGCTATACGCCAATAAAAATCCCATTGGAAGCCGTTAAACGCTGTGAAGATACAGCAGGGAAAAACCGCAAAAGCCCCGTATTTATTAGTCCTGGCAAAAAAATATCCGAGTGTCTTGTAGACTCTCGGATGGTAACTTGGTGGCCCCAACATGAATTGAATACCATTGAAGCTCAAGGAATATAAATTAATTATTCTAAATTCCCCCAAATTTTCCCCTAGTCACTCGTTCTCTTCACAGTCTCTGCTGCACACCATTCAATGATTCAGCCATCTCGGACCGCACGTTCCGCACATTCAGCCTGTCATGGTTCAGTCAACTCACTTGTGGTTTTCTGCGCAGAATTTAATTGCTTGTTCAGCTCGGACGAGCAATTCTTTGTCTTCTGTTGTCAATCTGAGAGACTCACTGATATTAAATTGTAAATTAACTTGCAAAATCCCAGATATAAATCGACAATACTCGCGTTCCCGCTCTGGCAAATTTGCGTAACGGGCCTAAGCCCCAACTCTGTTAAGAGTGGGCCTCTACGGAAACGAGATTGCAATCGTCCGTAGTGACAATGAGCCTCCTTGGAGAAATCCTTGGAGGCTTTGCTTTATTTATCTTTGCTTTATTTATTTGTGATTTTGTACACAGAATTTAATAGTGCTGTTAACTCCGTTGAGGGCTTGTTGGATGATCTTCTATGCAGATTTAAGCGTAGATATGTCGATAAAACTACATTTCTTCATCATAAAAACTTGATATGTCGATGACGCGTACATATAATTATTTTGTGTTCACGATTTTTAATTTTGTCGACACATGCGAAATTTATAAACTTTAGCAGCCTCAATATGCAATGGGATCCAGATATACCGTTTAATGATTTGCCAGCACTTCCGCCACGCATTGATGAAATAGAAACTAAAGAACTTTTGAAGTTGTGCACCAGAGCTAGAGTTTCTCTCGAAGGACTGAGACAAGCGGTAGAACTCATCCCAAATCAAGCATTGCTAATTTATACAATTCCAATTCTTGAAGCTAAGGCCAGTAGCGAAATAGAGAATATAGTCACGACTACGGATGCACTGTTTAAATACCTAGAAAAGCCTCAAGGAGCCGACCCTGCTACCAAAGAGGCGTTAATGTACAGAACTGCACTATTTAACGGACTGGACTCCTTAAAAACCTGCCCCTTGTCTTTGAGGACAGCTAGAACTGTGTGCTCAGTGCTTCGGGGAACTGACGTTGATGTGCGAAAAATACCCGGGACCTACATAGGAAACTCTTCTGTGGGTTCAGTGATCTATACCCCGCCGTCCGGAGAAAACGTTATTCGGCAAAAGATGGCAGAGTGGGAGCAATTTATCAACACCCCTACAGAACTTGACCCGTTAATTGTTATGGCGCTGTCGCATTACCAATTTGAAGCCATTCATCCTTTCAGTGACGGCAACGGTCGAACGGGTAGAGTTCTCAATATTCTGTTTTTAGTCCAAGAAGGATTATTAGACCTCCCTATCCTCTACTTAAGCAGATACATTATTAAGAACAAGGCGGACTATTACCTAAAACTAAGAAACGTTACGGCAGAAGGGTCCTGGCATCCATGGATTGATTTTATGCTGAACGCAGTTATAGACACCTCGAATTGGACTAAAAATAAAGTGCTACAGATTCGAAAATTAGAGCAAGAGACTATCGAACTTTTAAAAAACGCACCTGAAACAAAGAAGATTTATTCGAGAGAACTTGTAGACTTGATCTTTTCTCTGCCTTATATCCGAATACAAAATTTAGTAGAAAACGGCATAGCAAAACGACAGGCCGCTTCGAAATATTTAAAGTGTCTTGCAGAGCGGGGTGTTTTAATCGAGGCAGTGACAACCAAAGAAAAACTGTTCATTAACCACAAGTTGCTAGACCTTTTGACCTCAGAATAAAATTTAAGACTGTTTAATCTTCATTTATGGTTCTCTGCGCAGAATTTAATAGCTCCGTTAGCTCTGTCGAGTAATTCTCGACCTCTGATTGCCAATCGGAGACATCGATTGCGCTCCTGATCGGCGTTTGTTTTGGACATTCTCTCAATATCTGCGAGTTGCTGGCGCATCCGGTCAAGCTCGTTGCGAGAAGCAGACTCAGCAACCCTAAGCTCAGCCATAGCAACCGCATCAGAGGTTTGCTTGGTTTTGAATTCCTCAATCGTAGTGCTGAGCACTGAAATTTGAGAGCGAGCATTCTTTAATTCCTCCGAATCTCGTCCGTTTTGAACGCCGATCCAGTACGTAAAAATAAGAGCGGCCGCAGCCGCCCCGATTTTTAGAACGTTTATTAAATTCATTTATCCATTCCACCTCCGCTCAGGTCCAAGATCGACGTGAACGAACGTGGGATAAAACCCAACGCCGCCTCCGCATCGTCTGTTAGCGATAATTTTTAGGCGCCCGAGGGCCTCCTGCCACCGTTTTTGATCTCGGTATCGTGTCGGACGAATGTCTGCTGCCTGGCCCTTAACATGATAGGAATTTTTAGCGCCTCCTACCTTTGCATTATGCTCAGGCGACCTATAGCCTGAGTTGATAAAAATTGGCTCTCCAAAATCGGCCCTGATCTCCTCTAACAAATGATAAAGGCCCGGATCAACGACCTCGGGCCACGGACTTGGTTTGCCATCTTTTGACGCAAACTCCTCGGGTTTAAAGTGCTCGCTCATTTTTTAAATTCCAACTCATGTTTTCTATACAGTTCGTGAATCAATTCCGTGTTGTGCTGGATGGCCTTCTCGTTTGACCAGATACCGCGCTTAATATCGTCAAAGATGACAGACCTCTCGCAGTAGTAATAACCAAGCAGAAAGCCAAAGCACACCGCAATCGCTATAGCCGCTGATCTGCATAGGCGAATTGCCCACTCGTTTAAGAAGACGCTCATGATTTAGCTCCTAATCTGTTATCCAGAAATCGTTTGATGTAGTGCGCAATAATTCGGACGCCGAGATATGCAGCCATAAATGAAATCCCGACGGCGGCAAGCTCGTTGACGCCATAGCCTTCAAGAATCCAAAAGACACCGATAGCGGTAACGCCTCCTGATAGTGCTTCCCACATAGCGTCAAGCACTGAGAACTCTATCGGTCTCTCTTTTCGTTTTTCTCTCCAGTCGTCAACGTATCGGAGAAGCCCTGCGATCAGACCGAGACCTCCCACGCAGGCGATGAGAGTATTGAGTAAGTCAGTATGTTTAATCACGTAAAACTCCAATTAAAGAGTTATTTGAAGACGGCTACACAATGTCACCTATATCGGGCGGATACATCCACATAACCAGTCCTGACGTCACCGCCACACTGATCTGGCGAACGTCCTTGTAGTAAATAGTCAAAGTCTCTGGAATATTCACGCTCACATCTGCCTGCTCTCCATTCGAGTCGCTTATCATCAGGCCTCCAATTTCCTCGCCATCTGGCGTGCCGAAAAAATAGTAATAGCAGTAAATAGCACTGTCCCTCATTACCTGATAGGTATTGGTTGTGGTTTCCAGAAGCATCCGCATGCTCCCTATACGGTCTGCCGCAAGGGGCCTCCGAGAAAGCATCGTTGCAAATTCACCGTCAAAAAAACAAAAATTAAACCTAATCGTTCGTATTGGAGTATTCCTCTTGGCAGGATTTACCAAAGACAGAGGCTCATAGAATGAACGAGCCGAGCCATAAAAATCGCCCCATGTTCCATGAAACATTTCATAAGGGTCTGCGTCATAGCGATCTTTGTTTTTTAGCGCCGCTATTGTTTCTCCGTCCGCATCCAGAAGCTCCAAATTGAAGCACCCTCCGCATGGACCGGGAGACCCCGAACCATTTTCATGCCCGGGTGTATTCTTTGGGTCTCCACAGTAATCCCGGTCGTTGTATAGATAAGGAATACGAAGCGAAAAACATGCTTGCGGGGCCGCTGATAACGAGTTCATCAGCAATGTGGGACGGTTAAACATTTCCGCCTCCATTAAGCTGAGCCTCTAACTCGTTAATCCGAGCTCTCCAAGATTCTCTCTGGGTGATAACTTCCGAGTATTCCTCGATATTTGCCGCACCTTCCGCAATCTTGATAACCACATAATCAGTCTCTCGAAGTTGAGCCTTAAGCAAAAAGATTTCTCTTTCTGTCTGCACTTGAGCCGGAGGTTCCGGATCAGGCTCCTCCGTATATGCAACTCCGAGTTTTTCCCAAAACTCAGCCTTGTTTTCTTCAGGCTCCTCGCCAAAAGCCTTCCTATCTTCTTTCCAAATCGCCTGACGAACCGCATAGCCTGAACGGTATTCTTTCCCGTTAAAAGTATATTTTCGAAGCATATTTCCTCCTAGGCTGTAAGACTTAGGTAATTGATATAACCCTTTGCGTTGCACTTAAAGAAAACCAGAACTCCGCCTGTTTCCAACGTAGGAGCCTCTCCTCCGACAAAAGACCATCCGGCACCTACTACTATCTGCGGACTCACACTTGTAAGCCGAGCTACCTTGATCCAAGATGCATCATCAGACGAAATATCCGTCGTGCCAATAGCTCCGATCCCTCCAAAATCAAAAATGTCCGGGCTGTCCTTTCCCACTGTGTAAACTTTTTCCGCAGACGCTTCTTGCGTCGGCGTATCCTGGTAACCCGCAAGTGAGCCTCTGTTTCCGGTCCTAGGGACTAAATTAGAAACATCCGCCGCTTCGCCCGGATCACCTTTATCGCCTTTTTCACCTTTGAGCTCAGCTTTCTGTTCTTCGGTCAAGTCACCAAATGTCAGAGGATCGCCCTTATCTCCTTTCGGTCCTTTTAAAGCCTGCAATTGTTCAGCCGTAAAATCCGAATAGACAAAAGGATCACCTTTATCCCCTTTTGGAATCTTAAAGTTAAAGTGCGGCGACTCATCCGCCCCGCTTCTTTCCACTTCCGGACGAGCTCCACTATCGAGCATACTCACTTCTATGGAAATCTCCGGGGCGGGTCCCATAGGACCGACATCACCAAAAACAGCCAGGCACGGACCAAGGACAATTTCCGTTCCCTTCAGCTCGGTAAGCTCAAACACTTCGCCGCTGCTGTTGATAATATGATCTCCAACTTTGGCATTAGAATTCGGCGTTAAAGCGGCTGTAAGGTTAGTTCCCTCATGCGCGTCAGTAAGCCACCTCATCGAATAACCGGCTGAATTTACAAGTTCTTCGACCTGATTCTTCGAGAGCTGGATTGCATCAAGGATCTCTTGAGCCTGAAGCTTAACAAGATTGACCTGTTCCCCGCCCTTTGCATCCAGAGCCGCTATAAGAGTCTGAAGTTTCTCTTCCAGCTCCGCTGTCTTTTGCTCAATCTCCTCCCGGGAAGCGGCCGTGGCTGCATTAACTGCCGCAACCTGAGTTTCTCCTGCCTCTCTAACCTGAGCAACTTTTGAATCCGCCTCAGCCTGAGCCGCCTCTGCAAACTCTTTAGCTTTATTAGCCCAGTCCTGAGCATCTCCCGCGAATCCTTCAGCTTTGAACGCCCGCTGTCTGAAATCTTCGAAAATATCGGCCAGCTGATGCAGATTATTTTCATCTGGCTCAATCCCCGCGCCTTCGATTACATTCATGAATTCTTCTGTAATCATATGGTGCCAATAGGAACCCAGTGTAGTAGGCAGCCTGTTTAGAGAACGATCCCCGTCCTGAGGATAGCCATAGGACGGATTTTTCGGAGGCAGAGGTGGAGTATCCGATGCGTTTGCGTAATAAAGTCTTTTCATGATGCACCTCCCTTAACCCATCGTAAATCGGTAAGCGAATACAACCAGTAACCAAAGAACAACCGCAGCCATCCCGACAAAAATCCATCGAACAATCTCTGCAGCCAAGCAAAGTTTTGAGTTTTCCTGTGACATTTTCCAGACCAATTTGCAAATATGTTTTGTTAAAATGATTCTCATAGAGTTACCCTTATTAACTCCATACAAAAACCGCCTTGAGCTCGCTACTCTTGGCGGTTTGCTTTTAGATATTAAAAAAGCCCCTTTCGGAGCCTGTTAAATGTGAATATATACGGGAACCCTGCTGGCAGGCGGCTGAATATGATTTGTTCTGCCATATACAGGAGAACATCGGGACGCATCGAAGTCAACTCGCCAATGATCATCATCACTACCGGATCGAGACCCTTGGTTGTGACGCGTCCAAGTACGCCAAAAAGCCCCGGCCACCATACCCGTATCATTGTCAAAAGCATTGAAGTCACCAATAGTTCCCCAGATGGGAGGCGCCCCGGAATCAATATATTGGCCTACTCCCCAGTTAGATCCCCAAAGTACTCTATCGAGCAAATAAGGGATGTTAAAAGTGGTTGAGCCATTACCGCCGCCCCACGTCGTGCCGATCGCTCTAAACAGACTGGCATAAGTTGAACGACTTACGGCTCTCCCGTCGCATAGAAGCCAATTAGGGTTATTGATGAAGCAGCCTGTATAAATAATGAACCCCGGCGGGAAGGTTTCAAATTTATCCACTCTGTCGCTAACTCCTTTTAGCGCTTCATCGATTTTCTTCTCCAACCTTGTCAGTCTGGCCTCGATGCTCTGATTAAGCTGATCCAGTGTATTTTTATCCGGTGTTAAGCCGCCTCCCACAATCGCGTTTCTAATCTCCTCCGTTACCGCGTTATACCAAGGCGCCTTCGGAACAGTCGCAAGCTGTCCGCCTGTACTCGACCCGTCCGTCGGGTATCCCAAAGGGGCATCTTCCGCAAATCTTGGCTCAACCTGAACCACTCTAGCTCCGTATGCTCTGTCCATTTTCCTGTTCCTTATAATCCCAATAGCCAAAATAAAGTGTGGTATGCGCAGGCGCATATCGTCTTATCAAGCACTCAATCACCGAGTCTCCCCACCAAGCGAGCGCCTCTTTTGTTTCTCCGGTTACCTCATGCCACTGCAGCGTACTGTTTGAACCTCCGATGACATTGACGCGCCAAGTGTGAGGCCAAATGCCGTCGGCCAGCACATCGTTCACTCGGCTCATGACGCTATAGCCATTAAATTCATCTATCACAATGAGATAACCAAACATGGCCGCCAAATCGATAAAAAACTGCGGGGTCTGAGAGCCCACGGTCGTCATCTTCCAAATCAAAAGACGGCGTAACGTGTTGATATCTGTTGCGCCCCAGAGCTTTAAGCATTCATCCGGAAGGCCCCATTCTTCCAACCACTCGGGAAAGGTTTCTATCGCAAAGCGAGGGTCCGCCTCAGTAATCAGCGCATTCGCTCTTGAATCAATGCGTGCGAGCTCAATAGCCCAGACCTCAAACATCATGGCATACAAACTGGCCGAATCCCCTCTTGGCCATACCGGTCCCGGAGGAAGAAGCTCTTTGAGCATGCCTACATACTCGTTTGCCGTTACTGCCATGAAATCTCTCCCAGAGTCGGAAGCTCGTTATTTGTCTCCGGAACCGGATCAGCTGTTGGAAAGACGACTGAATGATCCTCCTCTCCCAAAGCTGCGCTAATCGCCGCTCGAATGTGAGATAAGTAAATCCTTTGTCCCGGCACGCCTTCTCGAGCGAATAAGTCTTTGAGCTCTTGTCTTACCGCCTCCCGAACTTCGGCGTCATCAGGCAGAAGCCCCGCGATCGTAATATTTACCGGTCGAACTTTAGGAGCACTGACATACAGATGAGCCGTGACCGGACGAAGCTTATCGATATGCTCAAACACCTTATCAAGCATCGCCTTATCCGGAATAATCTCATCCATACCGTCACAGACGAATCTAACCGTGACAGTGCCTTCTCCTTCCTCCTTCGGAAACGCCCAAGCTCTGGTTACTCCGGGTACCTCTAAGGCCCACTGGACATAATCCGATTCCGTCCCTCCGTGCGGAGTTTCTCTAACTCTGGAAAGAAGCCTTGCCCTCAGACTCTCGTCCGCTTCAGCCTCACTTCCTCCGCCAAGCTTAATAATTGTGACCTCGCTGTAGACACCGCTAATAGGCGAAACTAAGGTCAAAACATCGTCCTCCAGCTGATTGCCGGATATACCTTCATTTAACGCTTCTACAGATGTGCTTCCATTGGAGGCTGTCGGCCCTGTGGTCTTGTACTGGATGCCGTCATCGGACTGAAGTATGGTACCTTCAGGTATATTGACAAGGTCCGCGGAAAAACGAAAGATAACCTCGCCGGAAGCTTTTGTCGCCTTCTTTCTGGTCAATCCATAAATAGAAGCCCAGCGATCCAAATAATCACTCTCAGCCGTATCAAAAAACTGCTGTCGGTTCAAGTACTCGATATAGCCATAGAGTGAGTGGGCCGCACCAGCCAGTACTCGATCAAAGACTTTGGCATTAGAGCGCCTCATCTGCGGAACCGATAACCGGCTTTGGGTGTCTCCGTCAAGCCTTTCAATGATCTCTTTTAGTGTTGGTCTCTCAAAACTCATAACTTACTCCATACGTCAACAAAGCGAGCGGTAAGTGTTTTCTGGTTAGGACGAACAATTTCAATGAGCAGGTTAAGACGATCGATCCCGTCAAGCTCAGCCTTTGCGATCACTTCACTTGCAATATTGTCTTCAATCATCCACTGAAGCGCCTCCTGAGCGTATTCTTCTGCCAGGGCCAACGTTTCAGTGGTAAGGCTTGAGCGCATCAGCAGCCAAAGCCGTGAACCGAACTTATCTCCCTCTTCAGAAAAAGAATCCGCCCACCAACCCATCTTGGATTCAGTCGGTCTTTCGTCATCGTCCTCTGCTCTCGCCCAAGAAAAAAGGCTGTTCACCACAGCCCTCGCTAAATCATCCTTGGCAAAATCCGTTAGAGTTGCCTCGGCTCCGTTTAAATAAAATTGCATTGCCCCTCACTTAAAGGCATCTCTTATCGCCTTTACCGCTTTTGCTATTGTCCACACCGCCAGCCCATAACCAATTAAGTAAAGAGGCAGTGCGGCATACCAACTTAATGAGTCCGCCATCTTCAACATTCTCGCTAAATCTTGTAAAATATCCATATTGCTATAGTTTTCACGTTGTGAAAGAGCCCGCCTGAGTTCGCTGCTCAAACGGGCTTAATTTTTTGTTCTGCATTACATCTTTTGGTCCGGAGTTGCTCCGCCGTTATGCGTATGACCGTTGTAAGTTCCTCTCATACCGGCCATAGAGTAAGCGCCTCCTTTATCTTTGATGTCGCCTTTTGCAACGATATTGCCTCCGACTTCAAGATTTCCCGTGCATTTTGTCAAAGGAGCATCTACTGTCACCGAGGCCGAAGTGTTTACCAAGACCGGACTGGAAACGCCCTCTACCCTTATCCCGTCGCGAGAGAGATAGATTTTTCTTCCAAGATCATCAAAAACACAAACCTCTCCATCTTTCAGATCAGTCGGGCGATAGCGGCGATCCGTAACAACGACGGCAAGAGTTTGATCACGATCCCCGCCTAAAGCTAATCCAATAGCTTCAGCTCCGACATGAGGCTCAGAAGTAAAACCGTATGGTTCAAAATGCTCTACCGACTCTCTGATATCTCCACCCAGAAGCTGAATCTGCAGTGTTCGAAGTTTTCGAGCTCCGTTCTTGGCTGAGAGCGTCGCTCTGTTTATTAAAGCTTTTAAATTCATTTTCGTTAGGCAAAAATAAACCCGCCGAATTGGGCGGGTGAGTCTATAAAAGATGCAATTAGAATCTGCGCGGTTTACCAGCCAAGATTTCAGCAAGGGCTCCTGCATCGTCTAATCTAAAATCTTGGGACTTACGTATGGTTATCTCTGCTTGCAGTTTTTCGCGGAAAATCTTTTCTTCCATCTTTCGTTTTTGCTCCGGGCTGACGTAGACCATACCCTTCATATCTTCTTCAGTGGCATACAAGGCCGGATCCTTCCATCCTGGAATATGTACACAATTAGTTTCGTAGCCTTCAGGAGTGCGATCGCATTTAGTACCCGCAAAAGAAGGCAGTACGAAACAAAGAGGAACTAAAGCAAAAAGAATCTTTTTCATATCTACCACCTCGACTTTTAAGTCTTTCCACTGTCTTTCTTTATATCACTATTCTCCTCAATTCTAATCTTTTTTGCGTCAGGTTCAGAAAATAAATTAAAGCGAGATTTTGTACTTAATGTCATTACTGACGTTGTTCCACTACTACTCAGAGAGTATGTGATTTGTGTTGTGATCCACGAAGCGTTCTCAAATGGTCCCAGCATCGGATCTTTAAACCCAATAACTGAGTTAACCCTCCACAACTCTCCATTGCTCTGTCTCCAGCCCTGAACCTTGTAAGTTAGAGTATCCGACTCTCCCGCATTCACTTCTTTGATAATCTCCGCCTTTTTCTGAAGAATCTCCGTCGAAGCGTTCCAGGCTCTTGCTTTACAAACCACCTTGCACGCTTAACCCACCCATCTTAAGCTGTTCCTTTAAGATGATTAGCTGATACCGGAAGCTCGCTTGTCGGATTAGCGGTTTGGCAAAAACAAAACCCGCCGAATTAGGCGGGCGACGTGCATTTTTCAACTCAGCGGACTTTCCTAGGAACGCCAGAAAGAATATCTTTGATAGCCTGTTCTCTTGTTGCAACTCGATCCTGATACATTCGAGCGGTGATCTCATTCTCCAGAGCTTCTTTGAAAATCTTTTCATCCATCTTTCGTTTTTGCTCGGGACTAACGTGCACCATACCTTTCATATCTTCTTCGGTGATATGAAGCGCTGGATCTTTGTAATCCGGGTCGAAGACCCAGTCTTGCTGTCCTTTTTCATTAATGAAATAACGAACATCAGCTGATGCACTGCTCGCGACTGTCAGTAAGAAAAACACGAACAACAACCGAATCGACATATCAACCTCCGAAAGATAAATTAAATTTTACCAGAGCCAATCTTTATTTCGGACAAGTTCGATGTTTCTCCAATAGTCTTACTGTCCTTCTCTTCCAGCAGTCGAAATGCTTGAGGTGAAATGCACGTGAGTTCGACGGTTGATCCTGCAGACGACAAACTGTATCCAATTTTGCTAATCAATAACGGTATATTTTTTATTTCCAGTAAAGAATCGAAAATACTAACCTTGGTATTAACCTTCCACAGCTCGCCGTTGTTCTGCCGCCAACCCTGAACTTTGTAGGTTAATGTATCGGACTCCCCTGCGTTCATATCTTTGATAATCTCCGCCTTTTTCTGAAGAATCTCCGTCGAAGCGTTCCCAGGCTCTTGCTTTACAAACCACCTTGCACGCCGAACCTCTGGATCTCGGGCCGTCGCTTTGAGATGATTAGCCGACACCGGAAGCTCACTGGTCGGGTTGGCGGCCTGTCCTAAGGTAACGTAATCACTAAACCTCTTCGACGCATCCTGAGTACGTTTACCTTCAAGAATATTCTTCCCTAGTTCCAGAGTGTCGTGTGCATTACCTCCGGATCCGGCTTGAGCAATAACCAAGTTACCCGCCTCATCATCCGTAAGCAGAATTCCGTTCTTCTGAAGATATCGGGTCACGGCAGCACCTACAGTTTCCGTCGGGGAAAACTCTAAATTTCTCCTATCCACCGATTTCACTTGATCCACAACGCCAATTCCAAACGGAGCGCACACCGCCTTTAAGTTCTGCTCATGCGTCTGATTCTTGTAGGAGTTCGCCATCCCGTGCGGCATGCAGCAGTCCTGTAAGTCGACCGTCTTACTCGCGCCCGAGATAGTAATGCTGATTCCGGAGGCAGAATAACTTACCTCCCGCTTAGTAACGTAACCGGTCAGAACAAGATCGTCCCCAATAAATACCTTCACCTCATCCTGAGGCTGAATACCTATAGTCAGGTCTTCTTTACTTCTGGTTGACCTAACGGAGAAGACTCTGGCCAAGCTTTGAAGCGTGCAGGTAATACTCACATCCAACCAGTTCTCGTATTTTCTGCCGTTGACAAAAAGAGTTACGGTGTTATCTGAGATTTTCTTTGGCATGTCGCTCCTTCTCCCAAACCGCTATTTTGTGCTCCCAATACATTTGAGATTCGATCTCCTCCAGCACATCATTTCCTTTCCATGTAAGATTCGGACCTTCTATTAACTTTTCCCTGCAAATAAGATCCAAGTGGTATTTAAATTCTTCTTCTGAATAGCCTCGCCCGGGGTAATACGTTGACCACTCATACCCTTGTGCGCATACATTCAGAATATCGTACAGAATATTCCGATCTCTCCTCACTTAGCTTTCCTCATTACTCATTCAACAATTTCAGCGGCACCGACGGCACAAAACCTGAGTGCCGGATCTTATTTCTCCCGACAATCTCCGGCTCTCTGGTTGAGTCTCCGTAATAGTCATAAGCTAAAACCAGCGCCGGAGTCACCGCCGAAGGCGTAAACGTTACGAGCCTTGCCTGATTCTCCGCTCTTTGCGTAATTGCCTCATACACTGCGGAATGAGCCTGATTTAACGCTTCATAGACCGCATCGTTTCGGGTTCTAAACATCTCGGAATCAATCGCCTCAAGAATGTTGTCCCGAACCAAAATCAAATCGTCGTACGGAGCTGTTTGAACCGCCACAGATGTATCTGCTCTATCGTTTTCGGAGCCTACTTCAGAAGCGGCGAGCACCGCGTTTGAAATAGCGGACTGCCTTACAAGCGTTTGGATTGCCGCGTTGGCCGCCTCAATTCTCTCGCTTGTTGTCCTGGAAGCAGCTACTGCAGACTCCGCGCTGCTCAAAGATGACTCCTTCGTAAGCAGGCTGAATCTATTGGCGACATCGCTCCAGGCATGAACAGTAGAGGCAAAGCCCTGAAGTCCAAGAACATCCATAAGCCTTTGCCCCAATGAGCCCGGAGAGCCGCTAACTAATGTAATCGCATCGTTAGCTAAATCAGCCAAGTCATCAGCCAAATCGAACGCTTGATAGATTCGATTCAAACTTTCTGCTGAAAGAAGCTTTGTAAAATCCTCTCCCACCGTCTTCTTAACAAAGTCCTGAGCTCCGGCAATATCAAATTCTTTGATAAATTCGTCAAAGGCGGAATTGCTTAACGCGGATGCGGCCTTTAAACAGCGCGAACCCGCGTCAACAATCGAATTCGGAAACTCTAACTTGCCGCTTTCAACAAAGTTAAGTGTGACGGTGGAGAGGCGGTTGGATTCAAACTTCGGGGAGGTAAGATCAACGGCCACCACCTCCATGGTACCAAGCCACGGATGAATAAGCCTGCCCGACCCTTGTTTTTCACAAGCCGCAATCAGACGCTTCATCCGGGTAATATAGTCGGCTCCTATCACATACGCAGTCAGCGTAATAGTCCTTTTAGAGCGTCCCAAATCTTCGGTAAACGGCGTATCTCTTTGCGGATACTCAAAAGTCTGAGTCCGCCTGCCCACCTTAAAATCTGAACTTGTAACCTCAAAGGGCACCCCTCTAAAGGAGGCGCGTCTTAATTCCGGCGCGTTCATCAGTCAGCTCCCACAAAAGCATAATTTCCGGTCTCTGCTCTCATATTTCCTCCATTGGAGTCTGTTTTTTCTACCTGAGCGTTCAATCCCTGCGGAACCTCGACTCTGACAGTCAGCTGGTTATCAATCTCAGTCCTAGGCCCCATCAAACCTTGAGTCATAGAAGAGACTTGAGAGGAGTCCAGCATCGGAGCCTGCGCCTGATGATTCTCCTGAGCAGAAAATCCGAGCATTTTCTTTGCCGAGCCTTTGATTCCTTCCCATGAAAAAGTGTTTTTAATACTGTCCCATGTCGCGCAAAGACCGTCCCAAAGTGCGCGGATGTTCTTACAAGCATTGTCCCAGGCGATAGAAAACCCTTCAGGCAAACCGCTTAAAACCTTTGATAAGTCCGGGAAGGTTTTCTCAAACCAAGCCGTGATTTCATCCCAGTTCTTCCATAAAGCCACACCGGCAGCGACTGCACCGGCAAGAATCACGCCCCATGGACCGAACGCGGAGACGAACGAAGCCCCCACGCCGTAAAGCGATTGACCGAGGCTAATCATATTCCCGGCAAGCATTAGACCGATGGCAGCGCCAAATCCCTTGATAATCGTGTCCCATCCGCCGATCGAGTCCACAAACTTCATGAATCCGTCGATACAGTTGAAAATACCGTTTACCACTGCCTCAAAGTTAATTTGAGCGATGGCCGAAGAGATCTTTTCAAAGATCTTTTCCAGCCTCTGAGCAATTAAATCTTTATTGGCAACTATCCAATCCTGAAGCCTCTTGACAATGCTCTCGATGATCGGAGCAAGCGAAGCGCCGATGGTGGCCGATACACCGTCTAAAACCTGAGAAAACTTACTCAGTGTGTCCGTAAGATGGGCAGAATCAGCCACCATCTTATCGGACATGACAATGCCAAGCTTCTCTGCCTCGCCGCCCATGTCATCGAGCCCTGCCGCTCCGCTCTCCAATACCGGTATCAGCTGTTTAGCCAAATCATCGCCGACAGCGGCCGTTAGAATTCTGAGCCTTACCGCAGGAGATTCATTGTTCTTAACCGCCTGAGCAAGATTGCGCATGACATCGGCCGCATCGCGAATGTTTCCCTTAGAATCCTTGAGAGAGACACCCAAGCGCTTAAAAATAGCTGCGAGCTCCTTATTTTCTCCTCTGGCTGCTTTCCCCATGTTGTAAGTCAGCTTAACCAGAGCTTGATCCATCTGCTCAGCTGACATACCTCCGAGTCCGGCAGCATAGCGAAGTTTCTGTAAAGAAGCGGCGCTCACGCCGGCTCTTTTACTGGCCTTATCGATAGAATCGCCCAGAGAGGTGAACTTATCCATTGCCGACTTTAGACTGAAGCCGCCAACTCCGCCTAAGACTGTCAGGGGCAAAGCGAACTTACCGGCCAAAGCGGCCGAGGATTTGCCTAAGGCGGAAAAGGAGCGCCCGAGCTTTCCGAAATTAGAGTCTATCTTCTTGAGCGCGGGGCTTATCTTATCCGTCGCGGAAAGGATGGCCTTGAGGCTGTACTCTTTTCCCGCCATTTTTTATCTTCCTCCATAATGCGAAGAGCCTCCTTCGCAAGCTCAATCACTCTTGAAAAAGGCTCTCTTGAGAGCTCCGTGGGTCGTTCTCCCCAGAAGCGGGCCGTGTTGTAAAAAACTTTCACGGCCGTTTTCTTCCGCGCTAGTCCGTACTTGTAAAAAAATCAGACACCTTACCGATTAGGGCCATGGCGTCCCTAATCCCCAGTGCGCCGACAGCTTCCTCCGGAAGACCTGAACAGACCACAAGGTATTTGCGAAGCAATTTAAGCTTTCCATCCGGCTCGGTTTGATCACCGGGCAGGCCAAGATCGCAAATTTCATTAAAGGTCGGTTCACGCAGATCCACTTTTTCTATCCTGTTGCCTGAAACAGTGATAGGCGTCTTCAGTACGTACGAAGCCATTACGACCACCTCCCGTTAGTTCCCACAAATTTCATTGCGACAGTTCCCGCGTCACTGTCATAGTTCATCTCTCCTTCAATGAAGGCCTCTGAGAGCGTATAGCTCTTGCCGTTAGCCAATTCAGCCACCACCGTTGCCGTGTCCATAGTGGACAGTTCTTCAATCGGGAAGTCTTCATCCATTAGGAACGTTCCGTCAATGTACGGCGCGATCGGCGTCTCCTTGTAATTAACGGAGCCGTTGGTCGACACAATGCTCTCTTTTGTGGTTTTCGAAAGCGGAATGGTCAGCCCTCCGGAGATATCCATCGTTCTGCCGTTGACAGTAATGTGGCAGATTCCTGCAATTCTTGACATTAAATCACCTCTTATTCGTTAAACTGAAGACGGAACTGAGCCAATACAGCAAAGACTCTTAACTGGTTAACCAGGTCAGGCGGCAGCAATACGTCGATTCTGTTGGGGTCATCTGCGTTTCTCTCCACGACAAGATACTTAGCAAACAAATCAGCGTTTTCTACAATCGCCTTGTCCTCGAGCTTGGTATACATAGCGATAAGTTCGCCGCGGATAATGGATGGTGTAACCACTGCCTGACCGGCTCCGAACCGCGTACCGTCACTTGCGAGCTTATGACGCGGGTATTTACTTGTAATACAGCTTCTCAAAGCTCGAATGATGTAGGCAAGCGTGTGCAGAGTCTCGGAATCCAGATACGAGTTATCCTCATCACCAAAACGATTCTTTTGATACGTCGTGACGGCTCTTTCCACTCTCATGTAGCCGGATTCCGTGTACTCGGTGGCGATACCGTTTGTGAGAAGTACTTGGCGCTCACTCATGGTAAAGCGCTTGCCGTGAGGCGCTGAAGTGATGCCGATCAGCTCTAACGTTTGAGTGGGACGAGCCGGATCAATAGACAATTTAGCCGCGTTCTGCGCCCCGTAGGCCGCTAAGACCTCAATTGCCATAGAAGGAACATCCGGCTCAATACCAATAATCGTAGCGTGCTGATCATTGCGGGCCGCTCCAAACTTCTGCAGCTCGTTAATCGAACCTCGTCTGCAGGTATAAACATGACCGTACATCTGCTTGTCATACGCCCACCTGCCGCTCGTATCATTCATGACCTCTCTAAAATAGTCCAGAGATACGGTATCTGAGTACGGCATCAGGATGAAGTCGTACTGATCATCTCCCATGATGCGGGCAATATCCAGCGTCTCGAAATCAGGAGCGCCTACACCTCCTGCCATCGGAGTGATCTTTACGCTTAATCCTTCAGGCGTCTCTTCGCCTGCTCCGTAGCCCTGAATGTTCAAGCCTAAAGCGATGTCATTGCCGTTTGCGCCCTTATTCTTAGCGCTGACGGTTACATATCCTTCTTCGACTTCCGCGTCCTCTGCGCTGGAAGATGCTTCTGCCGTAACCGGAAGATCCGGCTTGCCGTTAATGACCGAAGCAATAGCCGAAGCGACATCAGCCGGAGAATCATCTACACCAACCGGAACCTGAACGCGGTCAGCTCCGATATAAACACTCAAAATGCCGGCTAAAGTAGGAAGACCCGATATCGTATACGTGCCCGAAGCCGCAGCGGCCGCTTCCGGATCACTTAACGGAATCGCCCAGACTTGGCCCGCAGGGTCGTTTTTGCGATAAACGGTATTCATTCGGGCTAATTCAGAACCGCGGCCGAATAAATCCTTACCCTGACTTTCTCCGGTAACCAGAACCGGCACAAGCGGCTCTGCCTTACCTTCGGTCATTTGACCAATAAGAAGGGTCGTTTGAGTCGAAGTGGCTAAGTTAGCCATCGAATTATCGACTTCCGCATAAAAAAGCGGCGTTCTCACGTCGCTCGGAATGTTGTTAAATGAAATGCTCATTTAGTTTTCTCCAAATCAATTAAAACTTTTGCTTCAATTCTGCCGTCGGGATGTCCCTTCTCGGCAATCACGTCAATATCGGTGTACATCCTCAGGAATCTGCCCAAGCGGTCAATATCTGCACCATGACGAGTCTGCTCATCCTTGATTTCATACTCGCAGGAAAAATCAAGCTGAAGGGTCAGAGCCGCCCGGTTTATCTCCGCAATCGACAGCCCTTCAAACTGAATCCAGTCTTTGCCCGCCTTAATGTCATCGGAACCCAGAATCGCTCTGAAGACTTCCTTTTTTAAGTCATCGGCCGCTTCCCACGCCGTCAGACCCTGCTCGTCTTCCGTATTGGAGACCATGACGAGAACGGCAAACCTGAATCTCACAACCTGCCGATATCTTGAAGATGTCGCAGGATCTTGCGGATCCTCTGAAACAGGAAGAACAAACGCGGCTGGCATCGCCTCGGTTGACACTGATTCGCTTAACTGAGAAAAAGCCCCTATTCCGTAGACCCTTTGCTCAAAAGACGGGCAGTAATTTCTGAGTTCCTCAATAATGGGTTTTAACTTCACTTCAATAAGCTCCCTATAGGTCCGGGCTTGAAAGCGTTCTGCAGAATCTTTGAGACTTCGCTTTGAAACTGAACTCTGCCGTAGGATTCAACCGCTGCCGGAATCGGGTTTGCTCTTGGCTTGACGAGCTTTCCCGCAGGAGACTGCTTAGCATGCCCCTTCCCGCGCTTGGATTTTTTCGGGGCGGCATGCCCATAAACGACAAAAGCCGGATAAAAACCCCGACTTTTGAATGCTGCGGACACCTGCTTGCCCTTTAAATATGGTTTGATCGCCACCGAAAAACCCGATCGCGACACCTTGTAGCTTAGCGACTTCTGAAAAATCCCCGTTTGCTTTCCCGGATACTGGCCCGGCAGAGACACTCCTTTCTCTGCGGATAATTTCTTCGCAATTTTTGAAACGTCCTGCCCGATCTTTCTAAACCCCTTGCGCATTGCCTTCTTATCAAAGTCAGCAAAATTCAAGGGCCTGGCAAACTCGGCTTCAATTCTTAACGGCTGCATTGAGCACCTCGCATTCAAAAAGAGTAAAGCGACCTGCGCTATTGCAGTCAGTCACTCGTTTTGCTCGATACCAAACTCCCTCGCACTCGATTTCGATCAATCTCGGAAGATCCTGCGGGCGAGTCTTTCCCTTGACATATCGAACAAAAATGCGATGAGTAATCGACTCTTCTGTTTGAACGTTGTCCCAATAGACCGATCCGCCTATCACTTCAACTTTGCACCAGCACCGCCAAAGCGGTGTGCGTTCGGTTAAGTGATCGGACTTGCCGTTTGGAAGAAGCTTGGATGAGTAAATTGAGCAGCGCCGGTTCAGATCTCCGGATAAAGGTTCAATCATTTATAAGCTCTCCACGGATCTATTAACCTTTCGAAATAGGGTGTACTCGTGAAGGACTTCTCGCTGTCAGACTCTCGGTTTGTATAAGCAAAAGCAACACTGGCGCCCACCCAAACGCGAAGAGCTGCCGGAACACTTTCTTTATCCGTACATACGGCCTCGGAATCGGATGAGTTGCGAGCGATGACATGTCGTTTCAAACGATGCTCCAGATTCTCTGTTGCAGCTCGTCCCAATTCTTCCAAGAATGCATCTTCTGAGTCGTCATCAATCCGTAAGTACCGCCGAAGATAGTCTGCATCGACAATTGATACTATTGCCTTTGATTCATACATGAGCTTACGAGCGGCCTTTCGGTCGCCCGCCTCAAAGATAACAATCTGTTATTCGGTCGTATTTGTCTTTGTTAAGACAAGGTCACCTCCGACGATACCGCTCGGACGTTCGATCGCAAAAGCCAAACGGCGGTCAGCTTTGATCGTTACCAGCCCCTTTCTAAAGTTATTGCCGTCTTCATATCCAAACTCCACGACTGTTTCCTTACGGTCATAGATCATGCAGGCCATGTTGGTATCCAGCGTCAGAAACTTACCCTTGGGCATTGCGGAGCTTTCAACAACATAGGTATCCCAGACCGGACGGTTAGACGGACCCATCGGATCGCTAAACAGATAGCGGCCGTTCGAATCCTTCAGACAGCGAAGCTTGAAGTAGTCCACCGGATTCATGATCGTCACATTTGGAGTCAGACCAACAGACTTAACTGCCAGAGCCGCAAAACCGATCAAATCAACCTGATTCGTAATTTCCGGATTAGCTGCCGGATCAAAGCCGTGTGGCGTGTAGTTTCCGGTCATCAGAAGACCGCTTAAGTTAGCATTAGTACCATCACCATTCAGAAGCTGACTTTCAACGCGCTGCTTAACGCCGTACTGGACTCGGAAGTTAATGTAATCAGCAAGAGCCTGAGAATCCTCCATGAGGTCCTTAGTCACAATGAAGCAATTCCCAATATCCTTCACGTTAGCCGTCTGGGTATCGAACTCGATTTCAGACTGCGGAATTAAATCAACGCCGTTAATTACTTCTGCAGCATTGTTGACATATTTCTTCTCACGAGAGTAGACAATCGCCTTAGAACTCGTCGGAGTATGGTGAATTGTATCTTCGAGCGTTAAAGGAGCCGCTCCGATACCAATAATGCCCTGAATACGCTGATCCGGATAAACCTTTGAATCAACCGTACTGCCCGTGCCGACAGGATTCGGATCCGTCAGTGTGACAGAAAAACCTTTACCTTTGCCAGCCGCAAACTCCAGATAGCCAGCGTCGGCTACCACTCTGGCTCCGAGAGTAAGAGGCGCTTTAACAGAATCAGAGCCTCCCGGCTGCTGTTGTTTGAGGCGACGGATTTCTTCTGCAAGACCAAGCTGCTTTTTACCAAGTTCAGCAAGCTCTGCCTTGACTTTTTCGGTTTCTTCGGTCGTAGACAGCTGTCCTAATCTGTCCTCAATATTGGTCATTGCGGACAAGAGTTTTTCAATTTCTTCGTTCATTTAAATTTTCCCACTGAGTACTTTATCGATTCGCTCGGCAACCCCGAGCACCTTGTTTAATGCTTCAGCCAAAGCAGCGTCCCGCCGCTCTTCGCTCAGCACCTTCTTCACGCGAGAAACAAGCGACAAGGCTTGTTTCCGGCTAAAGCCGCAAGAATCCCTCAAGCAGGCTTCAAAATCTCTTAGCGTCTTGATCTTCTCGATGGTTTCGTCTAGAGAATCCTTCGAGAGAGTTTCTGCAATCCTTGCCTGGCCGTCAGCAGGGAAGCTGCAGATTGAAATTTCGTAGAGCGCTGCAATGCTCAAAACCTTGATATTGCCGTTGTCATCCTCGACGTATTCACCCAAACGAATGCCGACGGATAAACCGTCTAAAGTTCCGGCTTTGAGCGCCTCATAAATATCGGCGGCAGCTCCGACTCCGAGTGTGAGTTCTCCTTCAACATAAAGACCTTTATCGTCTTCTTTGAGAGAAGTCCAATGACCAACCGGAACTGCAGAATAGTCGTGATTGAAGAACATCTTCGGGGTAGAAGTCAAGCTTTTCAGTGCTGAACTATAAGCTCCTTGAGCTATATAGAACCCATAGCAATTCAAGTTGTCATAGACTGAGGCGTAGCCCTTGATCACTCCGATCTTCTTGTCATCGGATAGTTTTACCTCCACGCCTTCTAATCTTACGGATAAGGTCTGATCCTTTTTCAGCTCTTTAGACACTATCTGGCTCCTTAGTTTTTTGGTCAACCGTTGCTTTGGCCAATGCTGAAATAGGCCTCAGCGCCGACTGCGCAAAATTGACATCGCCACCTTCCACTGGCGGCAAGTTTTCGTATTGACGTGCTTCATTAACGGTTTCAACACCGTACTGAATGGCTTTCCCGTGGATTTCCATGCGCTCCTTCATGGTTGCTCGAAGCAAGTTATCCATAGAAATTTCCACTGTGTAGAGCGTGAATTCCTCCGGCGTCATGATGCGAGCTCTCACCGCCTGCTCAATTCGCCGGCATAACGGCAACAAAGTGAACTTTTGGAAACCCAAGATAATCTGCTCAATACCGCTGCCCCATGTCGTAGCCGAGTTTGATCCAACCAGAACTGAAGGAACGCCAAACCAGCGGCAAATTTCTTCCACGGAAAAGCGTCTCGTTTCTAAAAGCTGAGTTTCAGCCGGCGTAAGCGTCAGAGGCGTATAACTCAGACCGCCTTCGAGCACGTACAAACCGGATTGGCTACCGTTGGCCATTTCGTAGAAAGTTGTTTGAAGGCGCTCTCTCTGCTCTTTGTCGAGCGTGCCTTCCGAACTCAAGATACCGCTCGGCTTATTTGCATTGCCGAACAGTGTTGAGGCAGTCTCTTGAGCATCAGCTGCTTCGCTGATCGTGGCTGCCATCATATCCAGCTTCGATGCTTTGGCAAAACGGCCGCCGACACCCTTCAGGTGAAACATAAACTCTTTAGCGATCTTCTCAGATTCACCGTCATGGAGATACTCGTATCTCAGGGTCGAGCCGTCATAAATCGTTTTCACTTGCTGAGCGTTGAGCGGCATCATCGAGAGCACTTGTCCGGACGGATCATTGGCCTCTCGTTTGAGCCGGGCGTATCCGTTGCCTCGAAGCACCATATTGAAGATAACCTGAGACCAGAACTCGACTGGCGTCATGAACTCATTCGGGCCGTCGTGCAGCAGTTTCCAAAGTTCCGTTTCCCGGGCTAAATCCCTGTTTCCGCTGTCATTGCGGTAAACGAAGATCGGCATGGAGGCCACCGTTTCAGCCAAAAGTGTCGTGCATGCCATCACAGAGGAAATCTGCAGCGCCGTTTCTTCCGAGGTCTGCCGTTTCCTTGGAACCAGCTGCAGCATCGGTTCTGTCCGCTGCACCCCTTTACTGTCGCTGAACGGATTGCCGATCGAAGAAAAAAATGAACTCAAAAACATAATTTACCAATTGAAAATGAGCGGAGAATCAAGCATCGGTGTCAGATCCACCGGCTTTTCAATCTTTCCGCCGCCGATCAGGAATGAATAGAAAGCCATGATTAAGGCCACCACTAAGTCGATCTTGTTTTCATTCCTCAGCTTGTTCGGATAAATGTTGTCTTTCGCATCGCGATGACAGACGACGTTTGAAACGCACCAATTAAAAATCGGATCATCCGGATGATGAAGCCTTCCGGACATCACTAAAGCCTCGATGGTTTTCATCGGTTCGGAGAAGTTCTGGACACTGTTGCGAACCTCGACCATGGGACAGCCCTGATCGGTTAATTCACTGGCAAGTTGTGTTGCCTGCCACGGGTCGTAAGCGATTTCCTTCACGACAAAGTCTGAGCAGCTTCGCCGGACATACTCCTTGACCTCTTCAAAATCCACAACAGAGCCTTCCGTGACCTTCAAGCGAGCCTCATACTCCCACCCGCAGTAAGAAGCGTTTTTCGCCGAATTAACAGTATCCCGAGGAAGCCAAACCTGCGGAAAAACAAAAAAATGCTGGACGCCGTTGATCGTTTTAGGAAAGAGTCTGACAGCTGCCGTCAAGTCAATCTTGGATGCCAAGTCAAGCCCCAACCAAGATTCCCGACCGTAGAAATCTGACTCTTCCAAACTCGGTTCTGCACACTCATTCCACTTTGTCAGATCCATCCAAGCCGCATCCGCATTACACCAGACGTCCAGATGCTTGGTCTTAAAGTTGTTAACCGCACTTGTAACCGTCAGTGCCTTATCTCGCAATGATTTAATCGTTTCCGGATGGACCGAGACGCCCCAGTTCGGATTGGCTTTGATCAGCGCACTGTCGCTTGTCCACTCATCTTCTTTATCAATCGAGTAGATAATTCCGAACTGATCATCCCCGCCGGCACTTTTTCCGGATAAAACTTCGATCACGTAGTTCCTTAGCTCGTAACAGATTCCGGATAAGTTGAATCCGGCTGTCGTGATAGCAAACAACAACGGCTGCAGCCGCTTACCGATAGACGTTTCAACCACGTCATAGACTTCGCGTGTTTTATGAGCATGGAGCTCGTCAATACAGGCAAAATGTGTATTGAGTCCGTCTAACGTGCTGCCTTGAGCGGATTTCGCAACGAATTTTGAATTACTGGCAAGCTGAACTATCGAATAATCCAACGCCTTAATGCCAAGTTCTCGACTTACATCTGAGCAACGCCGGACCATATCACGAGCAGTATCAAAAACTTCTCTAGCCTGCTCACGGGTAGTCGCAAATGAATAGCAATCAGCACCTCCCTCTCCGTCAAGCGCCATCATGTACAAACCGATGCTCGCTGACAGCGTAGATTTCGCGTTGCCGCGAGGCACTTCTACATACGCTCTCTTGAATCGGCGCTTTCCGCTGTCTTTACGCAGCCAGCCGAAGATTGTTGTAAGAATGAAACATTGCCAAGGCTCCAGAGTGATCGTCTGCCCTGAAAGCGGACCTTTCACATGCCTAAGATGCTCGATAAACAAACAGACTCTGGTTGCCGCCCTCGCATCGAACCGATAAGGCCAATCTTCCCGCGCGGAGCGCTCTAAATCGGATTTTTGGCGGGTACATGCCTGGCGGACATACATACAGGCAGGAATATCTCCCGACAAAACCTTGTCGATGTACCAATTAGCCTTCGCTACGTAGTTCGTCATGTCACCGTCCTGTAGTCAACCTCTGAGAGACAATCGTCCACGGCTTTATCATCGAAAAGAGACAAAGTTTTTGTATCAACCTGTCCCGGTGTTTCTCCGGTTGCAATCACCCGAGAACGAGATGACGGCGTAAAGCCGAGCTCAGAGGCAACTGACTTGAAAGGCTGTATGCACTTCACAATCAAGTTAGCCAAAAAGTTATCCCTCTCCCAGAGTTCATCCCGAAACTTAATCATGGAAATCGCACTACTGTATTTCTCCGCTACGCGGAGCTCTTCGATTTTTTTCTCCGCCTCTTCGATCTGCACGCGCAAGCGCTTTCTTTCGCGCCGATAACGGACTAGTTCAGCCCACTGTTCGCAGTATGTTTCGAACATTGCGAGGTCACATTGCTTAACCCAGCTGCCACCCTCATGCTCCAAAATAAATTTCCAATGGCATTTAGCCTCTTCGGATAAATAGTCTGGCGCCCCCGGCATATCGGTAATCCGCCCGTTCACCTTCGGTTCAAATTTATTAATCCGGCACGGCTGAGCGGTACCCTGTAGTTTCTTGATTTCGGTCGGGGTCCGTTTTCTTCCTTTCGTCACCAGAGAACTCCCTAAACACTAAACAGACAAAAGTTAAAAATTTTCCAATTTTGCACGCTCAAAAATTTGACTGAGGGCGCGGTCTCAAATGATCTCGTCATTTCACTTTTTCACCACCCCTCCCTATTAGGGAAAAGACCTTCTTTTTTATAAAATCCGAGTATTAACAGACAAAAGAAAAATATGACTTCAAATAAATCTCACGGTCCCGCTCCTTCGCAGCTTTCACAAACCAACTGGAGGGGGATAACTGCCTCTTCTTCACTATTGTTTCAAGAATGGGATAAGCTCTTCGACTCGTTATCGAATATCTGCGAAAGTTTGACAAAACCTTTAACTGACTTTCATTCAAAAAGTCAGAGGCTTTTTCATTACCTTGAACAAATCAATAAATCAGAGGAGCTACCTGATTTAGATGTTTTTTTAGGAACATCCAAGCTTCAAAAAGACATCTCGCAACTGTTTCAAAAAGTTGCTGACATAGACAAACAGTTATCTCAAATTGGCTTAGACCAAGCAAAAATTTTCCACTCTCTTGAGTCATCTATTGTTAAGAGTTTAAAACCCTTTTCAAACACCAATTCTTTACTGAATACCATTGTAAATCGTCCCATTAAACTTCTGAACACCCCACGCACTGAAGAGCTGCTCTTTAACCTTCGGAGGCTTGAAAAATGCAAGGCATATTTTGGAAAGATTGACTCCAAAACTCCTATACGAGAGATTCTTAAATCCTTAGAAGGCGTCCCGGAAGAAGAGTATGGGAATGTACTGTTAAGCAAGTTCGGGCGGTCCAAAAAGAGAGGCAATGCAAGAAGAGTCAAAAGACAGGCAAAGAAAATCTTTAATTACATCCTTTACCTTTATAGTCTGTATACATTCCTAGCTTTCCTTGGAATTCCTCTTCCTGCTTCCTTTCCAGAATTTATTGAAGTAATTTTTCAACAACCAGTACAAAGCATTCAACAAACAAAGCAAAATCCACCCATAAGCAAGGGATTTGACAAACAGCTGCTCGTAGCGTCCTCCAGAAAGCGTAAAAAACGCAGCCACAAATATCGTCGTAAATAAAAAAGCTGTATCTATTTTCATAGCATCCTTTTGGTTTCCTTCGATAAGAACTTATGAATAGCGATTGGTGTTTCCGAAGCCGCCATCTTCAGCAGCCGTCTTTAGATCGTGATGTCTTTTGCACAGAGGCTGCCAGTTATTTCGATCCCAAAATAACCGTTTATCCCCCTTATGCGGAATGATATGATCTACTACCGTAGCCAATCGTGGAAAACCTTCGGCCTCGCATCGGACACAGAAAGAATGACGAGCCAGAAAACTTTCCCGGGCTTTTCTCCATGCAGAGGAATATCCTCTAGAGGCTGCTGACCCTCTTTCTTGATCGAGCTGGCGACGGCGGTCTGATCTTTCGTCCTGAGCAATTTGCTTATGCTGCTCGCAGTAGGAACCGGAGTTACGGAAAAGTGCACCGCAGCCGGGATAGGCGCAGTGCTTTAACGGAAATACTGGCATAAATTCACATTAATTGGCCCGGTTGTTAGGCACAGCCGGGAAAGCCTTTCCTTTATGATTAAGTTTCCACACATAATCAAGGAATAATTCAATGCAAAAACCTTTAACAGATTTCTTCCAAGACCTCACTGAAGAACAACGTTCCCGAGTTTTAGACCTTATTGATACCCTCTCTGAAGATGTTCAATCTGTAGTGTTTCCGCCGGTTACTTATATGTCCGTCATGTCCCCGGTAAATAGCCCGGTCGCAACTCATTGGGTTGACATGGAAGCATTTAAAGTAATCAAAAACGCGCATATTCTTAATATTCAATTTCAGAATTATTATGAATTTTTTGCTTTACATGAAATCATCCTTCTCTTGAAAGGGGAAAAACCTAAGGAATACATTGCCACTCTCAATAAAAACCTTCCATTAAGCCAAAAAGCAAAAAACACGGCTAAATTCATTCTTATCCAAGCTTCCACAGCAACAATTTTGATTGAGCTTGCCAAACTCCTTAAGGTTCTTTCGCAATAAAGAACGAAAACACCACAAATAGCGAAATAACTATTTTCATCGGAAGGGGAGCCGGAATCACCGTCTCAATAAAATGATCGACGCCTCCGGCTAATCCGATACCTGCAAAGCAAACGAAAAATTTATACAAAAAATTTCGCTTCGTAACCTTAGTAAACTTAAGCATCATTCCTCCAAAGAAAATTAACCCGATTAAAGGCTAAACAGCCGTTTGTTAAACGCTTGATAAGAAAGGTACAGGAGGATGATTGAGAAGTTTTAAGTGCGCTAGCGAGGCTCTTAATGCACTCACTGCCAAATTTTATGAAATTATGCCCTTTTTTCGAGGCAAATGGGACATAGGGAATTTTCCTAATACTATTCACGTGATTTCTCCGTTTTCTCTAATTCGGCCTCAATCGCCTGATCCGCGGCGCATAAATACCGAAACAACGTTCTGCGGTTAATCTGCAGCCGATTCGCGGCTCTTGTCATGCCGATCCATTCACGGCCGCCGTAAAGCGCATAGACAGCGTCACGAAGCGGAGAAGGCAGTTCTCTAATTATTCTTTCCAGCTGCATCATCCGGAAATCAATTCCTGACGCGTTGATCAAATCATTCGAGCAACGGGTCTTATCAACGCCAGTACAGTTGTCTACAGCCAGCGGACAATGGAGTCTGCCGCGAATCCTGTTTCTCCACTGAAACCACAACGTTAAAAGCCTTTTGATCCACTGGATGCGATTCATATCTTCTTACCTGATTAGTTTTTCTTTGCTTTTTTCAATATTTCTTCACTGTTCATACTTAACAGTGTTTTGTTCAGACCCTGTTCATACCTTTTGTTCATACCAAATTTTTAAATATTTATTTGTTTTTATCATCTTTTTTACTAATCTGTTCATACTGTTCATACCTTAATTAACTCTCATACGCGCGAAACACTCTTTACACATCCGTTTATTCCTCTCGCGCGCACGCGCACACGTAGGAGTTTGGCTATAGGTCTGAACAGTATGAACACAGCACAAATAACTATCTGTTTATAAATAAAAAAAGACTGTTCATACCTGCCAATCTCCCCGCCTGAACAGGGTATGAACATCGGCAGGGTATGAACATTAAAATTAAAGGGGTTCATAGTTTCTAAACCTCTCTCGGGCCTTGTAGATTGATCTCTGGAACTTCAGTACACCATCCTCGAATTTTTGCTTCGGCACTTCCGACCACGACTTTCCATCCACGATTGTTTCAGGCCAATAAAGCTGTTTTTGCATCGTGACCAGGTTCGTGAAGACGGATGTATCAGGAGGCCCGTCATAGAGACTGACGCGCCTTCGGGCAGACCCAAGCCGATGCTTGCAGTAAGTTGTAAAGACCTCGCGGTTCACAGGACGCTCCCCAGACGCCTTGCACCACATCTGATAGGCGTCATAAAGGTGCCAAGCGACCGCAGGCACAGCAGGAAACGGGGTGTCTCCCGCCTGCCATTCCTCAATAAACCGAATGCTGTTGTTGCTGCCTAACTTTTTCAGCTCAGCTCTTGCTTCTGTCTCCAGCGGACGAGTGTTTTCATCAAAATCTTCAAGGTCTAAGGTCAATAACCAACCATACAGAGCGGCCGCGCCTCCATTGTTGATTTCTTCAGCAAGCGCCTGAAAATATTCAGGCGGTGAATACTCTTCGAACCGAATCGCCATATAGCGCCGATCTTTCGGGTCCAAAATACCCGGCTGCTGTTCGTTGGACAGAAAGACGATATTTGTCTTATTAACCTCAAACCGAGCGGGATAGCCCTTCTCATTGATCGTGTGCGTCGGATTCGTGACTAGGTTTTTCAGCATCCCCTTCAGAGTCCGCTTATCCTGATTCGTCACAACCTCTTCGCCAACCATAAACAGCTTCTGAGATATCCAGCCATTGAAATCCGATTGGATCATTGTCTGGTTAACTGAGCAGCCATACTTACCGTAAATTTTGGCAATGACATTGAAGAAAATACTTTTACCGGTACCTTCTCGTTCGCCATAGATCATTAAGCCGGAAGCCATCTTGGCACCCGGATGCTGCAGAGGATAGGCAAGCCAAGAAGAAATCCAATTAAAAATATTTTCGTCTTCGCCGCAAATCTTAAAGAGGTGTTCGATCAGGAGATGGCACTTACTCGTATCGTACGTTGGAACCAGAGGCCAGCCCTCAAACATAGAAATCGAGCCTTCAGGAACCTTTTTAGGGTCCGGTTCAAAAATGAGCTGTTCCGGCTGAATGATTCTTCGGTTTCCAAACAGTCCTTGTAGCCACGATGAAACGAGTCTGCTGCCGTAGTACTGTTTGATAAATGAGATTTTTGCCAGACGGTGATAAACGAGGTCCCAACAAGTGTCCGTATTGTCAATCGCAACGTAGCGATCAGCCAGTACTCGGAGAATCGTCTTGTCGTTTTCCGTAATCTCGTTCGTCTTGGAAGTGCTTCTACCCCTTTTTGCCGCCCTCACGGGCGTCGCAGACGAATACTCGAGCTGTTCGCGAACAACATTAATGCCTTCTTCAGAGGCGAGATCGTTGAAATCCGTACCCCATGTCTTCTGATTTGAAAACCTCGGAATGAACACGCAGGCGTTGACTCTAGCCGCGGCAATGTTGGCCTTGACGATGCCGGTATTGTTCAGGGAACGATGAGAGGGACGTGTTCTGTCGCCGATCCATTCCTCATACTCGACGCACGCTTCTCCGTCCTTTTTTGACCACCACGCGCGCACACGGCCGCCGTCAAAACATTGATCCTGAGCGGCGCTTCTGGATGAGTGCACCTGCAGATCGATGCCGAATCTGGAGGCGCATTCCTCGCGCAGTTTTCTCAAATAGTGGGCGTCATTGTCTGCGGCGATACAGATTTTTGAGTCAGGGTATTTGGCCCGCAGCGTTTCTGCAACAGGCAGCAGGTTGCCGGCAGAAAAGGCGACGATGACCGGTTGACCGACTGCCTCAAAAATTGAGCATCCTGTAGCCCAGCCTTCTGTTAAAAAAACGACCTCCGGTTTCTCGGGCAGAGTCCCCAGAACTGCAAACGAGCCTTTAGTTTCGGTACCGGAGAGAAATTTCTTCTGAAAAGCGTGCGTGCCCTCAGCGGTATCGTCGGGGAAGATTGTCTGCAGACCGACGAGCGTCTCTTCTTTCCACACAGGAACTAAGATTTGATTACGTAACTGGCGAGCTCCGATCGGACGGATTTTTTTTGATCTCACATACGGATGAGAAGCGGATACAGAGTCAGCTGCCCTTTCCCACATCTTTGCGGCTTTCTCTCGGGCAGATTTACGACGCTCTTCGAGCGCCTTATCGATAACCTCCTGATCGGCCTTTTTACGGCTTTCGAGTTCTGTCCACTCTTCGCGAGTCCAGCCCTTCCTCGAGTGTTCGATTTTGTAGGTTTGGCTGCCGATTCCAAAAGTACCAAAATAATAGATTTTGCCGTTTGACAGCGATTGCTCCCAAATTCCATACCAGGCATCCTTTCCGCGCTTGAAATTTGAGTTATTGGGCTTGAATCGCCTCCAATTCCGACCGTTGACGATCAGGTCATGACCAGGCGGCAGATCAATACCGACTGCCGACATCTGTTCTTCAATTTCTCTGAGATTGTGAGCCATATCAGACCTCGTTTAGACCTCATTATTTTTAAAAGGGTGCGGACCTGAGCGATGGAGGAGGTCTATTCTCCAGCCGTTGCAATCGGCCGCCGTGTCCGCATTGATCGGTATAAAAACAGTTAAGAGGCCTTCCCCAAAGCGTGAGAAAATAAAGGTTCCAAACTAAATTTCAAAACGCTAGGGAGAAGGCCATGGAAAGCGATAAATTGGTTGAAATACTGAAATTTCTGTTGGGTAAATGCACTGTGGTTTTTAAATTTCTTACTAATGCAAGAGGACCGAGCCTGAGAGGCTCTCTGGATCATCCGATCAACTTTGGCGGCAAAAAGCTTTATCCCGTCTATCTGACTCTCACGCCGGGGTCGGTCAACTTTACCTTCCATAGAATTCAATGCAATTGCCCTATGATTCTTCCTACCGAGCCGTACTACCCGGAAGTCTTCTTCGCTGTAGGCTCTGAACCAGAGAAGTACTACCCAGGAAAGCAGGCGCCGAACCCGTACTTGAAAACCATTACTCTCGTTAAAGACGGCGCACCCGCATACGAACTTTTCTTTGTAGACGCCGAAGGAAAAGACCTCATTGAGTTCACGATTGACGAGGGCAAAAAAGCGAGTTGGTTTCAAGTTTCTCTCAAATGGCGGCAATCGGTGGTTTAGATAGTTCATAGCAATCTCACAAGTTCATCCAAAACCAACCAATCGCATAGATGCCGCCGAGAAACAGGGCGACATACCAAATTAGAGACAGCACCAGCGTCATCAGAATTCCGATTACGGTAAAAATTTCATCCATAACTACCTCTCCAGATAAACGAGCGCTGCGCTCAGAGCAATAAACAGCACAAGCAGCACCAGGCAAAATTTCATCGTGCGCTCTAACGAATACGAGCCATTGATGCGATCCAGTCGACGCGCATCCAGCTCCTGCAATTGCCTCTCTAAGCGTCTGCCTGCTTGGGTTCTTTCTTCTTCTGTCATTCGTTTTCTCCGGATTCGCTTTCGTCTGCCGAAACGGCCTGCTGTTTGTCTCATGTTTCTCTAGGGATTTAGTTTTGATTCTGTTACTGGCGATGTGCCGGACTCAACGGCATTGGTGCGGCATCGTCCGGCAAACTCCGGCAACTATCTCTACCTCTGCCGGAATCGCCCAACAAATGCCGTAACGTTGCCGTGTCGACGCCGTGGAGTTCGTAGTCCTGAATGCGTAAATTGAGGGCATCACGTTTACGGAGGTCTCTCATGACTCGTTTTTTTGCCCACGCATCCATTACGTCTCGAATAATCGAGTTCTGTGATCGGTCCGGATCGTCTGAAACGATCTGGCGAATAACCGACATCGTTACGTCAGTGAGCATCGCCCTGACCTCGTTTGTCCCTTTGTCTCTCATCGTTTTTTACCAACTCCCAGGCCTGTTCTGGCGTGATTTTTCCGAGGCGTATGGCTGCGCCGATAACTTCGTCCTGCTGACGAGTTGTCAGTTCATTAGGCCAGTTATGAATTGCGCCACGAGTTAAACCCAACGCTCGGCCCAATGCGGCTCCTGTTTTGAAAATTGCGATTGCTTTTTCTTTCCTCATACATAAATTGTATATGAGCATAGACACGCTTTGTCAAGTCGATTCGTCCATCCTCATACACAATCCAATCAATAAACTATCCGTATGAACACTGTTGCTGAAAGACTTGCTTATGCACTAGCTATCAGAGGACTTTCTCAGTCAGAATTGGCCAGAAGAGCGGGAATTACTCGAGGCACTATCTCAAATGTCATGAAAGGCGTTGCAAAAACCTTTACGGCAGAGGTAGCGTTAAAAGTTGCCCGGGCTTTAGATGTTGATCCATATTGGTTAGTTCTTGGCGAGGGTAGAGCGACCAACGACACTATCCAGAGAGGAATTCCGGAAGAAGCCAGTGAAGTAATTAGAAAATTGTCTGATGATTCGCAACAAATTGCGATAAACATCCTTAGACAATTGAAGTAATTTTAAAAAAAAGTATATCTGAATAGACATTCTTTAAAAAGTCTATTACCATAGACGCATCTCAACACGAGGTGCGTTATGCAAAATCAATCAAAAACCACAGTATTTATTTTCTTCTCAGAGTCGCAGGCCATTGCGTTTTCTGAGGCCGCCCGCACGCTGCTGACGTGGGCCGGCACATGCTGCATGACAACTCAGCATGCACAGCCAACCAGAACGCTCTGGAGCGACTGCGTTCGCATCCTCTCGCAACGAATGAATGACATGCCGGAATAAAAATGTCAAAGCTCAGCAAGATATTCAACAATGCGATAGAGGAGATGGCCGCAGAAAACAGCTTGAAAACTGCAGTCCCCGGACCCGTCGCAAAACTCAACGTATCAATCAATCTGCCAGACGACCAATCGCTCAGTGTTTCATTTGTGAGTTTGATCAGCCAACAAACTGAGGGCGATCAGAAATTCATCACGATTCTGACCAGCGCTCAGGCACAAACTCTGGCAGCAGAAATTCTCAAAGCGCTAGCTGAAATCAAGGAAGAAAATGGCATCAGTCAATAAAGTCATTCTGCTCGGGAACCTCGGCTCTGATCCAGATGTCGACACCCTGAAAACCGGAACCAAAATCGCTAAATTTTCTCTGGCCACCACCCACGTCCGCAAAAACGATCGGAACGAGCGAGTCGAATCAACCGAATGGCACCGAGTGACGTTTTTCGGCCGACTGGCCGAGATCGCAGAGCAATACATGATGAAAGGCTCCAGCTGTTACGTCGAGGGACGCCTCAAAACTGACCGTTGGGAGGATTCAAACGGCCAGACACACTACTCAACGCAAATCATTGGTGAAACGCTGCAGTTACTAGGCAGCAATATGCGGAGGTAAGCATGGAACAAAAATCCAAAGCCTGGCAGAAGATAACGGGCATAAACACAGAAATCGTTCGTAAAACCTTGTCTGTCAAACAAAGCATCGCTCAATCAGTCGATCTTCCTGCCGATACTACTCTTATTGACCTGATAGAGGGCAGCAGGGTGGAGCTAGCGGATGGCTCTGGGATGAGCTTTGCTGTCCTTCATTTTGTTGATGCCAATGACAATCGGTTTGCATTCCTGGCAAGTCCGCTGGAATTGGAGGCTGTGCGGAACATGTGCATGGATATTTTGAAAGACATGAACCGTGGCGCCGTCAGCACTCCTCAATAAAAACACACGGAGGTAATTATGGATAGGAACAATCGAATTTTTGAAAGGGTCAAGGACTCATTAAAACAAAACAACAAAAATCTTTCTCCCGAGGATTTGGAGGTTGTGAAATGCATCTTTGCCGCGCTTGTTACAGGGGCGGCTGCAGGTAACGAGCGAGACACATACAGCACTGCCTCCAAATTGTTAAAAATCGCAGAAAGCTTCGGGCTTATCAAGAATCCGCCTTCTTGCGATTAGTTCTTTTGGTTCCCAGATAAAGCAATTGATTATGAAAACAGGCGAAAAATTCACATTCATCCTCAGCGAACGAGAGGCCGGCATCGTTCTGGCAGCGCTCGAGTTCGTTCTGAAATTATGGGTCCTCGTCCCGTTTAGAGACGAGAAGAGTGAGCTGGAAGCAGTCAACACCCTCGTTCATCGTCTCATGACTGAGGGCTGTCAGATAAAAACGGAACTGGAGAAAAACAATGCTCAGCGACTATAAAAAATCTGTTCATTTTGTCCTCGACATTGAGACACTCGGAACGCGCCCTGGATGCCCAATCCTGCAAATTGGCGCTGTCAGAGTAGAGTCCGGCATCGCAACCAGACAAAACGAATTTTTTGCCTCTGTCGGATCAAACATGAGGATCGGACTGAACACATTGGAGGCGGCGACACTGCAATGGTGGCAAGCGCAGCATCCTCAGCAGTTCGAGGAAATACTCGACAACAGTGAAAATCACGAGATTGCAGATGCTCTGGACGGCCTCATTGAGTTCTGCACTCCCGTGAGACGAGGAGAGTGTCAGTTTTTTTGGGCCAAACATCCGTCGTTTGATTTTCCGATTCTCGACGCTGCGTTTGAAAAATTCGATCGACCGACTCCATGGAGATTCTGGCAAATCAGAGACATTGCCACGCTGGAGGACGAATTGTTTATTAAAAACGAGCCTGCCAAAAACGACCACAACGCACTATTCGACGCAATCAACGAGGCAAACGTTCTCATCGATGCGGTCTGGGGAGACGAATATGATCGTTAATTTTAAATGTACAGATCAGGATGCAGTGCGTATCCAGAAGTGCCTCTGGCACGGATTTCATGATTTCTGCGATGGCGGATTCAGCGGAGGAGGCATGCTCCACGAGTTTCAAGGCTCATGCAACATCCTGGACCAAGCGTTCCGCGAGGCTGATCGCATCGAAAAGTCTTCCGACGGTGGAATCTATATCACGGAGCAAGATGCTTACTGGATTCTGGGACTGATGAAACGAGTTGAACGAGCAGGAGCCGAATTATGTGGAAAAGGCTCTGTTGCCTGGCAGGGCGGCCCTAAAAATCTTCAATACTATCTAAAGGCGACGCTGCAGGCGCATGAAAAATGCAGAAAAGACCACAAGACGGAGGCGAAAAATGATTGAAAAACTCACATTCCCTGAGGCCGCCAAATACCTACAAATCTCAGTCAGCACACTTGAGAATTATGTGGCTGGCGGTTATTTTAGAAAAATCAACGGAAAACGGATATTTGTCGCTAAAGACTATGGTTTTCCACGCCCGTTCTTACGAGGTGGCGTTCGTTGTTTCAAACGATGCGACCTAGACAAATGGGAAAAGCAGCAGATGTCTGCGTAGACATAGAATAAGGCCCTGCGGGGCCTTTTACAATTTTAGGCCAATCTTTTCCATAAGTTGTGTAGCTCATGAGACCAAATCAGCAATTAATTTGTCATATTCATCCTGCTCTTGCAGGGATTTCATGATTGCGTCTGTTTGTCGTTGATCCCGACCGTGATTCCTCAAAATATCTTCAATTTTAAGCGGCAGCCTAAATTTCCCAGGGGGGTGCCACTCAGGGCAATGTTCAGTGGTATGAGTCAGCTCTACTAAGTCAAATGCATCATAGTGACCATACTTCTCATAAACCTTATCAAGGATCTTAATTGCAGCATCACTTAAGTGGTCGAAAGAATTTATGGTGAAGTCCCCCTTCTTAAGAGAGAACATGTTTTGCGCATTGCATTCAATCCATTTTGACCAGTAAGGATCTAAATCTATTATGTGGAATCTGTCTAAAGTGTTGGAAAGAACCGGCCCACACGGTAATGAAAAAAGCTCATCCCCAGTAAGTCGGCTTCCATGACTTAAAAGAAATTCTCGCTCGGAAAAGTACATAAACTTCATAATGTTAATGTACCTTACCGGTTGCTTCGCCTTCCAAAGGAAGTAAGCCGCAACTTGAGCCACTGTCTGCTCCTTGTACATATGCCTCCTCTTTTTTTAAGAACGAAAACAACAAAGCCACAATGCACAATGAGTTAGTTTTCCATTGTTTTATATTGTTGTTTTAGTCTGTTACAGACTCTCATAGACTTTCTTGAAACAATAAGTTGCCCATTCGTTCATCATTTCCCTGCGGCGCTTGAAGTGTTCGTTTCTCTCGTACGCTCCGTTATAAATGTCCTTCACCTTATGATGCAAACAGAGTTCTGCAATTCTTGGATCAAAGCGCCTATCGTTTCCTAAAGAATCATCTTGAGCCCACGTTCTGAAGGTTGCTCTGGCGACACCGTGCAAGGTTGGTCGTACCGATTTTCCCAACTTTGCGGTCTGCGCTGCATCGATCCAGTCCTTCCCTGAATCTTTAATAAGCCGGGAAACCATACTGTCAGACAACGCTCTTCCCAAACTATTTTGAAAGATCAGTCCCGACGCATTATCCGGTTTGAAGCCTTCCAGCCAATTAATCACAATTTCCGGAAGCGGTACGATGAGAGAACCGTTTTCAGACATTTTCAACTGTTCAGGCGGAATAACCCATTCTCGATTCTCAAAATCAATCTGCTCCCACGTTGCCAAACGAGCAGTTCCGGAGCGAGTTGCGGTGAGTACGGAAAACAAGAAACAACGGCCTGAAGCAGTATCTCCAAAACGGTCATAAATGCAGCGAAAAAGAGACGGCAGCTCCGCAACGGAGATAGCGCCTCGATTTTTAGTGACATGTCTCTCTCGTGGCAGCAAATACTGAAGAGGGCCGGTCCTATCTGCGGGATTGGAAATCGAAGTTAAATTTTTAGCAATTGACCAATTAAATACTTGACGGGTAAACCTCAAGCAGCGATCTACCGTATCCGGCATATGCCAAATCGGCTGAGCAATCGAAGCGACCAATGCCGGCGTTACCTCATCCAGAAAACAATCCCCTATCACCGGAAAGACATACATTCGCATACGGCCATTAAAAACTTTATGAGCCTTATCCAACTCCTGCCAATTCCCTACTTCAATATTCCAGGCAGCGAATTTTTCTGCCGCTTGACGGAATGTAAGTCTGGTTGGAGACTCTCCGGTTGATTTTTTTCTTTCAATAAACGCTAGAAATTCCTCGTCGTTCATACCAGAGAGCTGAGCAGCGCTTTTTCGTGCCTCAGCAATTGAAACCTTAGGGTATGAGCCGAGAGCAACCTCTCTTGCTTTACCCGAACAATATCGTCGAAAAATCCAGTTACGATATTTTCCTCGGACTCGAAAACACAAACCGGGAGAGGCTGCATCTGTATACTTCCCATTCGGCAGCTCACAATCCAGCGCTTTAACCGTAAACCTCATTTCTCTGCCCCCAAAATTTCCCCTAAACAATTTTATATTTTTTTCTATTGTTTTAGTTTATTTTGAAAATTTAGAACAATAAAAAAATCCCTGAAGACGTAGCATCTTCAGGGGTTTTCATCGTTTTTTATATTGGTTTACGTTGTTTTCTATTGTTTTCGTTTATGGTGTTTTGGTGGCCCCAACAGGACTTGAACCTGTGACCAAGCGATTATGAGTCGCCTGCTCTAACCAACTGAGCTATAGGGCCTTCCGGAAGTTAAGAATCGCTTCCGCCTTCCATGAAGCTCTTAAGTTTATCAGATCTGCTCGGATGACGCAGTTTCCTCAAAGCCTTGGCCTCGATCTGACGAATTCTCTCACGAGTCACGTCAAACTGTCTACCCACCTCTTCCAAGGTGTGATCCGTGCTCATCTCAATGCCGAAACGCATTCTCAGCACCTTCGCCTCTCTCGGGGTAAGGGAGTCAAGAACCTCTTTGGTAATCTCGGTAAGACTGGACTGCTGCGCGGCTTCCGCAGGCGCAACGGTTCCAACGTCTTCAATGAAATCACCAAGATGAGAATCCTCATCATCACCAATCGGCGTTTCCATTGAAATCGGTTCTTTTGCGATCTTCAGGATCTTTCGAATCTTGTCCTCCGGCATATCCATCTTCTCAGCCAAAACCGCAGGATCAGGCTCAACACCGGTCTCCTGGAGAATCTGACGTGAAATTCTGTTCATCTTGTTAATTGTCTCAATCATATGAACAGGAATACGAATCGTTCTGGCCTGATCGGCAATAGAACGCGTAATCGCCTGACGAATCCACCAAGTCGCATAAGTTGAGAACTTATAGCCGCGGCGATATTCAAACTTGTCAACAGCTTTCATCAAACCGACGTTGCCTTCCTGAATCAAATCCAGGAACTGCAGACCGCGGTTGGTGTACTTCTTCGCGATAGAAATCACCAGACGAAGGTTGGCTTCCGTCATCTCGCGTTTTGCCTTGCGGGCTTTTGCTTCACCGGTCGCCATCTGGTTATAGACGTCTTTCAGATCTTTCAGAGGAAGCGTCACAGAATTCTGAATATCCGCAAGCTGCTGCTGAAGTTGCTGAATTTCAGGAAGCTTTCTCTTCACTTCGGCTGCGTAAGGCTTGTCACTGTCGGCAATCGCCTGAGTCCAGGCTTTATTGGTTTCATTTTCCAGGAATTCCTTAAGGAAAAGCTCTCTGGGCATCTTGGCGCGATTGACAACAACATCGTAGATTCTGCTTTCGTACTTACGAACGGTCTCTACCTGATTCTTCAGCATCGTGCACAGACGTTCAACCGTATTGGCAGTGAAACGAAGCGACAGGAGCTCTTCCTGAATTCCGTCCTGAGCCTTGATGAAAGCCGGTGAACGATAGCCTTCAGCCTCGTAAGCACGCTTCAAGTCATCATAAAGCTCTTTGCAGTGATCAAGCTTAGCCAGCACAACCGTCTTCAGTTCGTCGATCTGACCGGCTGTCATACCGGAAGCGCCGATATCAGTACTTTCGTCATCGTCAGCAACCTGCTCTCCGGCCTCTTCATCAAGACCGTCAACCAGACCGTCAACGATCTGATCAATCTGCATAGTGCCGTTGCGAACCTTCTCCGCGTCTTCCAATATCGCAACAATGGTTGTCGGGCAGCCGGAAATCGCATGAACCATGTGTTTCAGACCATCCTCAATACGCATAGCGATTTCGATTTCGCCTTCACGGGTCAGCAGTTCAACCGAGCCCATCTCACGCATGTACATGCGGACAGGGTCGGTTGTACGGCCAAATTCACTGTCCACCGTAGCAAGAGCGGCTTCCGCTTCTTCTTCAGCGGCATCGTCGCTTGCTGTCGGAACAGAATCACCGATCAGAAGATCATCCGCTGTCGGAGCCTGTTCATAAACCTGAATACCCAGGTCGGCAAGTGTCGAAATAATTGAATCAATCTGATCGGAATCAACGATGTTGTCCGGCATGTGGTCATTGACTTCAGAGTAAGTCAGATAACCACGCTCCTTACCCATACGGATAAGAGCCTTTAACTTGTTCAGACGAGTTTCTTTGTCGTCTTCGACGTGATTGGCATAGCTGCGGTTCAAAGCTTCTTTCATCGCTTTGTCGCGGGCTTTGCCTCTGCCTCGAGTCGACGCGGGAGGAACATAAGACTCGGCAATGGCGACTTCTTCATCAATAGAATCGTCGTCAGAATCGCCGACTAAATCGTCTTCATTGTGTTTGTGTTCCTGTTTCGGCTTACGACCCGGACGACCGCGTTTGGCGGCAGGTTTAGCTGCGGCCTTTGTTTTGGCTGCCGGTTTTGCCTTCTCTGCTGCGGCTTCTTCTGTTTCAGCAGTTTTCTTCGCAGCCGTCTTCTTTGTCGTTGTCTTCGACTCAGCTGCGGCTGTTTTCTTCGCTGCTGTCTTTTTTGCGGCAGGTTTCTTAGCCGCAGGTTTTTCTTGAGCTGCTGTTTCAGCCTTTACCTCGGCTGTTTTGGCCGCAGTTTTCTTTGCAGCGGCTGTTTTCTTTGCTGCCGTTGTTTTGGGCTCTGTCTTAGCGGCTGCAGAAGCCGTTTTCGCGGCCGCTGTTTTCTTAGCCGCCGGAGCCTTCTTGGCCGGTTCGGTCTTTACCGTCTCTGCCGGAGCTGCGGCAGCTGCTTTCGTCTTAGCAGCGGCGGTCTTGGCAGGAGCCTTTTTAGCTGCGGCAGCTTTAGTGCCGGTCTTCTTCACTGTCGCGGCTGCGGCAGCGGTTTTGGTTTCTTTCTCAACAGCGGTCTTTTTTGCTGTTGCTGTCTTTTTTACTGCAGTTGTAGTTTTTTTGGCAGTTGCCATCGTTCAACCCTTTTGATGTTCCCATCAAAATGAAATTTCGCGCTGAAGAAACGCAAAAGCCCCTATAATGCACTTCGTCATTACACAGGTTCACATTTATTCGCACGAAAAACCGGAACGAGAAGAGCATGGGCTTTCGTCATAGAGTGCGGCGCTTTTCGCCGATCTTCCCTTCTAACCTCTTCAGCAATCCGGTGTCTTTTAAACGCCTCCGATCTTTCCACGATCTCCTGGGCGTATAAACAATGTTACCGACAAATCGGTGCCTCGATTGTATCATTACCTGCAACTAGTACTTCCACTTATTCGTGAAAAACTGTGCCGAATAATCCCGAAAATGGGAAGAAGAAATAGAAAAAGCGCCGTCACCACGCAGGTCTGAGGAGCCCCGATTGTCGCAACCGGAACCGCTCCGGCAATCGACCACGGCAGAAGCGGAGGAATCACGATCGCAGTATCTTCAAGACTGATCGCCATCTTTTGTCTATCCGGTTCTATCTTTTTGCAAAGCTGTTCTGTAAGGATCACCGCAAGCATTTGATTGCAGGAAATCGCCGCAGTTAGAAATGCGGTAAAAACAATCGCTGTGTATTTTCCGCTTCGTGCGGCAAGCGATGCGACAAGCCCCTCGATATGCTTAAGAAGCCCGGTCTGCTCAAAAAGCCCCGCATAGGTGCAGGAAACCATAATGATCAGCGAGACCTGGACCATCGATACGAGCCCGCCTCCGTCCATAAGGCTTCCGGCCTGCGCATCGCGGCACTGATATCCGTAAACCAGCATCTTTGCCGTGCTCATCCAGTCGGCGCCCTGCACTGTCATAAAAACAGCCGATGCAGCGGCAATCGAGGCGGCGATTGTTATCTTGATATCCTTCTTCAGGGCGACCAGCCCAAACATGACAAAAACCGGAATCAGCAAATACCAATTCAGAACAAACTCTCGTGACAAAACGGAGGAAATATCAACGGAAGCGGACTTTGTGTCGGAGAAAAGACCAACTGCCAAGTAAATCAGAGAGCTGACCGTAAAGGGGAGCCAACCGGTCTTGACCATCAGTGCCATATTCTTATACAGGTCCGTCGACGTCACCAAACAAACCAGCTGAGCGCTTGTCGACACGGGAGAACATCTATCTCCGGTAAAGGCTCCGGCAAGGACCGCGCCTCCGGCCCATAGAGGAGAAACACCCATGGAAACGCACATCGTCATCGTTACCACGCCCATGGTGGCAGCCGTACCGAAGGAAGTGCCAATGAGTGTACTGAGAAGCGCATTAAGCAAAAAAGTTGAAAAAAGGCAGACCTGAGGCGTCACGACTTCGGACGCATAGCTCACTAGAAGAGCGACGGTTCCGGAAGCTCTCCACGAAGCCGTTAATGCGCCAATTAACAGCATGACGATAATAATCGTCGAAACCTTCTTCACACTATCAAGCGAAGCCTTGAGAAGGACCTTAGCCGACGAACCCTTCAGAAGGCCGAAAAGGAAAAACAGCAAAAAGCCAAACAAGAGCGCATATACAATCGAAAAACCTGTCGCAAGACAGAGAATCAGAACTGCAATAAATAATCCGAGAACACCAAGCTCCATTTTTTTACCTTGTCCTAAACGTCAGTTCCTCGTTAATTTTTCTGTCAGTATCTCTTATTTCCTGGCTCAGTTGCTTATTGACGCCAAGCAGTGACTGGAAAAGCTGACGCTGCTCCTGTGTCAGCGAATTACCTGAACACAGCGCCTTTCGCTGCTGCTCCACCTTTTCAAATTCAATCTGCAGAAATATTCTTTTGGTTTCCAGTCGAGCAAGACTTAAAGGTGTGCGCAGAGTTCTGCCTCTTTCAGAAGCGCTTTTAATATCCTTATCTTCGCCGTCAGCAAGCAGGAGTGTCTGGAGAATATTTCTGATTTTCTCCATCTCGGATTCAAACACTTCCTCCTCTGAGGGAGACGGAAGTCCGCCAAGAGAAGACAGAAGCGAATCGCCGTTATCATCTTCCTGACATATCTTCTGCAGTACCTTAAAAATTTTATCTGACGGTCCGAGTTCTCCGGAACTGAGATGCTCGGTAGCAGCCCCCTCAAATTCCAGAGCGAGTTGGGGATAGCGCAGAAAATTCCGCAAAAGCACAAGGATCGGTGTCTCAGGTTTAGGCGGAAGCGTCTTACCCGAACTCGGGGTATTGAATCTTCGCGCACCGAACCCGCCTTTGCCGAATCGGGCTGATGCGCCGTTTCTGAAACCGCTTGGTCTCGGAGCGATCGGCGCGACTTTTTCAAATCCGAAATAGCGTGCCAGCTGATCTGTATCTTTGTATCCGGCAGCCGTTGCAATTCGTTCAATCAGTCCGTCGCGCAGCAGCACGCTTTTTGTTTTACGAATATAAGGAGCGGCCGCATCGAGAAAAGCACCCTTGTCTTCAAGAATAGACAAATCCAATCCTCGGGAGGTCGATTCAATTAAATAACTCGATAAAGGCAGGCCCTGAGATATCAGCTTCTCAAACGCTTCCGGACCCTGATTTTTCACAAGGCTGTCCGGATCTTCTCCTTCCGGCAGGAAGACAAACACCGCTTTCTGAGCGTCTTCCAGAAGCGGAAGACAAATATCCATCGCGCGCAGCGCCGCCTTACGACCGGCCGTGTCGCCGTCGAAAGAAAATATAATGTGGTCCGTCATTTTCAGCAGACGTTCCACATGTTCGGATCGTATCGCCGTCCCCAACGGAGCGCAGGACTCCCCGAAGCCGGCCTGCGAAAGCTGAATGGCGTCCATCTGACCTTCAACCACAATGACGCGTTTCTTTTCCTGAATGCTTCTTCGCGCTTCGTAGAGGCCGAAAACTTCTTTGCCTTTAGTAAAGATCGGGGTGTCGCCCGTGTTGATGTACTTAGGCTCCTCGCCAATCATGGTTCGGGCGCTAAAGGCGATAATTTGTCCGCGAATGTTACGGATCGGGAACATCAGACGGTTTCTGAAGAAGTCATAAAAACTGCCGCCGTTCCCTTCTCTTTGCAGCCCGGCATCGATCAGCAGTTTTCTGTCATCAGGGGAAAAGACCGAGTCAAGGTTATGCCAGCCGTCGGGCGCAAAACCGATGCCGAATTTTTCAAGCGTTTCATCTGTCAGTCCTCGGTCTTTGATGTACTTTTGGGCCGCGGAATTGTCCAGGAAGCGATTACGGTAATACTTCTGAGCCCTTTCCATGATATCCGTGAGTCTCGGTTTCTCCGGATTTCGGTTGAAAGTCGATTTACCGTCATAGACAACCTTCACTCCGCATTCCTGGGCAAGCTTCTCCACAGCGTCCGGGAACGGAAGATTCTCGTACTTCATAATGAAGCCGATCGCGTTGCCGTGTTCTCCGCAGCCGAAGCAATGAAATATCTGCTTATCTCTGCTTACTGAAAAGCTCGGGCTTTTCTCGTTGTGGAAAGGACAGCAGGCCCAGCCGTTTGCACCCTTGGACTGCAGCGGCACTCGGCGGTTCACAACTTCATAGATATCCGCCCGTTCCAAAAGCTCTCGGATGAAGGTCTGCGATATCAATTCAAACTCCTATTTTTACCGAGCACCGTGCCCGCAACCTATCGTTTTGACAAAACAAAAAGCCCCGTCGGCGTAAAAACCTTCGAGGCTTTAATTTATGAGATCGGACTTACTGAGTCAGCTTTGCTTTAATCAAGGCAGATACTCTGCCCATATCAGCTTTGCCTGCGACTTTGGGCTTCACCAAGCCCATTGCCTTACCCATCGCAGCCATTCCGCCGAGTCCGGCGCCTGCCAGAACCTCATCGATAACGGCTTCGAGTTCCGAATCTGAAAGCTGAGCCGGGAGGTAGACCTTAAAAAACTCGATCTCTGCAGCCTCTTTTGCGGCCAAATCTTCACGACCGCCTTTAGTGTACTGCTCAACAGAGTCATTTCTCTGCTTAATCAGCTTTGCGATAATCTGCTGGAGCACGGCGTCATCGGCAACGATCTGCTCATCCACTTCTTTCTGTTTAATTGAAGAAAGAAGCATACGCAAGGCACTCAGTTTTTCCTTCTCATGAGCGCGCATCGCGTCGCGCATGTCAGAAGTGATCTGATCCTTAATACTCATAGCCTTCTCTCAATAAAACTCACTAAAAGCCGATTAGTACAGCTTCTTCGGGAGCATCATGCTGCGAAGACGCTTGTAGTGACGCTTGATCGCGGCAGCTTTTTTGCGCTTGCGTTCAGCTGTGGGTTTTTCATAAAACTCACGAGCGCGGAGTTCTGTCAGGAGACCGCTCTTTTCGATCGTGCGTTTAAAGCGACGAAGAGCGACTTCAAAAGGTTCGTTTTCTTTAACACGGATTGTGGGCATCTAGCACCTAAACTTAAAAAACTGTTTAAAAGATTACTGTGAGTATGCGTTGAGCAAAAATACGCTCCCATACTCGAAAAAGGGCAATTCTAATGCATTTTTAATTTCTTTGCCGCAACAACCGTCCGAAAAGTAACAATATTTGAGCAGTATGAAGGCAGAAAGCGCTCTGTTTTTATGTGCAAAATGGGTTGAAAGTTCCGATGTTCACTTCCTCGGCCGCCAAAATGTACGGCAGTCACTGAATTAGGAGCGTCTGATGGATGATTTAAATGATTACTCATGGTGTGCTTTTTATCCCGCTGCCGCTAAAGCGCTTTGTTCCTATCAAAACAAACGGGCAGCCCTGCTTAAAGAACTCTATGAAGCGCTGCCTGCGGAAACTGGTTATCTGCATGATCCGGAGCGCAAGCCTCTCAAAGACATTGATCCGTTTTCTGTTTTCGGCATCCTGAATCGACACATCAGTCAGGAGAAAAAGACAGAAACCGCCGAAGCCTTTAAAAGGATTTTCGGCTTAAAAGAGCCGGTTCCGCATAACTACCACGGCATTCCGCCGCTCAGCAATGAAAACTCCATATTTTTCGGATTCAAAGACGGACAGACTGAGAAAGACATTGACAATCTTTGGCAGTTTTTTATTTCCGTACTTAACGACGAGAGCTGTGTCGGAGTGCAGTTTGACGAGATGACCGCACATCAGTACGGCATTAAATTCAATCTAACCATCGGCATGTATTGGATCCGACCGGAAAAATATTTCCCTTTAGATACTCCGAGCAGAGCGTTCCTTGAGCGTCACGGAATCAAGTGCTCCTCGACAAGCGTCCCGGCCTTTAAGGATTACGAGCAAATCTGTACCGGCGTACGTGACCTTCTCCCAAGCCTTCCGAACAAGCCGAAGAGTTTTGCGCAGGTCACCAGAGGAATCTATCTCTCGCTTCAGAAATAGCGCGTTGGTCTTTCGATCCGACAGCGAGCGTCTTAGAATGTTTGCTGTCTAACTTCTTACATTGATAAAAGAGATGCTGATACTAGGAATTGAATCTTCCTGTGATGAAACCGGGGTAGCGCTTTACGATCCCGAAAAAGGACTGCTTGCCGACGCTCTGCACTCTCAGATCGAGATGCATCGTCTTTACGGCGGCGTGGTACCGGAACTCGCAAGCCGAGATCACATTCGAAGAGTCATCCCGCTCATCAACGCGGTGATGGACAAAGCCGGCAAAAAACCGTCCGACCTTTCCGCCGTTGCAGTTACCGAGGGCCCGGGTTTAGCCGGAGCACTCCTTGTCGGCAATTCTGTCGCGCACGGCATCGGATTTGCGCTCGGAGTTCCCGTGATCGGCATCCATCACTTGGAAGGACACCTGCTCTCTCCGCTGCTGTCGGACAATCCACCGAAGTTTCCTTTTATCGCGCTTTTAGTTTCCGGCGGTCATACCCAGCTCATGGAAGTCAAAGGGCTCGGTGAGTACAGCGTCATAGGAGAGACGCTTGACGATGCGGTCGGCGAAGCCTTTGACAAGACTGCTCAGGCGCTTGGCAAGGCTTATCCGGGCGGTCCTGCAGTCTCGGCAATGGCGGATATGGGACAGTCCGGCGTCATCGACCTGCCGCGCCCTCTGCTTCATTCGCCCGACTGCAACTTCAGCTTCTCCGGTCTTAAGACCGCAGTCATGAACACCATCCGCAAACACAGCGGTCCTCTGACCGATGAGTACAAGAACGACTTGGCAAGAGCGTTTGTGGATTCAGTGACAGAAGTTTTGGTTGCAAAGAGCCTGCGCGCGCTCAAGCATTACGGGTATAAATCTTTAGTTGTCGCGGGCGGCGTCAGCGCCAACAAGCAGCTGAGAGAGGCTTTAAGATCAGCCTGCGGCAAAAGAGGCGTTAAGGTTTACTTCCCGCCGGCCGCGCTCTGCACGGACAACGGCGCAATGATCGCGGCTGCCGCAGCCGCGCATCTGAAAGAGATTTCGGAAGGCGCTTCCGAAAAAGAGGATGGCTTTTCAATCAAGCCCCGCTGGTCACTTGAAGAGTCCGGCAGGGCATGATTTACAACTGAGTTATTTCTCGATGGCGCATTCCACTTGGACTGCGCCAAGTTTTTCTGTTAGCACTGAAGGCTGAATCTTGACATTAAATCCTCTTCTTCCGCCGTTGATATAAATGAACGGCAGATCAAGGATCGTTTTTTCGACATAAATCGGCATGTGTTTCTTTGTGCCGAATGGGGACGTTCCTCCCACCTGATAGCCGGAATTCTTTTCAGCGATATTGGGCTTGCAGGGTTCAATATGCTTGCAGCCAACCTGTCGCGCGAGATTCTTTGTTGAAACTTCCCGATCTCCGTGCATCAGGATAACCAGAGGTTTTTCGTGCTCGTCCTGCATAATGAGTGTCTTCACGACCTGATGTTCATCCACTCCGAAGCATTTCGCAGCCTGTTCCGTGCCGCCGTGATCAATGTACTCATAAACACCCTCTTCGAAAGGGACTCCGTTTTTTTTGAGCCAAACAGTTGCCGGCGTGGCCGATACATGTTCTTTCTTACTCACTTGAAGCTCCACTGTAATGTTTTTCGTGATTCAAGAGCCATAATTTAATCGAAACATCTTCGGCTTTATGGTTAAAGCCGCCCGAATTGCCCTTACCGACCACTCGGTGGCAAGGAACAAAGATCGGCAGAGGATTATCGCCGCAGGCTCCACCCACCGCTCTCGGGCCGGAATGAATTTTCTCGGCAAGCGCTCCGTACGTCATTGTCTCGCCCGGTTCAATTTCAGAGATCACCTTCCAGACTTTCTGTCTGAAAGCGGTTCCACCCACACTCGGCTTCCAGCCTTTTACCGCAGCGATATCGCCGCTCAAATACTTCTGAAGCGCTTTGACTGCCGGATGATTTCCGTACTGATCCAGATTGGTCTCGCAGGGCTGAGTGCTCAGACTGACTCGGGAAAGCTGTCCGTCCTGAAAATCCATTCGAATACTGCCAAACGGCGCGGAGATCTGCGCACTCGGTATTTTTGCGGCATTGTCCACATCTTTCTGCCAGAGTCCTTTGGGAAGCGGAAACTTGACATCTTCAGGCGTTCCGCCAAGCGTTCTCACCTCATCGGCGCCCAAGTCTCTCAGTCTGTCGACAATCTCCTCTACGAGAATTTCCGGAGCGCTTGCTCCCGCGGTAATCCCGACATTTTCCACGCCTTCAAACCATGTTGAATCGATTTCCTCGGCATCATCAAGCAGATAAGCTTTTGCACCGGCGCCTTCGGCAACTTCCCGAAGGCGGTTGGAGTTCGAGCTGGATTTAGAGCCCACAACCAAGACCAGGTCCACCTCTTTTGCGAGCGCCTTAACCGCATCCTGACGATTTTGCGTCGCATAGCAAATATCCGCTTTCTTAGGTTCTACAACTTTAGGGAAGCGCTTCTTTAATTCATCGATGACCCGTCTGGCGTCGTCGTATGAAATTGTTGTCTGGCTGACATAAGAGACTTTTTCCGGATCTTCGACTTTCAGATCCCAGACCTGCTTGGGCTTTTCCACGACTTCAATCGCGGAAGGAACCTGACCGACCGTACCTTCAACTTCAGGGTGGCCGCGGTGTCCGATCATCACGATTTGGTAGCCTCCTCGATGCATTTTGCTGACTTCAGCGTGCACTTTAGTGACAAGAGGGCAAGTCGCGTCATAGATGATGAGATCTCTTGAGCGAGCCTCTTCCTCCACCGCTTTAGGCACGCCGTGGGCCGAGAAAACCACAACAGAGCCGTCCGGAACTTCCGAGACTTCGTTTACAAAGATTGAGCCTTTTTCACGAAGCGTGCTGACCACATGTTTGTTGTGCACGATTTCGTGCCGCACATAGATTGGCGCGCCGTGCACAATCAATGCTCTTTCGACAATCGCGATCGCGCGGTCAACGCCCGCGCAAAAGCCTCTGGGTTCCGCAAGAAGAATCTTCATCTTTCCACTCTGAGTATTCAATGTTCAGATATCATATTCAATCTGACGATCTTTGTTTCGTACCGATCGTCTTTTCTGTCCGCACATCTTTGCAAGAAGATGTGAAAAAAATAAACACCGCTCAGCTCTGCCGACAGGCCTGCCGGCCTTTAAATCGACTGCACAGCGAGAGCTCGCAAAGCATTTTCCTCAGTGCCTTTCAGAGGATATTTCTAACTGTCTTGTGCAAAAAGAGAAAAAAGTCAGTATAATCTCGGTTTTTGGTCCTCCCCGAGCGTATTTTTTCGGCGAGAGGAAAGTTTTATAACAGTTATTATTCTGGAGAGTTAGCGATGGCACGAGTGTGTCAAGTCACCGGCAAGGCTCCCATGGTTGGCAATCGCGTCTCGCACGCGAATAACAAGACCAAGCGCCGCTTTATGCCCAATCTGCAGTACCGCCGTTTTTGGGTTGAAAGCGAAAATCGCTGGGTTCGTTTGAGAGTTACAAACGCTGCACTGCGTACGATTGATAAGAACGGCATTGAAGCTGTTCTGGCGGACCTTCGCGCCCGCGGCGAAATCTAATAGGAGTTCACCATGGCGAAAGGAATCCGTGAAAAAATCAAGCTGGCTTCCACTGCTGGAACCGGCCATTTCTATACAACCACGAAGAACAAACGTAATCAGAGTGGCAAAATGGAAATGTCTAAGTACGATCCGGTTGCTCGTAAGCATGTGATCTACAAAGAAACCAAACTGAAGTAATTCAGACTTTGGGTAAAAACCGAAGCTTCGGCTTCGGTTTTTTTTGCCTTTGAGAAACGACCCTAGGCAAATATTTTGGCGTGCGCTCTGAAAATTGGAATAATATCGTCTGAACTCAGCTCCCGGGCCTCTTCCGAAATTCCTCCTCAGAAGACGCAGATAACAGCAACATGACCGATAAGCCAAAGAATTTCTCTGTTCCGCTTCCAACAGAAGTCGATGTCAAAGTAGAAGAAAATGTTATTCAGAAAGACTTCAGCGGCTACCTAACCAGAGCGCTTGCGTGGACGGCGCTAACTCCGCTGTTCATGCTCGGTTTCATGCATTTCATTCAGCTGATGAATGCCACAGAAATCAATGATTGGCGTCAGATTGAAATCACTCGGCAGCTGTCCAATCGAATTTCCGAAGAAATTTACAGCCTTGCTAATTTCCTAAAGACAAGCGGAAATATCATCCGAGCTGAAGATATCCCGGTCAGGAGCACTGAAGCTCTTTTCGGAGAGAGCGCTAAATATCAAAAACTTTTTGATATCTCTGTTCTGAATTCAGAAGAGTCTCATGAAATTGAAAGTCCTTCTTCTGCCGATGCAGCTCCAATCGGCAAAAAAAAATCTTTCATCCGCGTCGACGATCGAGGTAATTTTTGCATTCGAGAACCCGTCACGGAGAAAAGCGGAAAGAAGCTGCTTCTTCAGGGATGCATCTCTCAAAAAAAGTTTTCCGAAATCATTGCTGAAACGATTCGCTCCGAGCCTTTCACGGTTCAGCTTTTCACAAATAACAACAGAAGCATCTTTCAGGAATCCCTGAACACCAAAAAACAATACGCTCCGTTCGTTCCGACGGAAGCTTTTATGTCAGTTGTCCGATCTCATCTTCTTTCTCCGCATCCGCTATGGCGAACCGATCAGGTCCGCAACAACTCTCAGGTTTTATCGGCCTCTTCAGTTAAAGCGACCGGATGGCTGCTTGTCGTCGGGCAGCCGGTCGCTGTTAGAGATGAACAGCTCTCATCATCGCTTTTAACCTCCGGAGCTTTTCTTATTCTCGGCCTGATCGGCACATTCGTCGTCGGCTCTTTCCTAGGGACGCGACTTACGCGCAGCGTCGAATGCGTTATTGAGCAGCTTGAGGAATTCAAAAAAAACAACCGAGTGGTTACACCATCTGCGGAAAGATTTAAATACGCACCGCTTGAGCTGCAGACCGTTTCCAAACAATTCAAAAGTTTGGCGCAGGCCGTAGTCAGCAGCCAGGAAAAACTTAAGCTGTCCAACGAAACGCTGACCGAACAGGTCAATCTTCGAACGGCTTCACTCAACAAGAGAAACGAAGAGCTGAAGAGCCTGCAGCTGCTGCTTGCTCCGCTGGAAGAACCGCCAAAAATCGTTATCGGCAAGACGATTGAACGATTCAAAGAAATCCTATCCCTGGAAGTGCTCTATTTCACAGACGCGGAAAAAATACCGAATGCGGAAAACTACATCGCCGTCAAATCTTCGGCAAATGAAGTCCTAGGCTATCTCTGTTTTGCAACGGTTCCGGGGCAGGAACAGGCCTCGGTATTTTCCTCGATTCTTCGTCTTGCGCGTTCGATTTCCATTGTGCTCGACAACGAAAATATGTTTCGTTCCATCAAAGTCGATCACTCCCGCTTCACCGCATTAATGGAATCCATGAGCGAAGGAGTCATCCTTATCGGACAATCAGGCAGTTTTCTTTTCTTTAACAAAAAGGCGGAAAACCTACTCGGCATTACTGAGCAAACGCCGTTAAATAGTGTTGAGGCTTATCTCTCAGAGGGCTTTAGGACCCTTTTTTCAGCAAACGCAGATGAAGCACACCTTATTCCGCATGAACCCGGCGTCACAAGAAGACTCGTCAGCAAGACCGATTCAGACTTTTTCCTGGAGATCTCAACATTCATTGTTCCCCACTTTCAGGGCTATGGTCAGCGAATGGGGCTTATTATTCGCGACATCTCAAAGGAGATGTCAATCGAGCGCATGAAGGGGAACTTAGTGTCCATCGTGGCTCATGAACTAAAAACACCGATCACCACAATGCGTCTTCAGGCAGAAACGCTTGATCGAATGATTTCAAACGGCAGGCCGGAGGACGCAAAAGAACTGATCGGCGATATGCTTTCTGAAAGTACACGGCTGCAGAATCTCATTTCCGACTGGCTTGATGTGTCAAGAATCGAAGCCGGCGCTTTAGTGATTCGTCCGAAGGTCCAGTCTCTGGGCGTGCTGCTGCGCATGGCAGAAAAAGTTGTGAAGCAGCACTACCCGGATCTGAAGATTGAGACCAATATCGACAAAGACGCTCAGTGTATTCTGGTTGACAAAGACAGGATACTTCAGGTGTTCATCAACATTCTGGATAATGCGGCCCGATACCGTTCTTCGGATTCCCCGATCTGTCTTGTCAGCTCCTCTCTGAAAGGAAAAGAAATCGAGGTTTCTTTCTCAGACAACGGAGTCGGAGTCCCGCCGACACATCTGTCAAAGATTTTCGATACTTTTTATCAAGTGGACATGAGCAACCGCAGAAAAGTCGGAGGAACCGGCCTAGGTCTGGCGATTTGCCGAGGCATTATGGCAGCCCACGGAGGAAGGATCTGGGCTGAGTGTCACAGCGGTAAAGGAATCACAATTAAACTACGCTTTCACTTGTAACTCAAATATTATGAGCAGACCACTAATCCTCATCATCGATGATGAAAGCAAAATCAGAAGACTTGTTGCAGCCAACCTTGAGCTGGAAGGATTCGACGTCGTTTCTGCGGGCGACGGTCAGCAGGGTTTGGAAATCTTCCAAAGAGCCGCCGAGAAACCGGACTTAATCCTTCTTGACCTTATGATGCCGGAAATGGACGGAATGACTTTCCTCAGGAAACTCAGAGCCTTCTCCAATACTCCAGTCATTATCCTTTCTGCAAAAGATGAGCGACCGACTGTTATTAAAGGCTTCAGAATCGGCGCGGACGATTTCATCGCCAAACCGTTCTATCTTCAGGAACTGCTCGAAAGAATTCGTGCTGTTCTAAGAAGATGCACTCGATCGACCGTTCCATATACGCATGCGGATTCGCAGACACTTAAGTCAGGGAAAATCCATCTGCAGCCTTCAAAAAGACAATGCTTTGTCGGCGAAACTGCAGTAAAGCTTACGGACACCGAATTTCGTCTTCTTCAGGAACTTGTTCGTCATGAAGGCGAAGTTCTCACTCATGAAAGGCTGCTGCGTCGTGTTTGGGGCGATGAGTACACGGGCGAAGTCCAGTACCTGCGCGTCACTTTTGCACGTATCCGACGCAAACTGGAAGCCGCGGGGTTGGACGGCGGAATCATCTCCTCTTATTCCAGTGTCGGCTACATTCTCTGCAGCTCTGAAGCAGACTGAACCAAGGGAAAATCTCTAGTCTTTGTAATTTTTTTGTAATTTTCCAAAAAGACAAATTTATCGAATTGTAACTTCCTGAGTGAATCATAGAAATTGGAAAGCTAAATTTCCATAACCCTAGGAGAAAACTCTATGACAACTCAAATGATTATCGCTCAGTGCCTTATGGTTCTGACGCTAGTCGTAATGATTACCGGCCTAACGCCTATTTACATTACGGCTATCACCGGCGCAGCCATTTCGGCCATCGTTGCCGGTTTCCCGCTTGCAGGAAACGCTCCGATGACGGTTGCAAAAATGATTAACTCCGGTTTGAATCCCGTCATTGCGGACATGACTGGCATCCTGCTGTTCATCGGCATTATGCAGGCGACCGGCTTCCTTGACGTGATCGTTCGCGACATCGTGCGCTGCGGCAACAAACTTGGCGGAGGTCCGGGCGTTTGTACCGCGGGCGGTATCGCTGCCGGCGTGATCGGCGCATTGACCGGTTTCACTCAGCCTGTTATCACAGCCGTCATTACCGGCCCTGCTGCAGTCCGCCTCGGCGTTGACCCGAACAAAGTCGCCGGTATTCAAGCTCACGCAGGCCACATCGGCAACTTAGCCGGCTTTACACACCCGACCCAAGTCGCCATTTTAGCAACCGCCGGCATTGGTTACGGTCTTTTCAACGTTCTCGGCTTAATCGCATCTCTCTCAATCTTCTTCATGTCTGCCCTTCGTGTCGTTCTCGACATGCATAAGAGAGGCGTTACCGTTTCGGAAGAAGACAGAATCGCAGTTATGAAAGAAATCAACGCGAAGGAATACAAGACGACTTCCTTCAAGGCCTTCTTCCCGTTCCTGATCCTTTTGGTCGGCTTTATTATGGGTCTTCCGATTTTCCTCGTCGGCCTGGTTTCCGCTCTTGTTGTTATGATCCTTGCTCATGAAAACATGAAGACTTCCGAGCAGAACATGATGAACGGTGTCGGCCTGATTGCTACTCCGTTGGTTGCCACGATCGGTTTCCTTTTCATGAGTACGGTTATCAAACAGGTCGGTTTAGTAGACACCATCTCTACCTTTGCCGGCCCGCTGCTCTCCTTCTCTCCGGTCGTTGCGATGTTTGCCGTCGCTTTCATCACCGGCTTTATGACTCAGTCTTATGCCGCTTCTGTTGCTGTTCTAGTTCCGTTCCTTCAGGTTGTTCTCGGTGCCGGCGCTGATCCGTTCGCCGCCGCGTTCGCTGCTGCTTCCGGCGCATCCCTGATCCAGTACTTCCTGACTGGCGGTCCGGTTGCCGCTCTTGCGACAGTCATTCCGGTAGTTCCCGGCTCCAACCTCAAGCAGGCCAACCTGTTCCAGCGTCCGTCCATCCTGTTCGGCTGCCTGGTTGCTTTCTGCATTACGCTTGCTTTAACAGTTTTCTAATTTAAATTACGGGGAGTCTTTTGACTCCCCCATACCGGTCATGACAGCACTTTCTCCATCTAAATCTGCTTTCGGTACCTGCGGTATCGTCGGACATGCCGGCTGCGGACATGCCAACAGTCACCAAGGTTTCGTGCAGGACGATTCCGGCGGTCTCTCATGTGTTATCCGACTGCTTCAGAAAACCTTTGATATTGATCTGCGCATCGATTCGGTAAGCGCGAGAACAGGTTTAAATGGAGCTTATTTTGAAGTCACCACAAAAAGCGGAGGCATAGGAAAAGCCTTTGCAAGACGCGGCATCACGCCCGATGAGGCACGTCTTGCGCAGCAAATTATCGGCGCCGAAGCCGTCAACTCACAAACACTTGCCGTGCGCTGCTTCGGGCGAATTCTCGGACAGGGCGCAATGGAAGTACCGGTCGCTCTGCAGACCGCCATTGCTAACGCTTCAATGGACTCTTTCGCGAAGTCCTTCCCTGATCAATTTCTTTACGGGGAGGAAGAGATTGAAGGCAACTGCGGCAAAATCCTCGGTACCGTCATCGAAGCGGGAGGCTTTCCGACCTCTGTGCTGGCGCTCTCCAACGCGAGCATCGGCGGAATCGGACCGAATGAGGACATTGAAGGCAATGTCAATCTATTCGGCAAAAAAGAAATCATGCACAGACTGCGGCTTGATCAAATTCCGAGCATAGTGATTGAAGGCAAAGTGTGCGCCAAACCGGTCTCAGATGAGATTTCAGAAAATACATTCCTTGTACGCGGCAATGAGCAGGATGACAATCCGATTGTCGCGAAATGCGTAAAAGAAGCTGCCGAGATGCTCGGCTATCCGGTCCTTTATCGGCCGGAAATGCTGAAAAGAAGTCCTGACGCAATGCGAGGGCTCACTCACGAGAACGCTGTTTATATCGGCTCGCTGGCTAAGAAACTCGATGAAAGCAGCAGCGCTTTAGAAAAAGTTCAAATTGCAGCCGAACTCAATCGTTTCTGCAGTGAGGACCTTGGCGGCATCACATTCATGAGTGAAGATATTCACAAAGTAATGGGCGGCGTCGGCTGTATACCCGGAAGCTCCTGCGTGCTGAGTCTCTTCATTCCTCGAGAAGAACTGCAGAAGGTTGTTCAGCCGACCCTTTCACTCGAGGATGTCGATCGCTACGTCCGAATCTGTACTGAATCCGTTCCGATCATTAATCGGAATCTTGAAGCGGCGAGCAGGCTCTACAGCACTGTCGCAGAAAAGTTTTAGTTTGTTTCCCCTGGAGAAAGAAATGTCAGAAAAGAAAAAAGTTATTGTATTTACAACCGGCGGCACAATCGCCATGAAATTTGATCCTGCTGTGAACGGCTTGGTTCCTGCCGTCAGCGGCGCCGATCTGGCTGCGGCCGTCCCCGGTCTGGAAAAACTCGCCGACGTTGAAGTGCGCGAGTTCTCAAACCACGCTTCCTGCGCAATGACTCCGCAGAAAATGTTCGATCTTTCCGCAATGATTGAAAAAGCGCTGGAAGAAGACGGAGTCTCGGGCGCTGTTGTCACACACGGCACCGACACAGTCGAAGAAACCTCCTACATGCTTGATCTGCTGCATAAGAGTGAGAAACCGATTGTTCTCACCGCCGCAATGCGCGGAGCCGGCGATACAAGTCCTGACGGTCCTGCCAACATTTACTGCGCGGTAAAAACTGCCGCTTCCGATGAGGCAAGAGGCAAAGGCGTACTGCTGCTTCTGAATGAAACCATTCATGCCGCGGCACAGGTCCGCAAAACACATTCTGCCAACCCGGCAACGTTCGAATCTCCCTGGTGGGGTCCCATCGGCTACTGTGACGTCGACCGAGTCGTCTTCAGACGTGAACCAATCGGCCGCCAGACATTCAGTCCCAAAGCTTTGACCGCACGCGTTGATATCGTTACCGGACAGACCGGCGTCGGCAGAGAGTACATTGATTTTGCTGTCGCTCAGGGCTGCAAAGGCATCATTTTGGAAGGCTTCGGACGCGGCAACCTCCCGGCAGTTTTAGAGCCCGGCATTAAAGACGCCAGCGATAAAGGCGTTGTCGTCGTGATCTCCACTCGTACTCCCGGCGGACGTCCTTACCAGGTCTATGCCTATCCCGGCTCGGTAACCGACAGCCGCAATAACGGAGCCATTCACGGCGGAGAACTTTCAACGGCGAAGACTCGTCTGAAATTGATGGTTATTCTCTCCGAGCGTCCTGAATTAGCTAACAACAAGCTCGAACTTGAAAAGCTGCTCGACGCGTAAGTTCTTACCGATCAAAAAACTACGGCCCTCCGAAGAGGGCCATAGTATGAAGGTTTAAGTCAGACAGCGACTATTCTTTTTGGACGCTCTCCTGAGCGTCGCCCTCCAAGGCAGGACTCTCCTTCTCCGTCCTGCCCTTTTTTTCATCCCTGCGCTGAAGCACGGCGCCAAAAAAGCCGTCTGTGCCGTTGAGCTGCGGAAGCATCACAAAGTATTCTCCAAACCGCTTCTTCTGATACGGAGAGATTTCAACGCCCTGCTTCTCAAGAATTTCATACGCATCCAGCAGTTCAAATTCCGGATTCTCCTCCAGGAATTCGCAGATGACACCCTGATTTTCGCGCTCCAGAATTGAGCAGGTCGCATACACAAGGCGGCCGCCTTTTTTCACCATCTTCGCAGCGGAACGAATGACGGACTTCTGAATACTGTTAATGCGTTCCAGTTCATCCTCGCCAAAGCGCCATTTCAAATCGGGATTGCGTCTATAGGTGCCGGTTCCGGAACACGGCGCATCCACAAGCACACGATCCATCTTCCCGTACAGGCGTTTAACGCGGCTGTCGTGCTCCGTTCGAATCACTGACGGATAAATGTTGGAAAGGCCCGCTCTGCGCATTCTCGGCTTTAATCCGCCCAGGCGCTTTTCATTCACGTCAAACGCATAGATGCGGCCGGTGGATTTCATCAGCGCGCCCAGCGCAAGTGTTTTGCCGCCGGCACCGGCACAAAAGTCGCAGACCATCTCGCCTCGTCTCGGCTGCACCAGACGCGCAATCAGCTGCGAGCCTTCGTCCTGAACTTCAACCAACCCGTCTTTATAAATCGGCCACTGCGTTAAAGCAGGCTTGATGTCCAGACGAACGCATTCCGGGGAATATTCACCTTTAACCGCCTTGACGTGATGTTTATCCAGCTCGGCTATCACATCGTCAACACCGGCCTTGAGCGTATTAACGCGCAGATCCAACGGAGCGCCCTGCTGCATGGCTTCAAAGAGCGCTTTGTGATCTGTGTACTGCACAACCGCAAGGTCATAGAGCCATTTCGGAACTTCAGCCTGAATCTCTTTAGGTGCTTTGCTGTCCTTGGGACGAAGCATATTCAGGAGCGTGTCTTTTTCCTTTCCGAGAATCTGATCACTGATCTTATCGACGCCGTACTGAAGCGCGAGTACGAGAAGCCCTGTAAGCCGCGGCGCCTTCACGGGCGTGACCGTTCCCATGCGCCAGGTAATCATGGAGAGATGCCGCAGGCAGTAATAAATCGCCTCGGCAATAATTGTTCTTTCTCTCGGTCCGAGATGACGCGCTTCTCTAAAGTAAAGGCTCATCAGCACGTCCGCAGGTCCGTCAAGCTTCAGGATCTTGCGCAGCGCGCGGCCGAGTTCATCGACGACCAGGGAAGTGATGCGCACTTCTCCGGGATGCGAACTCAGCATTCTCGGATTCGGTGCCTTGTTAGGATCGTGCGTGTGTCTCTGTTCGGGAGACATCTTCGCGAGACGTTCCTTCGCCGCTCTCTGACGATCGGTTAATTTGCGCTTGGGCGCGTCGCTTCTTCTTCCTCTGGAAAAAGAAAACCGTGATCTTTCTGCTCTTTCTGCCATTTCTGCTCCTATGCGACGGACACGTCTTACTGCGCCAAAATAGCAAGCTCTCTGCTCGCCTCTTCGTCCATCAGCACTTTATTTCCATCCAATTTCACGCGGCCGCTCGCAACAAGGCGCACGGCTCGCGGATAAAGAACATGCTCCTGCACCAGTACGCGGGCGGCTAATATTTCAGGCGTGTCATTTGCCAAAACCGGTACCGCGGCCTGACCGACAATCGGTCCGCCGTCCAGTTCGGCCGATACAAAGTGAACAGTAACACCGTGAACGCGCACGCCGGCCTGAAGTGCCCTTTCGTGGGTATGAAGTCCGGTAAAAAGCGGAAGAAGCGCCGGATGAATGTTAAGAATTCTGCCGCTGAAGCGATCTACAAAGTACGGGGTCAATACGCGCATAAAGCCGGCAAGCACGATCAGATCAGCGCCGAACTCGTCGCAGGCGTCTGCGAGATCCTTTTCAAAAGCGCCTCGGCTTTCATAGCCCTTGTGATCAACCACTTTGGAAGGAATGCCGACGGAGGCCGCGTATTCAAGTCCTTTGGCATCAGCGCGGTTGGAAATCACGCCGCTGATATATAAACCGTATTTTTCAGCCCAGTTCTCACGAACGCTCGCTTCATATACAGACTTGAAATTACTGCCCCTTCCCGAAATAAGGACAACTATATTTTTTTTCATCGCTACGCACCAAGAGTAAAACAGTGAGATTGTGCCACGTTCATAAGCATTTTCACTCACTTTCCGCTACTGACGCTTCAAGTTTATTTTGCTGTTTTTTCAAAGCGATCTCAGCCTCTTTTATAATTGTTCTTTTGTGTGCATTAAAGGGCGGTGTGCGCCTGTCTCAGCAGCGCGCGCCCGGAGGTTTGGATGAAAAAAGTTTTTAGAGGGCTGCCTAAGCCGGAAGATCGGCTTGACTGCGCTTTAGCGATCGGCAATTTTGACGGTGTGCACCGCGGCCACCAAGCGCTTCTTCACGAAGTGGTAGATGCGGCTCGTGCTCGTCTGCTTTGTCCGGCCGTTCTGACCTTTGAGCCTCATCCGAGAGAATACTTTAACCCCGACGACGCTCCGCGCCGCATCCTGAGTCTTCATGACAAGGTGGAAGCTATCCAGGCCTGCGGCATCGAACGCGTTTACATTCTTAAGTTCGAACCGCATCTTGCTTCGCTTTCGCCTTATGAATTCGTCCGTGAGATTCTTGTCGACGGACTGCACGCCCGCTGGGTTACTGTCGGTGAGAATTTCCGCTTCGGCGCCAAACGAGCCGGAGATATCAAACTGCTGGAAAGCTTAGGGAAGGAATTTCATTTCGAAGTTCATCCGATGCCGATGCTTTATCACTCTGTCGCGCCGATCTCGAGCTCTCGAATTCGGCACGCTTTGGCTGAAGGCGACATCCCGTCTGCCAACTACATGCTCGGCCGTCCTTATATGATCAGCGGCCGCGTGCTTCACGGCAAGGAAATCGGCAGAACGATCGGCTTTCCGACAATGAATCAGCGCATTTTGCCGCCTTACTCCAAATCGAAACCCGCGATCGAAGGCGTATACGCCGTCAAAGTTCACGGCATCGGGCCGAGACCGATTGAAGGCGTCGCCTGTGTCGGCAGACGTCCCACCGTCACCGATCACGGAGAGTATCTGCTGGAAACACACTTGTTTAACTACCACGGAGACCTTTATGACCAGGTTCTCAAAGTGGAATTTTTTGCAAAGATTCGGGAAGAGAAGAAATTCAATTCCCTTGAAGAGCTGAGAGCTGCGATCGAAGAAGACCAGCGCAAAGCAAAACAAATCTTAGGATTATCCGTTTAACCTTGAAGAGCCCGAGGGGGCCAAGGAATAAAGATGAGTAAAAAAAATGACGCCGCGGCTAAGGAAGCCGCTAAAAAATATCCACTGAATCTTCCTGATACACCCTTTCCCATGAGAGGCAATCTGCCTGCCCGTGAACCCGGCTGGATTAAGGATTGGCTGGAAAAAGACGTGTACGGGAAAATTCGCGCAGCCAGAAAAGGCGAAAAGCGCTTCCTGCTGCATGACGGCCCTCCGTATGCCAACGGAAACATTCATGTCGGCCACGCTGTCAACAAAATTCTGAAGGACATCATTCTCAAAACAAAGACGCTTGAAGGCTTTGACGCACCTTACGTTCCGGGCTGGGACTGCCACGGAATGCCGATTGAAATTCAGATTGAGAAAAAATTTGGCAAGAATCTTCCTAAAGAAGAAGTCATGCAGAAATGCCGTGAATACGCCAAAGAGCAGATCAAAAACCAGATGGCTGGGTTCCAGCGTCTCGGCGTTCTCGGTGACTGGAGCGATCCGTATCTGACGATGCGCCCTGAAACCGAAGCCGAAGAAATCCGTGCGCTTGGCGTCATCCTTGAAAAAGGCTTTGTTTACCGCGGCCTCAAGCCCGTGAACTGGTGTTTTGACTGCCAGAGCGCGCTTGCGGAAGCTGAAGTCGAATATGCGAACAAGTCTTCTCCGACACTGGATACTGCGTTCCCGATTTCCGCGGAAGACAAACCTCGTCTGGAACAGATCTTTAATTACAAATGCGATAAGCCTGTCGCCGCTGTGATTTGGACAACCACTCCGTGGACAATCCCTGCCAACCAAGCGCTCAACATGAATCCCGATCTGGATTACGTTCTTGTTGATACGCCCAACCGCATGTTCGTTCTGGCGGAATCTTTGTACGAAGAATCCCTGAAGCGTTTCGGCCTCGAAGGCAAACCGGTCGCTAAAGCCAAAGGCAGCGAGTTCCAGGGACTGCGCTTTAAACATCCGCTTTGCGAGATGGACCCCTTCTACGACCGCTTCTCTCCGGTATTCCTCGCCGATTACGTCGACGCCACTGCCGGTACCGGTATCGTTCACTCTGCGCCTGCATACGGTGTGGATGACTTTGTCTCCTGCAAGGCAAACGGAATCACTAATGACGACATTCTGAACCCTGTGATGGGCAACGGCAGCTACAGCGAGTCTCTGCCGCTCTTTGGCGGACTGAACATTTGGAAAGCCAAAGACAAGATCCTGGACACGCTCCAGATTACCGGCAACCTGCTCTCCCGCGGCAGCATGGTGCACAGCTACATGAACTGCTGGCGTCATAAGACACCGCTGATTTACCGTGCCACCAACCAGTGGTTTATCCGCATGGATGAACCCAATGCGGACACCAAAGGAGTCTTCAGCGCTGACGCTCCTGCAGATCCTCTGCGTAAAACCGCGCTTGAAGGGGTTGACCGTACCGAGTTTATTCCTGCATGGGGCGAAGCCAGACTGCACAACATGATCGCCAATCGTCCCGACTGGTGTATTTCCAGACAGAGAAACTGGGGCGTGCCGCTGCCTTTCCTGATCAATAAAGAGACGGGCAAGCTGCATCCGGATACACTCGCTATCCTGCGCAAAGTTGCCGATATGGTTGAAAAAGACGGCATCGAGGCATGGACACGCGTCAAAGTCGAAGATCTGATCGACAAAGACACGGATAAATACGAAAAATCCAGTGACATTCTGGACGTTTGGTTTGACTCCGGCACAACGCACGTCACCGTTATGCGCGGCTCGCATGCCGACAAGCTGACCTACCCGGCAGATCTCTATCTTGAAGGCAGCGACCAGCACCGCGGCTGGTTCCACTCTTCTCTGCTCACCGGCTCCGCCATCGACGGCAGACCTCCGTATCAGGCGCTTCTGACACACGGCTTTACAGTTGACGAGCAAGGCCGAAAGATGAGCAAGTCTCTCGGTAACGTCATTGCACCGTCTGAAATCTCTGACCGTTACGGCGCTGAAATTCTTCGTCTTTGGGTTGGTCTCTCCGACTACACCGCTGAAATCGGTCTTGGCGAAAGAATTCTCAAAGGCACCGTAGAGGGCTACAGAAGATTCCGCAACACCATCCGCTTCCTGCTTGCCAACGTCTCCGACTTTGACATTAACAAGGATGCGGTCGCAATTGAAGACATGGTTGAAATTGACCGCTGGGCGATTGCGCGCATGCAGCAGCTTCAGCAGGAAATCCGCGAACGTTATTCGAAGTATGAGTTCCATACCGCTTGCTCAGCGCTTCTGCTTTTTGCGAGTGATGACTTAGGCGGATTCTATCTTGATATTCTTAAAGACCGTCTCTACACGACCGGAGCCAACGGACAAGCTCGCCGCAGTGCACAGACCGGTCTTTGGTACATCACTGATACGCTTCTGAAGCTTCTCGCTCCGGTGCTGTCCTTTACCGCGGAAGAAGCCTATGCCTGCTTCAACCCGAACAATAAGGGCTCGATTTTCATTGAGAAATTCACCGATCTGCCGCACGTTAAAGAAAGCGCCGAGCTTCTCAACAAGTGGGCTTTGATTCGAGCGGTGCGCTCTGACGTTCAGGTTGAACTGGAAAGACTGCGTGAAAAGGGTCAGCTTGGCTCCTCACTGCAGGGCGAAGTCTCTATGAAGCTTCCTCAGCCCGAATACGATGTCATTTCTCAGCTTGGCGATGAGCTTTCCTTTGTCATGATCACCAGCAAGGCAACACTTGACGGTGTCAGCGACAAACGCGAAATCACGGTCAAACCGAGCTCCGCGCCGAAATGCGAAAGATGCTGGCAGTACAAGGAAGACGTTGGTTGTGACAAGAACTATCCGACTCTCTGCTGCCGCTGCATCGGAAATCTTTTCGGAACTCCTGAAACCAGACGTTTCGCCTGATGAAAAAAAATACCGCTATCAACAGCGGCTGGAACTGGCCGGCCCTTTTGGGCTGGCTGGTTTTTGCAGCGCTTCTGTTCGGACTTGATCAGTGGACAAAGGATTGGGTCCAGCATCAGATGATTGTCGGCGACAGCCGCAAAATCACTGATTTCTTTAATCTTGTCGTTGCCTACAACAGCGGCGCGGCATTCTCTTTCCTTGCAGACGCGGGCGGCTGGCAGAAACCCCTTTTTGCCGGACTCGCACTCGTCGTCAGCTTTGTTATTTGTATTCTGATCGCAAGAAAAAGCCAAGAAAAACTGCTTTGCCTCGGACTCTCGCTTGTTATGTCCGGCGCGCTTGCGAATGCCTACGACCGACTCACGATCGGAGTCGTCGTTGACTTTCTTGATTTCCACCTCGCGGGCTACCATTGGCCTGCGTTTAATGTCGCCGACATCTGCATCTGTGTCGGAGCCTTTATTGTTGTCCTTGTGGAATTTTTCTTTTCTAAGAAATAGCACTTAAAAGGAATAACATGTCCGTCTTAAAAAACAAACGGATCCTGCTGGGCGTCAGCGGCGGAATTGCCGCTTACAAAGCCTGTGAGCTCGTCCGTCTTCTTGTGAAGTCCGGTGCTGAAGTTCGGGTCATGATGACCAAGGTCGCCGAGCAGTTCGTTGGAAAAACCACCTTTGAAGCGCTCAGCGGCCATCCGGTCGAAACCGATCAGTTCAATCCGTCGGTACCGCTTGCGCATATTGCACTTCGTGACGGATGCGACTTAATGGTGATCGCACCCGCGACCGCCAATATCATCGCCAAAACCGCCTGCGGCATTGCCGACGACTTAGTCAGTACGACAATTCTCGCGCGCGCCTGCCCACTTCTTATCGCGCCGGCGATGAATGTCCGGATGTGGAATAACGTCGTAACACAGAGAAATGTATGTCAGCTTCAGTGTGACGGAGTTTTTTTCAGCGGGCCGGATAGTGGAGAACTCGCCTGCGGAGAGAACGGCAGCGGCAGAATGAGCGAGCCTCAGCACCTTCTTGAAGACATTGAAGCGGTTTTTACGCCCAAAGTTCTTGAAGGCAAACGTGTTCTCATAACGGGCGGTCCGACATTTGAAGCGATTGATCCGGTGCGCGGAATTACTAACCTTTCCTCAGGAAAGCAGGCGGCCGCCATTGCTAAGGCGGCCCGCAACGCGGGTGCGGAAGTCACGCTCGTCTCCGGTGCAGTTTCCGCCCGGATACCGTACGGCGTGCGGCTCATCGGTGTGACAGGCGCTCAGGATATGAAGAGCGCCGTCCTTCAGGAAGCCGCGCATCAGCATCCGGATATTTTTATTTCGGTTGCCGCAGTATGTGATTTCCGCGTCGAAAATCCTTCTGCGAAAAAAATCAAAAAAGAGGACAGCACTGAGACGCTCACACTAACGCTCGTTAAAAATCCGGACATTCTGCAGGAAACTGCCAAAAGCGGTTTATGTCGAGTCTGCGTCGGCTTTGCCGCCGAATCCGAGGATCTCGTCAAAAACGGCATGAAAAAGCTTCAGAAAAAAGGCGCCGATCTCATTGTCGCCAATCACTCCTCAGCAATCGGACAGGACAGCAACCGGGCTTATTTCATCACCAAGGCTGGCGCCGAAGCGCTTGAAGAAATGAGCAAGGAAGAACTTGCTCAGCGCATTATTCTTGAGGCATCCAACATTCTTTCTCAAAAAACGCATGAAAGCACAAATCAAAATTCTAGATAAACGCATCAGCGGCAATATGCCCTCATACGCATCTGCGGGCTCCGCCGGCTTGGATCTCAGAGCCGCCATTGACGAGCCGCTGACGATTGAAAGCGGAAAGTGCGAGCTGATTAAAACCGGCTTTGCGCTCTTCTTAAACGATCCGTCTTACGCAGCAATGCTTCTTCCCCGCTCCGGTCTTGGCCACAAACACGGAATCGTGCTCGGCAACTTGGTCGGACTGATTGATTCGGATTATCAGGGCGAACTGATGGTTTCCTGCTGGAACCGCTCTGATAAACCGTACACCATTGAGCCGATGGAACGCATCGCGCAGCTGGTTATCGTTCCGGTGCTTCAGCCTGAATTTGAAATCGTAGAAGAATTCCAGGCGAGTGAACGCGGAAGCAGCGGCTTCGGCTCTTCAGGCCGATCCTAAGCCGCGCTTATTCGTGTTCATACACAAAGCGAATTTGATCTTTTTCATCAGCGTCAATCGTGACGCTGTTTTTTTTCTGCAGGCGTCCGAAGAGCATCTCATTGGCGAGCTCGCGCTTGATCGAGCGCTGAATATACGAAATCATCGGGCGGGCGCCGAGAAGCGGATCAAAACCGTGCGCGATAAGATGCGCTTTCAGCGCCTCGGTGTATGTCATAGAAATATTCTTTTCCGCAAGCTGACGGCTGAGTTCCTTGAGGAGTTTATCCGCCACAAGCGCGACCTGTTCTCGACCCAAACGATTAAAGTGCAGGACTTCGTCAAGTCGGTTTCTAAATTCAGGCGCAAACGCGGCACTGATGCCCCGAGCGCCGTTGACCGCGCCCTGAGTGCTGTCAAATCCGATGGTTCGCTTTTCGTAGTCAGCTGCACCCGCATTGGTCGTCATCAGCAGGAGGATATTTCTGAAATCCACGGTCTTGCCGCTTGAGTCGGTCAGCATCCCGTAGTCCATGACCTGAAGCAGAACGTTATAGATTGCCGGATGTGCCTTCTCGATTTCGTCGAGCAGGAGCACCGCATGGGGCGTGCGGCTGACTGCTTCCGTCAGCCGGCCTCCCTCCTGATAGCCCACGTAGCCGGGCGCGGAGCCAAGAAGTTTGGAAACTGAATACTCTTCCGAATATTCGCTCATATCAAAACGGATAAATTCCATCCCCATCTGCTTGGCGACCTGCTTAGCCAATTCGGTCTTACCTACGCCGGTCGGTCCGGCAAGAAGGAAGGAGCCGATCAGCTTTTCCTTATCAGCCAAACCGCTCTTTGAGAGTTTGATCGCATTCACAACCGCATCAATCGCATGGTCCTGGCCGAAGATTACTTTTTTCAGATTATCGGACAGATTACGAAGCGACTCCCCGCCGCTTTCCGAGACCTTCTGCTCAGGAATACGCGCGAGTTTAGCGATCACTCGTTCAACTTCGTCTGTCGTCACCAGCGGATCCGCGCTTTTGCTCAGATAGTGAATCGCGCCCGCCTCGTCCATGATGTCCACGGCTTTATCGGGCAGTTTTCCGTTAGAGACATACTCCGAAAGTTTGACGATCTTCGAGAGTATTTCGTCGCTGTATTTCACGTGATGGAATGATTCAAAGTATTTTCTCTTTTGGGAGAGAATTTTGAGCGAATCTTCTGCCGACAGCTCCCGCAAGTCAATTTTTTGGAAATACGATATCAGGGAAGAGATATTTTTTTCCGCTGTGCGCAGACCGCGGTGCGTAGAAGCGCCAAGCACATGAATTTTGGGGTGCGCGAGCATCATCGCGAGCAAATCAGCGAACTCGTCAGCACTGCTGCCGTTAAGAATCTTATGCATATCGTCAAGAAAGACGATAGCGCTGCTGTCTCTCGTGACTGAGTCGATAAAGTCTCGAAAACGTTTAGTTAAATCTCCATAGAAGAGGCATCCGCTCTTGAGAGCGCTGAAATTGAGCGCGCAGAACTTCATCCCTTTCAGCCTGTCGGGCATAAGATCCTGCGCGATGAGGCGCGCAATGCCCTGAGCAAGCGTCGTCTTTCCGACGCCGCGTTCGCCCACGATCAAAGCGCTGCTCTTTATTTTTCTGGAGAATGCCAGAATCAGCCGATCGATTTCCTCCTGTCGGCCGACAAGCGGATCAAATGCGTCATTGGCGGCCCAAATATCACAGCGGGCATACACGGCTCCGCCTTCATCTTCGGGCTGCTCCTGCGAGATTTCCCGATCATCGGTTTGCGTCAGCTCACTCGGTCTGATGCCGAACTGCTTCAGAAAGAAAGCCGCGTCGGAATCTTCATCTTCTTCGATCGCGACAAGAACATCCAGACAGTTAAGCGGTCTGAGCGAATTGCTTTTAACCAATGTGTCCGCAGCCCGATTAATCACTCTCTCGACACCAATCGTCGGTCTCGGATCGGTTTTTTCGCCCAGACGATTAAAGCCCGTCTGATCCCGAAGAAAACGATCGAGTCCTGCTTCAAGCCGGCGCTCTCTCAAACCCTCTTTTCTTAGTGCGTCTTTTACCTCGGGCTCCTGAATAAGCGCCCAAAGCAAATATTCGAGCGAAATAAATTCCGCCTTGTCGGCGCTTGCTCTGTCAGCTGCGGCGCCGATAGCGTGCGTCAAATCTTTTGAAAACTTAGCCATGCTTAACTGTTTTTATTTTTCCATTTTCATGCGAAGCGGATAACCATTTTCTTCAGCGAGCTCCGTCACTTCAAAGATTTTAGTTTCAGCAACGTCTTTAGAATAAGTACCGACCTGAGCCTGCCCGGTTTTATGCGCTTCATACATCAGCTCCAGCGCCTCGTCATGCTCCTTTCCGAAAATTGAGACAAGGACCTCGACAACAAAGTCCATCGGCGTGACATCATCATTCAGAATAAAAACTTTCCATAGGGAGGGCATGCGGAATTCCGGCTCCGCATAGACGACTCGGACCTGTTCTTTTTCAGTATCACTGTTCATATGATCGGCTTTTGTTTTGTGGTTATTGTGCAACGCAGAAACGATTTGATTATCCGCTTCTTTTTTACCGTCGAGAAGGGAATTGTTTTTTATTTCAATTAATCAAATAATTACTTGATTTGTTATTTTCATGTAATTTCTGAAAGTTATTCTGCACGTAAAACACTAATTGACATTTTGAAACACTCCATTAACAATTTACATAGACTGTTCGTCTTGACTCACAGGGCAGTCAAATTCGTTATATGCAGGGCGCGTGAGATTTTGGGACATCGCCGTTATTTTTTGGAGAAGTTTAAATATGGCAACAGGAACCGTAAAATGGTTTAACGACGCAAAAGGATTCGGATTCATCACTCCCGATGACGGCGGCGAAGATCTTTTCGCGCATTTCTCTGCGATCAAAATGGACGGATTTAAGACTCTGAAACAGGGTCAGCGCGTCACTTTCGATCTGAAGGAAGGTGAAAAGGGCAAACAGGCTGACAACATCAAACCGGCCTCGTAATCCTCTTTCTCACTGCATCCAAGCTCGAAAAGCCCCGCAAGGCTTTTCGAGTTTTCATTATGAAAAAAACATCTATCGCTCTGCTCTCAGCGCTTTGGTTCTCCGGCCTCTGTCAGGCCGCTGACTTTGTCACGCTTCAGTTCGGCAATAAGACCATTAAGGCGGAAGTAGCCATATCGGCAGCTGAGCGTCAGAAAGGCCTGATGTTCCGTACCTCCATGGCTAAAGACCACGGAATGCTGTTCATTATGGACGGCGAAGAAAGCGCCTGCATGTGGATGAAAAACACCAAAATTCCGCTTTCTGTCGCTTTTATTAACGCCTTTGGAAAAATTATCAATATCGAGGATATGGAACCCGAAACGACCGATATCCATTGCAGTCGAGCACCCGCAAAATACGCCCTCGAAATGAACAAAGGCTGGTTCGGAGCGTTAGATCCGGCAAAACAGTATGAGGTCAAGGGGCTCCCTCTAAAGTCTGTCCTCACGTATTGATCGAATTTTCCGACGAAAACTGCCGCGCAAAAACAAAGCCGCAGCCTAGATCAGCTACGGCCTTATTTTTTAGACTTCTCTAATTAGTCAGAGAAATTTTTTGCTGCAAAGTCCCAATTTGCGAGATTTGCCAGGAAAACCTTCACATACTGCAGACGGACGTTGTAGTAATCCAGATAGTAGGCATGTTCCCAAACGTCAACCACCAGAAGCGGTGTGGCGGTACCGGTAACCGGAGTGCCGGCGTTGCTGGTATTTACGATGTCGAGCGTGCTGTCTTCTTTCTGAACAAGCCATGTCCAGCCAGAGCCAAAGTTTCCGGCCGCGCTGTTGGCAAACGCTTCAGCAAAGGCATCGAAGCTGCCCCACTTTGCGTTGATCGCGTCAGCAAGCGCACCGTCGGGCTGGCCGCCGCCGTTCGGCTTCATGCTGTTCCAGAAGAAAGTGTGGTTAAAGCACTGAGCCGCGTTATTAAAGATCGGACCGGACTGAGTGGTGCGGATGATCTCTTCAAGAGGCATCTTTTCGTATTCGGTTCCTGCGATCAGCTTGTTCAGTGTGTCGTTGTAAGCCTGATTATGTTTGCCGTAGTGGTATGAAAGTGTTTTAGCGCTCATGTACGGTTCAAGCGCGTTTTGTTCATAGGGGAGGGGCGGAACTGTAAAAGCCATCTTCTTTATCTCCTTATCAATACTCGGATATTATCGGTTGTTTACCCGAAGCGGACTCTTATGAGGCCCCAACACGAGCAACCAATTTCCCATCCTTCATTTCAATTTCTATCAAGTCTCCGAACCTGAGTTCGCTTGCGCGTTTCACCGGCTGACCGTTCTTAAAAATGTAGCCGGCGCCTTCAGGCAGTCTGAGTTTCGGATCGAGTACTTTAATTAATTTATCCAGTCCCGACAAATGAGTTTTTCCGGTCGAGAGTTTTTGGCTGAGCACCATTCGCATAGACTGAGCCGCGGCATCCGCTTTCGCAGCGCTGAGATTCGGTCGGAAACTGCGTATCCAGGCATAGCTTCGTCCCACATCGTCCTTTCGGCCGTTCATCCTCTCGGTACAGCTGTTCCTCAGACTGTAAAAGGCCGTTTGAATACGATTCGTCTGCAGATCCATCGGCCACTGAAAGCCATATCGAACCGATTTAAGCGAGTGAATAAAGGGGCGAAGCAGCATTTCCGCCTTTTCAAAGGGACGGCCGCTGTAGTTCACGCTCATTGATGCGGCACGAACGGTTTCGGTAAGGCTTTGCTGCGCCTGTCGGTACGAGGACCGCGTACGAGACTTCTCCTGCTCCAAGAGCGAGGACAATCCCTGAGCCAGAACACCCAAACTTGAAGACGTCTCTTTATGCAGGCGGGCAAAATCCACACGCACTAAACGGGAAGCAAGGTTTACGTGACGGGCAAAGGGTTCAAGAAACGTCCGGCCGTTTTCAAAGCGTGCTGAAAAATGCTCCAGATCAAAATACCGCTGATCTCCGTCTTTGCGGAACGTAAGCTCGGTGCGGTCCCAGAAGGTATTGATTTCCGATCGAAGCACGTCCAGTTTCTCGGCGACCGCTTCAGCTGCCCCGGTCGGAGTCGGAGCTCTTCGGTCCGCAGCTAAGTCCGCGATCGTCGTATCTGTCTCATGACCGATTCCGGATATGATCGGAATACGACTCTGCACAATTGCCTCGGCCACAACCCTTTCATTAAAGTTCCAAAGATCCTCGATGCTTCCTCCGCCTCGAATCAGCAGCAGTACATCATCATTGCCGTAAAGATTAGCATATCGGATCGCCCGAGCGATCTTGAGTTCATTGCGAACGCCCTGTACCGGTGTGTCATAAACAGTTATGGACGCGTACGGTGCCCGCTCTCTCAGCCGATGGATCGCATCTCTAACCGCGGCGCCCTGTCGGCTTGTGATGATGCCGATGCGGTGAGGCACTCTTGGAATCGCCTTCTTTCTGTGATGATCGAACCAGCCGAGATCTGAAAGCTCTTTTTTCAGGCGCAGAAATTTTTCATAGAGCTCGCCTTCTCCGGCGTAACTTAATTCTGAGGCAACGAATGACAGGTTGCCGCTCTTCTCCCAAACATTAGCTAATCCCTTTAATCGGACCTTATCTCCAAGCTTAGGAGGCCTAATTCCATAACTGCGGCTTTTCCACAAAACGCAGGACAAGGCTGCGTCGCTGTCCTTAATCGTGAAATACCAATGACCGGAGCTGTATTGCTTAAAGGCAGAAACCTCACCTTCTACACAAATGAACCCTAGGTTGGCAAGCGCATCGTTCAGCAAACGAACCGCTTCATACACAGAAAGGAACTTAACCGACATCTTTGCGTTATCCATATGAAAAATCAGCCGATTTTCAGGCGAATTAATAGTTATCCAAAAAGTTACTCACAATTTTATTCACAATCCGACTCGACTGCTGTGGAGGAAGATAACTTAATTGCCAATCTTGTTTTTAGTTTATATCTATTTGTTTTTACACAACTTTTATAAAAAGGTTCTTATCTAAAATTCGAGTAAGGCACAAAAATCATTTGTCATTTTTCCACTAAGTTATTCACTTATTCACAAAGTTATCCACAATGTGGAGGACAAGTTTAATAACTATCCTATTGACTCAAAAGTAATTGTTTTTTTGCATCTGAAGAATGAAAAATCTTGACTTTTTCAAAAATCCTCTTAGGACATTCGTCAACAAAAAGTCGACAGTACAGATACCCGCTGTTCAAAAATTGCTTTTCTCGAGTGATTATTTCAGAACGTTTAGAATTTAGAATAGAACTTTATTTTTTCTTCTTGTCTAATGAACGTACAACTAGAAACACTCCTGCATAAACAGTGGGATAAGCGCGGATTAATTTCCTGGCTCCTGCTTCCCGCTTCTGCGGCTTTTATGTGGGCTTCGAGCCGTCGGCGCAAAAACGCTAAAGTCACGAATGTCGGCGTCCCGGTTGTTGTGGTTGGGAATATTTATGTCGGCGGAACCGGCAAAACACCCGTAACCATATCTCTTGTTCGCGCTCTTCGGGAAAGAGGATGGAATCCCGGCGTCATTTCACGCGGCTACAAAGGGGCCGCCGACGCTCCTGTCGAAGTTGAGGAAAACAGTAATCCCGACATCGTCGGCGATGAACCGCTGCTCATCAAAAAATCCACCGGAGCTCCGACCTTCGTATGCAAAAAGCGTGTTGATGCCGCCAAATCCCTGTTGGCAAAATACCCACTTGTCAACGTACTCATCAGTGACGACGGTCTGCAGCATTATGAACTTGGCAGAGATGTCGAGCTCGCTGTCATCGGCGCTCGCGGTTTAGGCAACGGCTGGGTGCTTCCTGCCGGACCGCTTCGCGAAAGACCTGCTCGGCTTGACGAAGTTGACGCCATTGTGCTTAACGCCACCGAAGATGTTGTGACTTCATCTACGCCTCGCTACGCCGCAACAAGCGGCTTTTCCGACGCGATCAATTATGCGAGCGGGGAAAAGATTACTTTGGATACGCTTGCGCGCATGCAGGCAAAAAAACAGCTGAAAGCGGACGCGATGGCGGGTATTGCCGTTCCGGACAGGTTCTTCTCAATGCTTCGCGCGCACGACCTTGAAATCAACCCGATTCCTCTGCCCGATCATTACAGCTTCACAAAAAATCCTTTTGCTGAAAGCAAGGCTGATCTCATTTTTATTACTGAGAAAGATGCTGTGAAGTGCAGAAAGCATCCGGAAATCAAAAATGATGAACGAATTTATGTCGTTCCTTTAGAAACGCAGCTGGATAAATTCCTCGTTGATTTTATTGAAAAGAAAATCACGGCTGCTTCCGAACGTTACAAAACAAATAACCACTAACCGGTAGATTCAAATGGATCCGAAAATTACAGAAATTTTGGTCTGTCCGATTTGCAAAGGACCTCTTCGCTGGAACAAAGACAAAAAAGAGTTCTACTGCAAAAGCGACTTAAAGGCGTTTCCCGTTGTCGACGACATCCCTGCGATGGTTCCGAGCGAAGCGCGCGATATGACTGAGGAAGAAGTTGAAAAACTGGAGAAGAAATGAGTTTTACCGTCATTATTCCCGCGCGCTTAAAAAGCACTCGGCTTCCGAATAAACCGCTCGCAGACATCTGCGGCGTACCCATGATCGTGCGCGTTGCCAGACAAGCGCTCAAAAGCGGAGCTTCCCGCGTGATCTGCGCTGTGGACGATGAAAGCATCCTTCAGTGCTGTCAAAAATTCGGTGTTCAGGCAGTCCTCACACGCAAGGATCATGCCTGCGGAACCGACCGCATCTGCGAAGCCGCAGAGAAAAGCGGTATTCCGGACAATGAAATCATTGTGAACGTTCAGGGCGATGAACCGCTCATCCCGCCCAATATCATTTCTGCGGCTGCCGACCTCTTGGTTAATGACGCGCAGAGCGTCATGGGAACGGCCGCGATCCGCATCAAAAGTTCCGAGGAATTCTTTAATCCGAACGTCGTCAAGCTGATTCTCGATAAGAACAACCGGGCGATTTACTTCAGCAGAGCGCCGATTCCGTGGGCGCGCGATGAATTCGCAAAAAAACAAGAAGTTCTGCCCCAAGACCTCGGTTTGAGACATGTCGGCATCTACAGTTACCGATGCGGATTCCTGAAGAGCTACCCGACACTTCCGAAGTCTCCTCTGGAGGCCTTTGAAAGTCTCGAGCAGCTTCGCGCGATTTGGAATGACTACAAGATCGCGGTGTCTGTATTCAATGATGAAATTCCTCCGGGCGTTGATACCGCTGAGGACCTCGAAAGGGTCCGAGCTTTCTGCGCCGCTAAGGAATTTAACAGCTGACACCGATTGCTTTTAACCCAAGTCTCTTGAAATCTTAAGGACATCAGTCCAAAATGGTATCTTTAGACCCAACCACACTATATATATTCGGAGGCACACATGCGTTTGATTCTTCTCGGAGCCCCGGGAGCCGGTAAAGGGACACAGGCAGCCCTCATTAAAGAACACTATGGAATTCCCCAGATTTCGACCGGGGACATGCTCCGCGCCGCGGTAAAAGCCGGTACTCCTCTTGGCCTGGCTGCTAAGAAGATTATGGACGCCGGAGAACTCGTCAGCGACGATATCATCATTGGTCTTGTCAAAGAAAGACTGCTGGAGCCCGACTGCAAGAACGGCTTCCTTTTTGACGGCTTCCCCCGCACTATTCCGCAGGCCGAAGCTCTGGTTAAAGCCGGAATTCCGATCGATTATGTTGTCGAAATCGCAGTTCCCGATGAAGTCATTCTTGAACGCATGAGCGGCAGACGCGTCCACATCGCTTCCGGCCGTACCTATCACGTTGTCTACAATCCGCCGAAAGTTCCCGGAAAAGACGACGTCACCGGTGAAAATTTAGTTCAGCGTCCTGATGACAGCGAAGAAACCGTTAAAAAACGCCTTCGCGTTTATCACGATCAGACTGAAGCGCTTGTCGGCTTCTATAAGAAAGCCGCTGAAGAAGGCAAAGACAACACCAAATATGTCCGCATTGACGGCGTCGGTGATGTCAAAGAAATCAGCCGCCGTATTTTCGACGCCCTCGATAAATAATCCTTCCTAAACCGAGAGACCACTTCGGTGGTCTTTCTCTTTTTCTGAGCATATGAGCTATATCCTAGTTACAGGCGGAACCGGCTACATCGGATCCCACATGGTCGTCAAACTGATTGAGGCGGGGTATTCGCCCGTGATTTTTGACAACTTCAGCAATTCGAAGCGTACTGTTCTCGATCGAATCGAAAAAATCACCGGCAAGCGTCCTCCGCTTGTTGTCGGAGACATTCGTGACGAGAAAGCCCTTGAAGATCTTTTCACCCAATACAAGATTGACTCCGTCATCAATTTCGCTGGGCGAAAGGCAGTCGGAGAATCTGAGAGCGACCCCCTGCTCTACTTCTCATATAACGTCGAAGGCACCATTGTTCTGCTTCGCGTCATGAAGAAGTTCAACGTGAAAGAATTCATCTTTTCTTCTTCCGCGACTGTATACGGCGATCCGGGGTACGATGAATTTGACGAATCCACGCCGCTTGCTCCGATCAACAACTACGGTCTGAGCAAATGGATGATTGAAGAAGTGCTCAGAAAGCTCTTCAGAGCAGAGCCGGATTGGTCGATCGCGATTCTTCGGTACTTCAATCCGGTAGGTGCGCACGAATCCGGTCTGATCGGAGAAGATCCGAACGGCATCCCTAACAATCTGATGCCCTTTATTTCTCAGGTCGCAGTCGGCCGCAGACCCTGTCTGAAGGTTTTCGGCAATGATTACGAGACCCGAGACGGTACCGGCGCCCGCGATTATATTCACGTGGAAGACCTTGCGGACGGTCACCTCGATGCGCTCAGAGTTCTGAATCACAAGCCTCAGCTGATTACGGTAAATCTCGGCACCGGCAGCAATACAACGGTTTTAGAGCTCGTCAAAGCGTTTGAAAAAATGAGCGGACGCAATATCCCTTATGAAATCTGTCCGAGACGCCCTGGAGACAAAGCAGCCTATTGGACGAATCCGACCTTAGCGCACGAACTTCTCGGCTGGACGGCCAAACGCGGCATTGAAAAGATGTGCGAAGACACCTGGCGCTGGCAGATGATGAATCCGAACGGTTATCCGGACGAATAATCAGCTCTCCCGTATGTAAAGCCCGCTTCTCGGCGGGCTTTCTCTTTACTGAATCCCTGAAAAACCAACCATAAATAGGCCGTATACAGTGCCCCAAACGCCCGCAAATCGGGCATTGAACATTATCTTTGTCTATTTAACCGATTATGATCATTTAATCCAAGTGGAGGGTTTCATATGCTTCCGCAGGCAATTGAGCATGTCATCAAGGTAAATATCAAGGGCAAAGACTATCTGTATCAATTTCAGAATGCATGGGACCCGGTTAAACGTCGTTCTTTTAGCAAGCACCGAATTACCCTTGGCTGTCTGATCGACGGCAAGGTGGAATTAGGGAGGAAATTTCTTCGAGACAATCCTCAATACAAGGATATCGAACTAACTTTTGCCGATAACAAGCTCTGCCCGGTTGGCATGCCGGAAGTCAGTCTGTCGACGGCTCAAATGGTTTTAAATCGAACAAAAACACTAAACGCCGGAGCCAGCTATGTATTAGAGCAAATTGCCATACAAACTGGAATAACTCAAACCTTAAAAACCGTCTTTCCAAAGCATTGGCAGGAGCTGCTTTCCTTAGCGATATTCTTTGTTATCCACCCGGACACCTCTTTGTCTAACTACGACGTAATTGCTCAAAGCTCACTCTATCCGGCTGCCGTTATACCTTCGCAGAGAATCTCCGAATTATTTGAATCCATCAATTACCAACCCTCAGTCGAACAATACCTGCAGCTTCGTCTTGCCTCTAATAAAGAATCGGGCAAAAACAATTACTGGGTATTCGATGCCACTTCGGTATCCTCGTTCTCGCAAACAGTTCATAACGCAGCCCACGGACTCAACAACGAAGAGGCCCTGCTAAAGCTAGCGCTGCTGATCGACGAGAAGACAGCCGAGCCTCTTTACTACAAGGTGTCGGACAGTTCTATCACAGATATTGTTTTACTGAAGAACCTGTTTGCGCGCTCGGCCAAAATTGATGAGGAAGATATCAGCCTGGTGTCGGATAGAGAGTTTTGCTCTGATCAAAATTTGCAGATGATGTTCCGCAATCACGTCGGCTTTGTCTGCGGGCTTCGTTCTGACTTGAAAGTTGCTGAGCAAACCTTTGAGGCAGAAGCCGGCTCCCTCAAACTATGTTTGCCCGCAGCCTTTAAGAGCAGTGTTAACTGCTTTTGTGCAATGCGTGAAATTCTGCGGCATTCCGGTGTCGAGCAGGATAAGTTGTTTCTCCATGTCTATTACAGCAAAGAAAGAGAAGCCGACTGCGTCATGAACATGACTCAATTGATCGAAGATTTTAAGCGGCGTTTAAAAGATGGAGAAGTTCCGAACTCTCCGTATTTCAGACAATTTTTCAACCCTGAGGAAGGAGCTGACGGCAAGATCAGATACGAATTTAATGTTCCGGCTTGGACTCAGTTCTGCCAGAGCTGCGGCTTCTTCTTACTTGGTTCCGACAGGATTGCGCATCCGGACAAAGCTCTAAATATTTACCGACAAAAGGGCATTGTTGAAAAATCGTTTAATAACTACAAAGACAGATGCAGCGGCAGAAGACTGGGGTATTCTGAAAGAGCTCTTGAAGGAAAAGTCTTTATCACGTATTTAGGTCTGACTCTAAGCCTGATACTGCATAAACGTCTTCAGGACGCCGACATTGATCCGGAGCGAACACCTCGCCTGATAAGTGAACTCAATGCATTAACCATCAATAAGTTCGTCACTGGGGGACATGTCACATACCTCTGGCACAAGATACCAAAACGTTACGAGGACCTTATGAAGAAGTTGAAAATTAAAATTCCCTGCCCGATTTGTACAATCTAGGAAAGGAAGTTGGGGTTGGGCCTCGAAGCGCACTATCTCATCGCACCTGCTGCGTTTACCCCAAACCTATGATACAAAAAACAAAGAAGAAACAAGGCGTAAGTTCAACCTCAAATAGCCTCAGGCTACTCAGCCGGCCCTAATGCCTGAACACGCGAAGCCGTAAATGTAGGAAGATCACCGAGATCGCACCGACAGAGCCAAGGTCTCAAAACGTTAAACAGAAGCTGAAAATAAAAATTCCCGCCCTGTTTTTACATGAACGGGAATTCAGATCCTTTACTGCTGTTTGCCGCTTTCTTCGAGTTTTGCGGGATCAGCGTACTTCGCCTCGAGCTTCTTCAGGAAGGTCAGAACGTCCGGATCCTCCCAGGGAAGATAGCCTCTCAGCACACCGACCATATTTCCGTCTCCGTCCAGAATGTAGTTCGTAGGTACAACTGTCAGAGGAATGACATTATCAACCGTCTTCCTCGGGTCAACCAGTGTCATGAAATCAGAAACCTTATTACGCTTTAAAAAACGCGGAAGACCGGTTACGGAATCATCCACAGAGACTCCGATGATCTTTATCTTCGAATTCTTCAGCCCCTGCTGAAGCTTTGTGATCGCGGGAATCTCTCTGATGCAGGGCGCGCACCAGCTCGCCCAAATATTCAGGATCACAACGTTGCCGCGATAGTTCTTGAGATCAACTGGCTCGCCGCTAAGCGTGTATAAATCAAGCGCCGGAATTTTGCGGGCATTTTGAAATTCGGTAAAAGGCGTCATCACCATCGGCTTTTTAAGCGCGTCTCCGGTGTTGTAGACCTTTTCCTGAAGCATCGCCTGTGACCAGGCTGCCGCGGAAACTGCCAGACAAACCGCAGCGACAAGTGCTTTTGCAATTTTCATTTGTATATCCTTTCTATTGGTGACGATCTGTCACAGGCTCCTTCTTCCGAAACTAATTCGATCGGCCAAAAATAAGGCCACCGCGCAGAGCAGCAAATATAACCCAAGATAAGCGGGGGCAATATACGTCGTTACGATACCTAACGATTCCTGATTGAGCAATCGGAAAGCACTGGCAGGATTCAAAACCATAAAGAAGTTCAGCGCCCCTTGCGTCAGAGAATCATCCGCAATCGCAAGAATCAGCAGAGCTAAATCGTAAAAAATCACAAGCGCGAGCCAGATCACCAGAAGAATGCCCAGCGCAAACGCTTTGAACGGACTGAGAATGCTGATTAAATAAGAGAGCAGAATCGAGATGACGCCAAGCATCCAGCCGCTTAATGCCAACAAGACCAAGTGCCTCAGCAGTGCGCTGAAGTCATAGGGAAGTACTCCGGCAGCCGTCAGAATCAAAAGCACAGAGAACCCCAAAAAGATGCACAAAAAAAGCGCAGCGCTGTGACCGATCAGTTTTCCAAGCAAAATAGATGTTCGACTGATCGGATAGGTTAGGAGCAAAGGCAGCGTCCCCTGCTCGGCTTCTCCGACGAAAGCGTCGTAACTGATCAGAATGGCGATCAAAGGAATCAGAAAGACCGATAGAGAGACAAGGGAATTTAAAACCGCCGTCATCGGCCTGAAAGAAAAAACTCCTCCGATCGCAGCGGTTCCGAACACAATGCCGAGCGAGAGAAGGGCAAAAAGAAGCGTTCCGGTAATCAGCCAAAGGTTACGCCGACAGTCTCTAAATTCTTTTGCAGCAACCAGAAGCGCTGAACTCAGTACTTTCATAAAACCTCTTTACCGTTCTCTTTGTCCAGCACTCGGCAGTAAATATCCAAAAGCGACATTTCAGCAGTCTCTTCAGACAAGCCGCTCTGCCGGATCATTTCTCTGCACGTACCTTCAGCGGCTTTTTTACCGCCGCAAATCATTAAAGCCCGATCCATATAGGCTTGCGCGAGCAGAAGCTCATGCGTGCAGACAAGAACCGCGCATCCAGCCTCTTTAAGACGATGCAGCTCCTGATACATAAAGGCGGACGCCTGCGGATCCAACCCAACCGTCGGCTCATCCAAAAGCAGCAGACCGGGCTTGGAGAGAATCGCCTGTGCAAGGCCGAGACGCTGCTTCTGACCTTTTGAGCTTCGATTCAGGGTCTGCTTCCTGACACATTCCAGGCCTAAGACGCTGATCAGTTCCTCTACCCTGTCCCTGCCGACGCCTTTCAGTGACGCAAAATATGAGAGGTGCTCTTCAAATGTCATTCCGCTGTAAAAACTGACATTCTCAGGAAGATAGCCGACGTTGAGCGGATCAGAACCGGCTTCCTTTTCAAAAATTCGAACCGATCCAGAAGCCGGTTTTAGAAGGCCTAAAAGCAGCTTGATCAATGTCGACTTGCCGGCGCCGTTCGGGCCGATCAGCGCGACCAGCTCACCCGGCGCAATCTGCAGGGATATGCCCTTGAGCACCGATCGTTTGCCCCGGTTAAAAAATAAATCTCTGCATTCAACTGCGTTCATTTGACACCCTTTCAGCTGATACGGAATCGGGATCGACGATCAGGGGATATGAGTCTGTGACGCCTTTGTCTTTATCAAAGTCGAATTTTGCGGTCATGAACTTTAACAGCACAATCAGCGGACTTTCCATGAGAAAGCGGATTTGCGGATAGAGCCAAAAAAGGCGATCTAAAGAATCGTTCGGCTGATACGGCACATCTCCGATGCCGTCCCTATTCAAATCCCAGCCCTGATAACCGCTCCAATAATTGCCTATTTTGCCGCTGCTCCATTCCAAGCGAGACGAGCCAACATAACGCACCTGAAGCCGATTATTAATAATTCGATTTCGGGTCAGTGTATTTTCTTCGCCGCCGAGTGCGATGCCGATTCCAACGTCATTACCTTCAAACGTGTTGTTTTCGACAATATTGGCGCCGGCTCCATATATGAATAGACCTTTGCCCTCTGTATCGAGTTCTCTCCTGCCCCGTCGGTTATGCGTTTTCACCGCCTTATTGCCCCGAACAATGCTGTCCTTGGTTTCATTAAGCAGAACTCCGAACTCTACCGCGCCCTGAGATTCGGAATTTTCCAGACGAATTCGTTCCGAACTCATCAGCGCATAGCCGCCGATCACGGCTCTTGCCTTATTGTCCTGAGCGCGGTCTCCGCGCGTAAACATATAATGAATACCGTACTGAAGCCCGGTGAAACTATTGCCGCGGCTGTCCGTATTGTCGGTATTTTCAAAATAGAAACCGTCACGGGTATAGAGAACTTTATTGCCGCTGAGAGAAGCGTTTTTGACATAATTGAAATAAACGCCGTCACCTCTGTCCAGAACATGCATTTTTCTCTCCCCGCGAATCTCACAGTTTTCAACCGTGACATTCTCAGTGCGATCGGCTCTGACCCCAAAGCCGGGGCCTGTAATATTTAATTGATGAAGCCGGACATTTTTAAAGCCTTCATCGATGCGCACTCCAGCGTCTCGCTCATAAAGGTCTGAACCGAAATTTTTTATCCCCAGATCTGAGACTTCAGCATCTGAAGAGCGAATTAAAAGTGCAGTACCCTTCCCCTTAGCGTCTATAAAGGCCCCGGGGCTGCCCTTGAGTTTTATTTTTTTGGAAATAACAAAGTTTCCGGCGTATTCGCCGGGTCGCAGAACAATCCTATCTCCGTCGGCTGCGGCTGCAAGCGCCTGAGAAAGCTCCGGCGCGGAAGAAACATAAAAATCGGCCGCAGCTGCCGAGAACGACAGCATGATGACCGCAGCGCAGAGGACCAACCGCTTCATTAATGACCTTTCAGCGCCTTGATTTCCTCAAGGGTTACCTGCGTATAAGAGAGAAGTTTTCCGCCGTGTTCGCGCATAAAGGCCTGCGCCTGATCCTTCGTTTTAAAGGGGAGGATCGATTTACCCATAGCGCCGTGGACATCGGATCCTGCGACATAGAAGGCGTCTTTGGCGGGAAGCATTTTTTCATGAAGCTGTGCTTCTGTTGAATTTCCGAAGTCACTGACAAAGAAAGCCGCGGCGCGTCGTGCATTTTCCGGCTGGAGGATAAAGGTAAATCCGTCTTTTACGGAGCAGAATTTCAGAGGCTCTTTTTCGTTTTTGATAAAGATTTGAGCCTTTGCGCCAGGATAGTTAAGGATAACCATGCCGCAGATATGGCAGCGGTCATGTTTTGAAAAAGGAAGCGGTTTCAATTCCGGAGCCGGCGACTGTTTAGAGCATCCCGATAAAACTGCTGAGGTAACGGTGAGTAAGAAAAAGCGTCGGTACATATAAATCCTGTGTTCTCAGTGAATCTTAACCGCAATTGAGAATTTGAGATAGAAAAGCTTCGGGTTCCCGAAGAAACCCGAAGCAGAGTTAAAACATTAGATCGAATTGATCTGGCCTGCGTAGATGATGAACAAGCGAAGGCACATCATGCCGCAGATTGCCGCCAAACCGCTGGTGTAGAACACGGCAGCACTGTCTCGGAAATTCCGGCTTCCGAAGAAGCTGAGAACCAACGGGACGATGAAGCCGATACCCACAGCACCGATCCAGAAGACCTGTGCCCAAAGGCCGAAGCAGAATGCCGAAGCGGCAGCCTTAGCGGCCTCGTTACCGCTTACCAGAGCGATGATGATCATGAGCAGACACATTGCTTCAACAGCCATAATCGGCCATTCAGCTGCGTGGAGCGCATGAAGATCTTCACCGTGACGATCAGCACCGAAGAGCCAAGCGGCAAGCACTTTGGTCGCAGCGCAGCCGGCAGAGAAGCCAGAAGCGACGAAGAGCGCGGGCAGAACGGCGGTGTTGATCAGCGGGAAGCGGATCAGAGCGGAGATCAGGAAGCCTGTGTATGCGCAGATTGCGATCGCAAGAATCAGAACGATCCAGTCGAGCGCGACACGGAACTTAGCCAGAAAACCGATGGTCGGGTCAAGCCATTTCAGACATCCGATGGAGGTTATCTCCTGACGCAGTGAAACAAGCATCAGGACGAATACCAGCGGAATGTAAAACAGCAGAGCCATGACACCGATACTCATGACGGAAGTCGGGTTGTAGTAGACCAGAATTCGCCAGAAAAACAGCGGATTGGTAAGGTCCAGAACCAGACAGATCATGCCGAGGACGATCGTGACGAAGCCGATTAAACTGGCTGCTTTCATGATCGGGGTATCCTGATGGACACCTCGGAACAGATTCATACAGATCGCGACTGCGACGGCACCGCCTGAAATACCGGCGAGGAAAAGGTACACCGCAATCGGCCAAGGCCATGCGACACCTTCTGTCAAACCGATTGTAAAGTCCATAACTAGACTCCTTCTTTAGTTACAGGGATGTAGCGCAGACTCGGTTCGGTACCAAGATGCGGACGAATGCGGACGGTATCCTTCACACGCAGCAGACGACTGATAATGGACTGAGGATCATTTAAGTCGCCGAAGTACAAAGCTCCGTGACGACATGCCTGAACACAGGCCGGTTCCTCGCCGTTAGCCAGTTTGGTCTTAAGACAAAAGTCGCAGTTTTCCGCTGTTTTTGTCTTTTCATTGATGAAGCGAACGTTGTAAGGGCAAGCCGCAATACAGTACTTGCAGCCGACACAGCGATCCGGGTCCATCGTAACGATTCCGGTCTTGCTGTCCACATGTGCGGCACCGGTCGGACAGACGCGTACGCAGGGCGCATCCTGACACTGCTGACAGGAAACACGAACGTAAACGCGTTCGCAGTCGCATCCTTCCAGTTTTCCGCACTGCGGACACGGCGTGCCGGGTACGTGCGTACTCTGCCGCTCCAGCAGCAGGCGCGAGCGCCCTTTAGGCAAGTCGTTGGCTTCATTGCAAGCTGTCTTGCACAAACCGCAGCCTATGCACTTGTTCTGATCAAAGACCATCGCATAGTGCGGTCTGGCGGTTGTTCCGCCGCTGCCGGTCTTAGCGCCCAAGGCGCCGGACTTCGCAGCTTGCGGAGAACCTTTATCTTCCGGCTTGCAGCCGCCTAAGGTGAGCACGAACAACGATCCAGCAGTCGTACCGGCTAGAAATTTTCTTCTGTCGATTTGTAAGCTCACGGTTATTCTCCATGACAGATTTGAGATCTGTCGTAATTTATTTCGCCGAGCGAATCCGCTTGAAGTTAAACTTTCTCTCTCCAGGCGGAGCGGTTTCCGAACGTTAGGTTCGGATAGTGCGGTTATGATGCTTAGCCATGCGGCCAAGCCATCTTGGGATGGCCGGCAGGCATTGCTGCATCCTTATTCGCTCCCGGCTTTTCAACCTTTTTCAGTGTTACATCGAAGATAAGAGCTGATTCGGGCGGAATGTCTCCGGCGCCTTCTTCACCATAGGCTAACGAGGCCGGGACGACGAACGTGTAACTCGATCCCTCTTTCATCATTGTCAAACCTTCTTTAAGCGCGGGGATCAGCGTCATCATGACAAACTTCTCTTCTCTAACCTTCCCGTCAGGGCTGGTAAAGACTTTTCCGTCGATCAATCTGCCGGAATAATCCACCGTGACGATGTCTTCCTCTTTAGGCTGGGGTCCGGCGCCTTCCTTCTTCACTTCATACTGAAGGCCGGAAGCCGTTACTTTGACGCCCTTCCTAGACTTATTGGTTTCCAAATAGTCGCTGCTCGCTTTTCTATTTGTCTCTTTGATCTTATTCAGTTTGTCGGTAAAGAGCTTATTGAGCTTCTCTGCGCGGGTGTTTAACGCCTGAAGCATTTCATCCTCGCTGAGTTTGCTCCTGTTCTTCATCGCGTCCTGCAGGCCGGCCATCACCTGATCCATATTGACGGAGGCTCCGAGCTCGGTCTGTTTGTAGATCTGAGAGGATAAGTAGTTTCCTACCGAGGCCCCTAAGCTGTAAGACTCTTTAGCCTCCTGGTCCATCGGTTGAGCAAAAGCCGTTCCTGCAAGAGCAAAGGCTAGGGAGACTGACAGTAATGTTTTATCTAGGGTCAACATAATCACTTCTTTCATAAATGAGTTTGATGCTTCAATGATGAGAGGCACTTACGGTTTTTCTACTTTTCGGCCGGAAAGCTTCCAGCCGTCAATGCCGTCCGGCATCTGCCGAACATCCGTATACCCAAGCTTCATCACTTCTCGGGCAGCCATTTCACTGGAAGTACAAAGTTTGTTAGCGCAATAGAAAACAATGGTTTTGTCTTTATCGGCCGGAAGGAGTTTTTTCCAATCACGAACGTTGAAAAATATCGCGCCCGGAATGAATCCCTCTGTCCAAACTTCAAGGGTATTGACGTCATAGAACGGAACTCCGGCCTGCCAGAGCATTTCTGCTTCGCGCATGGATATTTGATTAAGGAGCTCGTCATAAACGGGTGCTTCAACCAGCTCCTCTCCCCCGCCGCAGTGAGCGGCAGGAGCGAACAGGAGCATTGCAGAGGAGAACACCAACCCAATTAACTTCAATTTCATCATTTTTACTTCGATTGGGCTATGGGCCGAAGCCCATAGCGCATTTAACACTGTGCTTAACTACTACTTAGCTGCAGAGGCCTTGACGTAACCGCCTTGGTCAATAATGGACTGAGCTTTCGTGAGGTAAGCCTGGGCGGTATCAACACGCTGTTTCGTGTAATTGAACGCATGGACACCCCAAGAACCGTCTTTTTCGACCTGTTTGATAATGTCGGCAGCCTTGTCAAGAAGAAGCATGGCTTCAGTTCTCTGTTCCGGCGTCAGCTTCGTCACTTCAAGAAGCTTGTTGATACGAGTCTGAGCTTCGACATTCTTCTTATGGCCTTCCTTAATCGGGTTCTGCCACTTCATAACTTCGCCGTAAATCTCTTTCTGGTCCTGATAGATCAGGCCCTGATCGAGTTCGGACTGGAACGGGCTGTGGCAGCCTTGTCCTTCAACGACTGTGAAGTCAGCGATGGATGTACGTGCGCAACTCCACATCAGGTCAACGTAGCCGTGACCTTCTTCGTCGCGGGCAATACGCCAGCCCTTAGAGTTGGAAGCACGGGACTGACCCGGAGCCGGATTCATCATCTTCTTCTCAGGATCAACTTCGATCTTGAAGAGGTGAGAGCGGCGAACGGCGTCGAAACCGGCCATATCAGGACGCTGAATCGCTGTGAAGTTTTCGCAGCTCATCGTAAACGGCATATGGCAGGCGATACAGTCAACCTTGCTGTGTGTGTCGGCATTCGCAACCATTTCAGCCTGTACAGTGTGGCAGTCTTGGCAGTTCTGACGGATAGCCGGACGTGTTACGCCAGACTTCCAATCGTTGCTGGTCACTTCGTGCGGGTCGTGGCATGTCACGCAGCGCATACCTTTTTCGTAGTGCTTGGACATGAAAAGCTGAGCACCTTCTGTACCGCAGGACGGGCAGGAAGATTTTGTCTTAGCATTGAACGCGCGTTCGAGCTTGCCCTGTGCATCGGGACGATTAACTTCGTCTTCGATGAAGTTCAGGCGCTGATGGCAGCGATCGCAGTTTGTGCTCATGTTGTTGGTGTTGCCGACCAAGTGGCCGCCTTCACCGTGACATTCTTCGCAGGAGATGCCCTTGGAAATAGTGTGTTTCTGGAGCTCTTTCGGATTGCCTAAAGCAGCGAAGAATTCCTTCTTATCCTTAAAGTCAAACTTAAAGGCGTGGCAGACTTCGCAGTAGGATGTTGCCGACTGGAAGAGCAGTTTGCCTTCGTAAGTCGAACCGTAGGAAGTCATACCCCACTGATGAGAGGCAGACGGTCCGAAATCTTTCAGTTCAACCGGGAAGTCTGGGATCACGGCATGGATCTGTTTTGCTCTTTCCGGCGTCAGCCATTCAGCCCAGCCGCGAGAGAACTGGTTGCCTCCGGCGACGACCTTACCGGTTCCGTCTTTGAGCAAACCGTCTCTGACGTGATACGAACCGCGGACGAGCCATCCGTCGATGTAGCCGTATTTAGTACGCGGCGTACCGATTGTGGCGTAAATCACATCCGGTGTGATGCCGTCAGGCAGGATGGAAGCGTCAGAGCCATAAAGCTTTTTCTTCAGATCGTTGTCAACTTCGGGATGTTCTCCGGGGAAGCGGACGGTCTGAGCGTGACGAGAGCGTTTCCAACGTTCGTACTGAATCGCATGACATTCACCGCACTTTTCAGGACCGACGAATTTATTCGGGAAGTCCAGAATGCTTCGCTGGCCGAGACGATACTGGGACGCCATGGGGCGGTTGCCCGGCTGATGCGATGAATACTTCTGTGCATTGCCTTCGCCTAAATATTCAGATCCGCGCGTTGAGATAGCAGGTGTTCCGACAACTCTGCCGTCTTTACCGTATGTGGCAAAAATCGGATGGTTCTGGAAAAGAAATTCCCACATTTCTTTTTCCTGAACGATGTAGTCCTGCAAGGTACGAATACCTTTTGTCGGTTCTGTTAAATCAGGGTTGTCCAATACTTTCTGTGTGATCGCATTGACCTTCGGAGGCGGCAGCGGGGTGCCGCCCTCTTGGGCAAAAGCTCCAGTCGCCGCAAGCGTAGCTGCAGCCGCAATCGCGGCAGCAGTAAAACTAGAGTTAAATAACATGATGTTCTCCTTTTGGAGACGCCGAACTGGATAAAGTGAAGAGGAGATCCAGTCCATTGTCTTCGATGAGGCAAAATGGGAAAGCAAACGATGATGAGACATCCACAATTCCACAGCTCCATCTTACGTTTTATGATTTTTAGGTGATACTGGTTAAATATCCCAGTCAAAAAACGGATATTCCCCAATATTCGTGTTATTTGTTCGATACAATATTAATATTCGTTTATATTCAATTAGTTATTGATATATTTTTCAAACAATTAATATTCGCAAAAGAATTAATTATTTATTAATTAAGATGATTTCCCTATGAAATACATGGGATAACACGCTTCAACACTTGATTTTTATTATTTTCATTGTTAACAAATGAAACCTCTTCAGTTTTCGATTTATCTAATTTTCTATATATAACTATTTTATTAGATTTCAGGGTTGTATATTTTTCAATATATTAACAACACCTTGTGGTACAGGGGGTTGCCTTCAAACAGTGCATATTTAAATTAGACATATTTATTTACGTTTAGGCTTAATCCATTGAAACCAGTTTCCAGCACTTAGGTTTTCTCTGCTTCCGAGAGATGTTCAGCCTTGTTCAGCGACGAGACGGACGTCGAGGCTCTGTAAATAAGTTTTTGCCTTCGCTTTAAGAAGCTGCCAACTCTGCCTCCGTGAAAAAATGCCCTGGAGGCCTCAGGTAATCCTAAGCAGTCGATGGACTGTTTAGGACATATTCAAAAGTTTATTCAGTACAGGCCGAAACTGTTTTCTAAACTTTCAAGACATAAAAAAACCCGCCGAAGCGGGTCTTTAAAGCTCTAATGCTTACTGCAGTTTTTCAGCGACAAACGCCTTAGTCTGAGCAAGCAGCGCGCTTAAATCGGCCGGAGCGTTCCCGCCGCCCTGAGCAAAGTCAGGACGACCGCCGCCCTTACCGCCAAGTTTTTCAGCGATGAACTTAACGACATCGCCGGCCTTGACCTTGGAAACCAGGTCCTTGGTCACGCCGACCGCAATACTTGCTTTGCCGTCTTCAACCTTAACAAGCACAACCGCAGCACTCTTGAGCTGATCTTTAAGACTGTCAACAGAATCACGAAGCGCTTTGGTCTCAACGCCCTTCATTTCCGTCACCAGCAGCTTGGCGCCGCCGATATCTTCAGCCTTGGCTGCAACGCTGGAAGCGCCTGCCTGTGCAAGCTGAACCTTGATGGTATCGAGTTCTTTTTCCGCACGCTTGAGGTGGTCAACGGTTTCAACAACTTTGGAGACCACTTCGTCTGTCGGCGCTTTGAACTCTTCGGCGACTTCATGAATGATGGCTTCCTGCTTCTGTGTATAACGCAGCGCGGACATACCGGTCACAGCCTCTACACGTCTGACGCCGGCGGAAATACCGGACTCGGAAACAATCTTGAACATGCCGATGTCGCCGGTTCTCTGGACGTGAGTACCGCCGCAGAGCTCACAGCTGGAACCAATGTTTAAAACACGAACGTTTTCGCCGTATTTCTCACCGAACAGCATGACCGCTTCTGTCTTCTTGGCTTCATCTAGAGGCATGACGCGTACGTGTGTCGCTGTGTTGCGCAGAATCTCTTTGTTAACGATGTCTTCGACCTCGCAAATTTGTTCTGCAGTCATCGGGCTGGTGTGAACAAAGTCAAAGCGGGTACGATCGCCGTTAACCATCGAGCCTCTCTGCTGAACGTGCTGACCGAGCACTTCACGCAGCGCCTTGTGCATCAGGTGCGTCACAGAGTGGTTTCTGGCTGTCGCTTCTCGGTTTTCTTCATCAACTTTGGCGCTGAAAAGATCACCGACTTTGACACTGCCTTCGGCGACATAGCTCATATGACCAAACACATCCGATTTGATCTTGAAGGTGTCGTCAACTTTCAGAATAGTTGTATTGTTTTTAAAGACGCCCTTGTCGCCCATCTGACCGCCGCTTTCAGCGTAGAAAGGAGTTTTGTCAAAGACAACAACAACTTCATCTCCGGCATCTGCGTCTTTCACCGGCTCGCCGTCTTTGTAGATTGCTTCTACACGACAGGCGTGAACCGCGAGGGTTTCGTAGCCGAGGAATTCCGTCGGGCTCCCTTCATATTCAAGGCCCTGAGCCATCTTGAATTTACCGGTCGCTCTGGCTTTTTCACGCTGTTTTTCCATCGCCGCGTCAAAGCCTTCGAAGTCAACCGTCACGCCTCTTTCACGGCAGACGTCCGCAGTCAGGTCAACCGGGAAGCCATAGGTGTCGTGAAGCTTAAACGCGACATCGCCTCCGAGAACCTTGGTTCCGTCAGCAAGAGCTTCGTTAAGAATATCAAGACCCTTGGCAAGCGTCTGGGAGAAGCGAACTTCTTCCTGACGCAGGACTTCTTCGATATGAGGATTACGGGTTTCAGGATACTGATCGCCCATTTCTTTGGCGACCGCTTTAACCAGCTTGCTGAAGAAGAGATCACGGGCGCCAAGTTTGAAGCCGTGACGCATACCGCGGCGAGCAATACGGCGAAGCACGTAGCTGCGGCCTTCATTGCCGGGAAGAATTCCGTCAGCAATGATAAAGGTACAAGCACGAATGTGGTCAGCAATGACTTTGACAGAAGGCGAATTCGGATCGACGTTTTCACCGCCCGCTTCTTCAACCGCCTTAACCACCGCACGCATCAGGTTCTGGAAAAGGTCAATGTCATAGTTGGAATGAACATGCTGCAGAACCGCAGAAATACGCTCAAGTCCCATGCCGGTATCAACGCTCGGACGGGGCAGCGGATGCATTTCGCCTTTTTCATCACGATTGAACTGCATGAACACGAGGTTCCAAATTTCAATGTAACGGTCGCCGTCTTCGTCGGGGCTTCCCGGAGGACCTCCGGCGACATCCTCACCGTGGTCGTAGAAAATTTCAGAGCAAGGGCCGCATGGACCTGTGTCGCCCATCATCCAGAAGTTGTCGGAAGCGTAACGAGCGCCTTTGTTGTCGCCGATACGAACGATTCGTTCAGCAGGAACGCCGACTTCCTTGTTCCAAATGTCATAGGCTTCATCGTCTTCCGCGTACACGGTGACCCAAAGCTTTTCCGGCGGAAGCATAAAGTGCTGTGTCAGCAGCTCCCATGCGTTCTTAATCGCATCGCGCTTGAAATAATCACCAAAGCTGAAATTGCCGAGCATTTCAAAGAAAGTATGGTGACGGGCGGTATAGCCGACGTTTTCCAAGTCATTATGTTTTCCGCCTGCGCGAACACACTTCTGACTGGTCGTCGCACGTTTGTAGGGACGCTTGTCAAATCCAAGGAAAACATCCTTGAACTGGTTCATACCGGCATTCGTGAAGAGCAGAGTCGGATCATCTCCGGGAACAACAGGGCTGGAGGCAACAATCGTATGCCCCTTGGACTCCATAAACTTCAGAAATGTCGATCGAATTTCTGATGCAGTGAACATTTGTAATTTCTCAAAAAAAGCTGAATTTTTCAGCAACACAATTTATATATTTTATCAGACAGCCTTCTGCATCACCGTCTTTAAGGCGACAATCTCAGAGCTCAAAATAATAAGCTGCCGCTGTAAACACGGACACATCCGATCAGAACGGCTGCTGACAATCTATCTGACAATCTATATAAGAAAGACGGCTTTGCACAGAAGAATTAAAGAGAGCCGCTCGAAGCGGCTCTTTCCTGTGGTCAGCTGACCTAGACAATACGGGAGTAACGTCTGACTCGTTCATCCTCGCGCAGATAGCGGTCGAAATTCATCGCCACAGCACGGACAAGCAGTTTGCCCTTTGGAGTCACCGAGACGGCGTCTTCGGCGAGCGTTACCAATCCTTCTTTCTCAAAATGCTTGAGATTATTCAGCTCAAAATCGAAGTATTCGTTGAAATTGATGCCGAACTGCTTCTCAATGTCCGCTTTCACAACTCTGAACTGGCACATCAATTCCATGATGACTTTTGAGCGCAGTTTGTCGTCGTCATTGAGAAGATAGCCGCGTACCGTCGCAAGAGCGCCGGAACGGACTTTTTCATAGTAAGAAGGCAGATCGCGGGGATTTGCCGCATAGCAGCCGTGAACCTTGCTGATCGAAGAAACGCCGAGCGCAACCATGTCACACTCAGGTTTTGTGGAGTAGCCCTGGAAATTTCTCTGCAGAGTGCCCTCTTCCTGAGCTTTTGCAAGCTCATCAGTGCGTTTGGCAAAATGATCCATGCCGATATAGTGGTAGCCGGATTCGGACAGACGGGTGATCGCATCCATCATAATGCCGACTTTCTCCGGAGAGGGAGGCAGGTCCGCCGCGTTAATTCTTCTCTGCGCCTTGAAATGTTCGGGCAGGTGCGCATAGTGGTACAGCGCAATACGATCAGGGCTCAGCTCAATTACTTTGTCAAGCGTGTGCGCAAAGGTTTCTCTGCTCTGGAAGGGAAGACCGTAGATAAGGTCCATATTAATAGAGTGGAAACCGTTGGCTCTTGCCGCATCAAAAACCGCCTTAGTCTGCTCAAACGCCTGAACACGGTTAATCGCAATCTGAACACGTTCGTTGAAATCCTGAACACCCACGCTCATGCGGTTAAAGCCGGCCTTGGCAAGCGTGGCGACTTTATCGACCGGAGTCGTTCTCGGATCGACTTCAACCGAAACTTCCGCTCCTTCGGCCAGAGGGAAACGCTCCGTAATGACACGCATGACCTCGAGAATTTCATCGTTATTCAGGAAAGTCGGAGAGCCGCCGCCGAAATGAAGCTGTTCAACTTTTCTGCTTCCGCCGAGGACCTTCGCGACGTTGTCGCATTCCATAGCGAGCACTTCAATGTATTCCTTGGAACGGGAATGGTCTTTCGTGACTTCCTTATTGCATCCGCAGAAATAGCAGATGTTCGAGCAGAAGGGGATATGCACGTAGATGGACAGGTCTCTGCCTTCGGGACGAGCAGCCAAAACCGACTCAAAATCCTTTGCGCCGAAGTCTTTGCTGAAACGGTCCGCAGTCGGATATGACGTATAGCGCGGACCCGGAACATCGAATCGCTGCAGCAATTCCAGATCAGGAAATTCTACCGATAGGAGTGAGTTTTTTTTCATCGTTTTCCTTCGCCTCTAAAGGCTATTGAAATTAACTAAGTTCTGATATCATCACCGCATCAGTCTGTTGCAGACTATCCAGCGGATTGTTTATAAATTCCGTGAGTTTAAGACAAACCTCGGCACAGCAATCATACAAGTGATGAATTTAACCGAACTTAACGAAACACCCTTCCTGCCGCCCGATTGCAGCGCCTGCAAACAAAAAACGCTCTGTCTGCCCGAAGGCCTCTCGAACGAAGAATTCGTTAACTGTTCAAACATCGTCACCTTCAACAAAAAAATCAGTAAGGGCAGCCGACTCTTCCATGCCGGCGATCCGCTCCGCTTTCTGTATATCGTCAAGCTCGGTTCCGTCAAAAGCTCCATTGTCACCGACGAAGGCCGAGAGCAGGTCATCGGATTCAATATGTCCGGCGAAATGCTCGGCATTGACGGCATATACCACGGCTTTCATACATGCACCGCAACCGCGCTGGAGGACAGCGAAGTTTGCGTCATGCCCTATGAAGACCTTGAAGCCCTCTGCGGACAAAGCCCGGCGATTGATTCGCATGTGCGCCGACTCTTCAGCCGGGAAATCGTTCTGCAGCACCATAATCTGCTGATGCTCGGCTCCATGAGCTCCACTGAGCGGCTTGCCGCTTTTCTTCTCAGCCTGTCCAAGCGCTTTGAAACCAGAGGTTTCTCACGCACAGAGTTTGTCCTGAGAATGACGCGCGCCGATATCGGCAGCTTCTTAGGTTTAAAACTGGAAACCATCAGCCGTGCTCTTTCCAAATTCACAGAACTCGGACTAATTGAAATCCATCAAAAGCACGTCCATATCGTCAACCCGAAAGGACTACGCTCCATCCTCCAAGAGCACAAGCGGATTTAAAGCTAAGTACCGCGTTTCTCCTGACGCTAAAATAGTAATTTCTTCTCCTTAAATGCGCCTGAAACACACTGCGCGCATAAGTAAATGAGCGCAGCTCCCTCCTTCTCTGATCACTAGAACGCAAAACACAAGCTGTGCGCAATGAGAAAAACTCTCGTATCCTTTCTTTTCAGCAAAAAATCAGTCACAAAAATCTGTAGTAATGGGAATTTCTACCGAAACACGGAATAAAAAAGGGAAAATATACTGTTTTACCCTAGTCGCCGAGTGTCTTTTCATTAATATTTCAGATAGAGAGGTATTTTTTTCTTAGAATGTTGAGAATGCAGGCTTGTATCTGCTTTTTAACAAATCTTCCTACCAATAGGTGAGAAATGACATTTACTAGAAGAAAATTCTGCCTCATGAACGCTGCCGCCATGGGCTCCGCTCTTATCCCGGGAATTTCCTTTGCGGACGATCCGATCCGCATCATCGTTCCTTATCCTCCCGGAGGACCGCTTGACGTGACCGCCCGAGCTGTTGCAGAAGAAGCCCGCGCTGATCTTGGAAATATTATTGTTGAAAACAAGCCGGGTGCCGGCGGCAACATCGGTGTTGACTATGTCGCCAAACAGTCTCCGGACGGCAAGACCATTGTCATGGGCGCCCTGGCCACACACGCGGTGAACCCGAATCTCTTCAGTAAGCTTCCTTACGACCCGATTAAGGACTTCACTCCAATCACTCTGATCGCTCAGACTCCGAACGTTCTTGTCATTACACCCAAGTTCTCTAAAGAAACCGGTATCAAGAACGTCAAAGACCTGATCGCTTACGCCAAAAAGAACCCGGACAAACTCAATTACGCCTCCGGCGGCAACGGCTCAGCCGGCCACATGTCGGGCGAACTGCTGAAAGCCGATTCCGGTATCAAGCTCGTTCATATTCCGTTCAAGGGCGCAGCCGCTGCGAGAATGAGTGTTCTCGCCGGTGATACCGACCTCATTTTTGACAATCTTGCCTCCGCTTCCGCGGACATCAAAGCCGGAAAACTCATTCCGCTTGCCGTCACAACAAGCTTCAGAGCGCCTGCCCTGCCGGATGTTCCGACAATGGCTGAAGCCGGAGTGCCCGGATTTGATATCTCCACTTGGTACGCTTTCTTCGCTCCCGCAGGTCTGAACCAGAAAGAGCTCGATAAGCTGAACAAAGCATTTGTCAAAGCTATCAAGTCTCAGTCCATGGCCAAGCGCTTTGAAACCATGGGCGCACAGGAAAAAGCCGGAACACCGGCCGAACTTGGCAGCTTTGTCAAAGAAGAAATGGCTAAGTACAAGAAGATCGTTGCGGCAAGCGGCGCTAAAATCGACTAACCATTTTTATCTTTAACCTCAGAAGGCTGTTTTGCAGCCTTCTTCTTTATTTTGCAGTCATGATTAAAGACCAAAGAGATTTTTGGGCCGGCCTTTTATTTATGGGTTTCGGCGCATTCTTCTGTTTATATTCCATCACGCATTACGAACTCGGATCCGCCTCTCGAATGGGGCCGGGATATTTTCCGATGCTCCTCGGCGGATTTCTGCTCCTCCTTGGTCTCTTAATCACGCTGAAATCGCTTCTTTTCAAAAGCGAAGAAGATGACGGCGGAAAGTTCGGCCGATTTGACTGGTACAGTTTTATCGTCATTCTCGGCTCTGTCGCTATTTTTGCGGTACTGCTGCGGCCGGCCGGACTGATTCCGGCGACCGCGATCATGGTATTTCTGTCCTCCTTCGGCAATCTGCCTTTCCGCTGGAAGCCGACGCTGATTCTCTGCGTATTTCTCAGCGCGCTTGTCTGGCTTATTTTCGTTTTCGGGCTCAACCTTATGGTACCGATTTGGCCAGCCTTCCTGGTTCAATAATTCGAGAGGTCTGAGATGGATTTAATTAATAATCTTGCGATCGGCTTCACAACCGCCCTCTCGCTGCACAATCTTCTTTACTGTTTCATCGGCGTCACGCTCGGTACGCTGATCGGGGTTCTGCCGGGTCTTGGTCCCGTCGCAACTCTCGCGATGCTGCTCCCGATCACCTACTCTCTCGATCCGACTTCCGCGCTGATTATGCTCGCGGGTATTTATTACGGTTCTCAGTACGGCGGTTCCACAACAGCTATTCTCGTCAACCTCCCGGGAGAATCTGCTTCTGTCGTGACCTGTCTTGACGGGTATCAGATGGCGCGTCAAGGCAAGGCCGGCACCGCCCTCGGGCTCTCGGCCATCGGATCATTTATCGCAGGCTGCTTTGCTACGGTTCTCGTTGCCGCATTCGCTCCCCCGCTGATCGAACTTGCCTTTAAATTCGGCCCTGCGGAATACTTCAGTCTGATGGTGCTCGGCCTTGTCGGAGCGGTTGTTCTTGCCAACGGCTCGGTTCTCAAGGCGTTTGCCATGATCATCCTCGGTCTGCTGCTCGGCATTATCGGCGCTGACGTCAACTCCGGCGCATTCCGCTTTGACTTTGGCGTGCCCGAGCTTCAGGACGGCATCGACTTCGTCGCAATCTCCATGGGTCTCTTCGGATTCACCGAAATTATCGTGAACCTTTCCAAAGGTGAAACCCGAGAATCTTTAACAGAGAAAGTGGGCTCTATTTGGCCTTCGTTTAAGGAGCTGAAGGCAGCTGCGCCCGCCATTACACGCGGAACCCTGCTCGGTTCTTTCCTCGGCATCCTTCCCGGCGGGGGCGCTCTGCTTGCGTCTTTCGCGTCTTACACACTGGAAAAGAAAGTCGCAGGCGAGAACGCGAAACCGCCTTTTGGCCATGGCAACATTGCCGGCGTCGCGGGCCCCGAATCCGCGAACAACGCCGGAGCGCAGACCAGCTTTATTCCGATGCTGACGCTGGGCATTCCCTGCAACGCCACAATGGCGCTGATGATCGGCGCCCTGATGATTCACAACATCACACCGGGCCCGCAGGTGATGAGCTCCAACCCCTCCCTCTTCTGGGGGCTGGTTGTCTCCATGTGGATTGGCAACCTGATGCTTGTCATTTTGAATCTTCCGCTGATCGGCATCTGGGTGCAGCTGCTCAGAATTCCTTACAGTCTGCTCTACCCGATGATTCTGACTTTCTGCTGCATCGGCGTGTACTCCATCAATAACAATCCGTTTGACGTTTACATCACGATTGTCTGCGGCGCCCTCGGCTACCTCTTCTACAAACTGAAATGCGAACCGGCGCCTCTGATCTTAGGCTTCATCCTCGGACCCATGATGGAAGAAAACCTTCGCCGAGCCATGCTGCTCTCCCGCGGTGACCCGACGACCTTCCTGACACGTCCGATCTCACTTGTGCTTCTGATGTTCGCGCTCTTCCTGCTTCTTCTGATTCTGCTTCCGAGCATTAAGAAGACCAGAGAAACCGCATTCCAGGAAGATTAAGGCGATTCAGTCTTTAAAACGGTAAAATAAAAAGTCTGAATCTATTCAAACCGATTGAAAACAATGAGCGATACTACAGAAAAGACGGCATCCAGCCACATTACAAATTTTCTTCGCAATATCATTAACGAAGATCTGGAACAGGGGACAAATGAACCCCGTCACTGGAGGGGCGCTCCCGGCACCTACACCGAGCAAATGGAAGGACTGGTTGACGAAGCCAAAGTTCGTCTGCGTTTCCCGCCGGAACCCAACGGTTATCTTCACATCGGTCACGCCAAAAGTATTTGCATTAACTTCGGTTTGGCCAAAGACTATCAGGGCCGCTGCCACATGCGCTTTGACGATACGAACCCCGTCAAAGAAGATCAGGAGTATGTCGACTCCATCTTAGGCTCTGTCAATTGGCTCGGCTTTGATTGGAAAGACGATAAAGAAATCAACTACTACTTCGCGAGCGATTACTTTGATTACATGTATGAGATCGCGGAGCATTTAATCAAGATCGGCTGCGCTTATGTTGACGAACAGAGCGCAGACGAAATTCGTGAAAACCGCGGCACGCTCAAGTCTCCCGGTGTCAACTCTCCGTACCGCAACCGTTCTCCGGAAGAAAATCTTCGCATTTTCCGCGAGATGAGAGAAGGCAAACATCCTGAAGGCAGCATGGTTGTCCGCAGCAAGATCGATATGGCTTCCCGCAATATCAATCTGCGTGACCCGGCGATCTACCGTATTCGTTTTGCCGAACATCACCGCACAGGCAATAAGTGGTGCATCTATCCGATGTATACCTTCGCGCATCCGCTCGAAGACGTTCTGGAAAATATTACGCACTCGATCTGCACGCTGGAATTCGAAGATCAGCGCGCTTTCTACAATTGGGCTACCGAACGCTCAATTCCGATCACCCGTGCTCCGCTTTTTGAAAAAGCCGCTGCTTATGTCGGTGAGCTTGCAGCCAAAGACCTTGAAGCGCAGAAGCCCTTTATGGAAGCCGCGGTCAAATTTAAGTGGAAACTCGGACAGACCGCTGATGAAAGAAAGGTCTTTGAAATTCTGACGGCGATCAAAGAAGACCCGGCGAAACTCAGCGCGGAAACCGCTAAAATAGTTCTTGATGCGGTCAGCGCAAACCCGGCCGTCTTCACTCCGCTGCTTCAGGATGTTCTGAGTCAGACGGTCAAAGCTAACTACTTCCTGCTTCCGCATCAGTACGAATTCAATCGCCTGAACTTAACTTATGTGGTCATGAGCAAGCGCAAACTGATCGCGCTCGTCAAAGAAGGTCTGGTCGACGGCTGGGATGACCCGCGCATGCCGACACTCGTCGGTCTTCGCCGCCGCGGCTACTCACCTGAGGCGATCCGACTCTTCTGTGAAAGAATCGGCGTTTCTAAACAGACCGGTGCATGGATTGACTACTCTGTGCTGGAAGGCGCCCTCAGAGAAGTTCTTGACGCTCAGGCTGACAGAAGAATCGCCGTACAGGACCCGATCAAACTGGTCATCGACAACTATCCGGAAGATCAGACCGAAGAGGTTGAAACGCCGAATCATCCGCAGCATCCCGAAAGAGGCTCTCGCAGCCTGATGTTCTCGAAAGAACTTTGGATTGAGCGCTCCGACTTCTCGGAAAATCCTCCGAAAGGCTATCGCCGTCTTACTCTGGCAACTGCAGAGAAGCCCGCAATACCGGTCCGTCTGCGTCATGCTTACGTAGTTGAAGCCACCTCTGTGGAAAAAGATGCGAACGGCAAAGTCGTCACAGTCCACGCCAAGTACTATCCGGAAACCCGCAGCGGTTCGGCCGGCGCCAACAACGTCAAGACGAAGGCTGCAATCCATTGGCTCTCCTGCAAGGAGGCGCTGCCTGCCGAGATCAGACTGTACGACCGCTTATTCAGCGTTCCTAAACCTGACAGCGGAGAGGAAGATTTCCGCACACTCATCAATAAGGACAGCAAGACAGTCTGCAAATCCTACGTTGAACCCTCTCTGAAGCTTGCCAAACCGGAAGATCGCTTCCAGTTTGAGCGCAACGGCTACTATGTCGCCGATCAGAAGGACTTCTCCGCAGATAATCTTGTATTCAACCTTGCCGTTGCCCTTAAGGACAGCTTTGGCAAATAGTCGGTTTTCTGCGGTGCGGGATGCGCCGCAGTAAATTCCGCAGTCCTCAGTCACTAAAGCCCGCAGCAAGCGGGCTTTGGTGTTCTTTGGTGTTTTTAGGAGAGTTTGCGGATTAATTCCAAAAGCAGTTTCGGCGCGATATTGAGCGAATAATCCAGCTCAAGTCTTTCAGTCATCTGATGCGCGTCCCTGCCCGCGGGGCCCATATTCGCGACCGGAATCTCTTCACTGAAATCAATGTCGGTCGGAAGATGGAATACTCTGCCCCAGCCGGCCATGTTTGGCGCCGCTCTCAAGGCCTGTTCGTTCAGCGTTTTAAAGCCGAGGAACGAGAGATCGGAAATTCCTCCGAATACCTCATGCATGCGCACCGCACCGTCGGAACTCATCTCTTTGGCCTGCGCCACCATTTCTTCCATCCGGCTTCTGAGCTCGCGCTCTTCTTCCGAGGCGCTGCGGTTGACTCTGGCGGGATAGTACGGAGGCAGAAGTCCCACAATGATCGCGGGACGAGGCGGATTCGCTTTGCTGATCAGCCATTCGCATTCTTTGATCGCCGCTTCCCGGGCATCGATGTCTGAAGGAACACTCTTCCAGAAACCGGCCAGTTCCTCCTCAAAACGCTCTTTGCATTTGGCTGCCGCCATTTTTCTCAAAAGCTTGTACTGAAGAATATTCACCTGCGGGCAATCCGGATAATCCGCGCCTTTTGTGAGGGCAAAGAGGCGCGCTTCTTCGATTCTTCTTCTGGTCTTTGCGGCTCCGCTCGCCGCTGTCAGGCATGCCCAGCGCATAATGTCTTCAACATCTTTTCGGGCGGTTAAAACGTTGAAGTACGCCACTGCCGCTTCGGGCAGCGTGACCGAATAGCTTTCGCGTCTGACCTGCATATACAGACAGGTCGGCGGAGCAAGCAAATCAAGCCCCTCACCTTCAAAGAGTTTGATATCCGTCTCCGCTTCGGTAACGATTTCACTCAGCATGAGAGCGGCATTCAAGCCTTCGAAATAATTGCCGACATGTGCGGGTTTCCCGAGTGCATAGAAAAACGGCATGAGTTTGCCGGTAGTCCCCAAATAATATGGACGAACCGCTTCGGTCATTTCCGTCTCGGAAGTCCAGAAACACGGTTCTCCGGTCAGCGCAGCAACACACTTTAAATGTTCGCTGCGGCATAAATCACTGAAAGCTCTCAGACTTCCGATCATGCCCGCGCTGTTGGCTTCCTCATCCGGAACCGCCCAAAAGAGAATGTTGACTGCGAGATCTCGGTCTCTGATCCATTGCTCCATTGAGGCAAGAAAAAGAGCAAGTCCCGCCTTCATATCCATCGTTCCGCGTCCGAAGAGCCAGTTGCCGCTTTCCAGATCTTTCTTCGCTTCCTGAGAAATCGCGAAGCCTTTCAGAGATTCTGTGTAAGCGTCGGGATTAAAAGCCTGCTCGCAAAGTTCGCCGCAGACCGCTGTATCCACAACATCAAAATGGCCGGTCAGAATAATCGTCTTGTCGGTTGCCCGCGAAGCCCTCAAAAGGGCAATCACCGCATTTCGTCCCAGCGCGTCTCCCTCACAGGGAACCAATCTGACCGAGAGGCGGCCTTCGGATTCCGGGATGAGACGATTAAGAAAATCGGCAATATATTGAGCGCAGCGGTTCTCCTGTTCGGCTCGACCGGAAACAGAAGCAATTGCGCAAAGCTGCTTTAGAATTTCGAGAATGCGCGCGGAATCGGGCGTTTTCATTTTCTATATATTCACAGTAAAAACAGATAGTGCGAATCTATGATTATCCCGCTTTCTGCGTTCTCTTCACAGAACTTCGCCCATGATTTATTAACCCGCTTACTTTAATTTTTTCCTGAGCAGGACTGCGATGACAAACCAGAAGAAAATCGTTAAAAATAAAAACGCCGGAAAGAGCCACAGCATTGCAGTAGAAGCGTTCATCGCTGGTTCATATCGAATCTGCTCACCATAGCGCTCGCTTAGAAACGTAAGAATCTGCTCTTTTGATTCCCCTGCCGCTAACTTTTTATAGATAAGCCCTTTCAGCTCAGCCGCGATAGGCGCTTCCGACTCATAAAGAGACTGAGTCATTGAGGAGGGACATCTCAGCTCTTTGGATATTTCTATCGCCTGAGCGCGGATCTCAGCACTCGGGACCGCCGCGAACGACAGGGATGCGAAACACAAAGCCAAACAGCATGTCAGGACATAGATAATTTTTTTCATGAGAGATCCTTTTCTCTTCTAAACGTCCGAGCAAAGAAAAGACCGAATATCATCAAGAGTCCGCCAAGCCAAAGCCATATCATCATCGGTTTAATATTCAGACGCATCAGATACTCTTCCGCGGAAAGCTGATTGCCCATTGAAACGTACAAATCACGGAACAGGCCATGACTGATGCCGGCATGCGTCATCTGCATCCCGTTGCTCTTAAACGTCTGACGCTGCGGGCGAAGCTCGGTAATTTCTTTTTCATTCTTATCAAGCACAATGATGCGACCCTCGTCCGCATAAAAAGACTTGCTGTCAACTTTATCCGTTCTGTCGTAGACAAAGATAACGTCGCCAAGCGATCTTCCGTAGCCCGGCCCCATTCGGACCAGCGCCTCCTGCTGAAACTGCGTATCGCCGATCACACCGACCATTGATACCGCGATGCCCAAATGAGCGAGAAACGCAAACCAATTTTGTCCGGCGCGTTTTGTCAGCGCCTCTGTGATAAGGCTCAGAAACAGCATTGCACAGGAAAAGACCGCGAAGGCCGTCATAATCGGATCCTTCGGATGCAGGAAAAAAGCGATCGCAACCGATGAGGCAGCGCTTACCGCAATAACCGCGGCGGCAGAGGCTGCTCTTTGTCTAAACAGCGTAAAGCCGCTGATCAGCAAAGCCGCGGCAATAGTCAGCGGCGCGAAGATAGAATTAAAGTACGGAGCCCCGACAGACAGACTTCCGAGTCCGAACCCCTGATAAATAAGCGGGAACACGGTTCCGAATAAAACCACTGCCGCAGCCGCGCTAAGAATCATGACAGCCACGGATACGGCGGCATCATAAGCATTGATTTCTGAAGTATCGCCTTTAAAAAAGACCGCGTTTCTGGCAAAAAGAATCAGCGCAGGCAGTGCCATGAGCACCGTTATTGCAATCAGGAAGAGCCCCTTATTCGGATCGGAAGCGAAGGCGTGAACCGACTGGATCACGCCTGAGCGCACAATAAAGGTGCCGATGAGTGAAACGGTAAAAGCGGCAATCGGGATAAAAAGCACGCTCTTGCAGAGTTTGTGGCGTTTACGGGCAAGCAAAAGCGCATGAAGCTGAGCACTTGCAAGCAGCCACGGGATAAATGAGGAGTTCTCAACCGGATCCCAGAACCACCAGCCGCCCCAGCCGAGCTCGTTATAAGCCCACCAGGAACCGAGAACATTGCCCGCCGTCAAGAAGCCCCAGGCTATGCTCGAAATTTTAGTCAGTGAATTCAGAGAAGTCGGAGTCAGCTGCCTGCGAAGAAGACAGCCGATTGAGAAAGCAAACGAGAGAGAAATCCCTGCGTAACCCAAAAATAAAAGCGGCGGATGAAAAATCATTCCGATGTCCTGAAGAATCGGATTCAGATCCTTGCCTTCGGCAGGTACCATCGGGAGCTGACGCGCAAACGGATTCGAAGTAAAAACGAGAAAAAGAGACAGCAGACCGATAATCAGCAGCGCTGAAGCGACGGCAGGCGCTTTCACTTCTTCGGATTCGTTCGTCAGAAGCGCAAACAAGGTTGTCCAGCAGGAAATCAGCCAAATCCAGAGCAGCATGGAACCTTCGTGGCTGCTCCAAACCGCCGCGATTTTATAAAAAGTCTCCAAGTACGAATTTGAGTTCTCTGAAACATAAGTGACGGAGAAGTCATTGGTCAGGAAAGCGTATGCGAGTGAAAAGAGCGAAAGCGTCAGACCGGAAAACACCGTCAGAACCGCAGGACGCCAGAGCCCTGTGAATGCAGGAGGCTTCCTCAGAACGCCGTAGAGTATTGTCCATGGAAAAACGAAAGCGATCACTGCCGCAAGGATTAAAAGAAAATGTCCGAACTCAGGTAACACGTGATTCTCCTCTTTGTCGCTTTCACCGGTATCCAAACGGTCTGTTATTGTTGCTCCGACTTCTGAAGCTTTGTCTGTGCGCTTCTAACCGCATTTGCGACCGCCTCTCGATTGATCCCGGCTGAACCGGATTTCAGCACTTTCTGCCACTCTTCAACAGCGACCCTGTACTCTCCTCTTCGATAAGCGTCTTCTGCAACGAGCATCGTGCTTTCAGCTTCCGCGGGTTTTAACGCCCGGGCCGCATCAATGCTCTCCCGAACATCGTCCGTGATTTTTCTTCCGTTTGCGTAATAAAGCGCTCTTGCCTTTAGGCCGTACAGATCAGCTCTTTGCGGATATTGGGCAATCGCCTGCTCAAATACCTGTGCCGAATCACTAAAGCGTCCGCCCTGAAGCAGCAGTCTTCCAAGTTCGATTTTCTTATCCGCACTGTCCGGAAACCGCAGCACTTCTCTTCTTGCTTCGGTGATTTTTGCCGCAAGCCGAGGATCGATATGCGTCTCAACCTTAGCGTCCTGCCAATCACTGAAGCGGCCGAGTCCCGCATACAGGGCAGATGCGGCAATAAGGATTACGCCCGTCAAAAGAAGTATCGAAAAGGAAATCCGCCCCGCGTTCTGCTTCTTAAAGCAATAGATAAACACTGCCGCTGTAAAGACAGATGCCGCAGCCATGAGCAGAGTTAGCGTAAACAAGCGAATTCTCCTTAGATTAACTTCTTTTTGGATATTTTCGTGATCCGACTCTAAGTTTACCGATTGTTTATTCCGGCTGATTTTCTTTTTAGCCGACCTGCGATAAATATCTAATCTCAGGCAATCAGCTTCCTTTGCCTAAATCGGGGTTTGTACCAATCCGTTTTTGAGGCTGAGAGTAATATTCAGAATTAAGAACACGGTAGTTCCGTTTAATTAGTCATTGAGATACAGGAGGCCATATGGGCATTTTCAATACAATCATGGAAAAACTCGGTTTAGTGAAAGATAAGGCAGTTGAAGCTGTTGCCGGCACTGAAGCCGCAGCCGCGGAAGCCCCAGCCGCAGCTGAACCCGCTGCGCCCGAGGTCTCTGCTTCTGAAGCTCCCCAGACCGTTGACGTCATTGCAGTATGCGAAGAGATTGCAAGCAAGAACGGGGCAAATCTGAACTGGAAAACTTCTATCGTTGACTTGATGAAGCTTCTCGGTATTGATTCCTCTCTGGCTAATCGCAAAACATTGGCTGAAGAGCTCGGATGCCCGAAAGATCTCATCGGCGGAGACTATGCTCAAATGAATGTTTGGCTTCACAAAGCCGTGATGCAGAAGCTTGCTGAGAACGGCGGCAAAGTACCGGCCGATCTAACCAAGTAAACTGATTTAACCACCAAAGCGCCGCTTTTCGCGGCGTTTTTTTATGGCATTTTTGTACTCCTTGAAATCTCCGTTTTGTGTACATCGGTCGATTGCGGTAAAGTGCTGTGTGGAGGTTATATTCAATGTTTGCGTACCCAATTCTTATTGCTTTTCTTGTCGGTTCAGGAGCTTTAATCGGCTGGATCGGATTCAGTTACTGGTGGGGCATTATCCCTGTGCTCATCGGCGGCTTCTGCGGCAGCTACTTCAGCAAGTTCGGAAGACTTCTTCTGACCCCTGATCTTTCCGCATATCAGCGTGAAAAAATTCTGCAGACAACACGCATCCTCACGATCATGTGGATCATTCTGTCTGTGATTTTCTTTGTACTTGGCTACGGTCTGACTAAAGTCACCTACTAACGAAAAAATATCAAGGTAAGCATGAAAATTCTTTCTTTAGAGGCAGTTCCCTCAGATTTTTCGGGATCTCCTTTTCATGTTGATTTCACGGTTGAGGAAAATTACTTCGCCGAAAAGAGCGCGGATGCGGAATCCGCGGCACGCGCCCTGAGGCTCGCCCTATTCGGACGCTCCGATCAAGACGGCGGCACTGAATTTAAGTCAGTGCGGGCTGAGCTCGAATCCTCAGAGGGAATTTTCGATGCTGAATGGAACGGCTCGGAAGCCGTTTTGACAAAAAAAGACGACTCTTCAGCCAAATGGAAAATTTCACAGCTGACCAGCCTCTCTTCAGAAGAATTTTTCAGCGCAATTTTCTTAGACGCGAAACACTGGAACCATAAACTTTCTGCCAGTGACGGCATTTTTGCTTTTGGATCATGCCTGAGCGCGCCAAACACTGACACTCAGCGACTACAGCTCGCGGCAGAAGGCATCGTGAAACAAAAAGAAGCGATGCTTCAGGCTTCCGAGAAAGTCATCGCCTCCATTCCCGCGGTTTCTCAGGAGGAAGAGCAAAACCTCAGCCAGATGCTCGTGCGAACGGAACAGGAACTTGCCGCGCTTCAGCGCGACGTTCAAAAAAATCAGTCCCAAATTGAATGGGTTGGAAAAATTGCTCTACTCAAGGAGGAAATCTCTAAGCTCTCCAAACAGAAGGCCGTCGTTGATGCGGACATCGCCCGATTCCGCGTCAAGCAAACCGTCCTCGAGAAGGCCAGGAAAGCGGACAAGCTCCAGCCCGAATACGACGTTATCGTTCAGCAGAGGGAGCATGAAAAAGAAATCCAGAAAGATCTCTCCGACCTGAAGAAAACTACGCCGTTTCTCTCGGAAAAAGTTCGTTCGGCCGCCTCAGCACTGAACGAAGCGGATAAGAACTACCAGCTCACGCTAAAAGAATTCCATGAAAAGCGCACGATTGTCGAAAGAGTGCGTACGCTTGATGAGGATATTTCTTCTTTTTCAATTGAACAGAAGAACACCAAAGACAGTTTGGTTCGCGAACAAACCGCACTGCGTCTGATTCAGGAAAACGTTAACCGACTGAAAGCTTTGCTTTCTCAAGCCAATATGCGCGAGCAGCTGCTTGCTAAAAAGATGAATGAACAGAGCAGCGACTCGCTGCTTGTCTCCGAGCTCGACGAATATGAAAGAGAGCTCCTGATCATCGAGGATGAAAACAGCAATATTGAAAAATTTCAGGAAGATCAGCGCAAACTTCAGAAAACAATCGAACTCAACCGCTCTCAGCTGACCGCAACACAAGCCGCACTGTCTCAGCAAAAAGCGAAAGAACTTTCGCTGCAGAGCGAACTCACGACAAAAAAGCGAATTCTCATTAAAACGGTCGGACATGACTCCCCCGAATCGCTTCATGCCCTACTCGCCGAGCGTGAAGCGCATCTTGCCAAGGTCAATGAAATGGTCGAACGAATTTCTCTTCTGGCCATGGATCACGAAGAACAAGTTAAGGAGAAAGAGCTGCTCGAGGGAACCAAGCATGCCCTTCGCATCTCGTCGCTCTCACTGTCCGCGGCAATCCAGACATTGCGGGATAAGCAGGCTCTGGTTGAAGCAACCTCCTCAGCCCATGCGTTCTATCTTCAGGTCCTCTCTTATGAAAAGGCCAGAAGCGAGCTCATGAACGGAAAACCATGTCCGCTTTGCGGCGCGATTCATCATCCTTATGCCTCCGGTCTTCATTTCGACACCAACACCGCTGAGAAACTTGAAAAAGCAAAAGCTGAAGCGGCTGCCGCAAAACAAACCAAAGAATCTTTAGAGGCAGATCACCTCGCTTTGCAGCAGAGCTTAAACGAGCACGAAACCAGGCTCAGCGATCTGACGAAAAAACTCGAAAGCGAAAAAGATTTTATTTTGAGCGAAACCGCTGAGCTCGGACTGACCGGATTAAGAGAGAAAAAGCCCATCGTATGGGGACCGCTCATTCGCCAGAAGCAGACAGCACTTGCCAATCGGCGCGATGATCTCAAAACCCGGTTAGAAAAAATTGACGCAGGTTTAGAGCAGATAGCCGCTTTAGAAGAAGCGCTTTCCGAAACGTCAGAAGAACTTCGCAAACTTCGTCAAAGCTGCGACTCTTTGGAACTGACCATTAAAAATGATTCGGATTCACTCCAGCAGCTCTACAAAAAAGAAAAAGAATCCGAGCTTGCCCGCGTCAACACAACCCGACTTTTAGAGCGCACCTTTGCCCGCTACGGCCTTAAAGCCTCGACGCCGGCCATGCAGAAGCAGAACTTCCCGACATTGGTGAAACGGCGCGAACAGTGGCTTGCGTGGAGTAGCGAGCATGAAGAGCTCTCTGCGGCTATCGCTAAAGATGCGGAGCAGCTTCGCAGTGAGAACGAGCTTTATACCGTCCAGAAAAAGACTGTGGGAGACATCGAAACGAACCTCGAAGCAATTGCAGAGAAACTCAAAAAACTGCAGAAGGATCGTCACGAAGCCATCGCCAACCACAGCCCGGACGAATTTATCGGTGCGATAGAGTCCGAGTGCGAGAACGCGAAGCGGCTTAAAGACGAGGCTCAGACCGTCTACGAAGCCAGACAGAACGCCTTAAATGAAAACCAGGAAAAAATTGATTCACTTGAAGGTGAGCGAAACGAGATTCAGCTGAAGGTGGCTGAGCTTTCCGCTAACTTTGTGCTGAACCTGAACAAATACGGTTTCCCGAACGAAGTCACTTTCCTCTCTTCCGTGATTTCGTCTACACAGCTCAGCGAACTTGAACGTCAGAGCACTGAACTCAGCGAAAGGCTTAAAACTTACGAGACGCAGCTCGATCAAAAGAAAGAAGAGCTTGCGGGACTTGAAAAACTTGAACTGACGCATCTCACACGATCTCAGCTCGATGAAATTCTGAATCAGAAGAGCGATCAGTTCCACGTCGTAAGCGGGCAAGCCGCAGTTCTGCGGGAGAAAGTCGCCAGCAATCTTAATAACAGAAACAGAAGAAGACGCGAAGAAAAAGAATCTACTTCCCTTAGTGAACAAATTCAGGGCTGGAAGTCTCTGATCGGTACGTCCGAGCATCCTGAAAACCCGGTTGAACTGGCCCGCAAACTACTGGTTCAGTTCGCTAACGAGTATCTCGGACTCTTAGAGGCCGGCTTTAAGCTTCGTTTCCAAGGCAGCAGTCTGCTCGTCAAAACCAGTTCCACTTTAAACGGTCCGACGATTTCTCCGATTTCCGCTCTTTCTGAACAAGAACGATCAAGGCTTGCCATGGCACTTCAGCTTGCCCGCACGCAGCTCATTGCTCCGCAGGCCATAACGGAAGGATTTGTTCTGGTGAAATCATCTTCTGAAAATAAGAGCGCTTACCGAGATATTGCGGATAAGCTTTCCGCAAACAACATTCGTCTTCTCGTCAGTTAAACAGCGTCCGGCCGCCGAAGTTCAATTCGGCGACCGCTTTGACAGACTAGGATTCCGCTCTCTTTTCCCGCTCAAGCAGGAGAGAGCCCACTGTGACTTCTTCGATTTTTTTGCAAAAATCATCAGCGCGGTCTCTCGGCACTTCTAAAGAGAACTCCGCATCCATCGCGAATTCTTTACTGAGGACACGCCCCTCGAAGTCTTCAAGGAGTCTTAGAAACTGGTTGATAAATCGGTGTTCAATACTGAGCGTGATTACTTCTACCGGCACTTTTTTACGAATCGGGAGCGTTTCAAGCGCCATCTTGACGCTTGACTGATAGGCTTTAACCAAGCCGCCCGTTCCTAAAAGGATGCCGCCGAAATAACGTGTCACAACCACCGTAAGTTCTCCGATTCCGCTGTGCGTCACGATGGTCAGCATCGGACGCCCTGCGGTTCCGTGCGGTTCTCCGTCGTCGCTTGCGCCGACACGATCGGAGGAACCGGCTGCGCCAGCGCAATAGGCCCAGCAGTTATGGCGGGCGTCCGCGAATTCCGTTTTAATTTTTTCGATAAAAGCTTTGGCTGATTCCACACTGTCAGTACGGCCGACTGAAGTTATGAAACGGCTGCGCTTGATAGTCTGCTCAACCCGAAAAACCTCGCCGTCGGCGAGGTTCGGAACGTTATAACTTTCATCAGCCATTGATTCTCTCTGTTACTTGTGAAGCTTGCCCACAATTTTAAAGAGAATTTCATTCTCCATGACCAGAGAGTCGTCCTTAGCAAAGAAGATTATGCCCACATCCGGAGAAACGGCTTGAGAAATAATTTCTCCGCTCAGCGGATCAATGATATTGGCGAGCGGCTGGCCCTTCTCCACGGAAGTGAATGAACTGACGAGCGGCACAAACAATCCGGAAGCCTGAGACTTGACGGTCAGCAGTTCTTCCTCTAAGAGTACGGTTGATTCATAACCGCCGTAAACGTTGTCCGTAATCACATTCATTCGCGCAAGGAAGCGGCAGACCGCTGATACCGCAAGCTCTGCACCCTGCGGATCGATCCGATCCGTTGAGCGGCTGTAAAGAGAAAACGCCTTTGTGTCCCAAACCTGCCAGTTAAAATTCAGCGTTGTGGTATCAAACGGTATCGGTTTGCGCAGCACCGCAAACGGAAGCCCGAAGAGCTGAGCCAGACCGATATCCTGATAGTCTGTGCGCATCATGCGAACATGCGGAACAAAGTCCCCCGGCAAATAAAAGGATGAAAGCTGCACGCCGTACTTGTATCCCTGGATCTTATTAAAAAGGCCCGCGGCGATACGCTGTGTCGTCTCACCCTTGTCATAACCAGGGAACATCCGATTAATATCGGAGTTGTCCATCGCCCAGAATCGCTTGCGGACATTTAAAGAGTAAGGATTACCACAGGGAACAACCGTGAGACCGTGTTTTCGGCAGATCCTGCCTTCTTCCTCCAGCTTTCTGAATCTCTTGACCAGACAGCCGGCAATATAGAGCTGCTGGATTTCATTGCCGCGAAGGCTGCCGACGATACAAAGCGTCTTTTCTGTTCCTCCGAAATGGAAGGCCTTAATTTCGAAGTCCTCCCGATAGGCTGACTCCATTCGATAAAGAAGTTCTTCTCTCATCGCGACGCCTCCTGAAGAATTCTTGCGATAAGCGAGCCCTCATTAACGATCGGATACTCACGCAAAGTAAACAGCAGCCCATCAACTTCGGAGACGCATTTTTGGCGAACTTCTCCTGTCAGCGGATCCACAATTGTTCCGAATTCTTCGCCTCTTTTCACATTGTCACTGTGTCGGACACTCGGAATAAACACACCCGGGACAGAAGCGTTAACAAAACTGACCGCACGGTCCAAGGAAATAATCGGAGCGCTTACGGGGCGCACCGGACCAGTCCACATGCCCTCGTTTTTCATCAGATTCAGTATGCCGTTTGTGAGCCGTTGGCAGTAATCGACTGTAATGCGCATACCGACGCCTGCCTCTACTACCAGAGTCTTCACTCCGATCGAATTCAGACTGTGGGCCAGTGTCGACTCCAAAACGGTTGAGGCCTGATGTACCCACACAAAATCCACGTCGAGCATTTTGGCGTAACGAACCAGTGAGTCAGCCGTCGTGATATTGACTCTGACCTGAGGAATTTCTCGGAGAAAGATATTGCTTGCATGTATATCGATCGCAAAATCCGCACCGGCAAATTCATCCATCAAACGACTCGCGACCCATTCGGTCGGCGCTCCGTCAGCGCTTCCCGGGAAGATTCGGTTCATATCCAGATCGAACCCGGGGAAGCCCCGTTGAATCGTATCAATACCCATCGGATTGAGCGCAGGATAAATATCGACAATCCCATTAAGGTGCTGAGGATTTTCCTTCAGAATTCTATTGAGAAAGTAGCAGACGCACTGGCCTTCAAGCTCGTCGCCGTGGGTGCCCGAGACTATGCAGAGTCTTTTGAGTTTTTTAGTTCCCGCAGCGGCCGGCTCATGTCGGTTTTTACAAATCACCAAAGACTCACCCACGGGGAGTTTGACCGTCACAACGTTTTCAATCATTTCAGATCTCTGTCAACGCGCACTTTGAGAACATGCTTTGATGAGCGCCTCCGTGGAAAATTCCTCTTTCAAGCGCACAGCAGCTAAAGTCCAATCCATGAGAGATTTTCATATATTCATTGCCGCAGACTCGGTTGTGTGTTGGGTCAATCGGAATCCAGCACTCTCCGTCGAAATATTCAGCCCACGCATGTGTCGCGCCCTCACCCTTGAGAAGGCCGGCCACATATCGGCAGACAATCCCGTCAGCGCGTAAGAGCGAAAGCATGACATGCGTAAAATCCTGACAGACACCGGCGCCGATTTCCCAGCAGGCCGCCGCATTCGTCTCGGTGGTTGTCACACCCTTTTCGTAGCGAAGATCGCGTGAAAGAAGATCCATCCAGTGGTAGGCCTTTTCTGTCGGAGTCCCCGAAATCTGATTCGTCAGATAATAGTCTTCCAAGCCGCCGCTCAGACGGGTCAGCGCTGTCGGGTACCGATAATACGGATAGGCGCCTTCGCGGCTTCGAAGCTGCGGATTCAGCTGCACTTCTCCGGTTGAGCAGAAGGAGAACGTCGAATGTTTTTCCGCGATATAGCCGAGGGAAATATTATTTCCCTGGCTGTCGGTTCCGTTGGAGAGGCGCGCGTTTGGCTGGCAAGTCAGTGATGCTCGGGTAATTTCCTGAGTCACGTCGCTCACGGGGAGCGCACGAAGCACAAAAGTATGTTCGGTGACCGGCTCGGAAAAAAACAAATCCGCGCGCAGCATATAGAGGTATTTTTTCATTGTTTAGAGCAGAAGTGTTCTTATATTTTCTAAAGCAATTTCTCTTACTTCTTCATCATCGTCTGCCAACTGAGCGAAGTTGAGCAGGAGTCTGAATTTATTCGTATCGTAAAGAAGTTTCGCGCCGATAAGGCGTCTTTCCAGTTTGTCCAGCGTCACTCCGATGCTTTCCCAGCTTTCGCCAAGACGAATCTGCATATCCAAGCGCTCAAGGTAACGTCCTGCCTTGATCAGACAGCGCTCCTGTCCTGACGCGACGTATTCATCGATACTACCCCAGAACGCGAGCAGGTAATCCATAACCTGTCGTCCGACCAGCGCGTTTGCCCGATTTCTTCTTCCCTCTTCCATGCAGTTCATCGCGAGCTGAAGATAGGAAAGGCTCGGAGACGAAATGGTGTTGCGAAGCACCAATCCATTGTCGTAAGCGCGCGACAGATTGCTGTATAGAGAATCCGGATTCTGCGGCTTATACAGATAGCTGTCGATGAAGTCGAGGGAGTCTTTATAGATATCCGGGATATTCAGCGCAGCGCAGAACGGTTTGTATGCCTGTTCATCAATATCAAGCATCACGTCGCATAAGGCTTCGAAGCAGCGAATTGTGCGGTATACACGTTCAGCATACCGGCCTAACCAGAAGAGGTTATCGCTTTGTTCTATCGAGATAAAACCCATGTGTCTTTAAAGCCTCCGCCTTGTGAAGAGTTGACGACAAAAGAATCCGCGACGCGGGAGAAGCGTGTCAAACCGCTGTGCCAAACTTTTGTTCCGTTTGCCGAAGTGATGACAAAGGCTCTCAAATCAGCCTTTCTGTCCTTCACTTCAGCGCCTTCCAATACCGGAAGGTCAATAAAATCGATAACTTCCTGCAGAATGAAGCGTCGAGATTCCGTCTGCAGACGCACTTTCCAGTCTTCAAGCTCTTCAGCAGAAAGATCTTTTCCAAAGAGCACTCCGTAGCCGCCCGCTTCTGCCACATCTTTAATAACCAGCTTTTCGAGGTTCTCGAGGCCGTACTTGCGGTCTTCCTCGTAGAAAGGCAGATAAGTCGGAGCGTTTTTGAGAATCGGCTTTTCGTGAAGATAGTATTCAATCATCTTCGGCACGAAGTAATAGATGCCTTTATCGTCCGCGACTCCGTTGCCGGGCGCGTTAATGATCGCGACATTGCCGGCGCGATAAGCATTCATAATTCCCGGCACGCCGATGAGTGAGTCCGCTCGGAAAGTCAGCGGATCAAGGAAATCATCGGAGATGCGGCGGTAAACCGCGCCGACCTGCTGCACGCCGTAACGTCCCTTGAAATAGAGCTTATTGTCCTGAACGAACAAATCATTGTGCATGACAAGGGGATAACCGGTGACTTCAGCAAGATAGCTGTGTTCAAAGAAAGCGGCGTTATAGCGTCCGGGCGTCATAATGACGCACTTTCCGCCGGGATTGACGCTTTCCATTGCTTCACGAAGCAGGAGTCCGTAATTGCTGTTGCTCGAAACCGCATTGTTTTTAAAGGTTTCGGGAGAAGCCATGCGTGAAAGTCTTCTAGCGATCAACGGATAGGAAGCCCCAGAAGGAATCCGCAGGTTGTCTTCGAGGACATACCATGTCTTATCTTTTGCCTGAACCAGATCGATCCCGGAGATATGAGAGAAGATGCCCGCAGGAGGGATAAACTGGTCGCAAGCCGGCAAAAAGCCTCCGGAGGAAAACACAAAGTCTTCGGGAATAACTCCGTCGGCCACAATCTGCTTTTTGCTGTAAATATCTCTGAGAAACGCGTTGAGCGCGTCAACGCGCTGAATAAGGCCTTTCTCCAGTTCTGCGAACTCCTCAGCACTTATGACGCGAGGAAGTGAATCGAAAGGGAAAAGCTGTTCATGGAACTGCCCATCTTTATAAATTCCGAATTTCACTCCGTAACGTGCCAACAGCTGATTAATTGCCGCAGTATTGGACAGTAATGCATCCATATCAGCTCCTTGTGGGTAATGGACAGTTGAGGGATTTTTTATTCTTCTTTCATTATATGAAATTACAGCTTTTATTCAGTTTCTCAGGGAATTATTTATCTGCGGTATAAAAAATTACAGCCCCTGTAATCCTCATCCAGAAGATAAGGTCCAGAGGCTAAACTTAAAGGGGCGAGCGCTCGAAACGGCGCTCAATTATGCGGGTGAATGAAGACAGCTGCTTATGCAGCTTCTTTGCTGTCCTGCTGATATTTCTTAAGGTTGCTCATTGCGAATTCCGCACTATTGACGATGCGCACCTGACCGTCTTCGACAATAAACGTGACATTTGAACGGCGGCCGCTCTCGATACCCAGCGCTTTAAGAATGTGTTTCGGAAGAGTTACCTGGCCGTCCACCCAAACAACAGAATTAGAAGAAAAACTGTTCGACATAAAAGCCTCCTATGTTCTCAACTTCTTTGACTGCGTCCGTTCTTATTTGCGTTAGCAGAACCCTGCGATCAAATCAACTTCCATGATTTGATTTTACTATTTAGTTTTGATCTTAATAAGGGATTTCCCTAATGTGAGCAACAGACCTTGAAGCTCAATCTTCGGCACAGTTTTGTATTTAAAAATACAGTCCGAAAACGACGTGAGCTCTATGATTGCTGCCATTCTGCGGCTTATTTGTAAGACCGTACCGCCAACACACTCCGGCGAGGAATCTGCTCGCTGCACATTCGTTCTGAAGACCGTGATAACGAAAACCGCATGCCTCCCGGCAATCATGATCTGACTTCGTTTATTAAATCCAGTTATGAGAAAAGCCCGCATTAAGCGAGCTCTTAATGATTTAGAGACCTTCAATTTTTCTCATCAGTCATAGGGACGGACTCACATCCATCCCTGCCAATAACAAGCTCAGTCCCTTTTGCTGCAGTAGTAAAACCGCTTTTCACACAAAAGAGACCGAATGACTTGTTACCGTGACTTAAATAAAGACAGATCATCACTCCACTGTCCGACCAGTTCGCCGCTCACGTTGAAAAGTTTGATTTTCATGGAGTAGTCGACCATCTTTTGGCCGTCAGGTGCACGCTGCACGGTGTCTGTAATTTCAGTCTGCATAATGTAGTTGAAATTCGTTGCAGATCCGTCCAAAACTCTCACGACTCCGGAATTGAAAAGGGTTTCTTGAATTCTGTCGTGAATATCCTGGATTCGAATGTTCTCATCGTGTGTAGTATTTCTAAGTTTGCCAACCACAATCTTGGGTTTGTTTTTGGCGTTTTTAAACACCGGAGATGCAAGCATCTTGTTGGTCAGATTCTCAGAAAAAGCAATGATGTCATTCAATGCTACCTTGGTATCTAAATGAATTCTTGCAGAAGAATCCTGAATGGACACTGTTTGAGTCCGCCCAATAGGCAGGAAAGATCCGGTGTTGGAACTGTCGCTTGTTGCGCATCCGGTTAAAGCAGCAGTCGCCAACACCAACGATAAAAGTTTTAATTTCATATAAGTTAATTCCTTGAATTTTTATTGAGCGGCATTTCTGGCTGCCTGCTCCTGCTGATATCTCATCACTTCGACCGGATCAGGCTCCGGAATAAAAATTTCGACATCGGCAGGAACCTTAAACGTCAGGACAGCGCTCTGCCCTTCAGTGCCCTTTGCAAAGCTGGAAATCGGTTTCTGAGCTCTCGGATTTAACGTAACACGGGTCCAGGATGAAGCATTCGGCAGCGGAGCACCATTCACGTCGTGCCACGTTACCTGATACTCTACCGGGAAGGTCGCTTGCGTCAGGTTTTTAATAGAGCCGCTCATTCGTTTGAGGCTGCCGTCCTGATAAACCTTGCCGCCGAGAAATCCTACGGATCTGGCCAAAGGCTCTGTTCCGTAGATGATCGTTAAACCAGAAACAGAAGTATCTTCAAGAGCAACCGGCTGCGGCGGTTCCTGAGTTGCACAGGCTGAAAGGCCCAGAACTGCACTCAGGCTCAAAACCAGCACAATTTTTCTAGAGATATTTTTCATTAGTTTTCCTGCTTACTTTTTTTCTGGAACTCGGAAACCGTTAAGTTCTTGTTGTAACTCGTGGCATAAACCACTGTCGAGTCAGTGCCTTCCAGTTTCACCGACTTAGAAGCGAGCTTTCCGCCAGCCTTGTTATAGGTAGTAATCGTCAGAGACTGCTGATTGGCCGGAACGATAAAGCGAGCAACCATGATCTGATTCGGCAGAGTCATCCAAGAACGGGTGTCCGGATGCTGAGCCGCGCCGATCGTCTTACTAACCATATTTCCTGCCAGTGTTCCGAAAACACCAGCCTTCTTCTCTGCGGCAGCCTGAGCGATGCCGGCAGCGACATGACGAGCAAAGGCCGCAAAGAACATGGCCTGGCGCCAAGGCATACGATCGAGTTCATCACGATAGATCAAACTTTCCATCTTGGTTAAACTCGACATCTTCTTCGTCTGTCCGCCAACGGAAACGCTTGCGGAACCAAAGTTTGTCGGCTGAGATTCAAGATCGGCGTAATGAATTTCGCCTGCATAAGTGCCGACCTTGAACTTAGCCGTCTTTTCCTCTCTTACCGGTGAAAAGCCGTCAGACAAGATAACCTGAACGATTTTCTTTCCTTCCGGAACTCCCTTCTCTACATTGTTTACACCTTCTTTTGCCGCGCCGCAGGAAGGATTATTTTCCAGAGCTTTTTTATAAGCTGTCTTCGCGCTGCCAAGATCGGCCGCCTGCTGTCCGATTGCGTCTAATTCAAGAATAAGCGCGTCCATGTAGTCGCCAAACGGATTGACGTACGCGGATTTAACAAGTTTCGCTTTCTTGACGTCTGCGGAGCTCATAGTGCTGTTAGCGTCCTTAAGAATCTCGTTCTTGTATTTACCCAGTTCTTTGGTGACTTCTGTTCCGGATTCTTTAGCCTCTTCTCCTTTTTCTTTGAGAGCAGCTAATTCTTTTTCAAACTTCTCATGCTCTTCCTGCTGTACGTCAATAGCGCGTCGAGCTACGTTATATGCTTTTTCCGTATCTCCGGTAAGCAGGTAGGTGAGCGACTTGTAGTTAAGAAGCATGACTTTTTCATAGCCTCTTAATTCATAATTGCGCATCTCTTCTGCGCCGGTCAGAACTGCCGCGCCGCTCTTGCCGAACGAACTTAACGCTCCTGTTACGCCGCTGCTTTCTGTTTTAGCCTGCTTCTCTTCTGCAACATCAAAGAAGAAACGGGCACGTTCAGGACTTCCTGCATTCAAAGCCAAAAGAGCTCTTTCCAAAATAGCAAGCTCTCCTGCTGTTTCAAGAAGCTTTTCTTTCATTTCTTCATTTGTCAGAACTTTGCCGTCAGCAGTCTTATCATTTTCCAGCATCTTGGCTCTCAGGTCCTCAACCTTCCCGGAGTTCAGCATTTCTCGTGCCGGCTGGTATGCCTGAGCATAAGTTTGCGTACTTTCAGCCTCTCCGGTCATTCCGATGCGGTCGCTGTGCGTCGCACAACCGGACATCGCAGCAACGGAAACCAAAATTGCTGTTATAAGAAGTTTTCTTTTTAATTTCATGGGATTTCCCTGGACTTTGTAGGTTTAAAAAACATCTAGCGCAGAGGTGACTGCCGATTTCTTAGAAACGGCATCTCTGCTCTTTTGTGATTCACTCGATTCGGAATTCTTTTCAACGGCTGAGGAGGCGACTCTCTTGTTTTGGTTAGCTTTTAATCCGGCTGCAGCGCTGATGCTGTCCATACTGAAAGCTAAAACCACACCGACGACAATTTGGCCGTCTTCAGGATCTTCATACTGCCAATCAACAATATTTCTGGCTCCGGAGAGATTAGCGCTGGCTTTAAGACGAGATTTTTCATCAACAATAGATTCGACCGCAGCTTCTACAACACTCGGATCAATCATGCCGGTCTTTCCATCTTTCACTGCGTATTCTTCTGTTTTAGTTCCGCGTGAAGCGTTCTCTTCAGAAGAGAAGGACAATGACAAGAATTGTGCAAGGTTCGCTCTTGCAATTGCGGAAGCCTGTTTCTGAGCGGCTTCGATATGACGGCTTTGAATTGTAGGATTATTGGACTTCTTAACAGACCAGAATCCGAAAGACACAACTGCAGGGCCGTTTTCATCTATCAACAGACGCGATCCGTAGAGTTCGGACAGTTTCTCGTCATCGTTCACCGGCAGCTGCTCTTCAAGGGGAGCCCCTACTGCCTTAAGATTCGGCGGAACTCTGTTCTTTAAGCAAAGAGCAAGATCCTGCGTGACTGGAGACTGCATGAGAACCACGGCTACCGCGGCCTTGCCGTCTTCATTAACAGTAATGAAGTTATCCAGAATTGTGATGCCGCTCATCTGAATACTCGTCGCTGATTTTGTCCTAGCAATAAGCACGTCATTTAAGAGACGAATTTTTTCATCTTTAGGTCTTGACGAGTACTGCGACGGATCCACGCCCGCTTTTTGCAAAGCTTGGTCGAGGTGTGCTTCAGACAGAGCTAGTATTTTTTCTCCGATCGCCTGAATCTTAGATACGCCCTCTGCTTTTTCATTCTTAAATTCACCGGCGTTCGAGCTGTCATCATTGAAAAATTCCGAAGAAATTTCCGAGGATGTCTTATTCACCAGGAAATTAGAGAAATCTTTCAGGGCACTTAAGTATGCTTTTTCATAGGCCAATTCAACCTGGCGGAAAAAATCAGAAGAGGCTTTGTTCCCGTCAACATCAATAACCTTATAAAAGATGACCTTACCGCGGGCATTTGTTGTTCCGCCAGCGCGAAGATTCTTTTCCTTGAGATAAGCCTTGACCTGTTTCTCCAGCTCAAAATGCGGGTTTTTAGAAACCTTGTACGCACGTTTTACTTTATTGTCCGCTGACTCGTTAACGTCTTTAACGTCGGCGGCCACAATTGCCGTTGCACCGTGAGAAACAGCAGCGGCAGCGGCTGAAGAGCTGACGTTGACGTCAGCCGCCTGTTGGGAGATTGCCACCGGAGCAGATAAACCAGCTGCAAGCGAGACGGCCGCGCATAACGCTATTTTTTTAAAGTTATTCATTGGAAATTACCACTTAGGTTGCTGGGTTTTAACAACTTTCTTCTTTGTCTGTTGAGCTTCTTCCCGGGGCAGCGCTCTGAGGATGTATTCACGAGGCACCAGACCGACCAGATCTACGTTCGACTTAATGACAGAAGCATGAGAAATTTTCGGAGAAACGTCACTGATACGGACCTGCCCGACTTTAATTTCATCTCGAGCCAAAGGTTCTCCCGTATAGGGATCCTCCAGAACCTTGCCGTATTTAACCAAGTTGTATACGTCTCCTACCTTAACCGTGTCTCCGCCTTGAGATAAAGTCAGAGTACCGTTGTTGTAGGCAAGCGCCATAATCGGATAGATGATGTTTGAAAGTTTCGCTCCGATGGCATAGCCGTCCTCAGCACCCTGTTCATACACATCTTCAGGCTTTTTAAGTTTTACGATCTTATCTTCTGTGCCGGATGCTGCAATCTGACCTGTGGCCGCTTCAATCAACCTCCAGCTCAAACTCACATGTCCCTCGATAACCTTGCTGATTTCTTTGGTATACGGGTCCTGCTTGTTGTTCTGCTTCAGTACAAAGTTATTAATTTGACCGACAAGGACATAGTCAGAGCCCAAGCTATTTCCAATCCTCGCCCTTTCCTCGGGTTTGACATCGGGATTTAAAAGTCCGGCCAGTTCTCCAAGTCGATCGCCTTGGAAATCTCTGTCCAGAACTGCAAAATGTCTAGTTCCGGTTAAATAATCCACCAGACTCTGTCTCAGACGCTGATCAAAGTCCTCAACAAGTTTTGTGTTTCCTCTGTAATAAAAAGGAATAACAGCGATTCGTCTTCTAGTGGACTGTGAATCGTCTTTATAAACACTGATATCCGCATCAACCACAGCCTTAAACAAGCCATTCGGCTCCTCAGTGACATCCACTACAGAGAATGATTTCACATGACCTTTAGTCTTTGTTTCTGTCGAGCTCGCTAGGGCATCGCTGACAGACGACCTGGACTCTTCTGATCTTCCTTTGGAATCCTCTTCAATAGTCGCAGCCGAAGCCGCGGCACTGACCGATGCGGTCTGCGCCTTCAGAGAAATACCGGAAACTTGAGAAACCGCTTCAGTCAATGCGGCCTGGACCGCAACCGGTCGAGTTGACCCAGTACCAATAGCTTGAACCGTTTTCGTGATTACTCCCGCGGCCAGTACCTCAGCGCTAAAAGCGGCGCTGACCAACAAGGAAAGTGTCAGACGTTTAAATTTCTTCAGATTCATTTTGATTTCTTACTTCTTTTTATTGTTTGCTACCGGCCGACGGAGAATGAATCCCGCAGCAAACGAGGCAGGATCACCGCTGGTGACATCAACAACGCTAAACTTAGGGTTGATTCTGGAGACCGTGCATTCACCGACCTCTGTTTCAGCGGAACCAAGACTTTCACCGGTCTGCGGATCCACTAATTCTTCGCCCGGTTCAAAAATGATGAATTTCTCTCCGACTTTTAAACCGCTGTCATTGCCGCGATTTATGAAAAGTTTTTTGCCCTGAACTCGAAGCACTGTGATGGGAAAAACTGTATCGGACAATTGGTTGGCCAATTGACCGGCAACAGTCTCAAATGTTTTATCCAAAACGGCTCTGGAAGGGCTACCGACTCCATTTGCGATAAAGGAACCGCCGGAGTTGGATGCTTTAATCGGGAATGAAGCGACGACAGTGCCTTTGCTCGTGTCAATAATCTGAACGGACAATTCGATACGAGCTCCGTCCTGAACTTTGTATTTATTGCTGATGTTCGGAACTTTACTGGCAGATCGGCCGAAATTGAAATCTAAAACTTCAATCTGTACTAAGGACTGAGCGTTTGAAAACTCACCTTTATTAGCCGCATCGCCGGCAGCAAGATCCGACTGAGCGAACTCCTGTTCTTTTCGAATCGCCTGCAGATGAGCAGCTCGTCGGGTAAGCAGTTCAAACTTTCTTCCGTTACGAATCGCGTTTTCGACATCTGAAATTAAAGATGATTTTCGGACAATTTCCTGCTGTTTTGCAGGAATTGCTTCACTGACAATCAAATCTGAAACTGCGACTCTGTACTTAGCATCCTGTGCCAAGGCAGAAAACGAGACAAAAGACAACGAGAGCAGGACTGATACGATATTTTTTAACATAGTAATAGCTTGGGATACATTGCCTTGGATACTACTATTTCGCAGGGGGGGGGTATACAATTAGGTAAAACCCTTCACATTTTTGAGTGGTTGTAATTTTTCTCTAGGCTGGAATAAAGAAAATTCCTGATTATTAAATCAGCTATCTATATATCTACATATTATCTATTTGAAAATAAACGATATTTATTTAAATATATTCTCGGCTGTATGTTTTAATGATTTGAACAAAAATGAAGTGCTTTCGGGATGCTCTTCGCAGGAATATGCAATCTCTCTCGTGTCATTAAGATCTCGAAGCAATATTCTTTCTCTCTTCTTTCATAGAAATACACCTGTAAAACGTATAAACATAAGATCTGGTCGATTGAACTATTTGATTTTGTATAAGTTTTTTAAATTATTTATCCAATATACCAACTCTAAAAATTCACTCTTAGCTAGGAGGCCCGTGAAGAAAAAGAAGGCATGGAAGAAGAATTTTGAGGCTCTTCGTTTATGGGAGCGTACTGCCGGCCGCTTTGTTATCCGCAGCGATTGGCTCGAAGACCCGATCGAGGCATTGAAAATCTACCGGCGGAGAAATATTGTTGAAATCGCTTTTAGACAATTTAAAGTCCTCAATGACGGAGATCGGCTGCAGGCAGCTCGAACTTCCTATATGGGAGATAATGGTCCACATAATTGCCCAATCCCTCAGGATGGCCATAAACGTACAAGCCAAAAGAAGAGAAACCTCGGAATTAAAGTTTCCCGATGACTCGGTGGAGAAATTACTATCCGCATTAAAGCGAGTGAGAGCTGTAAGGGCTCCAACTAGAGCAACTTGGGTTGTAGAGCCGCTATCGAAAAAAGCCCAGGACATGCTTGAGCTTTTAGATCTCCCTAAACCGTCTATGACCTTCAAGTCAATGTAGAGCTATGTCGCGGAGGTTTGGACCGAAGAGCGTGTCCATCAGGGAAATTTACTTTCTTTTCCTCTAAATTCCATTGTTTTCACAACTAGGAAAAATATGAATTTGGTGGCCCGAACCGGACTTGAACCGGTACAGCTTGCGCCGAGGGATTTTAAGTCCCTTGTGTCTACCAATTTCACCATCGGGCCAGACAGGAGTTGAATTTTAATCTAAAAACGATTTTTTTGCTGAACTAAATGAACCACAGATTCCTCTGCGAAAAATCTTAACGAAAAAATTTCACTCCTCCATTGATGAACACAGAGCTTGGCCCTAACATTGAAGGATGTACTCCATTCTGTCGCTACGCTTGAACTATAGAAACGAAACCGTATGAGCCAAGACGGATACCGCCGAATTCTCCATATCGACGTTGACGCTTTCTTCGCTTCCGTCGAACAGCGGGACTTCCCTGAATTACGCGGCAAACCTATCGCCGTCGGCCTTAACGCGGTCAGAGGCGTGGTCGCGTCTGCTTCATACGAGGCCAGAAAGTTCGGAGTGCGATCCGCTATGCCCTCCTCTCAGGCACTCAAACTCTGTCCTGACCTGATCTTTGTCAAGGGAAGAATGGAAGAGTACAAAAAAATCTCTCAGGAAATCTTTGCGATCTTCGCCAGATACACAGACATCATCGAACCGGTCTCCATCGATGAGGCGTTCCTTGACGTGACCGACGTATATGAGAAATACACATACGCCATGGAGATCGCTAAACTGATTCGCAAAAATGTTCGGGAAGAAGTCGGATTGGTCGTTTCCGCCGGTGTTTCTTACAACAAATTCCTAGCCAAAATCGCCAGCGATTGGAGAAAACCGGACGGGCTCTGCGTCATTCATCCCGACCGCGCCGCCGCTTTTATTGACCGCCTGCCGGTTAAAGCCATCTGGGGCGTCGGACCGGTGACGCAAAAGAAAATGGAATCTCTCGGCATCAGAACCGGAAAAGACTTACGAGAACAAGATATCTCTTTTCTGAATCAGCAGTTCGGAAAAGCTGGAATCTCTTTCTACAACTTTGCCCGGGGCATCGATAATCGAGAAGTCACGACAAGCCGAATCCGTAAACAAGTCTCGGCCGAAGTCACTTTCAGCCACGACGAAGGAAATCTGCAGAAACTCGAAGAAGCGCTCGAAGGCATCGTCGATCGGCTGATAACCCGGCTTGAAAAGAATAACTTCTCCGGAACCTCCCTGACGCTGAAAGTCAGATTCCATAACTTCAAGACCATAACCCGCTCCGAAACAACCGACAGGATTCTGGCCGATAAACCTCATATCCTTGAACTGGCGAAAAAACTGCTCGAGAACGTGGATAGAGGCGGACAAACTGTCCGTCTCCTGGGCGTTTCCATCGGAAACCGGGTAGAAGAAGAAAATCCGGAAACACTCCTCCCGCTTTCTATCGGAGAGCAAACCGAACTGCCGCTCTAGGCCCCACTCGGAACATCCGCTTTCTTTTCTCCGTCTGACACCTGAAGCGCTGTGAAAATAGCCGCTGTCTGAAGCGCTGCCACGCCAAAGAGAACCAGAGAAAACATGCCCTTATCAAGAAGCGGGCCGAAGACTAAGGGCGACAGAGACTGCCCGACATCCATTCCGCAGTAAGTAAATCCGTAAACACGGCCGAATGATCGCTGACCAAGCTTTGCCACCGTGGCCGATCGAATCATAATGTCCCGACTCGGCGCGGCAACTCCTGTGCCCGCACCCATCAGGAACATCAAAACAACAGCCCAGTATCCGACAAGAATCTCGGATGCCAAAACCACCGCCATCAGAGCAGAGAAAGCAATACAGACCGCGACAACACGATTCGAAGAAAAGCGGGACTGACCGGCAATGAAGCCGCCCACAAGTGCTCCGGCGCCCGCACCAATCAGGTACGCCGTCAGCGCGGCCGAAGCTCCGGCCAAGTTCAGTCCGTAAGCATTTCTAAAGATCGATTGCGAGAAACTTTGCAGTACGCCAAAGGCACCGGAAGTAAAGAAAAAGAAGAAAAAGCACATCCATACGGAGGGAACCGCAAGAAAGCTGAATGCGCCGCCGCTGTCCTTTTCTTCAGAAACGAATTTCTTGGAACTCTGATCGATTGAGAACACATCCCTGAAAAAGAGCTGGAACCCTAAAACAATCAATGCCACGCTCGAAGCCGCAAAAGCGGCCTCTCTCCAGCCGACATTCTCAGCCATGAGAACCATGAAGAAGGGACAAATAGCCCAGCCGATATTACCGGTAATGTTGTGCCAAGCAAATGCATGTCCGAGATAGCGCTGAGAAATGTTGTAATTCATCAGGCTGTAATCGGCCGGATGAAAGACGGAATTGCCGAGACCGGCGAGAATCGAAGCCGCAAACAGCATGGGCACATTGTCAGCAAGACCTAAAACAAAAGCGCTTGATGCCAAACAAATCAGCCCGAGATACATCGACAGACGAGGGCCGATTTTATCCACCAAAAAACCGGTCGCGGACTGCCCAAGCGCGCTAGTGACAAAGAAGGTCGAAACCAATGTCCCGCCCTGAAGGTAATTCAGATTAAAGTGCGGAAGTATCCAAGGGAAAAGAGACGGAATGACAAGATGATAAAAGTGGGAGCTCGCATGCGCGATGGAAACCAAAAATATGGCCAAAATGTCGTGCGCTCTGGTGGTTTGATCCTGCATAAATGATCTCTCGGGACGAAAATTTGTTTTTATCAATTCTAGCGCCCAAGCGATAAAAATTAGGGCGCCGAAGCGCCCCGTCAACCAATTAATGGTTACTTAACTCAGTTCTTTTTGTCCTCAAAAATGAACTTATCGTCCTTGTAATCTACGAAAACCGTATCTCCGGGCGCATACTTGCCTTTGAGCAGGTTGACCGCGATGCTGTTTTCAAGATAATCCTGAACCGCGCGACGGAGCGGGCGAGCGCCAAAGAGCGGATCAAAGCCGACTTTGCCGATTTCATCCAGAGCCGCGTCTGTCACTTCAAGACCAATGTTCTGAGCTTCCATGCGTTTTGCGAGTTTGCGAATCTGAATTCTTGCAATCTCACGAATCGCCTTTTCGTCCAGTGCATTGAAGACCACGATTTCATCAATACGATTAATGAATTCAGGACGGAAGTGCTGTTTAACCTGCTCCATGACCGCGTCCTTGATCACCGCAGAATCTTCGCCCTGACGATTCATGATTTCATGCGAGCCAAGGTTCGAAGTCATGATGATGACCGTATTCTTGAAGTCCACCGTGCGGCCCTGTCCGTCGGTCATACGGCCGTCGTCAAGAACCTGCAGAAGAATATTGAATACGTCCGGGTGAGCCTTTTCGACCTCATCAAGCAGAATAACGCTGTAAGGTTTGCGGCGGACGGCCTCTGTCAGATAGCCGCCTTCTTCATAGCCGACATATCCCGGAGGCGCACCGATCAGACGAGCTACGGAGTGCTTTTCCATGAACTCGCTCATATCGATACGAATCATCGCGTCTTCCGTATCAAACAGGAATTCCGCCAAGGCCTTTGTCAGCTCAGTCTTACCAACGCCTGTCGGGCCGAGGAAGAGGAATGAGCCGTAGGGGCGGTTCGGATCAGACAATCCGGCGCGTGAACGCAGAATCGCGTCAACGACCTTATTGACCGCTTCTTTCTGGCCGACAACCCGCTTGCCGATGTATTTGGACATATCCAAGAGCTTCTGGCGTTCGCCTTCCATCATCTTGGAAACCGGAATTCCGGTCGCTCTCGACACCACTTCAGCAATTTCTTCTGCGCCAACCTGTGTTCTCAGAAGTTTCGGTTTCTCTTCATGAACTTTTTCCTCACGATCCTCTTCTTTGATCAGGCGGCGTTCAAGCTCGGGCAGTTCGCCGTACTGGATCTCCGCGAGCTCTTCATACTTGCCCTGACGGCGAAGTTCATCCATCTTTGTCTTAAGACGGTCGATCTCGTCACGAATTTCTTTCGATCCGATTGCGGCGTTCTTTTCTTTCTTCCAGATCTCTTCAAGATCGGAATATTCGCGGCTCAGTTTCTGAATCTCGTCTTCCAAAGCCGCGAGACGTTTCTGACTTGCTTCGTCCTTCTCTTTCTTGACTGCTTCTCTTTCGATCTTCAGCTGGATCAGACGACGGTCAAGCTTATCGAGCTCTTCCGGCTTGGAATCAATTTCCATCTTGATTCTGGCTGCCGCTTCATCAATCAGGTCAATTGCTTTATCCGGGAGGAATCGATCCGTTATGTAGCGTGCGGAAAGTTCAGCCGCCGCAACAATTGCCGGGTCGGTAATTTCGACACCATGGTGGACTTCATACTTTTCCTGAAGTCCGCGCAGAATCGCAATCGTGTCTTCAACGCTCGGTTCGTCAACGATCACTTTCTGGAAGCGGCGCTCAAGAGCCGGATCTTTTTCAATGTATTTGCGGTATTCATCAAGCGTTGTTGCACCGATGACATGCAGCTCGCCGCGAGAGAGCGCAGGTTTGAGCATATTGCCCGCGTCCATCGCGCCTTCGGTTTTACCAGCGCCGACCACTGTGTGAATTTCATCAATAAAGAGAATGATGCGCCCTTCTTCGGCGACCACTTCTTTCAGAAGCGCTTTCAGGCGCTCCTCAAATTCACCGCGATATTTAGCACCGGCGACCAGGCCGGCCATATCAAGGCTTAAAACGCGTTTATTGCGCAGCGTATCGGGAACCTCACCGTTAACAATACGCTGAGCAAGACCTTCAACGACTGCGGTCTTACCAACGCCTGGCTCACCGATTAAAACGGGATTGTTCTTGCTGCGGCGCTGCAGGATCTGCATTGCGCGACGAATTTCATCATCGCGTCCGATAACCGGATCAAGCTTGCCCTGACGCGCTCTTTCAGTTAAATCAACCGTGTACTTTTTCAGAGCTTCGCGGTTGTTCTCAGCATCGGGATTGTCCACTTTCTCTCCTCCACGAACAGATAGTATGGCTCTTTCAAGCGATTCCTTATTTAAGCCTTCTTCTTTCGCAAGACGGGCAGCATCACAGCTGCTGTCACACAAAGCCAAAAGGAACAGATCTGTCGAGATGTACTCGTCGCCGAGTCTTTGCGCTTCACGCTCTGTCGCGTTAAGGATCGACATTAGCTCTCGGCTGACCTGAATATTGTTCGCCGCTCCAGACACCTCCGGAATCTTGCGAATCGCCTCCCTGACCTTGTGTTCGAGCTGCTGAACTCGAACTCCCGATCGTTCCAGAAGCGTGCGGCCGGTTCCCTCATCATCGTGAAGAACCGCAAGGAGCACATGCAGCGGGTCGATATACTGCTGGGAATTCTCAGCCGCCATAGACTGCGCTTGAGCTAACAGCTCCTGAAACCGTGTGGTTAGTTTGTCTTGACGCATAAAGGTTTAAATCTCCTTTTTTCAAGAGTTCGCCGATGAATCTCCGGCAAACTCATGACTTTGTATTGTGACAAGAAAATAAATTAAGGGCTCTGCCGAGCCCTTAATTTGGGAATAGGAAATTTAGTTCCACCGCTCCTTAGCGGTCTCGTCACTGTCGCGCGCTTCAACCCAGCGCTCGCCTTCGGGAAGCGTTTCCTTCTTCCAAAACGGCGCTTCCGTCTTAAGGTAATCAATCACAAATTCGCAGGCGTCAAAGGCTTCGCCGCGATGCTTACCTGAGATGCCAACGAGCACAATCTGATCGGTAACGCGCAGTTCGCCAACACGATGAATCACCGTCACATCTTCAATATCCCAGCGCTCAAGCGCCTGCTTTGCAATTTTTGTCAGCGCCTTTTCCGTCATGCCGGGATAATACTCAAGCGTCATGCCGCTCACATCCTTTCCGTCATTCAGATCGCGCACCGTGCCAAGGAAAGTGACGACCGCGCCAACGGAAGAATTTTTGCGAAGCTCGCGAACTTCTGCATCCAAATCAAAGTCTTCTTTCTGAACCAATATCTTCATAACACGACCTACAGATTAAATTCGCTGAAAGGAATGTAGCGCACCAAATCTCCTTTCTTCAGCTGAGCTTCCGCCGGGATATCCGCGAGACCGTCCGCCCAGGTACAGGAGGAGAGAACCGCAGAGTTTTGTGTCCGGTAGTTCTCAAGGGAGCCCTCGGCGTTGCGGCGGACACGGATAAACTCTCTGCGGCTTCCGCCTTTAAGATCAAAGTTCAGCGGGAGCATGTACCCTTTCACGTCCACCTGATTTCTGCCCGAAAGTCTCAGGATCAAAGGCTGAGCAAAAAGCAGGAACGTGACAAAGCCGGAGACGGGGTTTCCGGGCAGGCCGATGAAAGGTACGCCAAGGACGCTGCCCTTACCTACCGGTTTTCCGGGCTTAACAGCAATGCGCCACATCTGCATGCTGCCTAAAGAGTCCACGGCTCTCTTCGTGTAATCGGCTTCTCCCACGCTGATACCGCCGCTGGTAATGATCAGATCGGATTTTCTTGCAGCCTTGCGGAACGCTTCAAGCGTATCCTCGAAAGAGTCCGGAATATTGCCGTAGTCCACGACGTCGCAGCCGAGCTGATGCAAGAGCGCGCGCAGAACAAAGCGGTTGGAGTTGTAGATTCCGCCTTCGACTCGCTCTTCACCGGGCATCGCAAGTTCGTCGCCTGTGAAAAACAGGGAAACACGAATCGGACGGTAAACCTTAACCGTCGCTCTTCCGATACTTGCCGCCACACCAAGTGCGGGCGGCGTCAGACGGTCACCTTTGCGAAGCACTGTGTCGCCGATATCAATGTCGCATCCGGCTCGACGAATCCAGTCACCTGCTTTGGGCGCGTTCTTGAATTCCACCGTTCCGTCTTCGAGTTCAACCGCCTCTTCCTGAGGAATCACCGCGTCTGCCCCTTCGGGAATGGGCGCTCCGGTAAAAATGCGGGCGCAGGTGCCGTTTTCAAGCTTTGTGCCGACGTGTCCTGCAAAAATCTTCTGCGAAACCGAAAAGACGCGTCTGCCGTCAACGAGCTCCGCGGCGCGTACCGCATAGCCGTCCATCTGCGAATTGTCCATCGGGGGGACCTGAATCTGAGAAACAATATCTTCAGCCAGAATCCTTCCGGGGGCATAAAGCGTCACCACCTCTTCAACATCGGAGGCTACTTCGGCGCCTTCTAAAATTTTTTCTTTTGCTTCTTCAACTGTCAGCATTTCTCAATCCCTTTTATCTGAAGTTTTTCTGTAATCCAGGCTGCGACTTTTTCCGGACTATTGATATCCAGCACAGGCAGCGCGGGAAACGCTTCTCGCGCTTTGTCAGAGACAACGGCACAGATACTTTCGTCACTCTGACAGATCGGAGGCTCGCCTCTGCCGATCTCTCTAAAGACTTCCAATCTGAGCGCGTCGCTATCTTCCGATTTAAAGCCTTCTACCACGATTAAATCCGCCGGATCAAGATGCGCAATCAATTCTGACAAATGCGGAGCGCCCTGAGGCGTTTCCGAAAACATGGCCCAACGCTCTGCGTTGCGGACAATGACCTGAGAGGCCCCTGCCCTGCGATAACGGTAAGAGTCTTTTCCGGGCTTATCCATATCAAAGTTATGGTGCGCATTTTTAATTGCGGCAACCCGCAGACCCTGAGCGCAGAAAATAGGAATCAGCTTCTCTATGAGCGTCGTCTTGCCGCTTCCGGAATAGCCGACAAAATTAACAATCTTCATGTGATAAAAATACGGCCCGACTCAGCGGGCCTATTCTGTTTAAGTTACTCTGCGTCCCGATCTCGGCTGCTGAGGAAGGCTTTAATTTCCTCGACATTCGGATCCATGTCCGTGACTCGCTGAGGAAGCGACAGCAGCGCTTCGTAGCCCGCGGGAATCGGAGGCTCAAAGCCCACGGCTTCTTTAATCGTCGCTGCGAACTTCGCCGGAAGCGCTGTTTCCAGACAAATCGTCTTGACGCCCGGAAGACGCATCTGCTCAGCCGCGTTGAGGCCGTCAGCCGTATGCGGATCGACGAGGAACTGATGCTTTTCCCACGTTTCACGAATTCTGCGGATTCGATCAGCATGCGTGCTGCGGGCCGCGGTGAATCCGCTTTCTTTTACGCGATTCCATTCGTCGCTGTCCAGAAGGAATTCTCCCTTCTGTCCGAGTTCGTCCCAGAGTTCTGTCACGCGGTTCGGATTTTTGCCGCAGATATCGTAGATATAGCGTTCAAAATTCGACGCCTTGGAGATATCCATCGAAGGCGAACTGGTCACAAAAGTATGCGCGGAGTCACGCACGCGGTAGCGGCCCGAACGGAAGAACTCATAGAGCACATCGTTCTCGTTGGTCGCGACAATCAGCTGTTTGACGGGCAGACCCATGTTCTTAGCGATCCATCCTGCGAGAATGTCGCCGAAGTTGCCGGACGGCACCGAGAAAGCGACTTCTTCGTCAGGGCTTTCTGTCGCCTGAAGCCAAGCACTGAAGTAATAGACCACCTGAGCGGCGATTCGCGCCCAGTTAATCGAATTGACGGCGCCGATATGATGCTCGGCCTTAAAGTCCAGATCGCGCGAAACCGCCTTGACCACGTCCTGAGCGTCATCGAAACTGCCTCGGACCGCGATATTGAAGATGTTCTTGTCTTCAATCGAGTACATCTGCGCTTTCTGGAAAGCGCTCATGCGGCCTGCCGGCGAAAGCATAAACACCTGAATGCCTTTGCGGCCGCGCATAGCGTATTCCGCAGCGCTGCCCGTATCGCCGCTTGTCGCGCCGAGGATATTCAGTCGGCTCTCTTTGCGGGACAAAATGTACTCAAAGAGCGCGCCCAAATACTGCATCGCCATGTCTTTAAAAGCGAGCGTCGGACCGTTGGAAAGTTCCAGAATCGCCAGATCTTTTTCAAGCCAAACGAGCGGCACGATCTTTGAAAAGTCGGTACCTTCTCTGCCGTGGCAGTAGACTTCGGACGTATATGTGCTTTCGCACAGATGCGCGATCGTCGAGCGGTTCATATCCTTCGCAAAAAGCGAAGTAACCGCGGTCGCAAGCTGCGCGTAATTGAGGCCGCGCCAGCTTTCAAGCGTTTCGCGTGAGACCTGAGGATATTCTTTAGGGACAAAGAGGCCGCCGTCTTTTGCGAGTCCCTGAAGAACGATTTCACTGTATGTGGCGGCAGGAACGCCGCCTCGAGTCGATACGTACTGCATTACTGTAATTCTTCCTTGCGAAGCACGACAATCGGTCCGCGAACGCTCTTGAGCTGCTGCATAGTGCGGATCGCACGCTGCATAAGCGATTCAATTGTGCTGTGCGTCATCAAAATAACTTCTGTGGAATCCTCTTTCTGCGGTGCTTCTCTCTGGATAAGCGACTCGATAGAGATGTTGTTGTCCGCGATGATACGGGCGAGGTCCGCTAAGACACCGGGGCGATCGTCCACCGGGATACGCAGGTAATAGGAGCAAACGGTGTCGCCGAAATCGGCAAAATCCTTTGCGCCCGGATTATGCTGCGTAGTCGGCATTTTCGGTCTTTCGCTGACGTTGGCGTCGGCGGTGCGGGCAATATCGATCAGGTCGGCAACAACAGCGGAACCGGTCGGCTCAGAGCCCGCTCCTTTACCGTAGTAAAGAGAGCTTTCCGCTGCATCGCCTTTCACCACGACGGCATTCATCGCACCCTCAACGTTGGCAAGCAGCCGGCGCATCGGCACCAGTGCCGGATGGACGCGCAGTTCAATACCGTAATCGGTATATTTCGTAATGCCGAGCAGCTTGACGCGATAGCCGAGCTCCTCGGCAAATTTAATGTCTTTCGCTTCAAGACGGCTGATGCCTTCGATATGCACTTTATCCATATTGACGGGCACGCCAAAAGCAATCGAAGAAAGCAGCACCAGCTTGTGGGCGGAGTCAATGCCTTCGATATCGAACGTCGGGTCCGCTTCAGCGTAACCGAGACGCTGCGCTTCAGCGAGCACATCATCAAAGCTTCTGCCGGTATCGCGCATTGTCGAGAGAATAAAGTTGCAGGTTCCGTTAATGATGCCCGCGATGCTTGAGACGCGGTTTGCGGCCAAGCCTTCACGCAGCGCTTTCACAATCGGAATAGAGCCGGCGACTGCCGCTTCAAGCGCAACGTTTACGCCTTTTTCTTCAGCCGCCTTAAAAATTTCATTACCGTGCTCGGCAAGCAGCGCCTTATTGGCCGTAACAACGTGTTTGCCTGCGTCGATTGCGGCAAGAATCAGAGATCTCGCGGGCTCAATACCGCCGATCGCCTCGACCACCACGTTAATCTCGGGATCCGTCACCAAGTCGTGCCAATCGCTGCTGACCGCCACGTCTTCATCCACAAGTTTTCTGACGCGGTCAACATTGCGGACGGCCACGCGTTTAACGGTAATCGGAGCACCGGCTCGCTGAGTAATCAGCGAGTGGTTACGTTTTAAGATGCTGTATGTTCCGCTGCCGACGTTGCCGAAGCCCGCCAGGCCAACCTTGATCGGTGTTGCCATTATTCTCCCTCGTTTAAATTAAGCTTTCTTTTTCGCAGGCTTAGCCTTGGACTTTGCCTTAGGTTTTGCTTTCGTCGGCAGATTAGAGACGCCTTTAAATTCAATTTCTTTTTTCTTTGCAGAAATCGGCGCAGGGGCCGGTTCTCCCTTCCAGTGACGGTGAAATTTCTTGCTCTTCGGTTCAATCAGACCGTCTTCCTTGAACATCTTGCGAATGCCGCGAAGCGCCTGACGGATACGATCGGCGTTTTCGATCAGAGCGATACGAACAAAGCCTTCGCCGTATTCACCGAAACCAACACCGGGAGAAACCGCGACCTTAGCGACTTCCAGAAGACGCTTGGAGAATTCCACGCTACCCATCGGCTTATAGAATTCGGGCAGTTCGGCCCAGATGTACATACTCGCCTTCGGATTTTCTACATTCCAGCCAATGTCATGCAAACCTTTGACCATAATGTCGCGGCGGTGCTGATATTCTTTGCGAACTTCTTCCACGCACTCCTGAGGTCCGTTCAGCGCCTCAATCGCGCCGACCTGAATCGGAGTGAAGGTGCCGTAATCGTGATAGCTCTTGATACGAGTCAGCGCATGCACGAGCTCTTGATTTCCGACCATGAAGCCGATACGCCATCCGGCCATGTTGTAGCTCTTGCTCATAGTGAAGAATTCAACAGCAACGTCCTTGGCACCCGGAACTTCCATGATGGAAGGCGCTTTGTAGTCGTCATAAACGATGTCGGCGTAGGCCAAATCGTGCACGATATAAATACCGTGTTTCTTAGCCAGATCAACCAGCTTTTTGAAGAATTCCAGATCAACGCACTGAGCAGTCGGATTGCTCGGGAAGCCCAGGATCATGAGTTTGGGCTTAGGTGTTGTTTCCACAACAGCGCGCTCGAACTCTGCGAAGAAATCAAGGCCCGGGCCCATACGAACGCTGCGGACGTCGGCACCGGCGATGATGGCGCCGTAAATGTGGATCGGGTAGCTCGGATTCGGAACGAGAATAGTGTCACCTCGGTCAAGCGTTGCAAGCATCAGATGCGCGATACCTTCCTTAGAGCCGATGGTAACGATCGCTTCTTTGTCCGGATCGATATCCACGTCCCAGCGGCGTTTGTACCAATCGCTGATCGCTTTGCGCAGTCTCGGGATACCTCTGGAGGCTGAATAGCCGTGAGTTCCTGTTCTCTCTGCGACTTCAACCATTTTGTCCACAATGTGCTTGGGAGTATCCCCGTCGGGATTGCCCATGCTCAAGTCGATGATATCCTCTCCGCGGTGACGCGCTGCCATTTTAAGTTCATTAGTAATATTAAAGACGTACGGCGGCAGACGTTTAATTCGAGGAAAATCGTTATTCATACGGAACCTTTATCTAGGTAAATTCAAAAACAGTTAACTTAAGATTTTACGAAATTTCTCCCCGCTCCTTACGTGAGACAGGTTCTTTTTTATCGCTTTCAGCGGCAGAAACGCAAATATCTTCAGTCGGAAACGAAAAAGCGCTCCCGATCAGAGAGCGCATAAGGATTAAAGAGCTTCGCTTGCGTAATCCGCGAGTCTTGAGCGTTCGCCTCGCTGCATTGTGATATGTCCGGAATGCAGCCAATTCTTAAATCGGTCGACGACATACGTCAGACCGGATGAGCCTTCCGTCAGATAAGGCGTATCGATCTGCGCGATATTGCCGAGGCAGACGATCTTGGAGCCCGGACCCGCGCGCGTAATCAGCGTTTTCATCTGTTTCGGCGTCAGGTTCTGCGCCTCATCGATGATGACGAACTTATTCAGGAACGTGCGGCCGCGCATGAAGCTCATTGACTTGATTCGGATTCTGGAACGGATCAGATCCTCGGAGGCTCTTCTACCCCACTCGGTTCCGTTTCCGCCTCGATTCAGCACCTCGAGGTTGTCGTCAATCGCGCCAAGCCACGGGGCCATCTTCTCTTCCTCAGTGCCCGGCAAAAAGCCGATATCTTCGCCGACGGAAATGGTCGCGCGCGTAATGATGATTTCATTAAAGCGGCGCATCTCCATTGTCTGAGTCAAAGCGGCGGCAAGCGTCAGCAGCGTCTTGCCGGTGCCCGCCTGACCGAGCAGCGTCACGAAATCAATTTCCGGATCCAGAAGAAGATTCAAAGCGAAACTCTGCTCACGGTTTCTCGCATTGATGCCCCAAACCTGATGTTTCGGGTTGGTGTAGTCATCAATAACACGGACGACCGCGGTATCGCCTTCGATCGACTTGACTTCCCCATAGAACGGAGTGGCGTCGGGAGCTTCGTACCAAATGAACTGATTGATGAGGAATTGCCTGACCATCGGGCCCTTGATTTGGTACCAAGTTCTGCCGTCCTTCTGCCAGGATTTCAGATCCTTGCCGTGCTGTTCCCAGAAATTCGCCGGGAGTTTAAGCAGGCCGGTATACAGAAGATCGCAGTCCTCGATCATCTTGTCGTTGTAGTAATCCTCCGCGAGCAGACCGAGCGCTGCCGCCTTCAATCGAATATTGATGTCTTTGGAAACTAAAACGACCGTGCGGTCCGAGCGCTGTTTTTCCAACCCCTTGACCACGGAAAGAATACGGTTGTCCGCCTTTCCGCTCTCAAGCATATTCAAATCATTCGGGTATGGAGTTGTCTGAATAAAGAGTCTTCCCAAAGCCTCTTTATTGCCGAGCACATTCAAAGGAACACCGTGCTCGATGCTGCCCTCAAGATGCTGCATGATCTGATCGAGCGTGCGGCTGACCTGACGCACGTTTCTTGCGACATCGGTCATGCCGCTCTTATGGTTATCGAGCTCTTCAAGCGTGATCATCGGCAGATAAACGTCGTGCTCTTCAAAGCGGAAGATACTTGTCGGATCGTGCATGAGGACATTGGTATCCAGCACATAAAGGCGCTTTTTCCCGTCGTCCGGAATATTTTTGTTTCGGCGATGCGAAACGGGCGCGCAGGCTTCCTTCTTGGCCGCGGCGGCTTCTTTGCTCATCTCCGCTTTAACTTCCCTGACTGCTTCTTTTGCGGCGACGGGTTTCAGCAAGGCCGCTTCCTTTTTCGGCAGTTCAGTCGTTTTATTTTTTCTGGCACGGCGAACCGTCTTTTTATCCTGCTCTGTCGGGCCCTCGAGAGGCAGAGAGGCGGCGATATCCGTCAATCTGCTTGCTTTGCCGGAAGGCATTTTTGGTAATGGCATATTTTTAAATCCTTACGATTTCTGTTGCGCTGTCCGTTTCACGGACTAAATCAGAATATCGGCAATCACAACACCGATCATGGTAAAAGCGAGCGCAAGCTTAACAACGGTGCCGATGATCATTCCGAGCCATGTCGCAAAACCGACCTTACCGCTGCGCAGCATGTCCTGATGATCAATAAACTCGCCGATCGCCGCTCCGAGGAGCGGCATAAAAATCAAACCCCAGAGTCCGGTAAAGATACCGACAAAGGTACCGATCAGGGAGCCGACGATCCCGAGCTTGGTCGCCCCGGCCTTTTTTGCGCCCATCGTTTGTGCGATCCAGTCGACTGCCAGACCGAAGAGCATCAGCACCCCAAGAAGCACGACGACCCAGACATTGATCTTGTCATAGTGATCGATAAAGGCCGCGAGCCAAGCTCCGGCAAAGATCATCGGCAGTCCAGGAATCATCGGAATGACGGTACCGAGTATTCCCACACCCATAAGAAGGACTGCTGCGATCCAAAGAATAATATCCAGCATCTAGTTAATATCCAGCCTGCATCTGCATGTCGGTTGCCCGACTGACAAATCTCGTATAAGCCCCCTGGAAGATCAGAGGGATTGTTCCGGTCGGACCGCTGCGCTGTTTACCGATAATCAGCTCGGCTTCCGACGCGTTTGCCGGTTCCTCAGCCGGTGCCGGTGCATCCGGATCATCGGAATCTTCTTTGCGCTGGTATGCGGCCGGCCGATACAGGAACATAATGACGTCCGCATCCTGCTCAATAGAACCGGATTCTCTCAAGTCACTCATTAAAGGACGTTTATTAGGACGATTGTCCACATCACGCTTAATCTGAGACAGCGCGATAATCGGAACCTTCAGCTCTCTTGCGAGACCTTTGAGACCGCGCGAGATTTCCGCAATTTCGGAAGCTCGGTTCTGATCTCCGCCGCGCGAAGAGCTTTCACCCGACATCAGCTGCAGGTAATCCACAACGATCAGTCCGAGTTTGCCGCCGACGCGGTTTAAAAGCTGACGCGCTCTGCTTCGCAGACTGAGAATTGAGAGTCCGCTGGTGTCATCGATAAAGATCGGAGATTTTTCGAGCTGTTCGGCCGCGTTATAGAAAGATCGCCAATTATTGCCGAGCTGACCGGTTTTCAGATCTCCGGCGGGGATTTCTCCGAGCGCGCTGAGCAGTCGGCCCGCGATCTGTTCAGCCGACATTTCCATCGAAAAGATACCGACAGGCAGCGCCTGATTGGCGCCGACGTGCAGCGCGATATTCAGAGCAAAAGCGGTCTTGCCCATCGCCGGACGGCCGGCGACGATAATCAGTTCGCCTTCGTGCATGCCGTTGGTCATGCGGTCCAAGTCCGGGAAACCCGTTCCGACGCCGTAGACCATACCCGGATTATCCATTTCGGAGAGCTCGCGCAGGTGTGTCGTGTAATCGGCCAGCACGGAGTCAATCTTTTGGAAGCCGCTGCCGCTTTTAGCCAATTCTTCGTTGATACGGAGCATTTTTGCCTGAGCCTCATCAAGCAGATCTTTCGCTTCGCGAGCTCCGGGATTTAAAGCGTCGCTGACAATTTCGTTGCCTGCGGTAATGAGGCGGCGTCTCGTTGAGCGGTCACGGATAATTTCGGCGTAACGCACGATATTGGCCGCGCCCGGGCTGTAATCGGCGATGCGGTTGAGGTATTCCATACCGCCGGTTTCTGTTTCCAGACCCGCCTCGCGCAGCAGATCATGCACGGTCAGGATATCCGCGGGCCTGCCCTCTCCGATGAGTTTTTTAATGTTTTCAAAGATCAGGCGGTTGCCGTAATCATAAAAATCCTCAACATCGATACGGCCGCCGATCAGGTCGAAGACCTTATTGTCGAGAAGGAGCGCGCCGAGGACCGCGTCTTCGGCTTCTTTAGCAGCAGGCGGGGTACGGTATTGCTGAATTTCAGCATCATTTTTTGAATAGTTATCTGGCATTTTTTCCTCTGGTGGAAAGAAAACTATAGCGGATTCGAGTGCTCGCTGCTGAAAAAAAAATCCCAAGACAGTCCGAGGACCTTTTGGGATTTTCAGAGGGCCTGAGGCCCTCGCGCATTCCTGTCGATTAGGCTTCAGCGACGACCTGAACAACGACGTCGGCGACGATGTCGTGGTGAAGGTCGATCTGCAGCGGATATTCACCGATAGCCTTGATCGCGCCGAGCGGGGTGCGAACCTGGCTCTTATGAATATCGTAGCCAAGTTTAGCCAGAGCTTCAGCAACGTCCATGTTGGTGACAGAGCCGAACAGACGGCCGTCAACGCCGGCCTTGGAAGCGATTGTAAGAACGATACCGTCGATCTTAGTCTTCAGTTCCTGAGCCTTAGCAAGACGTTCAGCCTGAGCGCGTTCGAGTTCAGCCTTGTGGGCTTTGAATTCTTCGATCGCAGCTTCAGTAGCGCGTTTAGCACGCTTTGTGGGGATGAGGTAGTTACGGGCGAAACCGTCTTTAACTTTAACCACATCGCCGAGCTGACCAACGTGAGGAATGGATTCAAGCAGAATGATTTGCATGTTGTTTCCCCCGATTACTGATTATCTGTGTAAGCAAGCAGAGCAAGGAAGCGGGCACGCTTGATTGCTGTGTCGAGCTGACGCTGGTAGTGAGCCTTCGTTCCGGTCAGGCGAGCCGGCATGATCTTGCCGTTTTCCTGAATGAAATCACGAAGTGTGTCGATATCTTTGTAATCGATCTGATCAACATGATCAACTGTGAAGCGGCAGAATTTTTTACGCTTGAAGAGAGCATTCTGCTGATTCGGGTTGCGAGAGCGACCCTTTCCTTTGGCACCAAAAGCCATGATGTAACTCCTTAAATGTATTCCGTTATGTGCAGGATTAATTTGGATGAACGAGCGGAGGTGGTGGAGACAAAACCCTTGAAGATTCTTTCTGAGCCAAGTTCAAGTTCAGAGACTTTTTTCGCAGTCTCACCGACTGCCATAGCGGCGGCGGAGAAGTTTAAAACTCTCTCGGCACCGCCTTCCTGAACAATGCCCTTGTATCGGATCGTAAATTCGAGGATCGGAACGCCGGCCAGCGAATATCGCAAAGCCTCTTTCTTTTCCAGTTCTCCCTCAAGCTCTACCGAGTTCAGCACAAATATTCCGAATTAAGCCTCGGCAGAAGCCGGAGCTTTTCCCTCTGCCTGTGCAGCAGCGGCTTCAGCTGCAGCGCTGGCGGCCTTACGGGCTTCTTCCTTTTCAACAGCCTTCATCATCGGAGAAGGTTCTGTTTCAGCCTTTTTCATCTTCACTGTGAGGTGACGAAGAACGGCATCGTTGTAACGGAAATTATTTTCGAGTTCATCAAGAACTTCAGGACCGCATTCGATGTTCATCAGAACATAGTGGGCCTTAACCAGTTTCTCGATCGGATAAGCGAGCTGGCGGCGACCCCAGTCTTCAAGACGATGAATCTTTCCGCCGTGGCTTTCCACAGCAGCTTTGTAACGCTCAATCATCGCCGGGACCTGTTCGCTCTGATCAGGATGGACGATGAAGCAAATCTCATAGTGACGCATTGAACCTCCTTATGGGAAATAGTCGCCCGGAGCGTCTTCCGGTGTGACAAGGACTAGAAAGAGCGCGATTCTACTCCCTTTTTTGGAAAATTTCCAATGTTGGAAAGCAATTACCGCGCTTTTTACTCAAGATTACGATTTAGCGGCCGATTCTTTGGCGCACTGTTTCAAATAGACAAATGCCCGCGGCCACGGAAACATTCAGACTTTCCACCGTGCCGAGCATCGGGATTTTTGCCAGATCCGAGCATCGTCTGCGCGTGAGCTGACGCAGGCCGTCGCCTTCGTTGCCGAGCACCCAGGCAAAGGGACCGGTCTGATCAAATTCATAGATGGACTTCTGGGCCTCGCCCGCTGTACCTACGACCGGGACTCCTGCATCCACCAGTTCGACGATGGAGCCCGCAAGATTGGTGACACGCACCACAGGTACGGTTTCTGACGCGCCCGCGCTCGCTTTAATCGCTGCAGGCGTGAGATCCGCCGAGCGATCTTTAGGAACAACCATCGCGGCCACACCGGCGGCATCCGCGACACGCAGACAAGCTCCGAAATTTCTCGGGTCCGTCACACCGTCCAAAATCAGGAGAAGCGGACTGCCGGAGAGATCATTCATCAAATCGTCAAAGCTCATTCCGATATCCACCGGAGCGGCAAGCGCGACGATGCCCTGATGCGGGATTTCGCCCGCCAGGCCCTCCAGTCTTCGATGGTCCGCCTGCATAATGCGCACGCCTTCTTTTTCCAGCGCTTCCAGCATTCTGCGCATTCTCTGATCCCGTCTTTTCGGATCCACATAGACGGATCGAATCGATCCCGCATCTCTTTTGAGGCGGCTCATCACCGAATGAAAACCCGCCAGTACCACGTCTTTTTTCGTCACTTTGATTTCCTTTTACCGGCCGCTCTGCCGAATGTTTCTCTGCCCGCAGCCCTTTGTTTTTTCACTCTTCTTCCCCGTACAGCCTCTTCGATGGAGAACTCGATTCGTCTTGCATCCAAGTCGCAGCGCACTACCTTAACCACAACCGGCGTTCCGACGCTGTATCTTTGGCCGCTATCCTGACCGATCAACGCGTTTGCAGATTCGCTGTATTCAAAATATTCTCTTCCGAGATTTGAGACATGAATCGCGCCGTCCACATAAAGATCGTCGAGCGTGACATAAATACCGAACGGGCTGACTCCGCTGATAATACCCTTGTAAACCTCGCCGATATGCTGTTCCATGTAATAAGTTTTCAGCCAGCCCATCACATCGTAGCTTGCCTCATCAGCTCTGCGCTCATTGGCTGAGCACAGAAGTCCGAGTTTTTCCCATACTTCGATATGCGGCACTTTGGGTTTGTCTCCGCCTTCTTTCACAATCAGTTCGCGTGTCTGGATCGGGACATCCACTTCGTCGGGAGAGACCAGGATCTTCGGTACGTACTTGCGTCCTCTGAGCACGCCTCTGATAGCGCGGTGCACGAGCAAATCCGGATAACGGCGGATCGGAGAAGTAAAGTGCGTATACGCTTCGTAGGCCAATCCGAAGTGACCGACATTGTGCGGCGAATACACCGCCTGCTGCATCGAGCGCAGAAGAATCATCTGGATCGCCGCCTTATCCGGTCGATCACGGATCTGATCGAGCGCTTCGCAGTAATCAGAAGGCGACGGGGTGCTCCCGCCTCCGAGCCCGACATTGAACTGAGCGAGCGCCGCTCTGGCCTTCTCCAGGCGATCCTCAGAAGGCGGTTCATGAATACGGAAGAGACAAGGCGCTTTGTTCTTCAAGAGAAAATCGGCGGCGCAGGTATTGGCGACCAGCATCATCTCTTCGATCAGTCGATGCGCGTCGTTTCTTTCTCGCGGAAGAATCTTTTCGATTTTGCCCTGTTCATTTGCGACGATGTAGGTTTCCACCGTTTCAAAATCCATAGCCCCGCGCAATGTTCGGCTCTTTAACAAAATCTTGAACAGGTCATACAGATCCTGAACATTACCGAGCACATGATCCATAGCGGCAGCAGCCGGTCCGTTCGGGTCCTGCAGAGCCGCCCAAACGTCGTCATAGATCAGACGAGCTGCCGAGCGAATCACTGCCGGATAGAACTGATAGGCCGTCACCTCGCCTTCCGGACTGATGACCGAGTCACAAACCATTGTGCAGCGATCGACGTGCGGATTTAGTGAGCAGAGTCCGTTAGAGAGTTCTTCAGGGAGCATCGGGATGACGCGGCGCGGGAAATACACGCTGGTCGTTCTCAGCTGTGCATCCTTATCGATTGCGCTGCCCGGCTTCACGTAATGAGAGACATCGGCGATCGCGACGAGCAGTCGGTACCAGCCCTTTTTTCTTTCGACCGGCAGACAGAATACCGCATCATCAAAGTCTCTCGCGTCGGCGCCGTCGATTGTGACAAACGGAATGTCGCGCAGGTCCACACGATTGCGCAAATCGGCTTTTGTCACATGATCCGAGAACTTGGCGATTTCCGCTTTGTTGGCTTCCGAGAATTGATGAGGAAGATTGAATTTACGCACCGCAATTTCAATTTCCATTCCCGGATCTTCGATATCACCGAGGACTTCGACGAGTTTAGACTTGATGGCACTCCACTTGGCATCATCCTCGAAAAGCCCGGTTTCATTCGGCTCTACCACGACAATCTTACCGTCCATCTCTTTACTGACGGTATTCGGTTCAAGCGTGAAGCGATGTGTGATGCGGATATCCTCCGCGGTCACAACCGCGCTGATAATCCTGCCAAGTTTATTGCGGCCCAGCGTTAGGCGTCCCACAATCTTGGTCATTCTGCGCTTGATCAGCTTCTGAATTTCCGCAATCTGTCTTCCCCGCGCATCGGAGGACAGGGAAATCGCCTCAACAACATCGCCAGGAAGGACCTTAGTCATTTCCTCTTCCGTTATGAAGAGATCGGGAACATCTTCGTCGCAAATCAGAAATCCGTAGCCGTCCCGGTGTCCCTGAACAACGCCCCGATATACGTGCGCTTCAGCTCGTTTTTTAAGCATAACCGTCCCGTCCTTCTGTGTAACCGCTTTTTTGGCTTTGGTGATTTCGGCAAGCGCGCTGTCGAACGCTTGTTCCGTCATTGATTTGTCATCCCCGACGAGTTGCTTTTTTAATTGCGCCAGCGGCATTGCGCCTGAATTAAGCGTCAATTTGGACAGTATCTTGTCCCGGGCAGCGGAAACCCGACGAGATAATTTTTGTTGTACAGCCATATAGTTCTCTCATTCAGTCATATCTGAATTAATATCTGATGGATTGTAATTGTTTAAGATGCAAAGCTTCCTCTCTTTTCGCTCATAGTGGAGAGCTTGAAGCGCCTAAGACGAACAGAAGTTTCAAGAGGACGACTTCGGTACGACATCCATTGACGTATCCGTCTCTACAATCTTCATCACTACTGCTTATTTGGAGAAATCAAATGATCAAGTCTGCCGGGTCTGCAACATTACTGACCGCCCTCTTTATTTTTTCTGCCGCACACGCTGCCGATCAGGACTACTGCAAGGAAGCCTTCGCTATCGGCAACATGCCCGGCATGACAGAATGCAGCTCTATGGAACTGGAAGCGCAGGACAAGCGTCTTAACGCCGAGTACAAAGCCGTCATGGCTAAACTTGATGCAAAGCAGAAGAAAGAGCTTCGTTCCGTGCAAAGGAAATGGATTAAAGACCGTGACGCGGACTGCAAACTTGAAGAGGACGGAGGACAGGCTGCAGAGCTGAACCATGTCAGCTGTCTAAAGGAGTGGACGAAAAAGCGCGCCGATGAGCTCGCTGCAATGAAAAGCGGGCTTTAGTCCGTAGGCTGTTTCTCTAAAGGCCTTAGCACAAGTCGTGCTTTCTTTGGTTAAAAAGCTGAGAAGCAGAAGCGCTTCTCAGCTGTATGACGTTTAGCGTTCGAATTCCGCAAGCCAGTCCTCGTTGTCCGGCTCTTCCTCGGTTTGAACTTTTTCGTGCTCGGCAACTGCGATTTCACGAATCGCGTCTTTAAGCAAATCGAGACCCTCCCCGGTCTGCGCGCTGACACCTACAGCGATCGGCCGACCGCTGTCATCGGATGTCAGAAACGGCGGTTTACCGCTCGCATCCAGCTTGTTGTAAACCAGAATTCGCGGAATATCTTTTGCGCCGATTTCCTCCAGAACCTTATTCACTTCAGAGATTTGTTCTTCCTGAGCGATATTCGAGGAGTCAATCACATGCAGAAGCAAATCCGCCTGAGCCGCCTCATCCAATGTGGACTTGAAGGCTTCGATCAGCTGGTGAGGCAGACCGCGAATAAATCCGACCGTATCGCTGAGAACCACCTCGGTATCTTCTCCGACGTAGCAGCGCCGGGCTGTTGTATCCAATGTGGCAAACAACTGGTCAGCCGCATACACACCGCTTCGTGTCAGGCGATTAAACAGCGTGGATTTACCGGCATTGGTATAGCCGACTAGCGCCACTGTAAGAAGATCGCCTTTCTGACGTGACTTTCTTTGGGTGTTTCGCTGTTTTTCCAGTTTCTTGAGCTGTTCCTTAAGCGCCTTCACTCGCGAACCGAGCATTCGGCGGTCAAGTTCCAACTGTTTTTCACCCGGGCCGCCGGTCTTGGACAGGCCGCCTCTTTGGCGCTCCAAATGGCTCCAGCCTCGGACGAGTCGGGTGGACAGGTGCGTCAGGCGAGCCAATTCAACCTGCAATCGGCCTTCTCTGGTTTTCGCACGCTGGCGGAAAATTTCCAGAATTAAATTGGTTCGATCCCAAACGAGGAGATTGGTGGCTTTTTCGATATTTCTCTGCTGGGCCGGAGACAGTGCAACGTCAAAGATCAGGGCCTGAGCGCCGCATGCGGTCGCTTCCTCCTTTATCTCCTCAATTTTTCCGCTGCCGAGAAATGTCTTAGGATCCGGACGATCTCTCTTGGCTTCTGTGAGACCAAGCACATCGTAACCGCAGGAGGAAGCCAGTTCGGAAAGCTCCTGAGCCGCATCACGATAAATATCACGTCCGATTAAAACAGAGACGAGCCACACCTTCAAGGCATGCTCGTCCCTTTGTTCATAATTTTCGAGTGTCACTTATTCTTCAGCTTCAGGCGTCTGAGCTTCGTTCCCAAGCGGCACTGCGCGAGCCGGCACAACCGTGCTGATCGCATGTTTGTAAACCATCTGAGTCACTGTGTTGCGAAGCAAAACAACATACTGGTCGAAGGATTCGATTTGGCCTTGAAGTTTAATTCCGTTTACAAGGTAAATCGATACAGGAATACGGCCTTTGCGAAGGCTGTTCAAGAACGGGTCTTGTAGAAGTTGCCCCTTTGTCATTATATTTCTCCAACTGGCTAAAGTGCCAAAATACTCTTCAATGCATTGTAGATAAGAAAAACTCTACAATAAATACCATGCAATCATTTTGGGCGCCTTAGCTTAAATCCGATGCGCCGCAACGACTGTGCAGAGGGAATAAAACAAAAAACGGAATTAACTTTATTCCACGGCTGCGTTTACATTTTACTTCAGACAATCCCAAAATCAGGCAAACGACGCTTACAAGTTTGTCGTTTTGAGATGCGTCCTATCTAACTTTTTTGGACGTACGGATTCTTATTGGTTCTGAATTCGATGCGAAGCGGCGTCCCCGCCAGATTAAATTTCGTTCTGAACCATCCTTCAAGGTAACGTCGGTAGCTCTCAGGCACATCTTCGAGCGCGTTGCCGTGGACCACGATCACCGGAGGATTCATACCGCCCTGATGCGCATAGCGCATCTTGGGACGTCCCCCGCCGGCTCGCGGAGGAAGCTGCCGAGACGTGGCTTCGATCAGCGCTCTTGTCAGTTTCGGCGTAGAAAGCTTCATGAAAGCCGCAGCGTGCGCCTCATTGACCGCATTGAGCAGATGATGAAGTCCGCGTTTATGAAGCGCGGAAATGTAGAGAATCTTCGCCCAGCGTAAGAAGTGCAGCTTATGTTCGAGCTCTTCTTTCACCCGACTTCTTTCGTAGTCGTCCAGATCGTCCCATTTATTGACGCCGACGACCAAAGCTCGTCCGCTCTCAAGAACGTAACCCGCAATATTGGCATCCTGTTCGGCAATTCCCGCATGCGCATCCAAAAGGAGCACTACAACGTTCGAGCTTTCAATCGCCTGCAGCGTCTTAACGACCGAGAATTTCTCGATCGCTTCAAACACCTTGCCTTTTCTGCGCAGGCCGGCGGTATCGATAAGCGTGTACTCGCGGTCTTTGTAATTGAACTCAACCTCAATCGCGTCGCGCGTTGTACCGGGCATATCGTATGCGATCAAACGGTCTTCACCGATCAGCGCATTGATCAGCGTGCTCTTGCCGGCATTCGGGCGTCCGACGATCGCGACTTTGATCTTATGCTGGAAATCCTCTTCTTCGTCGATCTCTTCTTCGGTCGGGAAAGGTTCTAGAACGAGGTTCATGAGCGGGCGAACCCCCTCGCCGTGCGCAGCGGAAATCGGATAAGGCTCTCCGAGCGCAAGTTCGTAGAACTCCGCCTTCATGGATTCAGAGAGGCCTTCGGCCTTATTCACGACCAAATAAACCGTTTTTCCGGACTCTCGCAGACTTTGCGCGATTCGGCTGTCCTGAGGCGTCAGACCGGTGCGGCCGTCCACCAGAAAGAGGACGGCATCGGCTTCGGTAATCGCAAGCTGAGCCTGTCCAGTCATCGCCTTAACGATGCCCTCGGTTCTGATCGGCTCAAAACCGCCGGTATCAATGACCAGATAAGGTTTATCTCCGATACGGCCGTCTCCGTAGTGACGATCTCTCGTCAGGCCGGGGAAATCCGCGACCAACGCGTCACGAGAACGGGTTAATCGGTTAAATAATGTTGACTTGCCGACATTCGGTCTGCCAACTAAAGCAATGACTGGAACCATATTCTTTTATCGTGTAGCGATATACGCCACATCTCCTTTACTTGTCTGGAAAATCGCGCCAGAGCTGAACGGCTGCGCCGCGGTAACCACCGGACCGCTCAGACGAAGTCTTCCGATCTCTTCTCCGGTTCTCGGAGAAAGCAGGTGCACATAGCCTTCGGCGTCACCGACGGCAACCGCACCCGGCACAACGACCGGGGCAGAAAGTCCGCGGTAGAGCATTTCCTTATTCGTCCAGCGCTCCTCTCCGCTTTCGCGATAGAACGCTTTGACTTCGCCGTTGACCGCGACTCCATAAACATTGTCTTCGTCAATGGCAGGTCCTGCAACCGCATCAAGCGGCTGAGACCAGCGGGTCTGTCCGTTCTGACTGTCGATGCAGGTCACTGCGCCCTGATAAGCCGCCGCGCACACCAGATCCTGGCTGAATGCCGGATATCCGACTACGTCAACCAAACGTTCGACTTCCGTAATGCCTTTGGACTGAGCGATAGAGAATTCAAATACCGCTTTACCGGTCGGAATATCCAGAATCACGACATGACCGTTAGGCTGTCCGACAAAAAGAACCGTATCATGCGCGAGCATGCCTGTGGGCAGTCTGACTGTCAAAGCGGGCTGATTCTTCTGATAAATCCACTCTTCATCTCCGCTGGACGCTTCAAATGCGGAAACTCGCGTATCGAGCGTTCTGACGATCACGAGACCCTGCGCGACAACCGGAGGAGAAGCCAAATCGGTTGTGAGTTTCTTGCTCCAGCTCACTTTGCCCTCAGCGTCAACGACCTGAAGTGTTCCGTCTTCAAGGCCCACCGCGGTGACATAGCCGTCGCTGCCGACGCCTGCCGTAATCGGAGAATCAAAAGAAACGGACCATTCCACTTCGCCGCTGCGCGCATTCATACGCGAAAGCGTCTTGCCGCCTGCCGCAAAAACGACATCGTCATAGACGGCCGGAACCAAGAAGCCGTCCGCAGAAGAGAGACTCTTAGACCAAACGGTGTCGGCGGAGATTGCCTGCGTGATTTTCACGAGCGGCATCGGTTCATGTTTTGAAGTTGAACAGCCTGCCAGGGCTGCCGCCGCTGCTGTGAGAACAAAAAACTTTGTTAATTTACTGACCATGATTACTCTTTGGGCTGAAGCGTAGCGCTAAGTTTTGTTTGAATAACGTTGACGAGAGGATTTGTAGCGGCTGTCTTTTTGAGGCCGTCTTCCCAGCTCTGACGAGCCGCGGCGATATCGCCTTTTGCCAGCAGAAGATCTCCCTTACGATCTGCAACAAGCGCTGCTTCATCCTTCAGGTCTTTCAGGCTGTCAAGCAGCTTAATTCCTTCGTCGTATTTGCCTTCATCAAGGTAAACACCGGCTAAACGAACCGCTGCAATCGTCTTAAGTTCGGGATACTTATCGGAATCCGTGATCCAAGTCAGAGATTTAACGGCTTCGTCTTTCTTGCCGGCTTCTTCGGCGGAGCGGGCGGCAAGAAGTGCGCCCATTCCGGCATAAGCCGTGGAGGCGTAGTCCGTATGAAGACGCTCATTAATTGCCTGAGCTCTTCCGTTGTCCTTTGCGTTCACCGCCTGAATCATCTGGGCATAAAGTGTCCCGGCATCAGCCGATTCCTTGGCCTGATACCATCTCCAGCCCTGCATCGCAGCAGCCGCTAAGCAAACCGCAGTAACCACTGAAAGGATCAGCGTTCCCCACTTATCCCACCACGCTTTAATCTCGGCAAGGGACTCTTGTTCTTCTAAATCATAGGCCATTATCGATGTATCTCCGGGTCTATTAATTTTCAATACGAATCTTCCGAGCCCTCAAATACAAGGATTCGGAAGAACAACGCAATTATATGTTTTTGCTGACAAATTCCAAAGCTTCTTCAATGGTCAGCGTTTTCTGTTCACCGTAGCCGGCAATACCTTCACGCAAAGCTTTAAGGCCGACCTTACCGGCAGCGGCTTCGTCGCTGCCGATGACAAGCGCATAGAGCGCGCCTGAAGCGTCAGCTCTCTTCAACTGGTTGGCAAACTTCATGCTGCCCGAGTGGACGATCACGCGGATTCCGGCGTCTCTGAGTTTTTCAGCTGCACCGATCGCGTTCAGATAAAGGGCCTTGTCCCAAACTATGTAGACATCGCATTCTCTTTCTTCGGGATGTACGCCGCACTCTTTCATCAGTTCGAGCACGCGTTCAATGCCCATCGCAAAGCCGCAGGCGGGCGCATCTCTGCCGCCGAGCATGCCGATCAGCGGGTCGTAACGGCCGCCGCCGCAGATGGTTCCCTGAGCGCCCAGTTTATCGGTTACCCATTCGAACACGGTCAGATTGTAGTAATCAAGACCTCTGACTAAGCGCGGATTAATTGTGTAGTCCACGCCTTCTGCTTTCAGAATATCTTCAAGAGAAGAAAGGAACGCTTTGGATTCTTCGCCGAGCGAATCATAAAGTTTCGGAGCGTTATTGACCAAATCCTGCATATCCGGATTCTTTGTATCGAGAATTCTGAGCGGATTGCTGTAAAGACGGCGCTGCGCGTCTTCGTCAAGAATTTCCTTGTGTTCTTCAAAGTAGCGAATCAGGATTTCACGATAGGCCTTTCTTTCTTCAAGCTGACCCAAGCAGTTCAGTTCAAGACGTACCGGCGCGATACCGAGTTCTTTCCAAAGCCGGTTCAGCATCAGAAGCTGTTCAGCGTCTGTATCCGGACCCTTAAAGCCCATCGCTTCCATACCGAACTGGTGGAACTGGCGATAGCGGCCTCTCTGAGGTCTTTCGTGACGGAACATCGGCCCCATGTACCAGAGACGACGCGGTGCATCGTAAAGCAGGTTGTGTTCGATACAGGCGCGCACGACGGACGCGGTGTTCTCAGGACGAAGCGAAAGGTTATCTCCGTTCAGAGAGTCCACAAAGGAATACATCTCTTTTTCTACGATATCGGTCACTTCGCCGATACCGCGTTTAAACAGACGAGTCTGTTCAACAATCGGAGTGCGGATCTGCTGATAACCGTAGAGATTAGCCAGTCCGATCGTTTTTTTCTCAAAGAAGTGCCAAAGCGGCGCGTCCGAAGGGAGCATATCGCTCATACCGCGGATCGCTTGAATTTTCTCTTGTGCCATTTCTATTCTTTTCCGTAAGTTCTTTTAACGTAATCTTCCAGAAGTGCGTGGAAATCCGAAGAAAGCGTCGGACCTTTGAGCGAGCCCCACTTCTTACCGTCCATATAGACGGGCGAGACCGGGCTCTCGCCTGCGCCCGGCAGCGAAATACCGATATTGGCATGCCTGCTTTCGCCGGGGCCGTTCACCACGCATCCCATTACTGCAACCGTCATGTTTTCTACGCCCGGATAAGACTTGCGCCACTGCGGAAGACGGGACTTGATATAAGTCTGAGTCTGTTTAGCAAGTTCCTGAAACAGACAGCTGCTGGTGCGTCCGCAGCCGGGACATGAAACGACCTGGGGCGTGAAGCTGCGCATTCCGAGCGCCTGCAGAATTTCACAGGCGAGTTCAACCTCAGCGCTTCGGGGCTGATCCGGTTCCGGCGTCAGAGAAACTCTGATCGTGTCTCCGATGCCTTCAAGCAAAAGAACGGAAAGCGCGGCGGTACTGCTGACCGTACCCTTCAGTCCCATTCCTGCCTCGGTCAAGCCAAGGTGCAGAATATAGCCGCAGCGTTTTTTAAGTTCGCGGTAAACCGCGATCAGATCCGTGACACCGCTGACTTTCGCAGAAATCGCGATTTGGCTCGGTTTCATACCGAGGGCCACAGCAGCATCCGCGCTCTGAACAGCACTTTGAACCAGCGCTTCACGCAGAACCGCCTTTGCGCTTAGAGGATTTTCCAATTTCTGGTTTTCGCTCATCATGCGCGCGAGCAGATCCTGATCCAAAGAGCCCCAATTCACGCCGATGCGTATCGGTTTATCATACTTCAGCACGAGCCGGATCATGGTCTCGAAATTCTCAGCGTGCTTCTCCCCTTTACCGACATTTCCCGGGTTAATACGGTATTTCGAAAGGGCCTGAGCGCATTCGGGGTATTCGCTCAGCAGCTTATGTCCGTTGTAATGAAAATCGCCGACAAGCGGAACAAAGCATCCGGCCGCATCCAAACGTCTGCGAATTTCGGGAATTGCCTTCGCGGCAGCCGGAGTGTTGACCGTCAGACGGACAAGTTCACTTCCGGCCCGGGCCAATTCCTGAACCTGCGCGACGGAACGCTCAACATCGGCCGTATCCGTGTTGGTCATAGACTGAACGACGACTGGGCGGCCGGCGCCGATTTCAACGACATTGCCGAGCCACTGAACCTTCATCGGTTCTTTTGCTTCCGTATTCATTTAATTACTTCTGGTAAGCCGTAAACACAGTAGAAGTACTGTTCGGTCTTGCATCGAGGTTAACCGCACGGCCGTCCAAATGCACTGCGCCGTTCTGGCGGTTGCCTACAGAGACCTTAAAGGGAAGCGCAACGGAGTACTCTCTGCTCTGTCCGGCTTTGAGCTGAGTATTGAATTCCAGCTTATTGTCTTTATAGATACCAAACCAGCATTCGCCGTTTTTGCCTTCGAGCTTAATCTTAACTTCGCCCTTAGCGGAGTACGGAAGTTCCCAGCGATCTTCCGTCTTGTTGTACTCAAGTCTCATCGGCTCGGAAGTGTCAACTGTCTGAGCAGCGGCTTCCTTCTCTTCAGCAGCTTTAGCTTCAGCAGCCTTGCGTTCTTCTTCAGCCTTCTGTTTTGCTTTTTCTTCAGCTTCCTTCTGCAGACGCTCTTTCAGCTCAGCTTCCTGCTTTGCTTTTGCTTCTTCAGCAGCGGCTGCCGCAGCAGCTTCGGAAGACGGCGCAGCGACTTCAGCCTTCTTTTCAGCTTCAGGTTCTGTCTTAACTTCCTGTTTGGCAGCCGGCACCTCCTGCTCCTTGGCCTCGGGCGCCGCAGGCGCAGAAGCTGCAGGAGCCGCGGCTGTCTGAGTTTCCGAGTCAGAGTTGGCCAGCATGGACGGGATGTACTGATAACCGAAATAGCCCGCCGCGATCAGCACGGCGAGGAAAAGAAGTCCCGCGACCACCTTACCGCCGACATTTTTCGGCTGAGCGTCCTGATACGGCGCCAAATCCTGGGTCGTTTTACGAATAAACGTGCGGGGATCACGATCTTCCGGGCGCAACGCAACATTAAACATATCGATGACTTTATTGTCATCGACGCCGAGCAGGCGGGCATAACTTCTCAAATGGGCCCGAGCATAAACAGGGGTCGGAAAAACTTTATAGTCATCTGCCTCCAGCCCTTCGATCTGAGCCGGAGAGATGCGAAGCTGAGAGGCGACCTGATCAACCGTGAGTCCTTTTCCCTCACGGGCAATTCTCAGCAGTCCGCCGTAAGTCGTCGCTTCGGGAGGGAGATCACTCCCGACGTTCGTTTCCTGATTTTGGATTCCTTCGGGCATGATGCTCCTCTTTTTCCTTTTCTTGCGAAATCTCTTTGATAATTATCTCTCTGTTTGCCCTCTTTTCGGCGAGTCTTGTGCGGTCTTTAATCTCACCCGCGAGCTGTCCGCAGGCTGCGTCGATATCGTCTCCGCGCACCTTTCTCACGGTTGTGACAATGCCGGCGCCGTTCAATCGATCGGCAAAGGCCTGCACCGCCTCCGGCTCACTGCGTTTCAGTCCGGACCCTGGGAACGGATTGAAAGGGATCAGATTAAACTTGCACGGTACATCCTGCACCAGAGTAATCAGTTCTTTAGCCTGCGCGACGGAATCGTTAACGCCGCCGATCAGGATGTACTCGAACGTTATAAAGTCTCTTGGCGCGACCTTTAAGTAGCGCTTGCAAGCCTCCAGAAGAGATTCAATATTATGTTTTCTATTGATCGGCATAATTTTGTCGCGCAGCACGTCGTTAGGCGCATGCAGGCTGACAGCCAGTGCGACAGGACAAAGTTCGCCGAGTTTGTCGATTTGACGGACAAGGCCTGATGTAGATACGGTTACTCTTCTGCGGGACAAGCCGTAGGCGTTATCGTCGAGCATCAGGCGCAGCGACGGAATCACCGCGTCCAAATTCTGAAGCGGCTCTCCCATGCCCATCATGACAACGTTGGAAATCACTCGTTCGTTTTCATCGGTAATTCCCAGATCTCTGCGCAGCGTATGTTCTGCGTGCCAGAGCTGACCAATGATTTCCGACGTTTTCAGATTACGATTAAAACCCTGTTTTCCGGTTGAACAAAAGAGGCAGTTCATCGCGCATCCGGCCTGTGAAGAAACACAAAGCGTTCCGCGATTGTCCTGCGGGATGTACACCATTTCCACCGCATTGCCGTTTCCGACCGAAAGCAGCCACTTGCGCGTTCCGTCAGAAGCCGTTTTATCCCGGATGATTTCAGGGCCGCGGACCTCGGCGACCTTCTCGAGCTTTGCCCGAAAAGATTTTGCGAGGTCCGTCATTTCGGAAAAGTCAGAGGCGCCCCGGCGATGAATCCATCGCTCGAGCTGTTTTGCGCGGAAGGGTTTTTCGCCCAAATCCTCGCAGAATTTCTTTAATCCCTCAGCATCAAAGTTGAGCAGATTAACCTTTTGCGTATCCTTTTCCGAAACTGTCATTTGGATTAGCGTCCTGCGTAGATGTCCATCTGCGGGAAGAAGAACGCGATTTCAACAGCGGCTGTTTCGGGACTGTCGGAACCGTGAACGGCGTTGGCGTCGATGGACTGAGCGAAGTCAGCGCGGATTGTGCCCTTAGCAGCCTTCTTCGGATCGGTTGCGCCCATCAGTTCGCGGTTTTTCATAATGGCGTTTTCGCCTTCAAGAACCTGAATCTGGACAGGACCGGAAACCATGAAGTCAACGAGGTCTTTGAAGAAGGGGCGTTCGCGGTGAACAGCGTAGAAAGCTTCGGCTTCCTGACGGGAGAGCCATTTCATCTTGGAAGCAACGATCTTCAGATTGTTGGATTCAAAGCGGCTGTAAATCTGTCCGATTACATTTTTCGCAACTGCGTCGGGTTTGATAATAGAAAGTGTGCGTTCAACTGCCATTTCAATCTCTTAAAGAGTTATAAAAAAATAAAACAAGGAAAAGCGGACCAATCCGCCTCCCCTCCGTCTCTGCCTTACGGCAATCTTTTAATTTTATCATGCTCAAAGTTTCCACCGAGTCCGCATTTTTCACGGAAACGGCTTCTTACTTACTTTTTCCGGGCTGAATAAAAGTGAGCGCCAGGACAATTAAATTCAGAACCGCTACCCAGATAACAATCCAATCCGTCTCCAGAACCACCAAGTAAGCGCGTTCTCCCCAAACCATTTTCGGCGCTTCAAGGAAGGTGACTGCCGCAAAGGCGATAGGAAGAAAAAGTCCGAATCGAAGAGAGCGCAGCGTCAGAGGGCTTGGTCTCAGGTAGAACTGCCACGAAAAGAATATCGACGTGACAATAAAGAGGACGTATAAAAGAGCGCCGGCCTTCAGGAACGTATAGGCCTTAATCATCAGCGCTCCGTTTTCCGTGAGTTTCTCATGCACGTCCCAGAGGATAAAGGCAAGCTGCGAAGGTTCAAAAAGCAGAATAAAAGCCAGCACCAGTGCGACCCATGATGGCATTCCGGGTCTTCTGATCTTCAGCGTCCTCGCCAGCCACAGGCTGAAAAGACCCAATAATAGAAATGCGGCCGCGCCCCGCATACTGAGAAAATATTCCATGTCGTCTACTTATCGTCTCTTTCCAACGGATAGTAAGAGGCTATATTTTTATTCGTTTTTAAGTAGGCAGTGATACCCAATAAGAGGACAAAGTATCCGGCAAGCGCAAGGGCGCTCTGACGGACCAAATCGAAGCCCTGAGCGCCGAGAAGAATAAGCGGAAGCACCCCGACTGAGACAACAATTACCAGCGCGGAAATCCACATCAGTCGGAACGCGGTCAGGAGCCCGCGGCGGACTCTTCGGGTATAAAGCATCCAAGCCGAAAACCCGTTGAGAATCATTGAACCGATGATGCCGAGAACGGACAGACCGATAAAGGTTTGTTCAAGGGTGCTCATTTGAGAAAGCGACTCAGAGAGCATATCCGTATTAACGGCGTCCAAGCCGCCGTTTTCCACTCCAAGCCATAAAGCCGGGAACACATCACGGATAAAACTCAGCGAGAGCAGCGGCAGGAAAAGAAAAAGCAGAACGATACAGCAGGCCAGTCCCCAGTCGGGCAATCCTTTTCCGCGTGTCTTAACCACGTACATTGGGAACCAGAAACAAAATCCGAGCGCAAAGAAAAATGTAAACCAATAATTAAAAAAACTGCTTTCTTCCATTTTATTTGGGTGGCGTTTTAGTGTAGATGCGATTCATCGATTCATCGAAACACAGTGCGATCGTGCAGGCAATCGTCATAACCAGCTGCATGAGAAGCGGTACAAAAGCGTCCGAAATCATCGTGTAGCCGTAGGAGCCGAATATGAGGACCGGAAGAGCCGCCTGCGCAAGCAGATTCAGTCCCAGACCGATCCAAAGAAACAGGACCGAGAGCGGCTTAACAGTTCTGTCACGCAGAAAATACAGCATCAGACTCACAAACAGTGAGGATGCGATTGCTCCGCCCGTCAGAGCCCAGCTGATCTGCGTAAAGACAGGGATACCCGCGACCGACCATCCTGAAAACGTAAGCTTCAGAATCTCGGTTGTATCCCGATTCATGCTGTAGGACCAAATCGGCAGAAGCATCAGCGTAACCGTTACTACAGCGCTGATTCCCCATGTCAGATCTTTGCTCGAGATCTTAAGCAGCCAAGCGATAGTGAAAACGCATGCGAGCAGAATCAGAATCGCCTTTATAAGCGGCCATAACAGTAAGAGAAACAGCGACAAAGACATTCCGATCAACTTCCGTTGGTCTGAGCGTCTTCAGCCTGAGCTCCTTCGCTGATCTCCTGCAGTTCCATTTCTTCGATGGGATCCTGCTGTACCGGTTTAGGACCGGGTTCAAAGACTGCAATGCTTTCTACATGCGCCGTATGCGGGAACATATTCATGACGCCAGCGCTTCTCAAATGCCATCCGCCCTCTCTGACGAGGATCGCGGCATCTCTTGCAAGCGTCGCGGGGTTGCAGGAAACGTAGACCAGACGTTTCGGTCTCTGCTCGGTATTAGCAAAGGACTGACAGACTGCCATTGCGCCTTCTCGCGGCGGATCAATCAGCACCCGATCAATTCCGCCTATAGACTTCCAAATTGCGTCCCAGTCTTCGTCCTTCCAGTCAAAGAGGTTTCTTGCGACAAAGTCTGTCTTATCAGCGAGGCCGTTTTGCTCAGCACCTTCTTTAGCCCGATCAACGAGCGCCTGACTGCCTTCAATACCGATGACTTGTTTGACTTTTGTCGCGATCGGCAGTGTGAAATTGCCCAGTCCGCAGAAGAAATCGACAACCTTGCAGTCATGATCCAGCTTCAGCATTCTCAGCGCACGGGAAACCATCAGTTCGTTGAGGACGTGATTCACCTGAGTGAAGTCTGTCGGTTTGAATGTAATGGCAACATTCGTTTCGCGGTGGCGAAGCTTGAGTCGATCCGCATTTTCCAGCTCAAGCGGATAAATACTGTCCGGGCCCTTAGGCTGATACCAAACAACGACGTCGTGCTCTTTTTCAAAGGCTTTGATTTTTGCCTCGTCCTCCGCGCTTGGCTGCTCCAGAATACGGAGCACAAAAGCGGTACAGTCTTCCGTGCAGGCGACCTCAATCTGCGCGAGTTTCTGACGAATGGTTAAAGAGGCGATCAGATCACGAAGAGGAACAAGGAGATCACTGACTTTTTTCGGCAGGATCTCACAGCTTTTCATATCCGCGATATAGCTGGAGCGTTTTTCATGAAAACCGACGAGCACCGTACCTTTTTTCGCGACGTCACGCACTGAGAGTCTTGCGCGGTGTCGATAATGCCAGGTCAGTCCGAAGATCGGCGGGATCACCTGTTCAGGGCGTACTCGACCGATATGCCAAAGCGCATCCATTAAAACTTTCTGTTTCACCGCAACTTGCGCGCGCGGCTCGATGTGCTGCATAGCGCATCCGCCGCAGCTGCCGTCCTTGACGCCAAAATAAGGGCACTTGGGTGTAACTCTGAGCGGAGACTCGGTCAAAAGATCCGTTGCGAGACCGAGTTCAAAAGAAGGCTTATTTCGATACCGCTCGTAAGTCACTTCTTCGCCCGGAAGGGCTCCCTCGATAAAAACGACCTTGCCGTCGCGACGGGAAACACCTCTGCCTTCCTGATCGAGTGTTTCAACAATGACGGTAAATTTTTCTCTTTCTTTTCTTGCGCGGACCATCAGACAATCCCTTCCAATGACGAATTACTGTTTAGGGAGGATTGTAGTGGGATCCAGAGATTTTCCGTTGCGACGTACTTCAAAGTGGACACGAGACTCTTTGTCATCAGATGCTCCCACGTCCGCAATCTTTTGTCCCTTAGTCACTTTCTGACCCTGTTTCACAGTAATGGTACCGTTGCGTCCGTATGCAGTCACGAGCTCTTTGGTATGGCGAAGGATCACGAGATTGCCGTAGCCCTTGACGTTGCCGACAAAGACCACATCGCCGTCCGCGGCTGCTTTCACCGGAGTGCCGGCAGAGGCTGCAATATCGATGCCTTTATTAAGCGTACTGAACGGCTGGACGATTCTGCCCTTGACCGGCCAGATAAACGCAGATGAGGAGGAAGATTCCGCAGCTGAAGAATTAGAAGACGTTTGAGTTTCTGTCTTCTGAGCCGTCACAGGTTTAGCTGCTGCGGGGGCCGCTGCCGCGGCTGAGGCCGAAGCGGAAGTTTTTTCCTGCTGATGCGCCTGAATTCTTTCGATATCCTGCTGCACGCCGGAAGAAATCGAGAGTTTGATCTGCTGACCCACTCTCAGTTTGCTTGGGTCTGACAGACCATTTTCACGGGCCACCGCGACCGGGTCCAAAGAGTAGCGGCGAGCCACCGCGTAGAGCGTGTCACCGGGCTTTACGGTATATACAGTTGTTGTCGTCGGTCCGTTTGAAATCGGAGCGTTTCCCCCGGTAAAGGAACATCCCGCCGCAATAAGAGCTACAGCAGCCGGGGCTAAAACTTTCAACCAACTCATTCTTCCTCCATTAACCAACTTCTAATGCACGCCGCAAAAGGATAAAGTTTAAACGCAAATGCGCGATCTGTTTACCTTCATTACGCCGGGAATTTGTTCCACCAATTTTTAACGCTGTCTAAAGTCGCATAATTTGTCATATCGACCTGCAGGGGCGTCATACTGACATAACCGTGTGACGTCGCCCAGAAATCCGTCCCCTGCGCGTCATCCTTAGCATCTCCTGCCGCCCCGAGCCAATAGATTTTTTCTCCTCTCGGGTTAATCTGTTCAATCACAGACTGCGCCGAATGGCGGCGTCCGAGTCTCGTTACGACAACACCGTTTAAGCGATCAATCGTCGTGTTGGGAATATTCACATTCAAAAGGAAAGGCGCAGGAAGCGGATTATCCAGATAATTCTCAATAATCCGCTCTACCGTCTGAGCGGCCGAATCCAAGTAAGACCAGCCGGATTTCACCTGAGAAAACGCGAACGAGGGGCAGCCGAACAGATAACCTTCCATGGCTGCGGCCACAGTTCCCGAGTACAGGACATCGTCGCCCATATTCTGACCGCAGTTAATGCCGCTCAGCACCAGGTCCGGTTTTTCTTTCAAAAGCCCCGTCAGTGCAATATGTACGCAGTCGCTTGGCGTACCGTTAATGAAATAGACATCGCCCTGAACCTGCCGAATCGAAAGAGGACGGGTTAGCGTCAGAGAGTTGCTTGCGCCGCTGTGATTCTGTTCCGGGGCCACGACCGTCACATGTCCGAAGCGTTTCATGTGACGGGCAAGTTCCTGGATGCCCGGCGCCAAGTATCCGTCATCATTCGATATCAAAATGTTCATTCGCAATTACTCCGATTCTGCAAGCCACGGGAAGCTGCTGTAATACTGTTTTTCGAACGCTTCAATTTCATTCTCGCGTCTGAGCGTTTCAGCCGCAGCGTCCAATCCGTTCAATAGTTTATCTTTTCGAAGCGGTTCTATCTCGAAACTCAGATTTTTCCCGCCCGGAGTCGTCACGGTCTGATGAACCAAATCGATTGAGACCGTCTTATTATCCGAGTTTTCCAAAACCCGCAGAAGTTCATCGACCTGCGCCTGCGGAAGCACCACGCACAGCAGTCCGTTATTTGCGCAGTTGTCAAAGAAAATTCCGGCAAAAGAGGAGCCGATCAGCGCACGGATGCCGCGTTTTCTCAGTCCCCAAACCGCGTGTTCACGAGAAGATCCGCATCCGAAGTTCGGTCCCGTGACGATAATTTCGGCCTGTCGATACGGAGTCTGATTCAGTACAAAATCCGGATTTTCCGTTCCGTCAGAATTCAGACGAACGTCATGAAAGAGTCCTTCAAGGACGCCGTCCTTATCAATTCTTTTGAGAAAAGCCTTCGGCATTATCACATCTGTATCGATATTTGCCGTAGGCATAGGAGCCGCCGCGGCCGTCAGCTGTATAAATTTATCCATGGTTAGCTCCTGAAATCCGCGATGCAGCCGTTAATACTTGAGATCGCCACAATTTGAGGCGAGGCAAGGTGCGTACGCGTACCGACGCCCTGGCGGCCCTCAAAATTACGGTTGGTCGCCGACACGCAGCGATCGTTTGCCTGAAGGATATCGCCGTTCATCGCCAGGCAGAGCGAACAGCCGGATTTCCTCCACTGCCATCCCGCGTCTTTAAAGATTTGGTCCAAGCCCTCTTCTTCGGCCTGCTTTCGAATCTGCATCGAACCCGGCACAACCGCGGCGGTGACACCTGGGTGTACCTTTCTGCCTTTGAGTACGGAGGCCGCTGCGCGAAGATCTTCGATTCGGGAATTCGTGCAGGAACCGATAAACGCGTGGGTGATCGGGATGCCGGCAATTTTTTCTCCGGCTTTCAGTCCCATGTAGGAGAGCGCTCGCTGCATATCGGCTCTTCTGTCCGGATTTTGTTCAAGCATCGGATCCGGGATCACTTCGTCGATCGAGACAGCCTGATCAGGGCTGGTTCCCCATGTCACCATCGGTTTTGCGCCGGAGACATCGATCACAGCCTCTTTATCGAACACCGCGCCTTCCTCAGACTTCAAGGTCCGCCAGTATTCAACCGCCTTGTCCCAATTCTCGCCTTTTGGCGCGTACGGACGGCCTTTAAGATATTCAAAAATCTTTTCATCGGGCGCGATCAAAGAAGAGCGTGCTCCGCATTCAACCGCCATATTGCAGAACGTCAGACGTCCTTCG
>Ga0209064_1000135_pt1 | contig 168285 bp, 128 predicted proteins | sample Inofromicrocosms_FD_187498 | JGI IMG/M metagenome (GOLD analysis project Ga0209064, IMG submission 187498) | Mouse cecum microbial communities from Vienna, Austria - Inoculum for glucosamine and mucus D2O microcosms (SPAdes) (version 2) | ecosystem: Host-associated > Mammals > Digestive system...
TCTTTATCTGATTGTCCATGATTCATATCTATTAATAATCGTATAAGATGAACAATCATATAAATCAATGTGTTAGAGCCAGTATGTTAAATTTTTAACTAAATGGCAATATATTTCACCACTAATGATGCTGAATGCATAATGCATAATTATTCTGATGCTGAATGCATAATGCATAATTATTCTGATGCTGAATGCATAATGCATAATTCTTTCGATGCTGAATGCGTAGTTTTTTAATGCGCAATCTAATTTTTGTGGGGGATGAGGAGGGTGAGCCAGGTGGTGAGGCAGAAGGGGGCGGTGAGGGTTGGGAGTGTGGTGAGGAGCGATTGCATGGCTATGTGGATGAAGTATGTGGCGATGATTGCAAGAAGGGTCAAAATGGTTGTTTTGAGGCTGGGTTTGTAGAAGGTACAGCCTATGGCGATCGCTGTGAGTACGGGGTTGAAGCCGAAGAGACCGTTGGCGATGAACGAGGGGTCGGCGTTGAAAATATATGCCATTATCAGTGATATGGCGGAGGCTATTGCGGCCCATACGGCAGCCAAAGGTCTCGCTATTGCAAGGCCTATTAGAAAGAGCAGGCCTGTGACCCATGAGTTGATGAGGAATACCTGTGAAATGCCTTTGAGCCAGTATGTTGCCAGTGATATAATGGATGTGTCGGAGACGGTTGATTCGGGTGTGGCGATTGGTGCTTCAAGGCCAAGAATCGATGATGCCAAGAGCAATATCCAAGTGGTGGCTACAAAGGGGAAGGTGAGGGAGTTGAGATTGATTGATGCCAGTAGTTTATTGAGACCGGAGCGCCCCCAGGTGCTAATCGCTGCGCCGAAAATCAGCAGCAGCCACATCTGCCATGTGTTGGCTAAGAATGTTGGCAATGCGCAGCCTACGAGTATGCCGTTGAAGCCCCATAAACCGTCGCAGCCTGATTGGCGGTCGTGGTCGGAAAAATAACCGGCGATGACAGATACAACGAGGCCTACCACCGCACCCCATGCGACGGTTGGTGTATCACATATGTATGAGCCCGAAAATATACCGGCGAGGAATAAGAGACCGGTTATTCGGTTTTTCTGAAACATCACCTGGCTGGTGCTGTTGAGCAATGCTGAAAGCGCTTTGTCTTGGAAAAAGGTATTCATCGGGCAAAGTTAGTGCAAAAACGGCAAATGGCAAAACATGGTGCGGTAGAGGCCGGGGGGTAGGTTAATGTAGAATTTAGAATGCATAATGGAGAATTTTTTTATGCGCAAATGATTAGTGAGAATTTAGAATTTAGAATGCATAATTATTATAATGCGCAATGCGTAATGGGGGTGTTGGCTCTGATTGTAAAAAAGCAGGGCCGTCGCGTGGACGGCCCTGTGGTGGTTGATGTTTTATGGGAGTTATCTTACTATGACTTTGCTTGAGATGCCGTCGAGGGTGACGATGTAGAGTCCGGCGGGGACTTCGAGGGCGTTGACTGAGCGTCCTGCAATGTCGGAGATGTGTAGGGTGGAGTAGTCGCCTTCGAGTATGATGCGTCCTTTGCCGCCGATGACACGTGTGGCAGGTGATGTAGAGATATCGGAAACACCGCTGATGTCTTTGCTAACGTATACCGCAAAGCCGTTTGCCGGGACTGTTGCCGACACGCTTCCCGAGCCGGTGAGATTGTCGGTCACGCCACGTGACGAGGTGTAAAGCTCGTGGTTTGATGCCGAAATTACATTTGCCTGGCAAGAAATCTTTAGTTCTGAAGTAAGCGAGGGATTGATGAATGCTATAACTTCCTTGTTTCCATTGCGCAGGCGCATATATCGCAGACTATTGTAGCTGCCGCTGAGGTCGCTTGTAACGAATGTTGCGTCCTTGGTGAAAAGTTCGGGGTTGTTTCTGCGCAGGTTGATAAGGCGCGAATAAACATTCTTGAGCGCAGCGCGATCGGCATCGGCGAGCCAGCCGGCCCAGTCAACGATTTTAGGGTCGGTGTTGTTGCCGCCGTCGGTGTTCTTGGTGTTCTGATTGTTGCCCAACTCGCCGAACTGCCATACCATTTTGGGGCCGGGAGTGAGGAGCATCTGCGCAGCCAGAGCGCCAAGACGTGCATATTTGTTGTCCTTGCTGTTTTTGATTGCAGCCGGAGAGTAGGCATCGACTTTGTAAGCTACGCGCTGTTCGTCGTGGCTCTCGGCGTAAGAAATTGTAGAACCCCAAGGGCGGTTGTCGTCCTTTGTGGAAAGGAAACGATTGAGATTGTTGTCGGTGTCGTAACCCATAGCGAACTGGCAAGAGGCATTGTTGATGTTGGCCCAGTTGATTTGGCCGTCGTTGCCCATTGCGGTTTCTTCTTTAGCTCCGGCAAGGTTTTCGTTGATATGTATGCCGTTGGGTTTTACAGATTTGATGACATCGTGGAGACGAGCCATTCGGTCGACTCGGCTCTGGTTGTAGAGGTCGGTGCCGCTCACCGACGAATAGCTGTCGTTGTCGCCCAGACCTTTTACGAGGTCGAAGCGGAAACCGTCGACGTTGTATTTTTCCAGCCAGTATTTGAGTGCGTCGGTCCACTGCTGCTGAACGAGCGGATGACCTTGGTTCCAGTCGTTGAGTACGTTGTAGGCGTGGGGCGCGGTCTTATTGTAGAATGGGTTTGAGTCGATAGGGTACATCTGATACCATGGGTGCAGACCGTCGCTTTGGTTGAAGACAATATCGAGAATTACAGCGATGCCTTCGCGGTGACAAGCCTCGATGAAATCTTTGTAATCGCGGGGAGAGCCGTATGCCTTGTCGGGTGCCATGTAGAAATTGGTGTTGTAGCCCCATGAATTATTACCATTGAACTCCATAATAGGCATCAGCTCGACGGCGTTGAAACCGAGCGACTTGATGTAGGGAATTTTCTCGATAGCCTTAGCCACGGTACCGTTGCCCTCGTTGAGGCCGTCGGTGCCGGTGAAATCCCTGAACAGCATTTCGTAGACGATGAGATTATCGTGAGCCGGAATTGTGAAATCGCTGAAATTGTAGTCGTCGATGTCGCCACGGTATACACCGAGCATCACACCCTGTACTTCCGAGGGGTACTGCGGACGGTCGGGCCATACATCAGCTGCGAGATAGCGGTCGTTGTAGGGATCGAGCACGAGGTGTGCATAAGGGTCACCGACACGGTAGGTATCGTCGACGATGAAATAGTAGGGATAATACTGATCGTTGGCAAGGCCTGAAACCGATGTCCAGAAATAACGCTGGCCTTGGTAGTCCTGATAGTTCATCAGGTATTTGGTGTCGATCTGATAGTTGTTCCATGAGCCAACGAGCTGTACGCCCGACTTGCCCGGTGCGGCGATGCAGAACAGGACAGATCCGTCGGAATTGCGCACACAACCCATTTTGGGGATACCGCCGGGATATGTAGCTTGCGGGCTTGGTGCGGGATAGCTGATTTCGTAGCTTGCAGTGTATGGCTTGCCGTTGAATGTAGATTTACCGGTAACAGTGTAATTACCGGTGCTTTCGAATCGGTAGCTTGCTGTGAGTGATGTGGTGTTCGACTTGGATGCAAACTGCTTGTCGTTGACATAGAGGGTGAGGTCGGCAGCCATGGTGGCTGAGAGTGTGAATGTTACAGTCGTCGGGGCGTTGATCAGTCGGTCGTGGTCGGCGCTGATAGCGAGTTCGAAGCCGTCGTTTTCGACATCGACAAAAATGTCGCCGTCGCTTTTTGTTTTGCCGGTGCGCGAACCGTCGGCATTGCGGAAGACAATAGCAATTTTTTTGACGTGTTCGGTTTCGTCGGTAATGCCAAAGTACGAGCGGATGTCGCCAATGGCGAGCTGGTAGAGGTTGCTGGTGAGATATTTGAGCCTGTTCTTGTCGAGGTTTGCCGCCTGGGCGTTGCTACCGTCGCGTTCGGGCCATTCGGCAACGACGTATCTCCAGTCGCTGTTGTTGGCGCTCTTTGTGGTAATCACACCAATATGGGCGTATACAAACTCCGAAGCCGGGAGATTTAGCAAGCCGTTGTTGCCGAGAGGAGACGAAGCGCTGTAGGTAATCGTTACATTCTTGCTGTCTTCCTGAAGAATGGAAGGCGAGGTGGTAACTTGTGCAAAAGCAGGTATCGCACAAAGCATCACAAGCATGACCAATGCCGTGTAAAGTTTTTTCATGTGTATTCTGTTAATTTGTAAGTATGATATTTATGATGAGGGCAAAATTATAAAATAATGTTCAGAAATCAAAATAAGTTTGGCAAGTTGGGGTATTGTAACTTGTGAAAGGATATTGTTAATGCTTATTATAGGAAAAATCGCTATCTTTGCAGAGTTAAAACAAAGAATATGTCAAGGAAACGTAAACCTATGCCTCTACTTGAGGATATAGAGATAGTTGATGTGGCCGCAGAAGGTAACGCCCTTGCCCGCGTCGACGACATGGTAGTGTTCGTGCCCTTCGGAGCGCCCGGCGACCGTGTTGATATTCAAATTAAGAAAAAGAAAAAACGCTACGCCGAGGGCCAGATTGCCCGTATGGTAAAAGCCGGTGATCTGCGCATCGATGCCCGTTGCGAGCATTTCACAATCTGTGGCGGCTGCCGTTGGCAGCATCTGCCCTATGACTACCAGCTCAAATGCAAACGTCAGCAGGTGGTGGACGCGCTTACACGCATAGCCAAAATAGAGCTGCCCGAAATTGCCCCCTGCCTCGGTAGTGAGAATATATGGGAGTATCGCAATAAGATGGAATATACCTTCTCGAACAAATGCTGGCTCACATACGAGCAATTGGCATCGGGAGAGGAATTCCCCGACCGCGATGCTGCCGGATTCCATATTCCCGGCGCATTCGACAAGGTGCTCGATATCAAGCGTTGTCATCTGCAAGACGACCTGTCGAACCGTATCCGACTGTTTGTGAAGCAGTATTGCAAGGATAAAGGCCTGCCGTTCTACGACTTGCGCGAGCAGCATGGCTTTATCCGCACCATGATGGTGAGAATAGCGTCGACCGACGAGGTTATGGTTGTAGTCGTTGTAGGCGAAGACCGTCCCGAAGACCTCAAGGCCCTTCTTGAGGCAGTTAAGAACGAGTTCCCCCAGATAACATCGCTGATGTACTGCGTTAATACAAAGGTCAACGACAGCCTTGGTGACCAAACGATAGAGCTTTATAGCGGCCGTCCTTTTATCGAAGAAGAAATGGAAGGACTTCGCTTCCGTGTAGGACCGAAGTCGTTCTATCAGACTAACTCACGTCAGGCATACGAACTTTATAAAGTTGCTCGAGAATTTGCAGGACTTACAGGTAAGGAACTTGTATATGACCTCTATACCGGCACCGGCACGATAGCGAACTTTGTTAGCCGCCAGGCCTCGAAAGTGATAGGCATAGAGTATGTACCCGAGGCAATAGAGGATGCAAAGGTAAACTCAGAGCGCAACGGCATAGACAATACGCTGTTTTATGCCGGAGATATGAAAGACGTACTCAACGACGAATTTATCGCCGAGCATGGCCGTCCGGATGTGATGATTGTAGACCCACCACGCGCCGGAATGCATGGCGACGTTGTAGATACCATTCTACGAGCCGAGCCCGAGGTGATAGTGTATGTGAGCTGCAATCCGGCAACCCAGGCCCGCGATCTTGCACTGCTTGATACGCTATACAAGGTTGTGGCCGTACAGCCGGTAGATATGTTCCCCCATACACAGCATGTAGAGAACGTTGTAAAGCTTGTTAAGCGTTAGGCTTTCGACAAGTTTGAATTATAGTATTTCGGGTCACCGGTCACTTCTTCGCCGAGCCATTCTGGGCGTGCGAAGGTGGTGTCCGGTGCCGGTAATTCGATTTCTGCGACAATAAGTCCTTGGTTTTTACCGCCAAATACATCAATTTCCCAATACAAACCATTGCCTGCATCGGCTATGCAACGGGTTTTGACCAGGCACACCGGGCATGCCGCGAGCATATCGCGAGCATCGTCGACCGGAATTTCGAATTCCCATTCGTTGCGCACGCAGCCATTGTTGCGGGTCTTGACTGTAATGAACCCCTGATTGTCGCGAATACGAATCCTAACCGTTCTGTCAGGGTCGGTAGATAGGTAGCCCTGGGCAATGTCGAACCGATGTTTGACATATGGTTCGAAATCGCCGCAGACTAAAAACTTTCGTTCAATTTCTTTTGCCATAAGCTTATATTTGCTGCAAAGATATATAAAATATTTATTAGTTTTCGTAGTGCTTCTTGCCGGAGTGCTAATTTGTCGCGGAGAAGGTTCGGGAGGAGTTTTGATACGCGGTATTGTTCGCGATTCACTCACGACCGAAGGTTTGCCATATTCGTCGGTTGTAGTTGACGGTAGCAGCGTGACATCCTTGACAGACAGCCGAGGCTTGTTCGAACTTACCTTACCGTACGGCTCCGGACAGATTACGGCATCATGCCAGGGGTATGCCCCAAAGACTATACCCGTGAAGCGGCAAGGACTTCAGATCTACGATATCTACCTTGTGCCACAAGCGACTGAATTGGCCGAGGTAGTGGTAAAGAAGAAGAAATACAGCAAGCGTAACAATCCTGCTGTAGACTTTGTGACACGCCTGCGCCGCCTTGGCCCCGAATCCGATCCGCGGCGCAAGGATTGGTACAGCTACCGTAGCTATGAGCGCATATCGATGGGCATCAATAACTTCGATACTGTACAGACCAAGGGCTTGCTCAAACGTATGCCTGACCTTATAGGGCATGTAGACACATCAGAAATCAGCGGACAGGCAGTGTTGAATCTGTCGGTTCATGAAACAAGCGGAGCAACATATCACAGGCAAAAACCAGAATCGGAGAAACGAGTGGTTGAGGGCATCCGCAGTGTCGGGCTCGATGAATTTACCGAAGGCGACAATGTTCAGACGATACTCTCGGACCTATTGCGCGATGTAGACTTATACCAGTCGGATATCACATTGCTAAGGAATACCTTTGTGAGCCCATTGTCGCCTGTGGTACCGGATTTCTATCGTTTCTACCTTGTAGACAGCGCGGCAGTGATACCCGGTAGCGACAAAGCACATATCTCGCTGGCGTTTTATCCACGAAACAAGGCCACTCTCGGATTTCAAGGGCATTTGTTTGTTGAACGCGACGATACTACAATGGCAGTGAGGCGCGTAGAACTTGCCGTGTCGCCCGAGATTAATCTCAACTTTGTGAAGAATCTCCGTCTGACTCAGACATATGATGTGGCAGAAGACGGCTCACGGCTTAAAACAACTGACTGTCTGCTGCTTGATATGCAGCTGCTACCGGCGACGCCCGAGATTTATGTTTCGCGCAAGGTTTACTATAGCGACCACAGCTTTGAGCAACCTGCGGCAGCCGACAGTATATTCGATCAAGTTGGCAACGATTTTACCGCGACCGAGGCTCATGACCGCGACAGCACTTACTGGGCCGAGGTGCGGGCTTTGCCGATGCAAAAAGGCGAGAGCAAGGCCGAGGACCTGATGACAAAACTGCGGAGTAACAAGCTGTTTTATTGGGGAGAGAGATTTCTTCACAATATGGTGACAGGTTATTGGGCCACAGGTCGCAACAGTAAATTCGACATCGGCCCTATCAATACAACCGCGAGTTACAACAGCCTTGAAGGACTGCGACTTCGTGCCGGAGGTATGACTACTGCGCGGCTGTCGAAGCGCTGGTTTGGCAGAGGGTATGTGGCTTACGGATTTCGCGACCATAAATGGAAATACAGCGCCGAGGCAGAGTACTCATTTATCGACAAAAAGATTCATCCGCGCGAATTTCCGGTACATTCCATCCGGCTTAAGCACCAGTATGATGTAGACCGTATCGGTTCGCACTATCTATATACCAATGCCGACAACTTTGTGCTGTCGCTTGCGCGTATGTCGGACCGCCGGTTTACGTATCTGAGACAATCGAAGCTCGAATATACGCTTGAACTAAACAATCATTTTTCGGTTGTCGCGTCGGCGGAATACCGCAGACAAGAGGCGTCGCCATATCTTCCGTTTATCACAAATGGCGGCAAGGTATTGTCGCATTACGATATGGCGGTGTTCGGCATCGATCTGCGCTATGCGCCCGGGGAGACATTCTATCAGGCTCGCAGTTTCCGCGTGCCGATAGATGAGACAGTGCCTGTATTTGCCTTGTCGCATCGCTATGCGCCGTCGTCATTGTCGGGCCAGGGGTATGGTTTAAACCGTACAGAGCTGTCGGTTTCGAAGCTTTTCCGCCTCTCGTTTATGGGCGCTCTGGATGTGAAAATATCGGGCGGACATGTGTGGGGTTCGACCGTATTCCCTGAATTATTTATACCAAACGCCAACTTGTCGTATACTATTCAGCCGGGATCATTTGCCCTTATGAATCCGATGGAATTTATAAATTCGAGCTACGTTTCGTGGCATTTGAGTTATGAGTTGCGAGGTGCGCTGCTGAACCTTATCCCCGGAGTACGACGACTCGGACTTCGCGAGGTAGTAGGATTTTCAGGAATTTACGGCCATAGGAACAAGGCAAATGAAGCATCGGAATATCTTGCGTTGCCCCTTGATGCCACGGTAACAAAAATGTCGAGACCATACATGGAATTATCAGTAGGCCTCGACAATATATTGCGTTTTATACGTCTTGATTATGTGTGGCGCTTGAACTACCTCGACGTGCCGTATGAAATCGACCGAAGGGGATTACGAGTAGCCTTGCATTTTACTTTTTGAGATATTCTTCGAAAAAAATTTGGATGTTGTCGAATGGGATGATGTCTTTTTGGTCGTATAGGTCGGTATGGCTTGCGCCCGGTATTACCATGAAGAGTTTGTTGTTGTCCTTGCCCGGGGTAATGGTGAGTTTCTTGTAAGTGTCGCTTCCGAAATAAAGAGAATGAGCTTTCTCGCCATGTACAATCATTACGGCGCTTACGATTTCAGACGCCCTGCTCATCAATGGGGCGTTGATCCAAGGTAGCGGAGAGGTGACGGTGCGTCCGCCGTTTGAATTGAGCGACCTTTCGTGGTAGCCTCGGGGAGTTTTGTAGTAGTCGAAGTAATCACGTAGAAACTTAGGCGCGTCTTCGGGCAGTACGTCGGGTACGCCACCGGCAAGTCGCGGCGAACCTGTACGGAAATCTTCGGTTCGTTGAGCCGCGATAGATTCAAGTTGTTTGTGTCGGGCTTCAGCGCTGTCGTCGGCATCGAAATAACCGTTTGCACTGACACGGCTCATGTCGTACATAGTCGACGCGAGTGTGGCCTTTATACGCGGGTCGTTGGCTGCGGCGTTAACAGCTATACCACCCCAACCACATATGCCGATGATGCCAATTGCCTCCGGGTTGACCATTGGATTTGTGGCAAGGAAATCGACAGCCGCGCTGAAATCTTCAGTGTTGATGTCGGGCGAAGTCATGTATCGAGGAGTTCCCGAACTTTCACCGGTAAACGAGGGATCGAATGCAATTGTCAAGAAACCACGCTCGGCCATTTCCTGAGCGTAGATTCCCGAGGCTTGCTCCTTGCAAGCCCCAAAAGGGCCACTAACCGCGATTGCAGGCAGAGGCGATTCAGCGTTTTTGGGTACGTACATATCAGCCACAAGGGTGATGCCGTAGCGGTTGTTGAAAGTGACTTTACTGTGATTTACTTTTTCGCTTTTGGGAAAAGTCTTATCCCATTCAGAAACAAGATTAGGCATAGAATTCTGACTGTTTATAACTGTCACAAAGGATATTGCCGACAGCATGATAATTGACAATATTCGTTTTAACATATTGATAGTCTATATGGATTTAATCACTCGGGCAGGTACTCCTGCTACAATCGTACGAGCCGGTACGTCTTTATTTACGACAGCCCCTGCAGCTAACACGGCACCTTCGCCGATAGAAACCCCCGGAAGAATAGTGACGTTTGCCCCAATCCATACTTTATTGCCTATCTTAACCGGGGCCGGAAGCATATCTGCACGTCGGTCGGGGTCGAGGGCATGATTGAGCGTGGCAATAACGCAGTTGTGGCCCACGAGGACATCGTCGCCGATGTATATGCCGCCTTGGTCTTGAAACCTGCAGCCGGAATTTACAAAAACACGTTTGCCGAAATGTATATTCTTGCCGCAGTCGGTATAAAAAGGCGGAAACATATTGAATGATTCGTCGACTTCATGCCCTGTGAGTTCTGAAATAAGGGCGATTATTTCTTCGTGGGTGTGGTAGGTGTTATTCAGTTCGACAGTGATTCTCATAGCCTCCCGGCTCAATCTGTGCATGACCATATGAGAGGGTGAGTTTGCCGTAATCACATTGCCGGAGTTCATTATTTCGATAAATTGCGCTGTTGTCATATTATGGTTATCTTGATTAAAAATGTATGAAACAAAATTAGTACCAAGGAATGAAATAGCTATACCTTTATTTCATGTTTGTATACCATAAATTCGGATGTTGATCATGGTATTAAAAAAGCAAGAGGATGAATCATCGATTCACCCTCTTGCAGATTTATACTAACCTATTGAACCTCTTGCTATTTCTCAGTAATTTCGGCAGGAAGAATTGGCATTGCTCCTTTTTTTGTGCAAACAAAAGCCGAAGTCTGAACAGCCAGTGCGTGAGCCTCGGCAACGCTTTTCCCTTTTAGGATGCTTGCAATGAAAGCAGCTGTGAAAGAATCACCGGCACCAACAGTATCTGCTACTTCGACTTTTGGAGTCGGCTGGAATGATACGTTTCCGGGGGTGAAGACGTAGCTGCCGTTGATGCCACATGTGAGGATGAGCATCTTGAGATTGTATTTGCCCAGAAGAATCCAACATTTATCCTGAAGGTCAATGCCCGGATAACCGAACATGCGGCTGACGGTGACAAGTTCCTCGTCGTTGATTTTTAGGATATTGCAACGCGTCATAGAGTTGCAGAGGATATCCTTGTTGTAGAAACCCTGACGCAGATTTACGTCGAATACAACAAGTGAGTCGTCGTTCATCGGCATGGCGTCGAGGAAGCGGTTTATAGTATTTCGAGAAACGACATTGCGTTGAGCCAGCGATCCGAAGCAGACAGCCTTTGTGCGACCTGCGAGCGCCTCGAGATGAGCGGTGTAGGGAATGTTGTCCCAAGCAACGTTTTCTTTGATTTCGTATTGAGGAATACCGGCCTGATCGATTTCAACCTGAACAGTACCAGTGGGATAAGGCACATCAGCTATCATGTGGTTGAGACCTTTGGACGTGAAGTTTTCGATAATCTCTTTGCCGAGGGCATCGTCGCCTACAGCGCTAACCACGCAGCTTTCGAGTCCGAACTGAGAAACGTGGTACGCGAAATTGGCAGGAGCACCACCGATTTTTTTACCTTCGGGCAGAACATCCCATAAAGCTTCGCCCATGCCTACAACTATAGAGTCTTTCATGTGAGATAGAAGAGTTTATTTGTTAGATTTAATTTTAAAAGTATAGTAAAGAAGGTATGCCACACCAACCGTCATAACCGTAACAGCGCCGGCCTGTCCTACCTGATCGGCAGCAAATCCCATAGCGAGAGGGAAAATAGTGCCTCCGAATAGACCCATAATCATCAGGCCCGATACCTCGTTTTTCTCTGTCGGTGAAGCTATTAGAGCCTGAGAGAAAACGATAGAGAAAATATTAGAGTTGCCAAAACCAATCAAGGCCAATGCAATGTAGATTGTCGATAGCGAGTTGCAGGCATATAGCATTGCCATTGCAACCAGCATCATCAAAACACTGATACCGAAGAATAGTTTGGGCGATACCGATCGGAGTATGAAAGCACCGAGGAAGCATCCGGCAGTACGGAATATGAAGTATACACTTGTGGCGAAACCGGCTTCGACGAGCGGAAGGCCAAGGCGCTCCATTATAATCTTAGGAGCTGTGGTGTTTGTGCCGACATCGATACCGACATGGCACATGATGCCTACGAAGCAAAGGAAAATAAAAGGCTTTCCGAGCAATCGGAGACATTCGCCTACGCCGGAAGCTTTGTCGGGGCGCTCTTCGGCAATAGGAGTGGCCGCAAGAGCCGCAATTGACAGAAGGCTGACCAAAGCATATATAACGAACAAGGCACGCCAGCCGAGACCAAAGGTGGGAAAGTATGTAGTAGCACCCCAAGCAGCCAAAATCGGAGCAAGGAACGATGCAATAGCCTTGACGAACTGCCCAAATGTAAGGGTAGATGCGAGTTTATCGCCGCTGATAAGGTTTGTAACCAAAGGATTTAGCGAAGTCTGCATAACGGCGTTACCGATGCCGAGAAGCGAGAATGACAGGAGCATGGTAGTGTATCCGTCGCCGGTGACAGGGATGAAGAGAGAGACAGCGGTAAGAGCCAGGCTGATTAGTACTGTTTTCTTGCGGCCGATTTTATTCATCAGCATACCTGTTGGTACAGAGAAAATCAAGAACCAAAAGAAAACGAGAGAAGGAAAGAGGTTAGCCTGCGAATCGCTCAGCCCGAGGTCCTTCTGCACATAGTTGGAAGCCGTGCCTACAAGATCTACGAATCCCATAGCGAAGAAGCATAGCATCACCGGTATAATTTGCATCAAGAATGACTTGCGGTCGGTAGTGGCGGTAGATTGAGTATACATAGTTGGAATACCGGTTTATTTATTGGAAAGAGAATATACTTTAAGACTGTTCATTTTAGCTTTTCCGCCGAGCGATGAAACCGAAAGAGTAGAGTAGGGCTCGTTTGGGAAAACAAGATTGGTCATCACGAATTTGCCATCGTTGCCGAATAGCTCGATACTCGAACGGTCGATAAACAGGCGCAGGCTGATTTTGCCGTCGGTTTCGAAAGTCGGGGCAACAGTTACAGCCGGGAAACTCTCGCTGAAATCGGTGATGCCGCTATTGCGACGGTCGAAAGATATGGTATGGTTGGCAGTATGGTATTTGATAATTACCTTGTCGCCGGCTTTATTGGCCAGAGTCATGATGATAGAATCGGATTTCTGAGCGTCGAAGTCGGCAATTATTTCGCATATACCGCTGTTTTCAGCAGGCAGCATGTATGCCTTGGGATTTTTATCGATAGATGTACGGCCACGGTTTACAACTACTTTATCGCGCAGATTGAGGACTTCGGGGGCAGGTGCGTTTGAAGCGTATATCTCTCCGTCCGGGGCACGGAATAAAGCAATTTCGCGAGGCAGAGTATTTGCGCTACGGTATTGCATAGTTGGAACCTCGGCGGCATATTGCCAGTTGCTCATCCAGCCAATAGCAGTGCGTCGGTTGTCGGGCGCGTCGCTCCAGCTTACAAGAGCGTAGTTGTCTTTGCCAAAGTCGAGCCATTTTGTAGCGATTTTGCCTGATTTATCGGTGTCGGCGGTGAATTCCTTACCATTCCAGTCGCCGATGAAGTACTGAATAGCCGAACCACCGAAAGGTCCACCGGGGTTGATGTTGCAAATCAGTACCCATTTCTTCTCACCGGTACCGTCGACATCGAGTTCGAACAGGTCGGGACATTCCCATACACCGCCCTGAGCACCGATACCTTTACCGAATCCGCTTTGGAGAGTCCACTTTTTAAGGTCGGGGGATGTAAAGAAAAGCATCTCGTGGTCGAGTGCGTGAGCAAGGACGAGATTCCACTCCTTGGTTTTGTTGTTCCAGAACATATTAGGGTCGCGAGCCTCACTTTCGAGTGTGAGTACGGGATTTGACGGGAAGACATTGAATGTCATGCCGTTGTCGGTGCTCGCAGCCATGCTCTGCATCTGGCTTGTACCGGCAGAAGTATATAGAGCTATAACAGCATCTTTGCCGAATCCGGCAGTGTTGTCGTGGTCGATAGCGCAGCTGCCGCTGAAAATTGAACCGAGACCGTCGGGGCGGATTGCAACAGGGTGATGCTCCCAGTTGACGAGGTTGGTCGAAGAGGAATGTCCCCATGTCATGTTCTGCCACTTGGAACCGTATGGGTTATATTGGTAGTAAAGATGCCAAACACCGTCCTTGTAGAACATGCCGTTGGGGTCGTTCATCCAACCGTAAAGAGGAGTGTGGTGGAATACGGGCCTGAATTTAGTCTCGCGGTCGGTAGTGTCGACCGCGTCCTTTAGTTCGATGCCTTTCCAGCAAACGTCATCTTTAGCTTCTCTCACCGAGCTCCTGCCTTGAGGAGTTACAATGTCGAGAATAACGTTTTGCCCATTGTATTTGGATAGGTCGAAAGGAACAGTATAATCTGTTTTAGATTTGGCAAGCTTGACAAAAATAGTTTCGGCAATCTTACCGTTGACCAAAACGTTTATTCTTGCGTCGTCGTTAGATTCCTGAACGGGCAAAATGAGGAATTGCTCGTTGCCTGTAACTCGAACGAGCGTGTTGTTAACGCCGAGATGATTAATCTCAACGCCTTGTGCCGCATTGGCAGCAGTAGCCATCGAAACCGAGCTTAAGATTATCATGGCTTTGAGTGTCTTCTTTAAGGTGTGCATATGTAGGTAAATCAAAATTAGTCAAAAAAAGTAAACCCTAAAACAATCTTACCTATCGAAAGTGATATATATTGGATGTTGATATAGACCTGTCTCATCTTCGCATGAAGAATTGATGTTGCAAAGCTACAATATTGGGATAAAAAGGTATAGGAAAAAACGTGCAAATGATATGAAATTTGTTGCATATGTCAAAATTTTTATATGTTTCGCACTCTTTTTCATATGATTATCATTAACTTTGCGGAGTAAAAAGTCCTTTTTAGGATATGACGTCCAACACCTGAATATAATCTATACCCGGGAATGTTTTTGAGAAGAAAGATAATATTAGTATCGCTATTTGTGGTTTTGATGAGTCTTCTTGGATGCAGCGAAGAGAAGACATATAAGATAGGAGTATCACAGTGCAGCCAGGACGACTGGCGCATGAAGATGAACGACGAAATTAATCGCGAAATAATGTTTCACGAAGATGCGGTGGTTGAGATTCGTTCGGCCGATGATAACAACGAGCGGCAGATAAGCGATATCCGATATTTTGCGGATAACGATTTTGATATCATCATCGTATCGCCCAATGAGGCCGCAGCGCTAACACCTATTATAAAAGAGGTTTACGAGCGAGGTATCCCTGTTGTGGTTTTTGATAGAAACATCAACGGCGATACCTATACAGCACGAATAGGTGTAGATGACGAAGGCCTTGGACGGTCGGCGGCGCACTATGCCTTGCATATGCTTGGCAGTGAAGCCAAGGCAATCGAAATCTACGGTCTGTCGGGCTCTACCCCTGCCGAGGGCAGGCACAAAGGCTTTGTAGGGGAATTCGAGGCCGGAGGAGGCACGGTGCTTGCCGGTGTGCCGGGTAACTGGAACAAGGAAGATGCCGTTCAGGTAGTTGATTCGCTTCTAACTGTTTATCCCGATGTAGATTTAATCTATGCACACAATGACCGCATGGCTATCGGCGCATCAGAGGTCGCAAGCCGTAGGGGACGAAGAGATATAAAAATTATAGGAATCGATGCAGCTCCGGAGATAGGTATCCGGGCTGTTGCAGATAGTGTTATTGACGCAACATTCCTTTATCCGACCGAGGGGCACAGGGTGTTGCAGACAGCCCTTGCCATACTCAAGGGGGAGCCATATGAAAGGGAAACCATATTGCCGGTGTCGTCGGCTGTAGACCTTAGTAATGCCGATATCTTGCTGCTACAGAACGAGAACCTGAAGCAGGAGACAGATAAAATGCGATTGCTCAAGACCCGGATAGATGATTATTGGGAAAAACATTCATCGCAAACGTCGCTGTTTTATGCCAGTATTGCTATTATCGTGCTGCTTTTCGGAGTCGGTTTTCTCTTGCTGCGAGCGTACTGGCAGCGTAGCCGTCATCAGGAAGAATTGTTGGTTCAGAACCGATTACTTGAAGAAGAACGCGACAAACAGAAATCGCTCAATAGCCAGCTGCAGGATGCCACGCAGTCTAAATTGATGTTCTTCACCAATGTTTCGCACGACCTTCGCACCCCGCTCACGTTAATTGCCGAACCTGTGTCACAGCTTTCCCATGCCGACAACCTCACAGCGTCGCAGCTTTCGCTCATGAAGATTGCCGATAAAAATGTGAAGATATTGCAGCGCCTTATAAATCAGATACTTGATTTTAGAAAATATGAAAACGGCAAACTCGGCCTACACCTTATTGAAGCAGATATCAACCGCTCTATCCGCGACTGGATGGAATCGTTCTACTCGATAGCGAGAAAGCGAGATATAGATTTGCGTCTTGAGGCCTCGGATAGCCCAATGCCGATGGCATTTGATAGCGAAAAAATAGAGCGTGTATTCTTCAACCTACTATCAAATGCATTTAAATATACTGCCAACAATGGCAAAATCACAGTTTCGTATGCTGCTGTCGACGATGAGCTGGTACTCCGCGTTGCCGATACAGGCGAGGGTATAAGCGAACGCGACCTTGGCAGTATCTTCGATCGGTTCTATCAGGCTGAGCGCGTACATCCACGAGGCTCGGGTATTGGCTTGTCGCTTGCAAAGGCTTTTGTCGAACTCCACGGCGGTACCATATCGGTGGAAAGTACAGTGGGTAAAGGGTCGGTGTTTACAATCAGGCTGCCGATTCGCCATGTTGCCGAAAGCACCGCAGAACACGAAAAATCGATAAGCGCTGCCGATGTAGATATGGAACTCGATACTACGGAGTCAGAAATCTCAATGAATCCCGACAAGCCTATAGTGCTTGTGATTGACGATAACAGCGATATACGTAGCATGGTCGGGCAACTGCTTAACAACGAATATAATATCATAACGGCATCGAATGGCAAGGAGGGTGTGCGCATGGCCGCCCGCTATGTGCCCGACCTGATTATTTGCGATGTTATGATGCCCGTAATGGACGGTATGGAGTGTTGTCGCCGTATCAAGAGCGAGGTGACGACATCTCATATCCCTGTGCTTATGCTTACGGCGTGCACTATGGACGAGCAGCGTATCGAGGGTTACGACAATGGAGCCGACGGCTATCTGTCAAAGCCGTTCAGCAGTGCGGTGTTGTTGTCGAGGTGCGCGTCGCTGATAGCTAACCGCAAGCGTATAAAAGAATTGTGGCATGCAAACAAACTGGCCGGAGAGACAGTATCGTCACAGCCGGTACGAGTGCCGTCAAAGGATATTGACAATGAATTTTACAACCGCTTCCTGGAAATCTTTAAGACCGAGATGGGCAATGCCGACCTAAGCGTGGATATGATAGCCTCGCGCATGGGGCTGGAGCGCTCGCAATTTTACCGCAAGATCAAGGCCCTCACCAACTATGCCCCGGTAGAACTGATGCGCCGTCTGCGACTGCAACAAGCCCACACCCTGCTCACCACAAGCGACCGCACCATAAGTGAAATTGCCTATGAAATCGGATTCTCGACCCCGGCATATTTTACCAAGTGCTATAGGGAAGCATACGGTGTAACACCGACAGAAACCCGAAATAATATTAGCTCATGATTATAGAATCTTGACAAATTAAGACGCATCATCTCGGCCAAGCCACAGGTGGTGCGTCTTGATTTATATGTTCTGCTGCAAAAAATGTTGCAAAGACGATAAAAAATCGTGCATTGTCGAAATTTTAATATATGATACAACATCAGTTATATCGCGTAAAGTGTTGATAAGACTAAATTTGCAGCAGAAAAAACCTTATAAAGAAAAATAACATGAAAAGAACAATTCTCGGTGCGATAATGCTGTTGATGATAGCTGTAATCGCACAAGCACAGAACATCAGTGTGCGAGGAACGGTGCTTTCCAATACCGACGACGAACCGCTGATAGGCGCATCGGTAGTATGCGAGGCCACCAAAGCCGGTGCTGCAACTGATATTGACGGTAACTTCCAAATCGTGGTGCCCGAAGGGGCGGAACTGACAGTATCGTATGTTGGTTTTATCACTACAACAGTCAAAGCTCAGGACAATATGACTATCCGACTTGCAGAAAACAGCGAGTTGCTCGACGAGGTCGTAGTGGTAGGTTATCAGACCGTGCGCAAGGCCGACCTTACCGGCGCAGTATCTGTAGTATCAACCAAATCACTTGAAACATCATCTGACACCGACCCCATGAGGGCACTTCAAGGCAAGGTGCCGGGCATGACCATTACTGCCAACGGTTCGCCGAGCGGTACCGGCGCAGTGCGTATCCGTGGTATCGGATCATTTAACGCATCGCAGGACCCCTTGTTTGTAATCGACGGCGTGCCTACGACTGCAACCTTGAACTCGTTGAATATGAACGACATCGAGAGCATGCAGGTTCTCAAGGATGCAGCCTCGGCCTCGATATATGGTTCGCGAGCAGCCAACGGTGTGATAATCATAACAACAAAAAAGGGTAAAGAGCGCCAGGATAAAAAGGTTAATGTGAGCTTTTCGGCCAACCTTACAGCGCAGTTCTATTCGTCGCAGGCAACAATGAAGTTGCTCGACACCCCGGGGTATGCCACGGCAATGGCCCAGGCGGCGCTCAACGACGGTATCGACCCTGTTGCTTATGCTTCGGGCTACGGTCTTAACCTGAATGCTACAAGCGGTTATCCTATATCGGTTTATGATATTGCGAATTCGAAATATGTGAACTATACAGTCAACGGCCAGTACGACGGTTTCATCAACAACAAGCGTACGATGATGATGTCGGATACCGACTGGCTCAAAGAAATATCGCGCACAGGTTTCTCTCAGAATTATGATGCAGCCGTATCGACTGCTTCTGAAAAAGGAACGGCGTTCTTCTCGCTCGGTTATCGTAAAAACGAAGGTATCCTCAAATATACAAATTTCGAGAATATAGCAGCGCGAATGAACTCGTCGTATAATATCTCGCCGGTGGTATCGGTAGGAGAAAACTTCACACTTACTTATACCAAGCAGGTAGACTGCCAGCCAATGGAGAATGCTCTCAAAATGCCTTCTACTATTCCTGTATTCGAGACCGACGGTGTGACATATGCCGGCCCTGTGGGCAGTATGGCAGACCGCCAGAACCCCTTGCGCGAACTGGCGTTCAATAAGGATAACGCATTGAATGTATGGCGACTTTTCGGTAACGCATATATCGACATCAAACCTGTCAAGGGTCTTGTACTGAGGTCGAATTTCGGTCTCGATTACGATGCCGCATTCATCCACTCATATAACTACACGTTCCACAGCGATATCGTGAACAACGATACCAACTCGACCACATTGTCGCAGGCCAATGATGCCAAATGGACATGGACAAACACAGCCAACTATAATTTTACGCTCAACAAAGACCATGCCTTTACCGTGCTTGCCGGTATGGAAATGTTCCGCCAGAGCCGTATAGATTTTTCCGCTCATAACGAAGACTATGATATCGAGACTCCCGACTATATGTACCCTGATGCCTCGTCGGGTGTAGAGAGGGCAACCGGTAACAAATCGGCTTATGCGCTGATATCGTTCTTCGGCAAGGTCGATTACAACTGGCGCGACCTCCTGCTTGCCTCGTTTACAATCCGTCACGACGGTTCATCGCGATTCGGCAGCAACAACCGCTATGGTACATTCCCTGCCGCAACTTTGGGCTATCGCATATCTGAGAATATCAAAGAGAAGTGGCTCAATGACTTGAAAATCCGCCTCTCGTGGGGTAAGACCGGTAACCAGGCCATATCGAATACCGCCCGCTATGCGCTCTATATTGCCGACTATGGCAACGACCGCGTAACATCTACCGCCTATGACCTCTTGCTGCAGCAGAGCGGTATCTTCCCCTCGGGCTATCTTGCAAGCCAGACCGCCAATCCCGACCTGAAATGGGAAACTACAATACAGTATAATGCCGGTATTGACTACAGTGTGCTCAACAACCGATTGTTTGGTACCGTTGATGCCTATATCAAGGATGTGAAGGATATGCTTATCTCACCTGCTTATCTCGGATCGATGGGTGAAGGCGGAGCCTCGTGGCTCAACGGACCCTCGCTGCGCAACTGGGGTATGGAATTCCTGATAGGTTGGCGCGATGAACTCCGGTGTGGTTTTGGCTACAAGGCATCGCTCAACCTCGATTTCTTCCGCAACAGAGTAACATACCTCCCCAGCACGACAACCGGCTCGTATGCTCATACAACGACCGAAAACCTCGTACAGTCGCGCCAGCCTTACGGCTCGATCGTAGGTTATGTGTTCGACGGACTTTTCCAGTCTCAGGAAGAAGTGTTAGCCTACGGTCAGGACAATGCCCGAGTAGGCGGTATGAAGTATGCCGACCTTAATGGCGACGGCAAGATCACACCCGATGACCAGACATGGATTTTCAACCCGGTTCCCGACCTGTCGTTCGGTCTCAATCTCGAATTCAACTATAAGAATTTCGACCTTCAGATGTTCTGGCAAGGTGTAATCGGTCAGGATGTATACAATAACCAGAAATTCCAAAATGACTTCTGGAGCGTAACCGATGCCGGTAGCAATAAAGGTGTCCGCGTTCTCGATGCGTGGCTCCCCGGTGTAAACACCAACTCTACTATCCCGATGCTTACAACCAATAACACCGGCGATGAGGGGCGCACATCATCTTATTTCGTAGAAAACGGATCGTATGCCAAGCTGCGTACACTCCAGTTGGGTTACTCACTGCCTTCGAAACTGCTTTCAAAGCTGAGAATGACAAAGGCTCGAGTATACCTGTCGGGACAGAACCTGCTTACAATCAAGAGCAACAGCCTCACCTGCTCCGACCCCGAGAACCCCAATTGGGCTTATCCTATCCCGACATCAATGTCGTTCGGCCTCCAGCTTGAATTCTAACACCTAAAATCAGCTTAATCATGAAATCAATAAAATATATCTTAATATCGTTGGCCGCGCTTACCCTGAATGCGTGCGACGGATTTATCGATGTACCCCCCACAGGAGTCGTAGACGGCGAACTCGCCTATTCGCAGCCCGAGAAAATGGTAACAGCGGCTTATGCATCACTTGGCGACTGCTGGTTTAGCTATCCCTTCAACCTGTGGCCCTACGGAGACCTTGCATCCGATGACTGTCTCAAAGGCGGTGGCGGCACTACAGATACCGGCTATCACCCTATGGAAATATGGTCGACCTTGACATCGACACCCGGCGAACTCGACGAACTATGGTACCGACTTTATTGCAACATATCGCGATGCAACCGCGCCCTGGTATCGCTCAATTCATATGGTGTGGAAAAACTCGGTGCTGAAACCGCAGCTCAGCGACTTGGCGAAGTTCATTTCCTGCGCGGTCACAGCTACTTCAAACTCGTAACAATGTTCCGCCAAGTGCCTTGGATCGATGAGCATGTATTCGAAAACAATCTTCAGGAGCAGACCCGAAATGACGAGTATACATATGAGGAGCTTTTCGGCAAGGTAATCAAAGAATTCGAGCTTGCCTATGAGGCGCTTCCGGCAGAAGTCAGCGACGGCGGTGGCCGTGCCAACAAGATTGCCGCAGCAGCCTACCTTGCTAAGTGCTATCTCACATTGGCATGGGGCGACGGCTACGAAGCGAGCGACGGTGTAGACTTTATCAACGAAGAGTATATGAACAAGGTGGTAGAGTATACCGAAGTAGTAAAAATTTCGCAGTACGGCTACCTCGAGGACTTCGGCGACATCTTCCTGCCCGAATATAAAAACAGCAAAGAATCGGTGTTTGCTGTGCAGACATCCAACTACCGCGAGGACAATACACGCTATGGCCGTGCCAACTGGTCGAATACACTCAATGGTTGCTGGGGCATGTGGTCGTGCGGCTGGGACTTCCACAAACCGTCGCAGAACCTTGTAAACGCCTTCAAGACCGAAAACGGCCTGCCTATGTTCGATACCTATGCCGATACCGACGAATATCCCCTGAGCGACAAACCGTCGGCACAGAAATGGGATCCGCGCTTATTCCACACTGTAGGCATGCCTACCTTCCCATACAAATACGAGGATAAGTATATGATGACAACAGATAATTCACGTACACCGAACACATACGGCTATTATACCTCGCTCAAAGATGTGCCTCAGAGAAGCGCCGGTGAGACCTTCGACGGCTCATGGCAGGCATTCGACATGAACGACTATGTATTCCGCTTTACCGATGTGATGCTTATGCGTGCCGAAGCGCTGATAGAACTTGGCCGCCTCGAAGAAGCAAGGACCATTATCAATGATATCCGCCAGCGTGCCGCCAACTCTGTCGACAAGCACATAGCCTATGCGAAAGACTTCTGTGAAATAGCACAGTACCCCGCATCTTATTTTACAGATAAGGCAAAGGCTCGCCAATGCCTGCGTTGGGAGCGCCGCCTCGAAGTGGCTATGGAAAGCAGCCGTTATTTCGACTTGCGTCGCTGGGGTATCGCATCCGAGGTGCTCAATGCATATTTCGAGAAAGAACAGAATGCAAGCTACGAAGGCGTGCGCTACGGTCAATACTACAAAGACGCCCATTACACAGCCGGTAAAAACGAATTCTATCCGATTCCTTACAATCAGATGTACTATGTGCCCGGCCTGTATGTTCAGAACAAAGGCTATAACTAATCAAGAGAATCTACGATGAAAACAATATATCAATTAGTATTACTTATCGCGGTTGCTTTAGGCATGGTATCGTGCCAGGACAAGAGCTATGATATCGCAGCACCTGTGATTGCCCCCTTGGAGGCATCATCAATCAACGGCAGCCTCGACGGCGACGATTATGTGTGGACATGGACCGGTGCTTCCGACCTGAAAATGCTCGTGAGTGTTTACCTTGGAAATACTTTGTCAATGGCCGAGACGGTAGAGGGCAACAGCTTTACACACCGCAATATCGACACAAACATCGACTATACATATGTGTTTAAATTGACCGACGGTGCCAATATGTCGACAGGTGTTGTGAAGCACTATCTTCGCCCCGGTGCTTCGAAAATGAGCAAGTTGGCTATGGCTCAGGTTGATAAGGTCGGCGGCTATGATGTGTCAGTGACATGGGAGGCCAATCCGAGTGCTACCGAGGTTGAACTCCTCGCAACAAACGGCAGCCGTAAGATTGAAGAAATCTTGCCTGCGACAACCACCGAATATACTATCGAAAATGTGGTTTACGGTGAAGAATGGAACGTAACCCTCGTTGCTGTAAATCAGGACGGTAAATCCCTGCCTATTAGCTCGACTCTGAAAATCGGTAAAACCGCAATCGGTTTCCTGAGCGTATACGCTACACCCGAAGAATTGATTGCCAATGGCGATGACGACGAAGCCTCGGCATGGCTCTGGCTGCACGAAGAATATCCGACTGCGCAGTTTGTTCCCTTTGCTAATATTGCCTCGGATGCCGATTTGGCGGCGTATAGGGTGCTGTTCTGGATGCGCGACCTCGAGAATGTGTCGGAAGATGTTGTATTCACAATGCCGGCCGTAGTAGAGAGTGCTACACCGCATATCAAAAAATGGTATGCCGAAGGCGGTTCGCTTCTCCTTTGGAGTCATGCGACAGTGTATGTCGGAGCCTTAGGCCGACTCGATATGGATATGCTCAAAAATAACGACCATACTATCGGAACAGGTGCCGGTGGTTTTAATGGAGACGTATGGAGCATGGCTGTATCGCTCAATCCGGCAGGTAAGTTTACCAAGGATCATTCAAGCCACCCCATTTATCGCGGTCTCACAGTAACAGCTAACGACAGATGCAAACTTATCGCATTTAAGGGTGCTGGTTGGACCGAAGACCACAACTGCCTCTTCTTTGGAATCCCCGCGGCTCTTACCGGTCTTGACCCACAGGACGAAGAATGCTACAATGTTCTGACCAACGAGTACGGTATCTACCCATTGGGTACATGGGACTCTCAAATCGACTGGGTATCGCAGCTCAATGTGTGGGAAGCTCAGCAAGGCAACACCGACTTTAAGGGTACTATACTCTGCATCGGTAACGGCGGTTGCGAGTTCTCAATGAAGAATGCCGACGGCACACCTGATGTAAGTGCTCGTCCGTCGAACAATCCAAATCAGGAGAATGTGTTGACTCTGGCTAAGAACTCGCTTGAGTATTTGAAGACAAGATAATAATAGTCTATAGATAATATATTGGCAAGGACAGTCGCCACGACCTCAGTCCTTGCCAATTTTTTTGCACAGATATACCATGTCTTTGAGCATTATGCCGTCTTCGATAATTGGGTGGTCGTAGTTGTCGGTAAAAAAGTTTGGTATACGGTGCGAGTATGTGTAACCGCAGGCTTGATAAAATGATAGTGTTGACGGTGTTTCGCCAGTGCCTAAAATGATAGTTTTACCGGAATTCAAGTGCTCGATATATTCGAGCATCGCTCTGCCGATTCCTTTGCGTTGATATTGCGGAAGTACGGCCAGGTTTTTGACCTCGACAACATTATCTCCTTCGTCGGTTGTGAGGCATACAGCTACAGGTTTCGAGCCGATATTGGCGGCATATAAAGTGCCACGGTCGAGGTATCGTGCGATCATGGACTCGGATTCGTCGCCAATCAGCAGTAGAGGCAAGAGGGATTGCTTGTCGGTTTCGACGATGCCAAAATCGAGTAAATCAGCAATCTTTTGCATAGTATAATTCCCGATGAGATTCGCAGTCTTGGGTGCGTCGGTATACGAAACCACACTTCTCGGCCACGCGCATTGATTTATGATTATCGTCGTTGAATGCTATCCACAGTCTTTTGACTCCCAAGTGTTTTTGGGCATAATCGCAAAGGGCTTGTACAGCCTCGGGGATGATGCCCCTTCCCCAGAAAGGTTTGCCTAACCAGTAGCCAATTTCCAGCTCGTATTTGCCGATGAAGTCGGTAGGCCTTGCTTCTTCGGGCACAATACCACAGCACCCGATTACTTCGTTGGTTTCTTTCAAAACTACGGCGAAGGTGTTGGGTGCAGAGAAAACTTCGCGGATTACAAACAGACTCATTTCTACGGAAGTGTGTGGTGGCCAGCCCGCCGGTGTACCGACATCGGGGTCACTCGCATATTTATATAAGTCGTCGGCATCGCTTTCGAGCCATTCGCGCAGTATGAGTCGTGGGGTTTCTATCATAGATTTTTGAGGTGTGATTTAGATTCTCCTTAATTACATTATCAGGTGCAGAACGTTGCCGTTCGCTTTTTAATGCCGCGAAGGAGTTAGGATATTTATAGCTTCTCGTCGAGGCGGAAGACGATTCGTTGTACGCCGTCCTGGTATCTTGTGCTTGATATGCGGAAGCGGCCAATGTCGGAAGTGCGTTTTACGTGTGTTCCGGCGCATAGACATTGGTCGAAATCGCCAATGTGGACAACTCTTACCGTTTCTGAAGCGTTGTCGGGCAGACGACTAAGGTCGAAACGTGCCATTGCCTGTGCCTGGGTGATAAACTCTTCTGTTACTTCGACATTGGCATCAATGGCATTGTTGACATAGTTTTCGAGCGACGCGATTTCGTCGTCGGTAAGAGGCCGGGGCAAGTGGTAGTCGAGTTTCGACTTTTTGCGTTCGATATGTGCACTAAATGCACGCCCGCAAGCGAATCGGCGAGCCATTTCGCCATTGAGTAAGTGCTCGGCAGTGTGCATGGGGGGAAATTCCTGTTTGTTGTGTTCGTTGAGAATCGGGGCTTCCATAGTTGTCAGGAATAAATTGTTAGAACTAATTTACGCGGGCCGCCATAGTCGCGAAATTCGCATAGGTATATTCCTTGCCATGTGCCGAGATTCAGGCGGTTGTTGCTAATGGGGATAGTGATAGAAACGCCTAAGATTGAAGATTTTGCATGAGCCGGCATATCGTCGCTGCCTTCCATGGTGTGTTCGTAAAAAGGCTGATTTTCAGGAACAAGCTTATCAAGAATCTTGGCCATATCGGTTCGCACGTCGGGGTCGGCGTTTTCGTTGATGCTCAATGCGCAAGAAGTGTGCTTGACAAAAACATTCAGCAGGCCTGCGTCAGGTAGTATTTTGCCGATTTGGTTTAATATATGTCCGGTTATGAGGTGGCATCCACGTCGCATCGCCGGTAATTGTATTTCGATCTGTTTAACCATTATTATCGTAGTTTATAGAGCTTGAAAAAAGCTGATAGATTAGTGCAAATTTAAGAAATATTATTCAAGAATTTGCTACATTGATAATGAATAGCGTGTAACTTTTGATTATCTTTGCCATCTATATAATAAACCGAGCAAAGTTGCTATCATCAGAAACCAATCATTTTTGAGCATATGAAATATCTTTCATCATTAATGCTTTTTATTGCAGTATTTTTGTTGGCGTCGTGCAATAACGATATCTTTCTTGACGGCGGCGATATTGCAGAAAATTTGCATGTTGATATCAGTGGAGAGGGTAGTGAAGAAGTGATTGGTATCGTTACGCACGAACTCGAACGTATCAGCCTTGAAGCGACAGAGTTCCTGAACGGCAGTTGTGTGTACTATGATACCGAAGGAAAAGAGTGCGACAGCTATGTGCCCGCTTCAAGGCTTGGAAGGATAGTGTGCGATTCGTCGAATATGTATTTTGAACTTGTAAAAAACGGCAACACTATCGTTCTTAGGTGCCATAATAATAATCTAACACCCCGGCATTGGACTGTACGGCTTTATTATTCCTATGGTATCAGGGTAATAGATATCGAGGTGAGCCCCGGGCAAGCCTTGGAGCTTATAAGGATAGAGTATGATGATATTTTGGCAATCAACGAAAATGCAGGTACGAAATCAGAGTCAATAGTTGTCAATAATAACAGTCCTGTTGCTCAGTTTTTGAGGGTTACACCATATTTGAACCAGGCTACGATAGATGTGTCGCTGCCCGGTGGGGAATCTTGGGTCGGAGATCGTACGTTTACGATGCCATTGCCTGTCTATACTCCCGCCGGGTGGAATATCGCTCAAGTAGACGGTATAAGACCGGGTTTTCCGATGATTGATACTTGTACTGAATACATTTCAGAATTTGTCAACGTCGATATCCCTGCTTACTCAAAAGTGAGGGTGGTGTGTAAAGTGTCGTTCAGTAGGGCTCTCGGCCAAGGAACGATGATATTCAAGAATGTAGTAACGAATAGAGAAGTTGCAGTGCAGTATCGCTGCATTTCGCGTTATCCGGTAAGCTATAAAATAGAAGTTGAGCATGAAGAATAGGATAATCATATTATTAGCGCTCTTGGCGGTGTGTATTTCGCTGTATGCCGATTCTATACCGTCGTCCTTTTCCCGTCCGCTATTATGGCGTGTCGGGGTGGGGGTAAATCCGGCATATGTGCCTGCTACAAATTCATTTTTAGAGGGTTATAATTTGCAGGACCGAAAGATACACTCTTCTATTTCTGCATCCTTGCAGGCAGATTTTAGTTTTGATGCCAATACCAGAGAGGGTCTGCTTTATCGTGACCTGTATCAGGGTGTTGCAGTCGGGGTGAATTCCTTTTATTCCGGTAGTTTGATTGGTACGCCGGTGTCGGTATATGTATATCAGGGCGCACCGATTGTCAGGTTTAGTGATAGGTTGTGGTTCGGTTACGAATGGCAGTTTGGCGCGGCTTTCGGCTGGCGACACTATGACAGGGATAAGGATGATACGAATGTGGCCTTGGGCTCGTCGACAAGCGCTCATATGGGCCTTGCGTTTAAGCTCAATTACCGTATCGCTTCGCGCTGGCATCTTGCTTTCGGAATTACCGGCAATCATTTTTCTAACGGTAATTCTTCTTGGCCCAACGCCGGTGTCAATTCGATTGGGGCATCGATAGGCATGGCGTATGTTTTGGGTGAACAAAGTACTGCAAAGGAAACACCTCAATGGCTTGCCGCAGAGGCCGACAGAGGGCGTTGGTTCTATGATATCACAGCATTCGGGTCTTGGCGTAAGCGCATAGTCACAGTCGGCGTAGGCCAAGATCCACAACTAAGTCCGGGAAGTTTCGGAGTGTTGGGCCTCCAGCTTTCGCCCATGCGCCAACTAAATCGTTGGGTTGCAGCCGGTGTATCTCTTGATTTCCAGTGGGATGAAAGCAGTGGTATTGAGCCGTATTGGGTCGAAGGTACGAGCGGAGATGATTTACGCTTCTATAGGCCTCCGTTTGGCAAACAAATAAGTCTTGGCCTTTCGGCACATGCAGAGCTGACCATGCCGATTTTTTCGGTAAATGTAGGAATAGGGTATGATTTATTATCGCCTATTGGCAATGAGCGCTTTTATCAGTCTTTGACACTCAAGACATTTGTAAGCAAACATATTTATCTCAATACCGGCTATCGGCTCGGCAGTTTCAGGCAACCGCAGAATCTGATGCTCGGGGTTGGCGTAAGGTTATAAGCATACAACAAACGGACTGCAGATTTCGCTTCTGCAGTCCGTTTTCGAACTAACCTTAAAAATAAGCTAAAACAATATCTGATTTATGAACTATGAGAATCCTATTTGATAGAAGCCCAGTCAGCGGCCGGAAGGCCGGACTTCACACGGCGAAGGCGCAATAGAGCCTCGAGATAGTAGTAATCGGCGTAGCTGAGGGGAGTGTCGATTTCTGAACCGTGGGGGAGTGAACCGGTAGAGTGCATGAGAACGAAACCACCGTTTTCGCCTTTTTGGGCTGTATATGCAGGTGTTGCGAGGGTTTTGAGAATGCGCTCGGCATATTTGAGGTAGCGTTTGCCTTCTTTTTCAGGCACAAGAGTGCTGAGTTCGATCAGAGCGGCAGCATACAATGCACCGGCCGAAGCATCGCGGGGAGAATCAGCAGCTTCTCGGGCGTCGAAATCCCAATAAGGAACGAGGTCGGGAGCAGTGTTACGCTTCATAATCATTGCAGCAATATTGCGAGCCTGCTCGAGATATTCAGCTTTTTTGCTTTCGCGATAGCATTCGGTATAACCGTAGAGAGCCCAAGCCTGTCCGCGAGCCCATGCAGATTCGTCGGCCTTGCCTTGGAATGTGCCACGACTTTCGATTTCGCCGCCGGGGGTGTAGCTAACTACGTGATAGCAAGTGTAGTCGGGGCGGAAATGGCATTTGATAGTCTTGTCGGCATGAGTTAGAGCTATGTCGCGGTATTTGTTGTCGCCGGTGAGGCGCGATGCGTTGAACAGCAACTGTAGATTCATCATGTTGTCGATGATTACAGGGTAGTTCCACGGGCCGAAATCCCAAGAACGGATGCAACCTACTTTTGGGTCGAAGCGCGAGATGAGGTTGTCGGCAGTACGTACAATTACCTCGCGAATCGAGTCGTTAGGAGCCAGGCGTAGGGCGTTGCCATACGAGCAATTGACCATAAAACCGAGGTCGTGAGTGGTTGTCATGTACGATACCGGCAGTAGCTGGTTTGTAAACTTTTCGGCACGGCGTCGAATATCTTCACGACCGGTGAGTTCGTAGGCGAGCCAAAGCGAACCGGGGAAAAATCCCGAAGTCCAATCGGAGTAATCGCCATAACGTACGGTCATAAAGTTAGAAAGATCGGGATGTTTGCGAAGTTCGATCTGAGGATAAAAATCCTTGGGTTCACGTTCGAGGTGGTATGCAACCAATGGGATAGAGTAGTCGGTATAGAGCGCACGCGGGAATTTACCGGGCTCTTTGATAGCGTCGGCTTGGTAAGCGAGCTGGTCGGCCGCTGCCGCTGCAGGAGCAGAAGTCCAGTCGGCTGCATATGCGGGCATGGAAACAGCCAGAAATCCGAGGGCTAAAGTAATTAGATTTTTCATGCTATTAAGTGCTTGCAAATTCGTATAAGGGTTCGGTGCAAAGTTAGTACCAATAAGTGGTAAACTCTTTCGGAAATGTGTTGTAAGGTCGTAATTTAGGAATACGGGCTTGTAATTTTGTCCAAAAAGACTATAAAAATGTTGAAAGCCGTATTTTAGTTACTCATTTTTAAGGAATGCCGAGGGAAGTTCGCCGAAGAATTTCTTGAACGAAGTAGCGAAATACGAGGGTGTTCCATAGCCAACCATCGCACTAACTTGAGAGATGTTATAGCGTCCGGTCTTGAGCAGTTCCATGGCACGGCGCAGGCGGAAACGACGTATAAATTCGTTTGTCGACTCGCCGGTAAGGGCTTTCATCTTAAGGTGGAGATTCGAACGGCTCATGCACATTTCCCCGGCAAAGGCATCGGTCGAGAACTCGGAATCGTCGAGATGTTTCTCCATGGTTTCCATGGCCTTTTTGAGGAATTCCTCGTCGAGGGGATTGAGAGCTACGCTTTCGGGTTTGATTTCTGACGAGTCGGTAAAATGTCGTATTGCCTGTCGGCGTGTACGGAGCTGGTTGCGAATCTTCGACGCAAGCACTTCCATTGAGAAAGGTTTCGCGATATAGTCGTCTGCGCCGACTTTGAATCCGCCGAGCTGGTCGGAAACGTCGCTTTTGGCAGAAAGCATGATGACCGGGATGTGAGATGTGCGCAGATTTCGTTTTACCGTTCTACACAGCTGTACGCCGTCGATATCGGGCATCATGATGTCGGTTATAATCAAATCGACGTTTTGACCTGATAGAATCTGTATAGTCTTTGCACCGTCGGCTGCCGGTACTACATTATAGTGCTCTGACAAGCTCTCGCAAAGGTATTTGAGAATGTCGGGGTTGTCGTCAACGACCAAGAGTGTCTCGCGGTCACTGTCGGCGGGTAGGTCTTCGTTTGCAGTATCAACTTCGACACCTTCGTCGGGAATGTCGGGCAGATTGAGTGGTGCTTCCAAGGCATCTAACTGAGGCTTAGTGCCTTGAGGTGCGCGTTCTTCGGCGCTGTATTCGTTGTCGCCAATAGGAAGTTCGACTGTAAATATTGTGCCGGAGCCAAGTTCGCTGTCAACGGATATGGTGCCGTGATGTAACTCGACAAGGCGTTTTACGAGCGACAAACCAATGCCGCTGCCGCCCTTGCGGTCGTGAACCTGATAGAATCGGGTGAAAATTTCGGGCAGCTTTTCGGGCGGAATTCCGCAACCGGTGTCGGCAAAAGTGATTTTAAGAGTAGGGTTTGTCTCCGATCCGCCCTGTGTGAGTGAAATATGTATGGATTGACCTTTGGGTGTATATTTAAATGAATTGGAAATCAGATTATTGCAAATCAATTCTATATACTGCGGGTCGCACATAACCGGTGTTTCGGGTAGTGTGGAATCGAGTTTGTAGTCGATATTGCGGCGTGCTGCCTGGTATTCGTAATTAGTAAATATTTTATGTAACAAGTCATTGACTACTACCGGTTCGGTTTTCAATTTGAACATGCCCATTTCTGCGCGGCGATAGTCGAGCAGTTGATTGACAATGCGAAGTATTCTCTCGGCATTATTCTTGACAATGGTGAGTTTCTGAATAGTTTTTCGGTCAGAAGCCCGTTGCAAAAGTTCTTGGATAGGTAGCAATATCAATGTGAGAGGTGTACGCAGTTCGTGCGACATGTTGATGAAAAAGCGTACTTTCATCTCATTGAGTTCGTGCTGACGTTCAAGATCGATTTTTGCAAGGCGTTCTTGCTGACGGCGTGCTTTGCGTCGCCAGATATATGCCATGACCAAGGCTACTGCACCTATAATCAGCAGGGTGAAAAGTGTGCGAGCCCACCAGCGGTTGTACCATTTAGGCATAATAACGATGTCGAGGCCGGTTTCTTCGGTACTCCATACACCGTCGTTATTTGCGGCACGGAGCAAGAATTTGTAAGTGCCTGAAGGAAGGTTGGAGTAAGTTACCGAGCCGGGGCCGTCGATTGTAGTCCATTGTTTGTCAAGACCTTCGAGCTTGTAGGAGAAGGTGTTGTGGTCTCCGGCAACAAAGTTACATACTGTAAAGTCGAGAGTGAAGACAGTCTGATTTGAGGTAAGGGTGATTTTTTTGGTCTCTGCAATCGATTTTTCGAGCAAGCCGCTATCGTCGCCCGGTGTCACATCTTTGTTGAAAAGCCTTAGGCCTGATATTATAGGAGCGGGCGCATAAGGATTTGATTCGAGTACCGAAGGGTTGAAATATGTGAGGCCGTTGATACCGCCGAAATATAGGTAACCAGACGAGCTGCGAAGGAAACTCTTGAGATTGAACTGGTTGCTTTGTAGTCCGTCGCGGTCAAAATAGGAGCGGATAGTGCCATTGGTCAGATTAAGAAACGCGAGTCCACAGTTGGTACTACACCACAGATTACCATTCGAATCTTCTAATACGCCGTATACAAGGTTGTTAGGTAGCCCGTGTGCGGTAGTGTAACGCTGAATTGAATCATTAACAGAATTATAGCGTATAAGGCCGTCGTTGGTCGAGAAGTAATAATTTTCGCCGTCTCGGCTAAGGTATACATTATTAATACCGCTGCGGTATTCGTTGATTACCTGCGGAATACTGTTGATGCGCGTTAGGTTGCAGTCCTTATCTTCCTTAAATGCTGCAACACCGTCTTCGCCCGATACCCACAGCAAACCTTTACTATCGTGGTAAAGATTGGTTATGCGTTGCAAACCGTTTGTCGGTACGATTGTGGATTTTTCATTTGCAATATCGTAAAGTACGAGTTTTTCGATAGTTGCCAGCCACAGGAAACCGCTTTTCTTTGCCGGTAAAATAGCATATATATTGGATGGGGCGTTTGATGGCCGAGTCAATTTGCCGGTCTTTTTATCTATGATATTCAGGCCGCCCAGGTGTGCGCCTACATAAACCTTATCGTTGTTTTTGTCGATAAATATAGCTTTAACATCGTTAGAGCCAAGGCCGTCGGCAGTAGTGTAGTAGCGATAACTATCTTTTGCGGGATTATAAAGGTTGATACCACCGCTGTTAGTCGCTATCCATATCGAATGGTCGGAATCTTCGGTCATTGTGCCTATCACATTGTCGTTTAGCGACGGGCGCACCGGTGAATGTCGTAGTATCTGGAACTGGTTTTTTAGCGGATGATAATAGTTGAGTCCGCCGAAATAAGTTCCGAGCCACATGCCGCCCTGGTGGTCTGCATATATCCTTCTTACTGAGGCGTGAGACAGCTGATCGGGGTTTTGAGAAGTGGCGCCGAAGTGAGTGAAATGCTTACGTTCTACATCAAGGATGTCGAGCCCGTTGAAAGTTCCCACCCATACTCTGCCTTGGTTGTCGTGAGCCATAGAGCGCACATAATCAGAGCCAAGACCTTCCGGGCCTCCTTTTCTGTATCGAGCAATAATACGTCCGGTTTTGGCATCGATACGGAATAGACCGTGTCCCTCGGTTGCTACCAAGAGAGAATTACCATCGGGTAGAGTGTGAGCAACATAGGGGTTGCCGTCGAGATGCAGCTCCGTTAATGTGCCGTCGCGGAGGTCGAGGCTGATCAATCCGTCTTTTGCTGCGGATATGAATACTTTGTCGGCTTGTCGGCTGAGCGATGCCACCTGCTTGTTAAATTCTTTGCCCGCAAAGCCTCTGTGGTACTCTCCTGTAGAAGGAGTAAAAGTTTGTAACCCCGTTTTTGTGCCAACTAAGATGCGGTCTGCGTCGATAGGCAGAATCGAGGTAATTACATAGTTGCTATCAATAGGGTAGTTTTGGAAAATTTCGGCAGATTTATCGTATCTCGACAGATAGTCGGAGCCACTCACCCACATTATGCCGTCGACATCAAAGGCAATGTTTTTGATTGCGTTGTCGCGCAGAGTGTTAGGATTCTCACTGTCGTGTCGGAACACTCCGAAAGAATAACCGTCGTAGCGGTTGAGTCCATCAGGTGTCGCAATCCATATATATCCGTCGGAACTCTGTCCGATAGCAGAAACTGTAGCATGAGATAAGCCTTTGGAGATACCGATTTGCATAAATTTGAGTTCGGTATGTACGGCTGCCGATGCTACAAAACTAATCAGAACAAGCGCTATGATTACTAATTTTTTCATGGTGTGGCAATCGATAGATTCGATTGCGAAATTACAGATTTTTTTCAAAAAATAAAATTGGGTAAGATGAAAAAATCCTCTGCCGGAGCTTGTGTTTTTTCAAATACTATGCGAAGTTAAAGCTTATTTTGCTTATGGCAAAATAAGTCGGTGCAAGTTTCAACAAACGTACTACGTATTTCAACAGTCGTACTATAAATCAACTACTTGTCTGTGTGATTCAACAAAATTGATATAAAATTAGACACAAACGATATCGCGGTTTTTATTATTCTACAAGGCAAAAAGCGAGTCAAGATATATTATAGTAATTTTGCGATAGAGAAAAATAAAAACCTTGTTGCCATGAAGAAATCTACAGTCACCGTGAGCCTGCTGTTGGCAAGTGCGTACGCAATGGTGGCCAAGCAGCCGAATATCATTTATATCATGACCGACCAACAAAGTGCAAACGCCATGAGTTGTGCCGGCAATAGCTACCTTAAGACACCGGCAATGGACCGCCTTGCCTCGAAGGGTGTGCGTTTTACCAATGCATATTGCGCCATGCCCCTGAGCGGGCCGTCGCGTGCGGCGATGTTTACCGGCATTATGCCTTCGCAGTGCGGTATGCTCGAAAACGAAACCCCACTGCCGGATTCGCTGAAAAACCGTACGCTCGGCAATATAATGGAAAATGCGGGTTACAGGGGTGTATATGCCGGTAAATGGCATGTCAATACAAATGCACTCCCTGCCGAAAAAGCTTTTGGTTTCGAGCGCTTGCACGGACATGATGACAACGGACTATCGGAATCGGTTGTAGATTTCCTTAAATCAGATAGGGGCGACAAGCCGTTTTTCCTTGTGGCCTCGTTTGACAATCCTCACAATATCTGCCAATATGCCCGCGGGCAACGCCTGCCGGAGGCTGAGATTGAAGAGCCATTATCGATAGCTGATTGCCCCAACTTGCCGTCGAACCACCTTGTGCAACCTTACGATCCAGATATTCTAACTTGGGAACGCGAGCAAAGTTATCGCCTGTATCCATCGAAAGGCTATACTGCCGATGATTGGCGTCGTTACCGCAACAATTACTTCCGACTTGTAGAGCATGTCGATAGTGAAATTGCAAAGATTGTAGATGAAATAGACCGCCAAAATTTGTGGGAAAACACAGTTGTGATCTTTACATCGGATCATGGCGATGGTCAGGGTGCTCACGAGTGGAACCAAAAGACCGCGCTATGGGAAGAAACCGCAAATATACCATTGATAGTATGTGTGCCCGGAAATAAGAAAAATGCCGGTAAGGTGACAGAAGCACTGGTCAACAATGGTATTGACCTTATGCCCGCCGTCCTTGACTGGGCAGGGGTAGAAAAGCCGCGCTGGTGCAAGGGCGAGAGTTTCAGACGTGCGGCTGAGAATCCTGAAAAAACACCTACACAGGATTTCGTGGTGACTGAGACAGATTTTGCTCAGACCGGTGGCACCAAAGGTTGGTTGCTGCGCACGCCTAAATATAAATATGTACTTTACGAAGCCGGTAAAAATCGCGAGGCTCTATATGATATGGAATGTGACCGACTTGAGATGCGCAATCTCGCAATAGAATCGGATTATAAGGAAATTGTAGAGGAGCATCGTCGTTTGTTGGGCCGTTGGTTCGATGAAAATCCGGGCGGCCTTAGATATTCGCGCCGTCGATTTATTCCGGTAAATTGAAATTAGATAATCTCAAACTATTAATATCGATGAAATATATATCATTACTGCTGTTGCCGATAGCCCTCGTGTCGTGTGATTCGCGTCATGTTATAGAGGTGGCTAATCAATCGGATATATCCCGCGAAAATGAACTTGCCCAGGTTTCGCTGTCCGAAGTACGGAAAGTTATGGGGCAGGGTAGTTTTGTTATCACAGATGCGTCAGAAATAGAAGTGCCTTACCAGATAACCCACGATTCGCTCGTTATTTTTCCGGCTACTGTTGCAGCAAATTCTACCGTTGTATATACTTTGAGTGCCGGAACGCCTGCTGCAGTCGATACCATTGCATGCGGGGCTTTCTATCCTCGACGCAAGGACGACCTGACATGGGAGAACGATAAGGCGGCATACCGAGCCTACGGCCCGGCGCTGCAAGCTACCGGCGAACGTGCTTTTGGCTACGATGTGTGGACAAAATCCGTATCGCATCCTGTTGTGGCCAAGCGATATCGCGATGCGTTTGCCAAAGTGGCAAGTTTCCACGAAGACCATGGCGAAGGTATGGATGTATATACAGTAGGCCCCACCCTCGGAGCTGGCACGGCGGCACTGATCGATTCTGTAGGGGTGATAACCTATCCCTGGTGCTTCGAAGATTTCGAAATTCTTGACAACGGCCCACTGCGTTTCTGTGTGAGCCTGAGATATCCGGCAGGTGCGTTCGGTAATGATTCTACAGTTCGCGAAACCAGAATTATTACACTCGACAGCGGCGAATTCCTCAACCGTACCGAGGTTAGCTACGAAGGCTTGTCGGAATCAGCAACCCTTGCGCCCGGTATTGTGCTTCACAAACATAACCCCGACGGCTATATCCTTGACAATGAAAACTCGTTTATGGCATGTGCTGACCTAACCGACAATCCCGACGGACAGAACGGCGTGATATATGTAGGTGTTGTAGCACCGCAGGCCGACACAATCGTACTCAGTCCGATGCCACAGGCCGAGGGCGATGCGGTAGCACACCTGCTTGCCAAAGGTGACTATACTCCGGGTAGTTCGTATGTATATTACTGGGGTTCGGGATGGTCGAAAGGCTTCATGCCCGACTGGGATACGTGGACCGACTACCTCTCCGATTTCCGCCGTCGCCTTGAACAGCCGCTTAAAACAGAAGTTAAATGAGTAAATTGCTATACCACTGCAGTTAAACACATTTAAAAAATGTGATTTTTCAACAAATGCGACATTTATTAAGTCAGAAATAACATATTTCGATACAGCGTTAACATGCCAAATATTATTTTCTGCCTAATTTTGCGATGTGAAAAATACACGGATTCAAGCCACAAAACCAAGTCGATAATAACCAATCGCAACTGTTGCGATAAATCAATATCATGATGAAAAAAATACTGTTGAGCCTTGGCCTCCTGTTAGCCGCCGCGACCCCAGTGTATGCCGCGCCTGATGCCAATATCCGACTAACTGACATCAGTCTGATGCATGAAAGCCGCGCTACACCCAATCCCTCCGACGGCTGGGTGGAAAGCGAACGTGCTATATCATTTCAATGGCCTATGCCTGCATGGGCACGTGGCAAGGGTGCGCCCCTTGACGGCATGGAACATACGGTTAAGAAAGTGGATAAATCGAAGCTGAAATATCGCCTTCGTTATTCTACCGACAAGAGCTTCCCGGCCGGAAAGACTGTTACTGTTGACCGTATCTGGCCCTTCTATAATCCCGAAAAACCTCTCGCAGCCGGACAGTGGTTCTGGCAGCATGCCCTGGTAAACGAGGGTGGTACAGAGGAATGGAGCCCTGTATACTCGTTTACGGTAGTTGATAATCCTAAAATGTTTGCTCCCCCGAGCTATAAAGAGTTTATCAACAAACTGCCCAAGAGCCATCCGCGTATTCTCATCGATGCAGCAAATTGGGACGAATTCAGAGCCGAAGCCAAAGAAAAGCCTGAATATAAATGGTATCTCGAGGTAGCCGACAAAGCCCTCGTAGAGCCTATGAAACGAGTAGAGGATATCCGCACCGACAAGGTAAAGAATCTGAAAAACGAAATGCAGGTTCGTGCATATCTTACTCGTGAATCACGCCGTATCATCGATGCAGAAGAGAGCACTTGCGAGGCGTTGATTCGCACTTATGTATTGACCAAAGACCGCAAATATGCCGACGAAGCTATCAAGCGTATCACTACCATGTTTAAATGGAGCGATAACCCCAATGTAAAGGGCGACTTCAACGACGGTGCTATAGTTTCGCTTGCATCCATGGCCTACGACTCGTTCTTCAACATTATGACTGATGCGCAGAAGAAAGAGTTCCTCGAACAGCTCCGTCCGCGTATCGCCAAGATGTATGGTCATTATACCAACTATCTTGAAAACCATATTGCCGAGAACCATTTGTGGCAGATGAATTTCCGTATCACTTCAATGGCAGTCTATGCTACCTACGGCGATTTCCCTGAAAGCGACCTTTGGGCCGATTACTGCTACAATGTATGGCTTTGCCGCTTCCCCGGTCTAAACCGCGACGGCGCATGGCACAATGGCGACAGCTATTTCACCGTTAATACCCGCACACTCGTAGAGATGCCTTGGTTCTATTCGCGTGTAACCGGCTACGATTTCTTCTCAGATCCCTGGTACGACAACAATACACTCTATACGATGTATCACTGTCCTCCCTTCCAGAAATCGGCAGGTAACGGCAGCTCTCACCAGAATGTGGCACGTCCGAACGCTATCCGCATTGGTTATCTCGATGCTATGGCCCGTGTGCGCGACAACAGCATAGCCGCCGACTTCGTTCGCCGTACGCTCGAAAAAGAACCCGAATACCTCAAGAAGGCACACCTTGCCAAACCCGGCGACCTTGCATGGTTCCGTCTTCAGTGCGACAAACCCCTGCCTACCGGCCCCGGACTTACAGCCCTGATGAATGGTTACACCTTCCCCGAGAGCGGACTTGCCTCGGCTTGCAACAACTGGGACCGCAATCAGGCCAACTCGATGTGGAGTTTCCGCTCGTCGCCTTATGGCTCGACATCGCATGCAATCTCCAATCAGAATGCATTCAACACATTCTATGGTGGTCGTCCTCTTTTCTATAGCTCCGGTCACCACACATCGTTTACCGATCTGCACTCAATCCTCTGCCACCGTGCATCGCGTGCACACAATACTATCCTTCCCGACGGCAACAACCAGCAGATTGGTGTAGAAGGCTACGGTTGGATTCCCCGATTCTATAACAGTGATAAAATCAACTATGTACTCGGCGATGCATCAAATGCTTATGGCAATGTGATTTCGCCCCTGTGGCTCGAGCGTGGCAAACAGAGCGATGTGGAATTCAGCAAAGAAAACGGTTGGGATGAAAACCATGTGAAGACCTTCCGCCGCCACCTTATAGACCTCGGAGGCTCTGGCTGGATACTCGTTTACGACGAACTCGAAGCCGATCAGCCGGTATCGTGGCACTATCTGCTCCACGCGGTATACGGCCCGATTGAATTTAATAAGGATAATGCCAACTATGTGCATATCAATACAATCAACCGTGGCGCACAGGCCGACGCATTCCTCTTCTCGTCGGGTGCTCTCGAATGTGATACCACAGATCAGTTCTTTGTTCCCGCAGCCAACTGGCTCAAAGGTGATGCAAAAGGTAACTTCAAGAAATATCCCAACCATCACCACTTTACAGCAAAATCAGAGAAAGCGCCGGTTTATCGTTTCGCAGCCCTCGTAAATTCGCATGCTGTCAAGCATCCGTCGGTTAAACCGAGCGTGCGCAAGGACGGAACAATCCGCGTACCGGGCTGGCTGATCAACGTGAACCTTACAAAAGAAGGAAAACCGTCGTTCCTCGTACAGAAAGAAGGTGAAGAATCGATAACTATAAGCTACGAAGGCGAGGAAACTGTGATTAACGAAAACGGCTATATCACGACTCTTACCGACGTTGTTCCCAATCTCGAAATCTAATAATAATCCCCGACTGTTGTTGGCCCGCCAAGCCAACAACAGCGGGCGGATTTGAGACTTAGAAAGTAAGAATGAATTAAAATAAACCTAAATATATCCAATGAAAAAACTCAGCACAATTCTCTTGGCCGTAATCCTCGCGGGTCTGACAGCAGTCAACGCCCAGGTACCGAGGGTGCGCAGCTCGGCCCCGGTCGAGAAGACGGCTCAAAAAGGCGCTCCTGCACCCAAAGTGAAATCTGCGGGCAAATCAGGGGCAAAAGGAACCGGCGTAGCCTCGTCGGCAGGTGCTCAAAAAGGCACTAAAAAAGGCGCAAAGAAAGTTAATCAAAAAGCCGTAGAAAGCCTGAATCAAGAAAGCGGTCTTTATATGGCCGTTAAGACCAATATAGCATACGATGCTTTTGCAGTGCTCAACTTGGCATATGAATGTCAGTTTGCAAAGCATTGGACTGCCGAGCTCCCCGTAATGTGGAGCCTTTGGGATTGGAAAGAAAGCCGCGGCGTACGCACAGTCGCTATCCAGCCCGGTGTTAAATACTGGTTCTCAAAGCCCGGACGAGGCAATGCCGTAGGCGTTGATTTCGACCTTGCATGGTTCAACGCGCGTTGGGACGACTCTCGCTATCAGACAGCATGCCGCCCGGCTATGGGTGCAAGCTTGCTATATGCCTACACCCTCAACATGGGTCGTGGTTGGAAAGCAGAGTTCTCTCTCGGTGTCGGCTATATCAACACCCGCTACAACACATATTTCAATATTACCGACGGTGCGCTCATCGATACTCGCACAAAGAATTATTTCGGTCCTACCCGAATCGGAATAAGTCTGGTTTATTCCCTTTAACCCCCAATCATTTACTAAAAAGCAATGAAAAAGTTTCTTTTAATGACAGCAATAGCCGCTTCTTCGATTCTGTGGAACGGTTGTGTGCTGACTCAGGAACCCGAGGGCACGGGGGTAGACCCCACTCAGGTTAATGTTGAGGTAGCGGTAGATCTGAGCCTCAAACTTCCCGACAGCGAGGGTGCAAATCAAGACCTGCTGCCGGAAGCCAACGAAGAATATGTTCGTCGATTTGTTGTAGACGCAGTTCTCGCCGACGGTACTGTAGCGCAGCGCCAGGTGGCATATGAAAAGAATGTAGCCGGTAAAACCGACTATTCTTTCCAGACAAAATTCCGCCTCAATGCACGCCGGTATTCACTGCTTGTGTGGAGCGACTATGTGAAAGCCGATGAACAGGAAACTGGCCTTTACTATGATGCAACATCGCTTACCCCTGTTATGCCCCAGGGCAACTATGTAGGCAACAACGAGCGCAAAGACTGCTTCCGTGGCTGTGCCGACCTCGACCTTCGTAACTATCGCGACGAGTGGGCTGCCAATACAAATATTGATATAGAGCTCCAGCGTCCTGTTGGCCGCTACGAGATTGTGACTACCGACCTTGGCGCATTCCGTCAGCGTATTGCCGACGGTCTGATATCAGGCTCGGAATTCTCGGTGCGCGTGCGATATGCCGACTATAGGGCGACTGCATATAATGTGCTACAGAACGTTCCCAAGAATTTCTTATCATACTTATTCTATAAAACAAACCTGAAATCTGAAAACTGGGAAGGCGACCAGGCATCGATTGTCCTTGGATTTGACTATTGCCTTGTCGAAGCCGGAGAAGCCGGATCGAAGATACCTGTGGAAATCGAAGTTCTCAACGAAAAGAATCAGCAGGTTTCGCGCACAGTGCTTACCATTCCCGTGGTTCAGGGTTACAATACCGTAGTATCCGGCCGCTTTATGACCGGTACTGACGACGGTTCGGTATCGGTAGATACAGAATTCGACGGCACGGTAGATATCGACCTTGGCAAATTATAATAAATAGTATAATCAACTTTAAAGTTTAATATTCATATGAAAAATTTTTCAAAAATCCTCTTTGGTCTTGGTGCCGCATTCGCCATGACTTCATGCGCGAACGAGGAAGTGGTAAATCCTGCCGCTACAAATGATGTCACAGTTTCTGTGATTACCGAGACCGGTATCACAAGCCGTGCGCTTGCTACCGTCGACGGTTACGAGCTCAAATGTGTAATGCAGCTTCTCGACGACAACGGTGTTACCGTAGGTTCGCAGGCTGTTGAATCTGCTGCTGCCGGAAAGGCTTCGTTTATCATCAAAGCTGCCGACATCGACAATGGTGCTTCTAAGGCTCTTTTCTGGGCTGAATATGTTCCTACTGCTGCCGCTGCCAAAGTATACGACAGCTCTGACCTGACTAAAATCAGCTACCAAGTAACTGACTTCAATATGGCCGATGCAAATCTTATGGCTGCTGCCGATGCATTTGCCGGTACTATCACCACCCTTACCAACGGAGCATCAGTGACTCTTACCCGTCCGATGATCCAGTTCAACTTCGCTCCCACCAACCCTGATGCTGCAACCGGTGCTACAACATTCAAGGTTGCCTACAGCGCTCCCTCTGCCTACAATGTACTTACCGGTAACTGCGACGCAGCTGCTAATCAGGCACTGGTATACAACAACGCTGCATTTGAGCCTGTTGCTAAAGGTAACTGGTTTACAAGCTATATCTTCGCTCCCGCCAACATGGCCAAACTCGACCAGGCCATTACTATGACCCTCGGTGGCGGTATCGACAAGACTCTTACTATCGAAGCAGGCAAACTTCCCCTTGATGCCAACTACATTGTCAATGCCAAAGCTGAAATCTCTACCGGTGGTGGCGACCAGAACCTTGACGTGACAGTAAACGTAGGTGTAGACGGTGACTTTGAAAACGAACCCAAACCTGCTGCTTTCGAAGTTGGTTCATATGTAGACGCTGCCGGTAACGCAACCGTTGACAAGTCTGCAGCCGTAGCCGTAGTATATCACGTGGGTGCAATCGATGGTGACGAAGCAAGCCTTTATCCCGCAGCTTTTGCCGGTAAAACTATCAAAGGTTATGCTGTAGCTCTCGAGAATACAATCAAAGGCCGTCAGCAGCTCAATAAAGACAAAATCGCTGCCGGTCTTCCTTCTAACCAGGAAATCATCAACGGTACTCAGAATACCTCGACTCTTGTAGACAATGAGGTTATCGGTGCCAGCGATATGATCGTGAAATACAAAGAGTTCGTAGCCGCTCACACCCTCACCGCCAGCGGTAGCACTACCACCGACTGGTATATCCCCGCCCAGCCCCAGATGCAGGCTTGGATCTCGATGCTGATGGTTACAACTCCCTTCCCCTCAGGCGACAATTTCGGTCCTACAGGAACTGATGCATTCAAGGCGCTCTTCCCCATGACTAATATTTTCGACCGCGATCCCTTTGCAAACTGCATGTACGTTACTTGCTCGATCAACACAGGCAACAACGTAATGGGTTGCTCGCTTACCGCACCTACTGCCGACGCAGCTGCCTCTGCCAAGTTTGCTCAGATCGATATCAAGACAAAGAATCAGAGTGTTCTTTGCCGTCCGATGTTTACAATCTTTGAATAAAGTGTAATAGACGCAGAATCTTTCTCGCAGTAAAAACGACAGGGGCCGGCAGGCTCCGGCTTCCGGCCCCCGTTTTTTTAATAACAGCCAAAGCTCGTAGGCAAGAAAAATTTTTCGAGCAAAAACTTTAAAGATGATACGATACATGAACAAGATACAGAAATTATTATTCGCCGCTGCCGCTCTTGTAGCGTTTAGTTCGTGCTCCAGCGACGAAGATATAATACCTGCAGGCACTCCCGAGGGCGACATTGTCGTACGTGTTACCACTCAGGACGCCGAAGCCGGCAGCCGTACAGGGGTAGAGGCAATTCCCGGCTATACCCTCAAATGCGTGATGCAGCTTTTTGCTGACGACGGCGTGGCTGTCGGTGCTCGCGAAGTGATAAATGCTTCCACCGGTACTGCCGATTTCGTACTCCATGCAAAAGACATTGCAAATGGTGCGACAAAGGCGGCTTTCTGGGCCGAATACATGCCCGACGATCCTCTGACTAATCCTAAAATATATAATAGCGACGACCTGTCGAACATCACATACAGCGCTACCGAGTTTGATATGTCCGATGCCAACCGTATGGCTGCCATGGACGCTTTTGCCGGTCTCCTGACAACCCTTGAGAACGGTGCTACTGTAACTCTCAAGCGCCCGATGATAAAGTTGAACTTCACTCCCAAGAATCCCGAAATGGCTCAGGGTGCGAAGATTATCAAGGTAAACTATAATGCTCCTGCCGGTTATAGCATTCTCGACGGCACATGCAATAAGGATGCGTTTACGGCGCTTACTTATACAAACGATACATTCGATCCCGCTCAGACTCCCTGGTTTTCGAATATGATATTCGCACCTGCCAACATGGCCAAGCTCGACAAGCCTATCACCATGCAGGTAAGCGGTCGCGGCGATCAGAAAATGACTATTGTAAAGAATACCATTCCTCTCGATGCCAATTATATTGTAAATGCCAAGGCTGAAATTTCGCGTGCCGAGACTCAGGACCTCAAGGTTGATATTTCGATCGACCACGAGTTTGTAAATGATCCCGACCGCAACGTAGAAATGGTGCTCGGCTCGTATATCAACTCGCGAGGCCGCGCAACTCTCGATCCCAACTCTGCCGTAGGTATCGTATTCTATATGGGTGCAATGTCGGGCGACAATATCGGTCTCTATCCCGAGAAATATGCCGGTAAGACTATCAAGGCATATGCGGTAGCAATCGAGAATGTTCAGAAAGCACGCGCTCAATTCAATGCCGCTCCGATTTCGGCCGGTTTTACCCCCAACGAATCACTGGTCAACGGTACTCAGAACAGCGCCAATATCCTAAGCCAGCTCGGAGAATCGGACTTCTACAACGCATGGACAGCATGGACCGGCGAGCACGCAATGGAATCGGGCACAACTACAACCGACTGGTATCTGCCCGCACGTGCTCAAATGGAAGAATGGATGAGCCTTCTCATGGTAACAACCAACCTTCGCAATGAGGTAATCGGTGGTACTCCTTCGGGTTCGCTTCAGCTTCGTGCCATGTTCCCGCTCAACACGATTTTCGACCGCGATCCGTTCCAGAACTGTATGTATGCCACATGTTCGGTAAACAGTAACGGTAACATCCAGGGAACCAGCCTCACTGCTACCGAAAACGGTACCAACGGCACAGCCAAGTTCTCGCAGGTCGATGTCAAGACAAAGACACAGAGCGTCCTCGGCCGCCCGATGATCACCATCTTTGAATAATCAACTCTCCACCATTATATATAATGATGCTAAAAAGATTTTTCACGATAGCAACTACAGCCCTGATTTTGGCCGGGTGTTCGAACGATGAGCCTATCATCGTTCCGGACCCCCAGCCAGAAATCAAGGACTCCCCGGTGCTCGAATCGCCTGAAGAGTACCACGAGAAGATGCGCACCGTGCCATATCCACGCTCTACAAACGAGCTGTATATCAACCCCGCGCCGCTGATTGTGCCGCAGAAGATGAAAACCAACACTTACCTTCAGTTTGCGTTGTCCTCGTCTGCCGATTTTGCACAGGATGCCACAATCGAGTCCGGCAAAATTGCCTGGAACATGTGGAATCCCCACCGTCAGCTCGAGCCGGGTACATGGTACTGGCGTTTCCGCAATATCAGTTCGACAGGCGAGGTGAAAGAATGGAGCGATACCTATTCTTTCGAAGTCAAAGGCAGCGAACCGGTGTTTGTAACACCTACCTGGGATACATTCCTCTCTATGGCCCCCCAGTTCTCGCCTCGCCTTTACTGCTTCCTCGATGCAAAACTCAGCATTGCACGTCAGAAAGCTCCCGAGCATCCTGAGTACAAATCGTTGATTCAGCGTGCCGGTACAGCCCTCGCGATTGATTACGACAAAGAACTCAAAAATCTCTATGCCAGTCACGACAAGCTCTATCAGAATGTAGAGTACTTGTATCAGGCATATCTTATCACTCGCGATGACAAGTATGCACAGAAGTTGGTAAACCTGCTCGAGGCAATGATTGCTAATCCGTGCTCATCATCGGTGCTTTATAGCGACAACTTTATCACCTCTACCGTTACCTACGCACATGCCAGTGTTTACGACCTTCTTGCAGAGCGTCTTTCACCCTCACTGCGTCAGGCTGCCGAGGCTTTTGTTGCCGACCAATGCCGCCGATTCTATCGCAGCAGCCGCGGTTATGAAGAAAACCATATTTTCGACAATCACTTCTGGCAGATCAACTACAGGTTGATGTTCTTCTCGGCATTGACACTGTATGACCGCAGCGAGTATCCCGATGCACTCACACTGCTTGAGTATCTCTACGAACTCTGGACAGCCCGCGCCCCCGCTTCAGGTTTCAACCGCGACGGCTTGTGGCACAATGGCACCGGTTACTTCACTACCAACTCCAAGACCCTTGCCTATATGGCAATGATGCTCAGCTACATCACCCGTACCGACTTTACCCGTCATCCGTGGTATCAGAACGCCGGTCAGGCGCTGGCATTCAACATGCCTCCTTCGGGTGCCAATACCGGTTTTGGCGACGGACATGAAAAGAATCCCGAGCCTAACCGTCAAATGGCGGCTTTTGCCGACTTCCTCGCCCGCGAGGTGGGTGACGGATATGCTGCATGGTATGCAACCAACCGTCCCGACCTTGTACACGATGACTGGGAGATGCGTATATACCGTATGTGCAACGAAGACACATACACCGGTGCTCTGCCTGACAATGTTCCATTGTTGACTTGGTATAAAGATGCCGGCGAAGTATCTATCCATTCGTCGCTCACAGAAGCAGCCGACGACCTTGCACTTGGTTTCCGTTCGAGCCAATATGGTTCCGGTTCGCATACTACATCGAGCCAGAATGCATTTAATATGGTATACGGAGGCAAGACAATATTCTGCTCGTCGGGTTATTATCAGAACTTTAGCGATGCCCACAACCTGATGTGGTATCGTCACAGCCGTGGTCATAACACAATTCTTGTCAATGGTATCGGCCAGCCATATACAACCAAAGCCTATGGCCGTATACTGCGTGCAGGCTCGGGCAATACCATTGCCTACGCCCTCGGTGATGCCTCGAATGCTTATTGCGGTTTTACCGATGACCAGATGTGGCTCGATAATTTCAAAAAAGCCGGAGTAGAGCAGTCTGTAGAAAACGGTTTCGGACCCACACCTCTTTCGAAGTACTATCGCCATATTGTGATGCTTAAACCCGGTATTGTGGTACTTTATGACGAACTTGAATCTTCGGAACCGGCAACATGGGATTGGCTTCTCCACAGCCCGGCAGAGTTTACTATCGATGCCGAAAAGGGTATCATAACTACCGAAAACAAAACCGACCGCAATCACTGCCGCGTGACCCTGATGACGTCAGCCAAGGCAGATATGTCGAAGACATCCAAGTTCCTCGTACCCCCGGCAAATCAAGGTCCGTCGTACCCCGACCAGTGGCATTTTACAGCAAAGATCAAAGACCAGTCAGCCGTTCGTGTTCTGGCAATCATGCAGCCCGGCAACATTACCGATGATTTCTCCGACGTTGTCACCGAAGACGGCTGCTATATCATCGACGACTGGCGTATCAGCGCCAATCTTGATCCTCTGAGCCCTGCGACCCTTAAGATTGAGAATACTCGCACAGGCGCTATCCTCGATATGGGCACAGATGCATCTGTAAGCACTCAGACCGGTAATACTCACTACAGAGGATATACAAGTTCGACTCTCATTGTCGACGGAACGACTCTCGAACTCGTTGACGAGGCTCAAATGGGTTCACGCTCGACAAGATAAACCAATCAATGATCAATCAGAAATAGACCAATCATGAAAAATATCATAACAGCAATATCTCGCAGGACCATTGCCGCCATAGTGGCGGTAATTGCCCTGGTGATGTGCGCCCCTTTGGCCTTTGCTGCCCCTAAGACGGTGACAGGTACCGTTCTCGATGGTGAAGGCTTAGAGGTAATCGGCGGCCTGGTCGAGGTGAAAGGTACCAAGACCAAGGTTGTTACCGATTTGAATGGCGTTTATACTATTGAGGTTGCCAATCCCCGCAAGGCTGTGCTTGTTTTCTCATATCTCGGATGCGAGACCAAGGAAGAACCGGTGAATGGCCGTACTAAAGTCGATGTGGTGCTACAGCCCAATGTTCAGTCGCTCGACGAAGTGGTTATTATCGGTTATGCTGCCGTAAAACGTAAAGAACTTACCGGTTCGGTATCTTCTGTGAAGGGTTCGGATATGATGAAGACCCCCGGCGGTGACGCAACCCAGGCTCTTGCAGGCCGTATGTCGGGTGTACAGATTGTACAGACCGACGGTCAGCCCGGCGCGACACCCTCGGTTCGTGTGCGTGGCGGTATATCGATCACACAGGACAACTCGCCTCTTTATATTATCGACGGTGTGCCCAACGAAGACGGCATGAGCAATATCAACCCGAATGATATTGAGAGCATCGACGTGCTCAAGGACGCGTCGGCTACTGCAATTTATGGTGCCCGTGGTGCTAACGGTGTTGTCCTTATCACAACCAAGAGCGGTGCTGACTCCGACGGCAAATCGACTGTGAATTTTGATGCATATGTTGGCTGGCGTCGTCTTGCCAACCGTCTCCAGGAGCTTTCGACAGCCGAATTCGTACTTGCCGATTACGAACGTACCATTGGCCGCCTCTCTACATCGCCCGAAGACGGTGGTATGAATTCATGGCAGCAGCGCTACGGCGGTTTTGCCGACATTATGACAAACTATGGCAACCGTCCCGGCATCGACTGGCTCGACCGCACCATGGGTCGCACAACCCTGGCTCAGAGCTACCGTCTCACCGTAAGCGGTGGTTCGAAGAAACTCAACTACTACATGTCGTACGGTTATTACAACGACGAGGGTGCTATGATCCACTCAGGCTCGGACAAACACTCTATATCAGCCAATATCCGTGCAGAAATCAGCAAGCGCCTTAGCATCAATGGCCGTGTTAGCTATGATGTACAGCAAATCACAGGTGCCGGTGTTGCAGGTAATGGTACCAATACCGGTGGCTCTAACGTAGATGCCCGCTTCAACAAGCTGGCCCAGATTCTTGCCTACCGTCCGACAATCGGTATCCGTGGCGAGGACTCGGAACTTTTGCTCTACGACGACCCTATCCTTCAGGATGATTCGGGTAATACACTTGTCAACCCTGTTCGTGCCGCCGGCGACGAAAAGGACGACCGCAAGATGCGTACTATCCAGGCCGTTGCTACCCTGACATTCAAACTTGGTCGTGGCTGGACTTTCCGTTCGACCAATGGTACTCGTTACCAGAATACAAGCCGTACACTTTTCTACGGTCCCAATTCTATTCTTGGCCGTCGTAGCGGTATATATGGCAGTGTAAGGAAAACCGAAGCCGGTTCGTTCTCTACATCTAATGTGCTTACCTACGACAAGCGAATCAAAAAGCAGCATCATGTTGTATTCCAGCTCGGTCAAGAGTACGTGAAGCGTTGGAACCGATATGTAGAGACCGGTGTTCGCGACCTGCCTACCGATGACTTTATCCTTGATGATATGCAAATCGGTACACCCTCGCAGGCAAATTCGTACTACAACGACGATGACCGTCTGCTCTCATTCTTCGGCCGCTTGAACTATGACTTTGAGTCGAAGTATATCTTCACTGCAACATTCCGTGCCGACGGTTCTTCGAAATTCGGCAAGAATAACCGCTGGGGTTATTTCCCCGCAGTATCTGCTGCATGGCGTCTTGGCGAAGAGGATTTCATCAAAGATCTCCGTATCTTCTCCGACCTTAAGGTGCGTGCCGGTTACGGTCTCGCCGGTAACAACCGCATCGGTTCGTACAATTCGCTTGCACTGATGTCGACTATCCTCACCGCAATAGGCGAATCTACCCGTCCGGGCTATGCTTCTACTCAGATTGCCAACCCCGACCTGAAATGGGAGTCGAACAAGACCTTTAACGTCGGTATCGACCTCGGCTTCTTTAACAATCGTCTTACCATCGCCCCCGAGTTCTACATCAACAACAGTAACAACCTTCTGCTCAATGCAACCCTGCCGATGTCGTCGGGTTATCAGACCATGCTTATCAATGCCGGCGCTACCCGCAATACCGGTATCGATATCACAATCAACTCGGTCAACATCGCCAACCGTAATCTGCAGTGGAACTCGACACTTACCCTGACTCACAACCAGAACAAGATTACCAAGCTTGTAGGCGGTACGAGCCAGCTCTACGAAGCACGCTTCGGTTTCAACCAGAATACCCACCTTCTCCAAGAAGGCAAGCCTGTTGGCCAGTTCTACGGCCTTGTTACCGACGGTCTCTATCAGGTAAGTGACTTCGACTACAATCCCCGCACTAAGGAATATACCCTCAAAGAAGGTGTTCCCTATCAGACCAACCCCAATCTTGTAAAGCCCGGTATGTGGAAGTTTAAAGACCTCGACAACGACGGCGAGATTACCGAGAAGGATAAAACCGTGATAGGCAATGCAGCACCAAAACTCTACGGTGGTTTCAACAATACTGTTATTTGGAAAGGCTTCGACCTGAGCGTGTTCTTGACATTCAGCTGGGGTAACGATGTGCTCAACGCCACAAAACTGGTAGCTGCGAAGGTCGGCACACAGAACAACAATGCACTCGATATCGTGAACAGCTCGAACCGCTGGATGACTATCGACCAGACAGGTGCAATCGTTACCGATCCGGTGCAGTTGGCAGCCATGAACGAAGGCAAGACAGTTGCAGCATATTACGACCTTGAAAACGGTGACAACTACGTGCACTCATGGGCGGTTGAAGATGCTTCTTATATCAAGCTTTCGAATATCACCTTCGGATACACGCTCGAGAAAAACGCCTTCCTTCGCCGCCTCGGTGTAACAAAGGCCCGTCTCTACTTCACCGGCAATAATCTTTGTACATTCACCAAGTATACCGGTTTCGATCCTGAGGTTTCAACCATGCGTTCACCCCTGACCCCCGGTGTAGACTTTGGCGCATATCCTTTGAGCCGCACTTTCCTTTTTGGTCTCAATGTCACTTTCTAAACTCTCCTAAGCCTAAAGAAAATGAAAACTGCATATAAATTTCTGTCGATATTGCTTGCCGGCTCGATGCTGAGCTCGTGCAACGATCTGCTCACCGAGACCCCCTCGGCAGGCTACGACAAGGATACATATTTCGAAACAGTCGAGAAGGCCGACATGGCGATCCTCGGTATCATGAATTCGATTTCTGATTATAACCACTATGGTCAGGATGAGATGGCTATGCCTACCTCCGATGATATGTATTTCGCGTCGCGTACACAATCCGACAATAAAATCAACGATATCTCGCATTATCGTTACAATTCGGGTAACGACTGGGTTGAATACCTGTGGCGCATGAAGTACCAGGGTATCGACCGTGCAAATACTGCAATCCTCGGTATCTCGGGGATGCCCGATTTTGCAAGTGACCCTGATTTGCGTCGCCTTGAAGGCGAGGCCCGTTTCCTTCGCGCATTCCTAACCTTTGATCTCATTAAATACTGGGGTGAGGTTCCCTTCACCACCGAACCGTCTTCCGGTTACGATTCGTCGTTCCGTCCGCGTCTTACTCACGACGAACTCTACGATATCGTAATCGAAGACCTCACCGCTGCCGCTTCGCAGCTACCCTGGGCATCTGAGGGCGTTTCGCCTGAGCGTGCCACCCAGGGCGCTGCCCGAGCGCTGCTGATGCGTGTGCTGATGCAACGTGCAGGTTATTGGCTTGCTACCGACGGTACGTTCAATCGCCCGTCATCGTCGGTGCGCCGCCAGTGCTATACCGCGGTTATAGAGCAGTGGGAGGAGTTTAAGAAGAACGGATACCACGATTTCTATCCCGGTGGCTTCGGACAACTTTTCAAAGATGTATCGGGCCTGGTTCTCAACAGTAAAGAGAATCTGTGGGAAGTAGCTATGTATCAGGACCAGGGACGTCGTAACGGCTCGGCATGGGGTATCTACAACGGCCCTGTGGTTGCTGCTCCGACCGGCCTTTCAACAACTGAATCCGAAAACTACATGGGTCGTGGCCAAGGTTTCTTGTTGGTAGTGCCCGAGTGGTACGACTTCTATGAAGAAGTTGACCAGCGTCGCGACATCGTGATTTGCACATATCGATACACTTGGGATTCGGCCAAAAAACAGCATGTTAAGCAGGAACGCCAGCGTAATTCTTGGTATCTTGGCAAATGGCGTCGTGAATGGATGCCCGCAGGCCAGGCAAATAAGAATATGAACTATGGCGATGTGAACTTCTGCCCTCTGCGCTATAGCGACGTAGTTCTCCTCGCAGCCGAGGCTTACAATGAACTTGGCGAGACCGCAATGGCATGGGATCTCATCAACTCGGTACGCGAACGCGCAGGTGCAACACCGATAACAACTGCTAACTATCAGCGTTTTATTGGTCGTAATCTTGCCAAAATACCTGTCAACGAATATCTTGACGATTCTTCAGAGCAGGGCAAGATTCGCATGGCTCTGTATTTTGAACGTGGTCTCGAACTCGCTTTCGAGGGTCAGCGTAAATACGACCTTATCCGTTGGGGTATCCTCGACAAGGCTATCAAGATGTTTGGCGAGCGTTCGTCGCTCAACAGCGGCTCGACCAAGCCCTATCAGGCATACCAGAACTTTATCCATGGCCAGCATGAGCTATTCCCAATTCCCTTGAAGGAGATGCAGAGTAACCATGCCCTGAATGGAATAAACAACAATGGTTTCTAAATATACAGAAACGAATTATGCAAAAATTAAATAAGATATTGTGTGTTATAGCATTACTGCCTGCGTTGGCGCTTAAAGGCGCCGACGCGGGGAGGGTGCTCGACCTCCTTGACCTTTCACGGCCCGGACTTGAAAAAGTAGCGGAGTATCATAATCAGGGCAAAGACTCTCTTGCCTCCGTTGCACTTCTCGAATATTACAAAAACCGCACCGGTGTCAAGAGTGTGGGCGTGGACGCATCGAAGCCCAAACTCACTAAAGAGGAACGCCGCTGGGCCGACGAGGGTCTGGAGCACAAGTTTTTTGTTCATAAGGGTTATCAGCCATCGTACTTCTATGGCGATGACATCAACTGGCAGTATTGGCCGGTGAAAGACAATGAACTGCGTTGGCAGCTGCACCGCACAAAATGGTGGGTGCCTATGGGCAAGGCTTTCAGAATCACCGGTGAAGAAAAGTATGCCAAAGAGTGGGTATACCAGTATCTCGACTGGATTAAAAAGAATCCTTTGACAGAGTTCAAGGGCATTAAGGACAAGGATATGGAGAAGGTCGACAATGTATACTTCGCCTGGCGTCCGCTCGAGGTCGGTGACCGTCTCGAGCATCAGATCGAGCAGTTTGACCTATTCCTGCCTTCGAAGTACTTCACTCCGGAATTTCTGATCGATTTTCTCGATAACTACCACCGTCATGCCGAGTTTGTAAACAGTCATTATTCCAAGCAAGGCAATCATCTTCTCTTTGAGGCTCAGCGTATTATTTTCGCGGGTGCGTTTTTCCCCGAGTTTAAGAATGCTTCGGCATGGCGCAAAGCCGGTGTGGAGATTCTGAATCGCGAAATCGGTAAGCAGGTTTTTGACGACGGTGCTCATTTCGAACTTGACCCGGGCTATCATATGGCATCGGTACATATCTTCGGCAAAGCTCTGCGGATGATGGATGCCAACGGTTATCGCGGCGAATTCCCTCAGTCGTATCTTGATGCGGTGGGCAAAATGGTAGAGTTTACATATAATATAGCTTTCCCTGACTATACTCTCCCGGTTTTCAGCGACAATAAACTCCACGAAAAACCCGGTATGCTCTCCAATTACCGTTCGTGGCGCAAGCTTTTCCCCAACGATTGCACCCTGCAATACCTTGCAAGTGACGGCAAAAAGGGACATCTGCCCGCATATACTTCGCGTGCTTTCACAAATGGCGGATTCTATGTAATGCGAAACGGTTGGGGTATGGATGCCACTGTAATGGTATTTAAAGCCGGACCTTCCGGCGAATGGCACAATCAGTACGACAACGGCACATTCGAGCTTTGGTCTGACGGCCGTAACTTCTTCCCTGATTCGGGCAGCTTTATATACGGTGGCGACGATGAAGTGTTGAAGCAGCGCAACTGGTTCCGCCAGACAGCGGTACACAATACCCTGACACTCGATAATAAGAACCTGCAGACTCGCGAGTCGAAACTGCTTAAATGGGACAGCACTCCCGAAGGCGACCTTACCGTGGTGGAAACTCCGGGTTATGACGGACTTACTCACCGCCGTGCGGTATTCTTTGTCGACAAGAAGTTCTTTGTAATCGCCGACGAGGCCTATGGCGAAGCATCGGGTGATGTGGCTATCCACTACCAGCTGCTTCCCTGCGACCCCTTGGAAAACACTGCCAACAAAACAGTAAGTACAGCCTTCGCCGATAAAAACAATGTTACCGTGAAGGTATTCGGCGCTGATAAAATGGAAGCTGAAGAAGGCTGGATGTCTCCTGCTTACAGGGTGAAGAAATCGCGCCCGGCCTATGCGTTCTCTACTGTAAAAAAGGATAAGAAGCCGGTACGATTTATTACTGTAATTTATCCTACAGATAGCGAGAATCCTGCGTCTCATAAGATAAATGCTACATATAAAGGTAAGCATTCACTCGACGGAGCAAAGCTCGAAGTGAGCATCGACGGTAAAAAATATCCGCTCGCTTATTCACTTTAACGACATTATAAATCTGAAATAAATAGGCGGGCCTGAGTGTCCGCCTATTTGTTTTAGAGGCTATAATACAGCTACTTGCACAAAATTGATATATAATTGCACATAATTGAAACCCTGCGATACGCGCATGTGTGATGTGTGGATGTTTCTGCTATCCTGTAGCTCGGTGTTTTACTATCTTTGCAATCGTAATAAATTCTATAATTTTAAATCTATGACCATAAACAAACGTCTGGCAGCACTCGCGTCGATGCCTATAGCTCTTACTGCAGTAGCCGCTGACCAGCAAAGCCGGAAACCAAACATTCTGATGATTATGACCGACGACCATGCCTATCAGGCGGTCAGTGCCTATGGTCACAATCTTGTGTATACTCCCAATATCGATCGTATAGCCAACGAAGGTATGCGAATGGACCGCGCCTATGTGGCCAATGCGATTTCAGGCCCCTCGCGAGCTTGCATCCTTACCGGCAAATATAGCCATGTAAACGGATTTACCGACAACTCTCGTACATTCGACGGCAATCAGCAGACATTCCCCAAGGTGCTCCGTTCTGCCGGTTACCAGACTGCCATGATTGGTAAGTGGCATTTGAATTCAGAGCCCCAGGGATTTGATTCATATAGCATATTAATCGGCCAGGGTGAATACTACAAGCCTCAATTCTTTGAGAACGGCGATACCATTGTAGAGCCCGGCTATGTGACAGACGTTATCACCGACAAGGCAATAGATTTCGTAGACCATGCCGACAAGGATCGTCCATGGGCGATGCTTTATTATCACAAGGCTCCTCACCGCAACTGGATGCCCGCACAGCGTCATCTCGGCTTGTATGCCGACAGCGTATTTGCCGAGCCTGCAAACCTTCTCGACGATTACAGTGGCCGAGGCAGTGCCGCTCGTGGTCAGGAAATGGAAATAGCCCGTCACATGTGGCCTGAATGGGACCTCAAACTTATGACCCCCGAGGCTTTGGCTCAAGACTACAGTATCGAGCGAAGTGGCGATGCCAATAAATATGATGTGCGTGGTGCTAACGACTGGAGGGCTTCGGTGATGCATTATCAGGATATGTACAACCGCATGACTCCCAAGGAAAAAGAGCGCTGGAACAAAGCTTATGCTCCGCGTATTGCCGAATGGGACAGCGTGAAAACCCTGCCTCAAGACCAGATTACCAAGTGGAAGTATCAGCAGTACATGCGTGATTATGCTGCTGTGATACATGCGGTAGACGAGAATATCGGCCGTATGCTTGCTCATCTTGATTCAATCGGTGAACTCGACAATACTATAATAGTGTATACGTCCGACCAGGGTTTCTTCCTTGGCGAACATGGCTGGTTCGACAAGCGCTTTATGTACGAAGAATGCCAGCGCACACCCATGGTTATCCGATACCCGGGTAAAATACCAGCCGGCACGACTTCGGATGCTCTTGTGATGAACATCGACCTTGCTCCTACATTTATCGACCTCGCCGGTATCGAAGTGCCCTCGGATATACAGGGCCGTTCGATGCAACCCGTATTCGCCTCGGGTGGCAAAGCTCCTGAAGACTGGCGCACAGGCGTTTACTATCATTACTATGAATATCCTTCTTGGCACTCTGTAAAGCGTCACTACGGTATACGAACATCGGATTATAAGCTGATACATTTCTATAACGACGTAGATGAATGGGAGTTATATGATATGCGTCGCGATCCGAGCGAGATGAATAATGTATACAATGACCCGGCCTATGCTAAAGTGAGAGCCGTGCTGCACGAGCAGTTGAAGAATCTGCAAAAAGAAGTTGGCGACAACGACCCCGAAGAGAAGGAGTACGAGTTTTTCTCGGGTGCAGCAAACCTGTAATATAATAGACTGAATAATAAATCAAAGTTTCGCAAGGTTTAACTTGCGAAACTTAAAGTAAATCTAAATACCAAAGACACAATGGATAGAAGAAAGTTCCTCAAACATTCAGGCTGGTCGCTTCTCGGCCTTGCTGCCGCAGCTACAGCGCCGTCGTGTGCATTTGCTTTTGGCGATAATCAGCGCGATTCGCTTCCCGGCGACCTGAAAAACAATATGCCGAGTCTCGATGATTTCAAGATGTTTATCGGAGACTTGCACAATCACTGTAACGTTACTTACGGTCACGGCGACCTTGCCGATGCCATTGCCGCCGCTGAACAGCAGCTCGACTTTGCATCTATTACCCCCCATGCCTTGTGGCCCGATATCCCCGGAGCTGATGATCCCCGCCTCGGCTGGGTGATCGGCTATCATACCGAGGCTTTCGACCGTCTGCGTCGTGGTGGTTACGAGAAATACCGTGCCGCTATAGAGGCTGCCAACCGCCCCGGCAAGTTTGAGACATTTGTTTCTTACGAATGTCACTCGATGGAGCACGGCGACCACGTGGCTCTGTTCCGCGACTTTAATGTACCTTTGGTAGAGTGTACTTCGGTGCCCGACTTGCGCAAGAGACTTGCTGATTACGACTGTTTTGTCACCCCCCACCACATGGGTTACCAGACCGGATTCCGTGGTTATAACTGGGATGCATTCGAAGAGAGCAGCCGTGCCCCCTTTGTAGAGATGTTCTCGCGTCACGGTCTTGCCGAAAGTGATCAGGGCGATTATAATTATCTCCACGATATGGGCCCGCGTATTTGGGAAGGTTCGATTCAGTATGGCCTTGAACGTGGCTGCAAGTTCGGTCTGATGTGTTCTACCGACCAGCATGCCGGATATCCGGGTAGCTATGGCGACGGTCGTATCGGCGTATTCTGCGACAAACTTGACCGTGACAGCCTGTGGAATGCAATGGCATCGCGCCATGTATGTGGTATCACCGGTGACCGTATTAAGGTAGATTTCCGTATCAACGGCGGTAGGACCGGTGATGTTATCCAGGCTGGAAAGCGTGAGATATATGTCAACGTAGAGGCTATGAACCACATTGACTATGTGGATATTATCAAGAATGGAGAGTGCATAGCACGCCTCAATGCGCCTCACCGTACAGTTGTTCCCGAAGGCGACACCGTGAGGGCTAAAATCAAGGTTAACTTCGGTTGGAACCGCGAGGAAGAGTATGTACATTGGCAGGGTCGACTCGGACTGAGCGACGGCCGTATCCGTGATATTCAGACCTGCTTCCGCGGCGCTGCCTTCACATCGCCTCAGCCCGGCGAAAGCGAATTCCACACTCGTGTCAACAAGGTGCTCGAACGTGGCGACCGCCATGTAGAGCTCGACATGTACTCAAGCAAGAACCCCAATGTGTTAACCGCTGCCATGCAGGGTATTATCCTTGATGTAGAGATGCCTCGCAACGCTAAAATCACAGCCGATTTCAACGGTAAACGCTACGAGCACTCGCTTGCCGAACTGCTCGAAGGTAGCCGTGCGCATTTCCTTCGCGGCTGGCTTTCGGAAGCTATCCAGTTTGAGCGTGCAGCTACAGTTCCGACATTCTGCGTAGGTCATATAATGACAGACGAAAAAGCAGAGCGCGATACCGATTATTATTATGCCCGAGTTCGTCAGCGCGACGGCCAGTGGGCATGGACTTCGCCTATCTGGGTAGAAAAAGCCTGATTGTCATGACAGAATACGCTATAGGCATAGATCTTGGAGGTACGGCAATCAAATATGCCGTGGTAAGCCGTTCGGGTGAGATTCCTTTCGAAGGCTCTATGCAAACACCTGCTACCGAGGGTGCCGATGCTGTAATATCAGCATTGGCCTCGGCAGTGGATGCCTGCAAGGCATGGGCTGAGGCAAGTGCTATCACTCCACTTGGTGTGGGTATCGGCACTCCAGGTATTGTCAGTCCCGACAGACGCAAAGTCGTTGGCGGCGCGGAGAATATTGAAGGCTGGGAGAACGTAGATATTGCAAGTAAGCTTGAGAAACGTTGCGGCCTCAGGGTTGCAGCATCTAACGATGCTAATGCAATGGCCATAGGAGAGTGGATATTTGGTGCAGCGAGGGGTGTACAGGATGCTCTATTCATCACCGTTGGCACCGGTATCGGCTCGGCTGCGCTTATCAATGGCCAAATGTGGCGCGGTCATGAAGGCCGCGGCATGGAGGTAGGACACATGACTGTCAAATGCGACGGTGAGGACTGTTCGTGTGGAGGACGTGGATGCCTTGAGCACTATGCATCAACCTCTGCGCTTGTACGCCGTTATGCCGCGCTATCTGGTACTGAGGCCGACGGTCGCAAGATTGTGAGCCTGTATCACAAGGGTGACCCGGTTGCATCGCAGGCTCTGTCGGAGCACTGGATGTATCTCGGTCATGGTATTGCGTCGGTTATCAATATCTTTGCTCCTGAAGTTGTGGTTGTTGGCGGAGGTATATCCGAAGCCGGTGATTTCTATTTCGAACGTCTTCGCAGGGTGGTCGGCGCACAAGTAATGGATGTCTGTGCCGCCAATACGCAGATAGTGCCTGCCGAACTCGGTAACCGTGCCGGATGCCTGGGTGCTGCAAGCCTGATACTTTGCGACACTAATGAGTCGGCGGTCGGAGAATTCTAAACTGTTGTATACCTAATATTTATATAATGAAAAGATCGTATGCAACAGTTGCCCTGATAATGGTGTTTTGGTTTGTTATATCATTTATTACCAATATAATAGGGCCGTTGATTCCTGATATTATCGATAATTTCCAACTGAGTCATCTTGCATTGGCCGGGTTTATACCTATGTCGTTCTTTCTGGCTTATGGAATAATGTCGATACCTGCCGGAATGCTTATCGAACGCTTCAGTCAAAAGACTGTTCTTGCAGTCGGGTTTTTGCTTCCGCTGATAGGTTCTTTGCTGTTTGTCAGCTCGCCCTCGTTTGCGGTGCTTCTTGCGTCGTCGTTTATCATAGGATTGGGTATGGCAATGCTGCAGACTACTATTAATCCGTTGACTCGAGTGGCAGGCGGTGAGGAGAATTTTGCTTTCTTCTCGGTGCTTGGCCAGCTTGTCTTTGGTGCGGCATCGTTCGTAAGTCCGCTTGTGTATTCCGGTCTGGTTGAGAGTCTTACCTCCGGTGAAGCGTTGTCCGGAATTCCGGCTGTGCTTTCTGCTGTTACTCCGTCAGATTTGCCTTGGGTGTCGCTTTACTGGGTGTTTGCGGCTATACTGATAGTTGTAATCGCCGTTGTATTGGTGGTTCGATTCCCTCGCCTCAGCCTTAATGATGATGAGCGTAGCGGTGGTCTTGAGTCATACCGTGTGCTTCTGCGCAATAAATATGTCTATCTCTTTTTCTTTGGCATATTGAGCTATACAGCTACAGAGCAGGGCGTAGCCAACTGGATATCAGAGTTTCTGCGTCAATACCACGGTGTAGACCCACAGACTGTAGGTGCGCCTGTTGTAGGTCGCTTTTGGGGCTATATGTCGCTTGGCTGCCTGTTAGGCTTGCTTTTGCTGCGTCTGTTTGATTCGCGCACGGTGCTCAAAGGTGCCGGGGCGACGGCGATAGCGTGCCTGCTCGCGGCATTGTTCGGCCCGGTTGATGTTGCGCTACATGCATTCCCTGCTGTAGGTTTTGCAATTTCGGTGATGTTCTCTACAATTATGTCGCTGGGTTTGAACTCGGTAGACCGCTACCACGGTTCATTTGCCGGAATTCTGTGTACCGGGATAGCCGGTGGTGCTCTTGGTCCGCTTCTTGTCGGTTGGCTCGGTGATATGTTTGGTCTCCGCATAGCCTTGCTTTGTATGTGTGTGACGATCGGTTATATCATTAGTGTTGCCTACTGGGCAAAGCCTTTGGTGAATAATAAGACTGTTTCGCTCCGTCAACTGCTCAATTTACGTGGAGCGGAATCTACCGTGAATTAGTATTGCCCCATACTGCTAATTATGTGAATATAAATAGTCCGTGCTTGCGAGTACGGGCTATTTTTGTTTTATTTCGCTAATCTGTTTTTCAATGATATTGAAAAAAACGCTATGTCATGTCGGCATTACTTGCTAAATTTGCAAAAACTAAATTGATAATCAATCACAATACATACCATGAAATATCTATTATGTAGCGCTGTCGCTGCCATTAGTGCATTGTTTGTGTCGGCAGCATCGCCTGACTGGGAGAATCCACAGGTCTTTGCCGAGGGTAGACTTGCCCCGAGGGCTACGGCTTATCCTTATCAATCTACTCAGGAAGCCATAAACGGCAACCGGGCTGAATCGCCATATTTTATGTCGCTCAACGGCAAGTGGAAATTCAAATACTCGCCTAAGCCTGCAGACCGACCTGTTGAATTCTATGAAAACGGATATTCGACTGATTTATGGGATGAGATTGACGTGCCCGGCAACTGGGAGATGCAGGGCTACGGCAAGCCGATTTATACTAATGTCACGTATGTTTTTCCTCGTAACCAGCCTTTTGTTGGTCATGACGATAATCCTGTAGGCTCATACAAACGCTCGTTTTCAATTCCTGAGGATTGGAAGGACCGCCATGTTTTTCTGCATTTCGACGGCAGTACTGCCGGTATGTATGTGTGGGTCAACGGTCGAAAGGTCGGTTATGTGCAGGGTACGAAAAATCCGTCGGAGTTCGACATTACGGATTTCGTAAAGCCGGGCAGCAATGAGCTTGCATGCGAGGTTTACCGCTGGACTGACGGGTCGTACCTCGAGGATCAGGATTTTTGGCGATTATCGGGACTTGAGCGCGATGTGTACCTGTACTCGACAGGCGAGCAGCGCATCGCAGATTTTTTTGCAAAGGCTGATCTTGACAAGGGCTATAAAAACGGCGTGTTGAAACTCGATGTCGATTTGCAGAACTTCGCATCGGATGATTCTCGTAACCGACTTGATGTGGTGCTTCTTGATGCCAAGGGCAAGACTGTCTACAAAGCAGGGCGAAATGTGAGCCTCGGAGCGGATTCGAAGCTGTCGGATAAGTTTACTGCCACTATCAAGAATGTGAATAAGTGGAGTGGCGAAACTCCGTACCTCTATACGCTTGCGATTACTTTGTCGAAAGACAACAAGGTGATAGAATCGACTTCGGCGCGAATCGGTTTTCGTAAGGTTGAGATTAAGGATAATCAGTTGCTTGTCAACGGCAAAGCGATAGAGGTGCATGGTGTGAACCTGCACGAACATCATCAGACAAAAGGGCACGCTATAGACCGCGAGACAATGATGTCGGATATCCGCATGATGAAACAGCATAATATCAACGCTGTGCGTACGAGCCACTATCCCCAGCCGCCGCTGTGGTATGATCTTTGCGATGAATATGGCATCTACGTTGTTGATGAGGCTAATATTGAGATACACGGCTATGGTGTGTGGAGCAGTAACCGCGATATTCACCCCGGCAACCTGCCGGAGTGGCGCGAGAGTATACTCGACAGGGAATATGCACTTGTAGAGCGCGATAAGAATCATCCGAGCGTGATTGTATGGAGTCTTGGAAATGAGAGCGGCAACGGCGATAATTTCAAAGAGGCTTACAAGTGGATAAAAGGGCGCGATGACAGCCGACCGGTTCAGTATGAGCAGTTTGGCAACGGTGAGTATACCGATATCATGTGTCCGATGTATCCGAGTGTGGAGAATATGAAAAAGTATGCCGAGAGCACTACGAATATCAAACCGTATATCATGTGTGAGTATGCTCATGCAATGGGTAACAGTTCGGGTAACTTTCAGGAGTACTTCGATATAATTCGCTCGTCGAAGCATATGCAGGGCGGTTTTATATGGGATTGGGTTGACCAGGGCATATTGACCAAGGATGAAAACGGCGACCCTTATTGGGCTTATGGTGGAGATTTCGGAGCGTATAATTATACGCATGATGAGAACTTCTGTATCAACGGTTTGGTCAATCCCGACCGTACCGCTCACCCGGGTCTTATGGAAGTGAAGAAGGTGTATCAGGATATTCGATTTGCGCCGGTAGATTTGAAGAATGGGGTATTTGCTGTAGAGAATCATTTTCATTATCGTAATCTGAGTGAGTATGGTTTTCGCTGGGAACTGCTGAAAAATGGTGAACTTATTGCAGCTGAGGATTTTGCAGTGTTGACTCCGGCAGGGACGACTAAAAAGGTAAAAGCGAATATTCCTGTGATAAATCTTAATGACGGTAATGAGTATTATCTTTCGGTATACGCTTATACGAAAAATGGTGACGAAATAGTGCCTAAGGGTCATGAAGTGGCACGCGAGCAATTTGCCCTCGCAAGTCGCGAGCGATTCGAGCTGCCGTCAGCAATATCGTCGGATTTGAAAATGCGAGAGGATGCCAAGCGCTGGATTTTCGAATGTGCTAACGGCGTTGTTGTCCGCATCAACAAAAATAATGGAAATCTTGAGGATTATTCGGTGAAGGGTAAGCGATTGTTGAGCGCAGGGAAGACTCTAAAGCCTTCATTCTGGCGGGCTCCGACAGATAATGACTGGGGAAACAATGCTCATCGCCGACTGAATGCGTGGCGAAATGCAGCCGACAACCGCCGAGAGGTTTCGGTGCGTTGCGATAAGGACGGAGTATTGTATAATGTAGTTGCTAAGTATCGTCTGCCAGAGGTTGCGTCGGATTATTCGATTTCGTACACTATATATCCAAATGGCAAGTTGGCGGTGACGAGCGACCTGCAAGGCGGTGACGATACACCCGAACTGATGCGCTATGGTATGCAGTTGCCTATGGGCAAGGAGTTTGAAAACTTTACATGGTATGGCCGCGGCCCATGGGAGAATTATAGCGACAGGAATACGGCATCGTTTATGGGCATATGGAATGGCAAGGTTGACGATCAGTATTATCCGTATATCCGACCGCAGGAGAGTGGTAATAAGACCGATGTTCGCTGGGCAAGGCTTACTAATGATAATGGCTTGGGACTGAGGGTATACGGAGCGCAGCCATTGAATGTAAGCGCCCTCGATGTGACAGCAGATATTCTTGACCCGGGCATGAACAAGCGACAGATGCACAACAGCGATGTACACCGCGATAGGGATAATGTGTATTTCAACATCGATCTTGCCCAGAGGGGGCTCGGAGGTGATGATTCGTGGGGTAGGGCACCGCACAAGCCTTACCGACTTGACGGAAAGATGTATTCGTACACGTTTATGCTTGAGCCGGTGATTCCCTGACGGAAAGCCCTGAGGCAGTAGTTTTTTAGGTCCTGTGCTGGTAGAAACATCATCGGCACAGGACTTTTTTTGCCCTTATCTTTCGAAGGGCAGAGTGCGGTAGGTAAAATTTTTTGATAAGATAGTCGTGTTTTCAGAAAAAATTAGTAATTTTGCGCGTACATTTTAGTATCTCTTATAGAGAGATATTTTAAAGTGTTTAGAAACGTATTACAAATAATTTGCAATACAACCACTTGGAAAGCTCCTGTATAGGCTCATCCCTGAGATCCGAAGCGAATGTAAGCGGACGGTTGTTAATAGTGCATGGCAATGGTGCTAAACTATTGCTATGTAATATGATATGTAGTCAGAAATGAATGACAAGCCATTAGAACTCACCCAACAATCGGAATGGTTCGCCATACGGACGCGCCAGGATTTCAGAGCCGAAGAGGTCCTGCGGGAGCTCTGCGACGATGTTTTTTTTCCAAAGGAAGTGGTATTGAGGCCGGATAACAGTAAGCGGGTGAAAGCGGTGATACCGCATGTGCTATTTATCCGCACGAGCCGCGACAATGCGCTTGCCCTCGAGGATGCCGGCCGCCGCAACCCGGAGCGTTCGATACGATTCTGGATCTACCGCTATCCGACCGACAATAAAATCCAAGTGATACCCGCGAGATCAATCGACCTGTTGAGGCTGACAACATCGGCCGACACAAGCGGTTGCGAAATATACAACAACCGGAATTTCAAGGAAAACGAGCATGTAAGGGTCACCGGCGGCCCCTACCAAGGCATGGAAGGCTATGTGCAGCGCGTTCGTAAAAACAAGCATGTGATAGTCAAAATCGAAGGCATCTGCATGGTCATGCTCCCCTTCATCCACCCCGATTTGCTGGAAAGGATAGAGTGATATTTATTTTAAGAGTGCACGGATGCGCTCTCTCTACCGAAGATACCGTCAAAAACTTCATACCGCTATCTCATGATTTAGGGTTTTGAGAAGCGAGTGTAACCATATATTTAAGATGAAAACCAATTACAACATAGCCGTAGCCGGAACCGGTTACGTCGGACTTAGTATTGCAACACTTCTTGCCCAGCATAATCATGTGACAGCTGTAGATGTGATTCCAGAAAAGGTTGATTTGATAAACAACCGCAAGTCGCCGATTCAGGATGAGTATATCGAGAAGTATCTTGCTGAGAAAGAGCTCGATTTAACTGCAACACTTGACGGCGCTGCAGCTTATAAGGATGCTGATTTCGTAGTCATAGCAGCTCCGACCAATTACGACCCTGTAAGGAATTATTTCGATACCCATTGCATCGAGGACGTGATTGATCTTGTATTGAGTGTCAATCCCGAGGCTGTAATGGTTATCAAGTCGACAATCCCTGTTGGTTATTGTCGCAATCTGTATGTAAAGTATGCAGCCAAGGGTGTCAAGCAGTTCAATCTGTTGTTCTTCCCGGAGTTCCTGCGCGAGAGCAAGGCGTTGTACGATAATCTCTATCCCTCGCGTATCATTGCGGGCATACCCAAAATCATAGACAGGCCTGAGTTTGCAGAAGAAAACGCTGCAATTGAGGCTGTTACCGATATCAAATGTATCGGAGAATCTGCACGTGTTTTCGTAGGTTTACTTCAGCAAGGTGCTCTCAAGCCGGATATCGATACCTTGTATATGGGTATGAAGGAGGCCGAGGCTGTTAAACTGTTTGCCAATACGTACCTAGCATTGCGAGTGAGCTACTTCAATGAGCTTGATACTTATGCCGAGGTAAAGGGCCTTGATTCAAAGGCGATTATAGAGGGCGTTGGCCTTGATCCACGTATCGGGTCACATTACAACAACCCCTCGTTCGGTTACGGTGGTTACTGCCTTCCTAAAGATACCAAGCAGTTGCTTGCCAACTATGCCGACGTGCCACAGCAGATGATGACAGCAATCGTAGAGAGCAACCGCACCCGTAAGGATTTTATTGCCGATCAGGTGCTAAACATGGCGGGGTACTATACGGCATCCAGCCAGTGGAACTCGGATAAGGAGAAGGAAATAGTTGTCGGGGTTTACCGCCTGACTATGAAATCCAATTCAGACAATTTCCGCCAGTCATCGATTCAAGGAGTAATGAAGCGTATCAAGGCCAAGGGCGCAAAGGTAATCATATATGAACCAACGCTCGAAGACGGTTCGACGTTCTTCGGCAGCGAAGTGGTCAACGATATCGTTAGATTCAAGGCCTTGTCAGATGCGATAGTAGCCAACCGCTATGATGCATGTCTCGATGACGTGGTTGAGAAAGTTTATACTCGTGATATTTTCAAACGTGACTAAACAATGAAAGTACTCGTAACAGGCGCAGCCGGATTCATCGGCGCAAATCTTGTAATACAGTTGCTCAAGCGAGAGAAAAGTGTTGAGATTGTAGGCATAGACAGTGTCAATGACTACTACGACCCCACCATCAAAGAATTCCGTCTGAGTGAAATTGCTAAGGAGGCGGCTGAGCACTCCGACAGCAAATGGACCTTCATTAAAGGAAACATCGCGGACAAACCGCTCATAGAGAGAATTTTTTCGGACTTCGAGCCTGAAGTTGTAGTAAATCTTGCAGCGCAAGCCGGAGTGCGTTATTCGATTACAAATCCCAATGCCTACATAGAATCAAATCTGATCGGATTCTACAATATCCTTGAAGCATGCCGTCACAGCTACGATAATGGTGCGGACGGAGTGAAGCACCTGGTATATGCCTCAAGCTCTTCCGTTTATGGGTCAAACAAAAAAGTGCCATACAGCACAGACGACAAAGTAGACAATCCGGTGTCGCTTTATGCAGCAACAAAAAAGAGCAATGAACTAATGGCGCATGCCTATTCAAAGCTTTACAATATACCTTCAACAGGCTTACGCTTCTTCACAGTTTATGGCCCTGCAGGACGTCCTGATATGGCCTACTTTGGCTTTACTAACAAACTCATCAATGGCGAGAGCATCAAGATCTTCAACTACGGCAATTGTAAGCGAGACTTCACTTATGTCGATGATATCGTGGAAGGTGTCATCCGTGTAATGAACAGCGCACCTAAGCGCGAAACAGGAGAGGATGGTTTACCAATACCGCCATATGCGGTTTACAATATTGGCAATAGTAATCCTGAGAACTTACTTGATTTCGTGAATATCCTTCAGGAAGAACTTGTTGCAGCCGGTGTACTTCCAGCTGATTATGACTTTGAAGCACACAAGGAACTTGTTCCCATGCAGCCCGGCGATGTCCCCGTCACTTATGCAGATACAGCAGCTCTTGAACGCGATTTCGGGTTCAAGCCAAGCACATCGCTTCGAGAAGGGCTACGTAAATTTGCTAAATGGTATAAGGAGTTTTATAATGTTTAACTCAAAGATGATGAGAGTAATGGGTTAAAACTGAATGAATATTATTAGCTCACACATTGTATGATAAGATTCGCTAATAATTAAGTTGAGATCGACTCCATTATGTATGCGAAATTCTTTCAGTGTTATTCTTTCAAAATAAAAATAAATTAGCATATGTCAATCTTTAAAGACAAAACCCTCCTTATCACAGGAGGTACAGGTTCGTTCGGTAATGCGGTATTGCGCCGCTTTTTAAATACCGATATCAAGGAAATTCGTATTTTCTCGCGCGATGAGAAGAAGCAGGACGATATGCGCCATGAGTACCAGGTGCGCTATCCGGAAGTGGCGCATAAAATTAAGTTTTTCATTGGGGATGTTCGTTCTCTTGAAAGCTGCCGTAGTGTAATGCCTGGTGTGGACTATATTTTCCATGCAGCAGCGCTCAAACAAGTGCCGTCGTGTGAATTCTTCCCTCTTGAAGCTGTCAAAACCAATGTAATTGGTACAGATAACGTACTGACTGCAGCAATCGAAGCAAAAGTAAAGGCAGTAATCTGCTTGTCAACCGACAAAGCAGCTTATCCTATAAATGCTATGGGTATAACCAAGGCGATCGAGGAAAAAGTTGCCGTTGCAAAAAGTCGTTTTTCAGGCAATACAAAAATCTGCTGCACACGTTACGGCAACGTGATGTGTTCTCGCGGTTCAGTGATTCCCTTGTGGATCGAGCAGATACGTAACGGCAATCCTATCACATTGACCGAGCCTTCGATGACGCGCTTTATCATGAGTCTTGACGAGGCCGTCGACCTTGTACTTTTCGCATTCGAACATGGTCAGAACGGCGACATCCTCGTACAGAAAGCACCTGCTTGTACAATCGGTACACAGGCCGAGGCCGTTTGTGAGCTCTTTGGCGGTAAAAAAGAAGACATCAAGGTTATCGGTATCCGTCATGGCGAGAAGATGTACGAGACGCTGCTCACTAACGAAGAATGTGCTAAGGCTGAGGATATGGGTAACTTCTATCGAGTTCCTGCCGATAACCGAGGCCTGAACTACGATAAGTTTTTCAAAGAAGGCGACGAAACAAGAAATGTATTAACTGAGTTCGATTCGAATAATACTCGACTTCTTAATCTTGAGGAAGCAATTGAAAAAATAGGATCGTTGGAATATATCAAACGCGAGCTTAGTGGCGAAGGCAACTTCGTGCAGTAGAATGAATATTAACAAGGATTTGCTTGATAATCTGAGTCTTCGCGCGTCTCAATCAGACCGGTTGCGTATAAATATGGATATGCGCAATACCTCAGAAGATAATTCTCAACGGATGCTTAATGCTATTGAACCGGGAACTGTAGTACCCATTCACCGACATAGAAATAGTACCGAATCGTGTATATTGTTACGAGGTTCTGCCGAAGAGGTTTTCTATGACAACAATGGAAATGTTACAGAACGCGTATTAATGGAGGCTGGTTCGGATTGTGTTGGTGTCAATATAGAAAAAGGTCGTTGGCATACGATTATCTCGCTTCAATCAGGAACTGTTATATTCGAGGCCAAAGATGGTGCTTATGAACCAATTTCTCCCGAAGATATTCTCACATTATGAAGATACTTGTAACCGGAGCTAAGGGTTTTGTCGGCAAAAACCTATGCGCCCAACTCAATAATATCAAGGACGGCAAGGCGAAAAATTACCCGGTAGAGATCGATGAGGTCTTTGAGTACGACATCGATTCTACTCCCGAGGAACTCGACCGCTACTGCCGCGAGGCCGACTTCGTTTTCAACCTCGCCGGTGTCAACCGTCCCGAGAACCCCGAGGACTTCCGCAAAGGCAACTTCGGCTTTGCCTCGACCCTGCTTGACACACTCAAGAAGCACGGCAATACATGTCCGGTGATGCTGTCGAGTTCGATTCAGGCCACGCTGATTGGCCGTTACGCCGGACACCCCTACGGCGAGAGCAAAAAGGCAGGCGAGGAACTATTCTTCGACTACGCCACCGAGACCGGCGCTAAGGTTCTTGTATACCGCTTCCCGAACCTTTTCGGCAAATGGTGCCGCCCGAACTACAACTCTGCAGTTGCGACATTCTGCAACAACATTGCCAACGACCTGCCCATCCAGGTCAACGACCCGTCGGTTGAACTCGAACTTCTCTATATCGACGACCTCGTCGACGAGATGATACTCGCGCTGCAGGGTCAGGAGCATCACTGCGAATTCGACGGCGTGGAGACCGTTATCAAAGAGGACGGTCGCTACTGTGCCGTTCCGACAACATTCCATGTAACTCTTGGCGAGATTGTCGACCTGCTGCATCAGTTTGCCGAAATGCCGCAGACGCTGATGATTCCCGAGATTCCTGCCGATAGCTTCGCGAAGCGCTTGTTCTCGACCTATCTTTCTTATTTGCCGAAGGAAAAGGCAGTGTTCGACTTGAAGATGAACGTCGACCAGCGCGGCTCGTTTACCGAGCTCGTCCACACTCCCAAGTGCGGGCAGGTGAGTATCAACATCTCCAAGCCCGGCATCACCAAGGGCCAGCACTGGCACAACACCAAGTGGGAACAGTTCATCGTCGTTAAAGGTCACGGACTAATCCAGATGCGCAAGGAAGGTACCGACGAAGTGCTAAATTTTGAGGTTAGCGGCGACAAGATACAGTCCGTCATCATGCTCCCAGGCTACACCCACAACATCATCAACCTCTCCGATACCGAAGACCTCGTGACAGTGATGTACTGCAACGAAATCTTCGATCCGAATCATCCCGACACATTCTTCGATCCAGTAGAAAAGCAATGAAAACCGACTATAAAGACATAAAGTTTGCAGACAACGGCAAGCTGAAACTGCTGATAATCGTGGGCACGCGCCCCGAGATTATCCGACTGGCTGCAACTATCAACAAGTGCCGCCAGTACTTCGACGTAATCCTCGCCCACACCGGTCAGAACTACGACTACAACCTCAACGGCGTGTTCTTCAAGGACCTTAAACTTGCCGACCCCGAAGTATACATGGACGCGGTTGGCGACGACCTCGGCGCGACCGTCGGCAACATCATCAACTGCTCGTACAAACTCATGGCCGAAATCAAGCCGGACGCGCTACTGATTCTCGGCGATACTAATTCGTGCCTGTCGGCCATTCCCGCCAAGCGCCTGCACATCCCTATCTTCCACATGGAAGCCGGCAACCGTTGCAAGGACGAGTGCCTGCCAGAAGAAACTAACCGACGTATCGTAGATATTATTTCCGACGTAAACCTCTGCTACTCTGAGCACGCCCGCCGATATCTTGCCGACTGCGGTCTTCCCAAAGAGCGCACCTACGTTACCGGCAGCCCCATGGCCGAAGTGCTTCATCAGAACCTCAAGGAAATCGAAGCAAGCGACATCCACCAGCGCCTCGGTCTCGAGAAGGGCAAATATATCCTTCTGTCGGCCCACCGCTAAGAGAACATCGACACAGAGAAAAACTTCCTCAGCCTCTTCAACGCGATTAACGCCATTGCAGAGAAATACGATATGCCGATACTTTACAGCTGCCACCCGCGCAGCCGCAACCGCATCGAAAAGTCAGGCTTCCAGCTCGACAAGCGCGTAATCCGTCACGAGCCCCTCGGATTCCACGATTATAACTGCCTGCAAATGAATGCCGCAGCCGTAATCTCAGATTCCGGCACACTTCCCGAAGAATCGAGCTTCTTCACCTCGGTCGGCCACCCCTTCCCGGCAGTCTGCATCCGCACCTCGACCGAACGCCCCGAATCGCTTGACAACGCAGGCTTCATCCTCGCCGGCATCGACGAGAAATCACTTCTTCAGGCCGTTGACACTGCAATCGCAATGAACGCCAACCATGACGACGGCACCCCCGTAGATGTCTATGTCGGTGAAAACGTCTCAAATATCGTAGTAAAAATCATCCAAAGCTACGTTACTGTTGTGAACAAAATGGTGTGGAGAAAAGAGTGATGAAAATAGTTATTATAAACCATACATTTCAGTTACCTCGTTTTTATAAGCGATGGGAATTGTTTGCGCAATCACATCCAGACTGGGAAGTGATTCTTATAGCGCCGAGCAAATATAACTGGGATACAAGGCGGTCATTGATTTTTGGTAGTGATGTACAATCAGAAGGACAAGCCATTTCGAAAGCAAACTTCAAAGTTATAACTGTAAAAATATCAGATTGGAAAATCGGATGGACATCTACTGAAATGGTACAAAGAATCGAGGAAATTAACCCCGATATAATCTACCATATAGGTGGTCACACTCAGTTGTCATTAGTTCAATGTACTAAATTAGTTAAAAACAGAATTAAGCGAACTAAACTCATTGCTTTCAGTATGAGGGGGCCGGCTATGAACATTAGCCGACCCCAAATAGGATCTTTACGTAATATTTTCAGTTGGTCATTGAGTTATGCATCATATTTATTGAGGAAAAGAAATTTGAAATATTTCAATAAATATGTTAGTGCAGTTGTCTGTCATTATCCTGATGCAATTGATTGCTTCAGGAATGAAGGATTTACTGGTCCGATTTATATGTCAACACAAGTAGGTGTTGATGCCGATGTGTATCATCCAGATGAAAATTCAAGGCAGGAAATAAGGAAAAAATACTCATTGGGAGATGAAACTGTTTTTGGAACGGCTGTCCGTTTCTTACCAATGAAAGGGTTGCATGAAATTGTAGAGGCTATGCCAACGAATGGAGATTGGCGGTTGTTGATAATGGGAACTGGAGATGAAAATTTCACTAAAGATTTAAAAAAGAGGATTAAAAACCGTGGGCTTGAGGATAAAATCATTCTTACCGGATATGTCGAATGGAATGAAATAGCAAAATATTGGAATGCAATAGATTGTGCAATACATGTTCCGCGTACTACCCCAAAATGGGAGGAAACTTTTTCGCTTGCTGTAGTTCAGGCCATGGCAACATCTAAACCAATAATTGGTAATACATCAGGTTCTGTCCCCTACCAAATAGGTCCGGATGGAATAATTGTGAAAGAAGGTGATATTACAGCCTTGAATAAAGCCATTCAGTGGGTAATAGACAATCCTGCTAAAGCTAAAGAAATTGGTGCGAAAATGTACGATTATTCAGTAGGAAGTTTTGAAATAAGACATTTAAACCAGCATTTTGCCGCAATACTGCAAGACGTTGTAAATGGTCAATATACTCAAGAATTAGTTGACATGACTCAATTTAAGTGATGAAAGAGAGATTTCGTACTACAAAATATGCAGCGATAGTATTTAAAACACCTGAAAATGAATTAGCAGAGTGGTTTGGATATTATAACTATGATCCATTAGATTCAAGCCATGATCGGTTATTGGTACATCGAGCTAATTTTGATGGTAGGCACATTACAGAGACTGATATAGTCGAGATTGGTTATTACAATATTAACAGTGGCGAATGGACCTCTTTAGGAAAAACGGATTCCTTTAATTGGCAGCAAGGTTCGATGCTACAATGGTTACCCTCGGACTGTGATAAGGTAATTTATAATCTATCTGATAATAAAAACTATAAATCTCGGGTGATTGATATAAAGAATAAAGAATGTAGAGATTTCGATTTCCCAATTTATGGTATAGGTCCATCCGGAGAATATGCATTATCACTTGATTATAAAAGATTATATTGGTGTCGAGCATATCATTACCAACCCATTCAAGATCCGGACTACGACGGTCGAATAAAAAAAGGAGACGGAATTTTTAAGTTGGATTTAAAAACCGGAAAAGTATCATTACTTCTTCCAATTGATCGCATTGTCGAATTTGATCCTGATGATGATTTTGATCAGGCGAAACATTGGTTGGAGCATATTATGATAAGTCCTGACGGAAAAAGATTTGCGTTCCTCCACCGGTTTTCATATGGTAATGTAATGAGTTATAGCACTCGTTTATTTATTTGTGATACTGATGGTTTCAATTTGCAAATCGTTAAGGATTGGAGAAAATATGGGTGGTCACATTTTGGTTGGTGTGGGAATAGTGCTTTTGCTATATACACATACATTGCTCCAAAGGTTGGACGATTAGAAGTAAAACCAGGTGTCGCTCCAGAGAAGAATCTAAAACATAAATTCTTGAGACTTATAAAATCAACAGCAAAGGCGATTATACCACGAGCATGCCTTAATAAGATTGTGGGAAAAACGTCATATTACCAGTTTTATAAAATATTATCATCAGGAAACTGCTACTTAGAAAGAACTCTGGCAGGCGGTTATTTTAAGATAGACGGTCATCCAAGTTTTACTTATGATGGTAATTATATGATAACGGATACCTATCCAGATAATAATGGCTGGCAACGCCTTTTAATTTATAATATGTCTACGGGAAAACAGCTTGAGTTAGCTTCTTTTGAAGCACCATTAAAGGGTAATCCCGCAAGTTGTGATCTTCATCCTAAATTAAGTCGCGATAATCAATACGTGACAGTAGATACAGCACACAGTGGGCTACATCAAATGTTTGTATTTAAACTCGAGTGGGATAGAATTAAGTCTGTAATAGGTTGATGGCAAGTACGAGTAATTCACGCATCGCAAAGAATAGCTTGATTCTTTATGCCGATCTTATCATAAGTTCGGTAATAATGATATTTGCTGCAAGATTTCTTTTGGAGGCACTTGGTGTTCGCGATTTTGGCTTATATAATGTTGTTGGCGGCATCGTGGTGCTACTAAATGTTGTTAATACAGCAATGATTTCCACCTCATATCGATATATAGCTTTTGAGATGGGAAAGGCTGAAAGTGGAGATCCTAACAAGGTTTTCAATACATGTCAGGCGATACACCTTGCTATAAGTATTGCTATTGTTATCATTGGATGGCCAATAGGTAATTATTATATACAGCATTATCTAAATGTTGACGGTTCTACAATTGGAGATGCTAAATTTGTGTTTGTATTCTCCGTATGTACATGTGCAATAAGTACGTTTACGGTTCCGTATCTTGGCCTTATTACAGCAAAAGAGAGATTCAGCATAAAAGCAGGTATCAATATATTACGAAATTTAATTAGGCTTTGTCTAATAGTTTTACTATTAAATATTTCCGGTAATCATATTTGTATTTATGCTGTATTTGCATTCATTCCCGAATTGCTTGTTGCGATTCTTTATGTTGTTTATTGTCAGAAGAAATATGATGAAATAACGAAGTGGAAATGGGTAAAGGATTTAGTCCTTTATAAAGAAATGATTCTATTTGCTTTTTGGATTTTATTAGGGGCAGTTGCTCGTATAGGTAAAACCCAGGGAGCAGCTCTTATTGTCAATTTTTTCTACGGAACGGTTCTGAATGCTGCATTAGCAGTGGCCAATCAGGTAAATGGCTTCGTTAGTTTGGCTACAAATAGTTTGTCTCAAGCTGCTGTACCTCAAATCACTAAAAGTTATAGTGGAGGAGATACCGATAGATCGATACAGTTAGTTGTATATATATCAAAATATACATTCATAATGATGTTGTTGGTCTGTACACCATTATTAATGCAAACTCAGTGGTTACTTGATCTTTGGCTTAATGATGTACCTCAGTACACCCGGAGTTTTGTACAGTTGGTATTGTTAGATGCGATGATAACATGTTTGGGAGCCGGTATACCTGCGTTATATCAAGCCACCGGCAAGATTCGCATTTTTCAAATATCTCTCAGTGTGATTTTATTATCATCAATTTTGTTCGGATATTTTGCATATAAATGGAATTTTGGACCAAATTCATTATTGATAATTTATTGCATAATGTCATTTGTTGATAGAATTGTGGCAGTTATACTTTTGAAAGTAGTGCTTCATCTTGATTTAAAACCATTGCTTAAATTCTCATATCTTAATTCTCTTAAGCTTTCTATATTTCTAATCCCTTTATATTGGATTAATCTGAGCTTGACAGGACCTATATTGAGTCCGGTAATGATTGTAGTATCAGAGTTTTTAATGATATTATTAGTGTTTGTAGCAGGGTTGTCGAGACACGAGAAGGAAATCGCTGTAGGCTTTGCTAAGTCAGCAATTAGAAAGCTTATCTAATAACAATTATTTTGAAACGCCTGAACGTGCTGGACTTTAATTGATTGTAATCGTTTTTATATGAAAGTTCTTTGGATAACGTCATCGCCGATTGGCCCTGTAAGTAGAATTTTGGGCCTGCCTTATGGTGGATCGAGTGGTACTTGGATTCAGACTGAATTTGAAGCAATTCAGCAAGATAAGAATATTCAATTGCTATTCATGTGCCCGATTAGTAATATACCAAATGGTGATATTATTTGTAAAGAAACAAATGAAGGCATTGCTTACGGCATTGGATATAAGGCATTTATACCTTATGGAACAGAATTGCCAAAAAAAGTGGTTCAGTCGGTTCTTAAAGTAGTTGGTGAAATAAAACCGGATATTATTCACATCTGGGGATCTGAGAGTAGCTTTTCTGCAGGGTGTGCTTCATTATTGACTGAGTACAAGAGAGTGATTTTCATTCAGGGGCTTATTGGTATGCATCAACGATATACATCTCCTGTTTATGTGAGAGAGAATCAATATTGGGGGCATATATCGTTGTATCAGAAATTAAGGGCAAAGATTAAGCGGTATTATTTTAAAAATCATATCAAGCTGGAACAACAGGCAATATCTTCTGCCGGTAACGTCATTACAGATAATGATTACACAAGGGCTTATTGCAACTCCTTTGCCCCGCATACTAATTTTTATCAGCATTTCCTTGCACCGGCTCAGGTGTTTTATGATACAGAATGGAATATTGATGAATGTGTTCCCAATAGTCTCTTTACGATATTCGGAATAGATAAGACAAAAGGATTGAATCAATTGCTTAAGGCCTTATGTATTGTTAAAAAGACAATTGCGGATGTAAAACTTTATATCCCCGGTCCATTTAACATTAATAAGTCTGGCCTAATAGATACGAAAAACTCTTCGCCTTTTGAAACATGGCTTGCAAATTTTATAGAGCAGAATGAATTGGAAGACAATGTTGTTTTCTTGGGGCGATTAGATAGAGATGGAATGGCAGCTCAATTTAAATCGGCTAATTGTTTTGTCAGCCCTTCTGGGATGGAGGTGCATTCGTCGTCTGTTCGAGAGGCAATGGCTGTTGGCGTGCCGACTATTTCATCACTGTGCGGAAGTGTAGCGGAATACATAGAGCACGGCATTAATGGCTTGATTTTCCGCTTCGAAGAAGAGGAGGTTCTTGCTCATTACATGATAAAAATACTTAAAGACAAAGAATTAGCTAAAACAATTGGACGAGAGGCACGATTGAAAATGAAGGCTCTAAAAGATGATAAATCGATGAATATGCCGTTCTCGCTTGTGTATAATTCATTGTAATTGGGTTTATGGAACCGTATATTTTTCTGGTAGGTTTTATATTCTTCTTTGCAATTATTTCACAATTCTGTTTTCCTGGTTCAAAGGCAAAACAGGGAGCTGTATTTTTAATATTATCGTTTGTATATATTTATATATTTTGCAGCATTAGAGGATTCGAAGTAGGCAGAGACGTACCCGGATATATAAAGATGTATGAAAAAACAGCCTCGGTTGCATGGAATAATTGGGATTATGTATATTTCGAAAACGGTTATATTGCATTGATGAAGATATGCAATATGCTAAAATTTACAGCAAGGGAATTCTTTTTTGTTATATATTTAATCATCCTATTTCCTGTATTTCTTCTAATAAAAAATCGTTCTCCATATCCTCTTTTATCTTTGACGGTATATATCTGCTTCCAATTCTTTGTATTTGATCTAACAGGATTGAGGCAGGCTATTGGCTTGTCGATTTGTATGCTTGCATATCTTGTTGCAACAAGAACGCGAGACAAGCATAATTTATTATTGTTTGTCCTTCTTGTATTAGGAGCTTCGATGTTTCATAAAAGTGCTCTAATATTTTTGTGTGCTTATCCTGTTTTGAAGCTACCGTTAAATCGGAAAATGATTATTCTGTATTGTATTAGTGTAGCAATTTGTTACTTGCTAAATATAGCAGGTGTCGGTGCAATCCTGTCCTATTTTGAGAAGGATCATTATGAATATTCGACTGATAGTTCGCAGCAGATAGGTTTTTTTGCTATTGCGTTATGCATGATAACAGTGCTTGCTATTTGGTCATATTTCCATACAGATAGGTCTAAACAGTTACAGGTAAAATATGCAGCTAATATGTTGCTGGCAAGTATGTGTTTATTGTTTTTATTTAATGGTTCGGTGTTGCTAAGATCTGTAATGTATTATTACTTTTCGATGATTATTTCTATTCCAATGTTTGTTAGTTGCCTTGGTGATAGAAAATTAAGATTAATGGTTTCTGCCGGGATAATATTTGTTTTTGTGCTATTCTTTTTCACAAACGAAGTCTATACTTTCGATGTGAGTCCTTATGTAATTGGTGAAGACTTAACTCCTACAAGGTAGAATCTTTTATTGAAAGAACGTTAATATACTTTTAAATCATATTTTGGAAATGAATCGCCCCAACGACTATCCTCGATTACTGATAGTCGGTACAGTTCCTTATAACAGGCAGTCTACCTCAAGAGCTTTTGATGCCTATTTCCATGATTGGCCTCATGATAAGATTGCACAGGTATTCTCTAATGCAGCAACTCCACTAAAAGGTCATTGCGGAAAACTTTATCAAATCACAGATGCCATGATGCTTCAACGTTGGAGAAATCGAATGGCAAAAGTAGGAAAAGCCTGGCTTAGAGACGAGTTGAATGAAGAGATTCATGTGGGGTTGGAATCCAATCCGGAGCAGGCAAGTCGCTCTTCAGCATTACATCGCTACGGAGCCAAGCATACACCTCTAACGCATCTGTTGCGAAAAGCCTTGTGGCGGAAAAAATATTGGAATACGCCAGAATTTAACCAATGGTTGGAGGAATTTAATCCGGAGTGTGTATTCCTCAGTTTCTCGAATGATTTTTTTATTCTTGAAATAGCACTCTATATTGCTCGAAAGTTTGATATCCCAATATGTTCGTCGACCGGAGATGATTATTATTTTGATGGCAAGTTTAGCCTTAATCCTCTCTACTATATATATCATGAATGGTATAAGAGTTTGAATAGAAAGGTCTTTAGACATAAAGGAAGTGCGATATATATAGGTGACAAGATTCGGGATAAGTACAATAATGCATTCGGATTGGACGGTGAAACGGTGTATTTGGTATCTGATATCGAACGCCGCGAGTTTAGGCCCATTAATCCTGAAAAATTTACTGTAAGGTATTTCGGCAATATTAAGATGGGGCGCAATACTTCGATATGTGCGATAGCCGAAGCTCTCTTTAGAATTAATCCGAAAATTACGATAGAGGTATATTCGAGTGAGTCCAATCCCGATTATCTAAAGCCCTTTTCTTTACACAAGAATATAGATTTCTGCGGTGTTATACCCTATTCCCAGGTAATGGAGAAAACTGTAGACAGTGATATTTTGATAGTAGCGGAAGGTACCAAGGCGCACGACATAAATCTGTCGCGCTATGCCTTATCTACAAAAGTTGCTGATGCGCTTGCCTCGGGATGTAATATTGTCGCTTATGGGTCAATGGAATGTGGCGCAATCGAATACCTCGATAAAATCGGTTGTGCGACAATTGCCAGTACTATCGATGATATGGAGTTGAAGCTTAGAGCCTTGCTTGATAGTGAAGATATGCAATTACAAAATTATAATACTTCACGGCAAGTATTCGAAGATAACCATACACGAAATCAAAGCAATGCCCGTGTACGGCGCATAGTATCAAGATTAGTCAATAATAATCGAAAAGAATGAAAGAAGACCTCACGCTTGTAATATATTCATGCGGCATTTTCTCAGACCTTTGGGATGCACACGTAAAGTTATTGAATCAGAATTGGCCTGATCGTTCAATCCGAACAATTATTCTGACAGATAGTCCAACTGAAAAAACATTTGAAGGTATAGAGATCATTTCCGCGGGAGACGGTAAGGAACTAACTGAGCGGGTTCGTTTTCTTTTACCTCATCTGACTACAGAATACGTGCTCGTTACTCTCGACGATTATTTCCTCACAACTCCTATTTCGTCTAAAGCTATTAAGAGGATAGTGGAAATAATGGATCGTAATAAATACGATTATGTCAGACTTTTCGACAGGCCTCACTGCCCTTTGAGCGCAACCAATGATAAAGATATTTATACATATACTCTTGATAAAGATTATCGCGTGAATTTATATTCAGGTATATGGCGAAGGAGTTTTATAGAGAGTACTCTTCCGGAAACAGATCTTAATGCTTGGGAGTATGAAGTGACTCTGACCGACAGAGCCCGAAGTGTCAATGGCCGATGTGCTGTCAGCCATGGTAATGAATTTCCTATTTTGGATGTCGTCCGAAAAGGACGTATATTACCCAAGGCGTGGAGATATCTAAAGTCTCACAACTTGTATCATGGCAATCGACCTCGTTTCCCTTATCGAGATTATTTATTGCTTGGTTTGAAAACTCAATCTAATAGATTGTTGGCCAAACTTCCGGCTCCTGTTTACCAGGGAATAAAAAGTATGTGTGTAAAATTGGGCATGCAATCATTTTCTGCCAAACAAAATAGAAAATGAATACAGAGTTTTCTGTTTTAATGTCGGTTTATCGTAATGATAACCCGGAACATTTTGTTCAGGCAGTCGAAAGCATTGGTCATTCTCAAGATTTACAGCCTACGGAGATTCTTCTTGTTGTTGACGGTCCTGTCGAAGAACAATTACGGACTGCAATTAAGCATTGTGAGGATGTCAATGGAAATCTGAATGTTGTGTGGCTCCCTAAAAATGTGGGTTTGGGCAATGCTTTGAGAGAGGGCCTTTTGCATACACATTGCGAGATAGTGGCGAGAATGGATTCTGATGATGTTGCAAATCCGTCAAGGTTTAAACAACAGATTGCATATTTACTGAATAATCCCACAATATCAATAGTTGGCGGACAAATAAGTGAGTTTATAGATTCTCCTGAAAATACGGTTGGTAATCGTATTGTTCCGCTTGATGATATGGAATTAAAGTCATATAGCAAAGCCCGGTGTCCATTCAATCATATGACTGTGATGTTTCGAAAGCAAGATGTATTAGCTGTCGGAAACTACAAGCATTGGCATTTTAACGAGGATTATTACCTATGGATTCGAATGGCCGAAGCGGGGTATAAGTTTGCCAATCTCCCGGATGTCCTTGTCAATGTGCGTGTTGGTAAGGAGATGTATCAGCGACGAGGTGGGTGGAAGTATTTTAAGAGCGAGGCGAGGCTACAGGCCTATATGTTAAAACATAGCGTGATTTCCTTGCCTCGATATATCTATAATACCCTTGGCCGGTTCGTTGTTCAGGTTGCTATGCCTAACCGTCTTCGTGGTTTCATATTCCAGAAGCTTTTCAGAAAGTAATGGGCCACTACAAAGATTTTGAAATAGCAAGGCTGGGCGACCCATTTTATGGTCTATCGGATAAACCGGTGGGTATAAGTTGTTTCAACAATCGCTTGCTGAGAAAGTATGTTGACGATTTTGGATCTGTTGCAGAATGTTCTTATAGTGGTAAGCGGGAGAAATGTTTACCCTTTGTAGATTGTGTCCGAAAAATCAACGATATAATAAACACATATTTTACTGATGCTGCTAACGAGGCCGGATATGACAGCCATTTTGATGATGACGGTGATGTAGGCGGTTTTATCAAATTAGGTGGTGGTTATATAGTTCCTGAGGGCAAAACGCATTATACTGATATTGCGGAATTGTTGGAGGGAGAGGCTCTGGATGTAAATGATGTAAAGCTAAAGGAGGAAATCTGTGAGGTGCTGCCTGAGGGACTGTTCGTTGAAAAGGATCTTTATGGTTTGAACGAAGCCGAGGAGCGTACGATTGATTGGCGAGAGTTGGTCCGGCAGTCGCGAGCTTGGCGAAAGCAGGGTCTCGATTATCCGAACCTTCCTATTTCGGCCCGAACCCAATTATTCAATCTTTTGGAAACGATTCAATCGATAGGTCATAAGATTCTAAGACGCATGCGGGTTGATTTGTTTAGGGTCGTTAAATACGCGGACCCTCTCGAAAATGTGGAGTTTACAAATCTTACATCACCTCCATACAAGTTCACACGCGACCTCAGGATGAGCAGAGTGGGAGAGTCAATGTTTTATGGCGCATCTACTCAAGAGTGTGCACGAGAAGAGGCTGTAGGAAGTGATCATAGTTGTTATTATATAGGAGAGTTTGAGGGATTGCATGAATTTACGATGCTCGACCTTCGAAAACTTCGTGAACGAGTTTCTATATTTGATATTGACGAGAATGACTATTATGCTTTGGTTTTTTTGCAATATTTTGCTCATGAAATATCAAAGCCTGTTGCAGATCATAACCCGGAAGATTACATACCGACACAATTTATAACCGGCTATTTTAAGAATTCATTGAAACGATATAAAGCTGACGGTACGAAAGATGCAATTGATGGCATCTTGTATGATAGCAGCAATGTTGATGATGCATATAACGCTGTGCTGTTTTTTGATAACGCAGAGAGTGCCAAACATCTCAGACTCAATGGATACACATTAATAGACAAACGTTAAAAATACAACTCTAAATAAATCCAATCATGCCGAAAAAATATAAAATCGGTTACACAACCGGTGTGTTCGATATGTTTCACATCGGACATCTCAATATTCTCCGCCGAGCAAAGGAGCAGTGCGAACACCTGATAGTTGGAGTTAGTACTGATGAGGTTGTTGAGTCATACAAACACCACCTACCTGTAATTCCTTACGTCGATAGGGCAGCAATTGTTAAGGCTATATGTTATGTTGACGAGGTAGTACCACAAGAATCGATGGATAAGTTTGAGGCTTGGCAAAGCCTCAAGTTCGATGTTATGTTCCATGGTAGTGAGTGGAAAGGTTCGGACTTGTATAATGGTTATGTCGAGAAATTTTCAACGGTTAGAGTTGATGTCGTTTTTCTTCCACATACCGACGGAATAAGTTCTACAATGCTGAGAGAACGTAATGACAAAAAGTAAAAATATCAGCTCATTACCACATACAGATTGTTGCGGCTGCAGGGCTTGCGGCGATGTGTGCCCGGTATCGTGTATTAGTTTTGGGAAAGATGATGAATCGTTTCTCTATCCGATTGTCGACGAGTCTGTTTGTATTCAATGTGGTAAATGTGTTAAGACTTGCCCTGAATTCAATCCGTCATATAATAGTGTCCCCTCAGATGTCACAGCAGCATATGCGTTATCAGCTGCAGAACGTAATTCGGGGTCCTCGGGTGGTATTTTCGGCGTTTTGGCCGGTTATATCCTCGCTCAAGGAGGTCGGGTGTGGGGTGCTGCATTTGACGAGAATCTAAAGTTGAGACATTCTTGTGCTACTACTTTGGCGGAACTCAAGCCTCTGATGAGGTCAAAATATCTTCAAAGTGATACGAGTGAATGTTACAGACAGATAGCAACAGACCTCAAAAATGGTATACTAACACTCTTTTGTGGTACTCCTTGCCAGTGTAATGCCTTGCGAAATTATGTAGGAGAAAACAAGAATCTTTATCTGATAGATTTGATCTGCCACGGAGTTCCTTCCCAAGATTTATTTGATAAGTCTATCAAGTGGCTTGAGGATAAGGAGCATTGCAAAGTGACTCGATTCGCATTTCGGTCGAAGTATAAGGGCGCTCTTCATCCACAAGCTTTTTCATGTGAGTGCACTAAGAATGGTAAAATAAAAACAATCAATGGCCTGCATTATCAGTTTCCGTTCTATTTTGGTTTTCAGAAATATATAACTTTGCGCCCCTCGTGCTATACCTGCAAATGGGCCCGCTCTGAGCGAGTAGGCGATATTACTTTAGGAGACTTTTGGGGCGTTGAAGAACATGATGCAAATCTCGATCCAAAGACAGGAATATCCGAAGTATTGGCAAATACAGCTAAAGGAAAGAAACTAATGCAGAGCGTTGTGGATTCGGGCCTTGTCTGGACTGAAGATTTTGCTTTCGAGCAAGTTGCAGGAAATAATGGTTGCTTGCATGGGCCGACAAAGTTAAAACCTGAAAGGGCTGAATTGTTTGCTGAATTAAGAACCGAGCCTTTCGAAGATGTTGTAAAGAATCATTTGGTATCAAAACGTAAGTGGATTTTTGATCTTTACTATGGAATGCCGGGATTTTTTAGGAAGATAGTCCGAAAGGTGATGGATAAAAGAATGAAATATGAATAATCTCATGCGTCCGGAAACTGAAGATTCTTATGGATTGAAGGACCTTCAGAACGTGATATTGAATATCGCACAATATATCGATACCCTTTGCCAAGCTCATGGTATTAACTATAGACTCATGGGTGGTTCTGCATTAGGAGCAAAACGTCACGGTGGTTTTATTCCATGGGATGACGATTTAGATGTGTTCATGACTCCGACAGAGTATGAGACTTTTCGCGATGTATTCAATAAATACGGTGATAAGCAAAATTTCTCATTGCAGGAGCTTGGAGAATCAAATGGCCGTGTTATTACTGCTAAAGTGCGATTGAACAATTCGTATTATGAAGAAGAAATAATCAAGGGGTGGAAGATTCATCATGGAGTGTATGTTGATATTTTTATTCTCCATACCTGTCCTGATAATAGCATTGCTCAGAGGTGGCAGTATTTTTGGGCGAAGTATCTTATTATAAAAGGACTTGCCAATAAAACATATAACAGGCGTGGCGGAATTGCCGGATTGGTTGTTAAATGTGCAAAGATTCTACCCAAACGCTTCTTACTTAATTATGGATTGAAGCAGGTTTATCGTTGGCGCGATACCAAGACGATGTATTTCTGTAATTTCCTTGGTAAAGCTTTGTTCAAGAATGGCAAGTATCGCTATGACGACTTCGCAAAGTCAAAACGTGTTCCGTTTGAAACTATAGAAATGAATGTGGCTATAGGACTCGAACGTTTCTTGACTGATAGATTTGGTGATTATATGAAACCACCAACAGCGGAGCGCATAAGATACGAACAACATGCCTCATGCTGGAATCTTGAGGTCCATGATTACTCAGATCGTTCCGACGAAAAATATCTTTTTTAAAATATGACTATAAAATACATCTTTGACAGGCTGATGTCGTTCATCGGGCTGTTGTTTTTGTGGCCTGTGCTGCTCGTCGTGGCGATTCTTATCAGGGTAAAGATGCCCGGTGGTCCTGTGATCTTCACTCAGCGCCGTGTGGGTCGAAATGGTAAGCTTTTTACTATGTATAAGTTCAGAAGTATGACGGTAGGTCATGGTGGCTCGTCGGTATCGGTTGCCGGAGAGAGCCGTATTACTCCTTTGGGGGCTAAATTGAGGCATTATAAGCTCGATGAGTTACCCGAACTTTGGAATGTCCTGATAGGCGATATGAGTTTCGTCGGTCCGAGGCCGGATGTACCGGGCTATGCCGACCAACTGAAGGGTGATGATCGAGATGTATTGAAGCTCCGTCCGGGTATTACCGGTCCGGCATCGTTGAAGTATCGAGATGAAGAAGACTTGCTTGCCGGGCAAGCTGATCCTCAAAAGTATAATGATGAGGTGATTTTTCCGGACAAGGTTAGAATAAATCTCTATTATCTGCATCATTATTCCTTTGTCAAAGATATTCAGATGATTTTATGTACCGTATTGGGCCGGCGGATGATGTATAATAACGAATTAATCTAATAACAATATGAGCGAACGAATATTGCTCTGTCTGGCTCATATGAGCGGCAGGGAAATGGAATTTATAAAGGAGGCCTTCGATACCAACTGGGTGGTGCCTATGGGGCCGAATGTTACCGGTTTCGAGCACGACCTTGAGGCGTTTGTCAATCGTCGTGAGGGCAATGAGCCTCTTGACAAGAAGGTTGTGTGCCTTTCGGCAGGTACTGCAGCGGTACATCTCGCACTGATTGCTTGTGGCGTAGGGCAGGGCGACGAGGTGCTTGTTCAGTCGTTTACCTTCTGTGCATCGAGCCACCCTATCACCTATCTTGGCGCGACACCGGTGTTCATTGACTCGGAAAAGGAGTCGTGGAACATGGACCCCGAGCTGCTCGAGGAGGCTATCAAGGACCGCATCGCCAAGACCGGCAAGAAACCAAAGGCAATCATCCCGGTTGCACTCTACGGCATGCCGTATCAGATTGACAAAATCATGGAGATTGCCAACCGCTACGAGATTCCTGTGATTGAGGACGGCGCAGAGGGCTTCGGTTCGAACTTCAATGGTCAGGCTCTTGGCACATTCGGCGAGTACGGTGTGCTGTCGTTTAATGGCAACAAGATGATAACCACCTCGGGTGGCGGCGCACTCATCTGCCCCGATGCCGACAAGGCCCGCGAAATCTTGTGGTACGCCACTCAGGCCCGCGAGAGCTATCCATATTATCAGCACGAGGCAATCGGCTACAACTACCGCATGAGTAATATCTGCGCAGGTATAGGCCGTGGCCAAATGACGATTGTTGACGATCATGTTGCCCACCACAAACACGTGCAGGCTCTGTACGAGGAACTTCTCAAAGATGTTGAGGGCATTACCATGCACACAAATCCCGGACCTGAGTATGATTCGAACTTCTGGCTCTGCACTGCCACTCTTGATCCTAACCTCAAAATTAAGAATCAGGAGAATGCATACAAGCAGGTTATAACCGGCGCTGTTGGTGGCGCAGCCGGTGTGACCCACGCAGCCTCGGTGGCGGTGACCGACTGCCAGCCCAACGATAATGTCGAGGCCCTGCGTATGGCCCTCGACGCTGCCGGTATTGAATCGCGTCCACTATGGAAGCCAATGCACAAGCAGCCGGTCTATAAAAACGCCCCCGCCTATACCAACGGTGTAAGCGAGGCCCTCTTCGCCACCGGCATCTGCCTCCCGGCAGGCCCCTGGGTGACCGACGACCAAGTCCGCTACATCGTAGACCAAATCAAAGCCGCTATTCTTTGAATATAAGCATTTGAGCTAACATTATAATTTTATAAATTACCGATAACTCGGAGATTGCAGTATATGCGGTCTCCGAGTTTTTTTTAGTCAAAAATAGAATTATTCTGTTTGGACTGAATAAAACTTGTGGTATGGATGTGGTTGATAGATAGTGGTTTGGGTCGGAGTGCGTGGCAGCCGATTAATTATTGTTGGTCAAAAGAGGAATAATCATTATAGGTGATAAACTAAAATGAGGGTTTATTCGTTTATGTATTATATATAATAAGAAACAAGAAATAATACATCCATTATGCAAGTGATAAAAGGTAAAAAACGCATTATCAGTGTTGTGGCTATTTTACTTATATTAGCCCTTATAGGTGTAGGTTTGTATTTCCTGCTCCGTCCCAAACCTGCTGTGGCGCAATTGCCGGTAGTAGAGGTGCAGCCAGTGCATCAGGCGGATGTCAATATATATGGTGAATATGTAGGACGTATCCGAGCGCAGCAATTTGTGGAAATCCGCGCCCGCGTAGAAGGCTATCTCGAACGGATGTACTTTGAAGAAGGTACACATATAAATAAAGGTCAAACCTTGTTTGTCATAGACCAGAAAGTATACCGCGCGAGAGCAGAAAAAGCCCGCGCCCAGCTCAACAAGGCCAAAGCACAGGCACTCAAGGCCGAACGAGACCTTGCCCGTATCCGTCCGCTTTATCAGCAAAATGCCGCTTCACAGCTTGACCTCGACAATGCCGAGGCGGCTTATGAAAGCGCCAAGGCAGAATTGTCGGTTGCGCAGGCAGACCTTACCCAGGCCGAGTTAACCCTCAGTTACACAACCGTGTCGAGCCCGATTTCGGGTTATATTTCCGAGCGTAGTGCCGATATCGGTACCCTGGTAGGCCCGAGTGGCAAGTCGCTGCTTGCAACAGTGGTTAAGAGCGATACCGTACTGGTCGATTTCTCACTTACAGCGCTTGATTATCTGTCGCTTAAAGACAGGAATGTAAATCTGGGACAGAAAGACGATAGCCGCCAGTGGAATCCGTATGTAACCGTAACTCTTGCCGACGGATCACCCTATCCTTATCGTGGTCTTGTAGACTTTGCATCTCCGCTTGTAGACCCGGCAACAGGCACATTCTCGGTACGAGCCGAGATGCCTAATCCTAATCATACGTTGTTGCCGGGAGAGTTTACCAAGGTGCGAGTACTAATGGATGTTCGAGCCAATGCAATCGAGGTGCCGAACAAGTCGCTTGAAATCGAAAAGGGAGGAGCGTATGTGTATATTGTCAAACCCGACAGCATTGTCGAACGACGATTTGTAGAGACCGGCCCCGAGGTCGGCAACGACATAGTTATAGAACGCGGCCTTGCCAAAGGTGAGTATGTAGTTGTCGAAGGCTATCACAAATTACGCCATGGTATGAAGGTGCGTCCTGTAATAGTATCTGATTCAATCACAAGCACACAAAGCGAACAGGTATGAAACGAAATTTCTTTCTTGATCACCCGGTGTTTTCTATCGTAATATCGATAGTTATCACCATTCTGGGCTGTATTGGTCTGGCGATGTTGCCGGTCGACCAGTACCCCCGTATCGTGCCCCCGGTGGTGCGAGTGAGTGCTTCTTATCCAGGTGCTGATGCCATGACAGTGACTCAGGCAGTTGCAACGCCTATCGAACAGGAGCTGAACGGTACGCCCGGCATGATATATATGAGTTCGTCGAGCTCGAATTCAGGCGGATTCTCGGCTCTTGTCACATTTGATATCGGAGTAGACCCCGAGCTTGCTGCGGTAGATGTTCAGAACCGTGTGAAGAAAGCCGAAAGCCGACTTCCGGCAGAGGTTGTACAGAACGGTATCAGTGTTGAAAAAGAGACAGCCAACAAGCTGATGACCATTACACTGCTTTCGTCAGACTCTAAATTTGACGAGATATACCTGTCGAACTACGCAACGCTCAATGTTCTCGACCCTTTGCGCCGAGTGCCTGGTGTGGGTTCTATCCGCAACGTCGGTGGCCGCTACTATGCGATGCAGATATTTGTGCAACCTGATAAACTCGCGGATATGGGCTTGACTGTCAAGGATATTCAGAATGCCTTGAAAGATCAAAACCGCGAATCAGCAGCCGGTGTTCTTGGTCAGGCGCCGATGCAGGGTATCGATATGACGGTGCCTATTATTGCCCGAGGCCGCTTGTCGAGTGTTGCAGAGTTCGAAGATATTGTGATCCGCGCCAATGCCAATGGCTCGATAATACGCCTTAAAGATGTAGCCCGAGTAAGCCTCGAGGCATCGAGCTATAGCACCGAGAGCGGTATCAATGGTGGCAATGCCGCAGTGCTTGAAATCGGCATGCTTCCCGGCTCGAATGCTATGGATGTGGCGAATCAGATCAAGTCTACCATGGATGATATTGCAAAAGGCTTTCCTGAAGGACTTACATATGAGATTCCATTTGATATGACAACATATATTAAGGAGTCTATCCACCATGTATACCGTACGTTCTTTGAGGCTTTGCTTCTTGTTATCCTTGTAGTTTTCCTTTCACTTCAAAACTGGAGGGCTACGCTTATCCCCGTCATCGCCGTGCCTATATCGCTTATCGGTACATTCGGTGTGATGCTGATATTCGGATTCTCGCTCAATATGCTGACGCTGCTCGGCCTTATCCTTGCAATCGGTATCGTAGTTGACGATGCTATTGTGGTAGTAGAGAACGTAGATCGTATCATGGAGCGAGAGCATGTAGACCCACCCGAGGCTACACGCCGGGCTATGGAGGGCCTTGGTAGCGCCCTTATAGCGATGTCGCTTGTGCTCTGTGCGGTGTTTGTACCTGTAAGCTTCCTGCCCGGTATTACCGGTCAGTTGTACCGTCAGTTTACAATCACGATTGCAGTGAGTGTGATAATATCGACCATTGTTGCACTTACCTTGTCGCCGGTTATGTGTGCGATGTTGCTCAAACCACAGGGCAAGAAGCGTAAACGCAAATTCTTCAGGCTTATCAACTACTGGCTTATGCGAGGCAATCACTTCTATTGCCGCATGGTCGGACGGTCGTTGACACATCCGCGCAGAATGCTTGCAGCGTTCGGTATGGCATTGGTTGTAATATTTGTGAGCAACCGTCTGGTGCCTACAAGTTTTATGTCGCCCGAAGACCAGGGCTATTTTACCCTTGAACTCGAATTGCCGGAGGGTGCGACGATAGAGCGAACCCGCGAGGTAGCCGACAGGGCTATGGAATTCCTGCTCGCCGACAAGGATGTAGAGTATGTGCTCAATGTCAATGGTTCGTCGCCGCGCATGGGTACAAACCAGGCTCATGCCCAGCTGACAGTGATTCTCAAACCGGCTGACGAACGCGGCAATAACTCGCTTGCAGAATTGCGCGAACGAGTATCCGCCGAGTTGTCGGAGTATCCCGAAGCGAAGATTTACTTCTTTACTCCGGCGATTATCCCCGGACTTGGTACGTCGGGCGGTTTTGAAATGGTGCTTGAGGCCCGTGCCGATGCCACGTACGACGACCTTTCGCGGGCGGTAGATACCCTTCGCTATTATACAGAGAACAGTCCGGAGTTTTCCGGTCTTTCGACATCGCTCCAGAGTGATATCCCACAGCTTTTCTTTGACGTGGACCGTGATAAGGCAAAACTGCAGGGCATACCATTGAGTGATATATTCTCGACGATGAAGGCCTTTACAGGTTCGGTTTATGTAAATGACTTCAATATGTTTAACCGCATCTACCGCGTATATATCCAGGCGGAGACTCCCTACCGTCAGGGACGTCAGGATTTGAACCTGTTCTTTGTACGTAGCGCCAACGGCAATATGGTGCCAATCACATCGCTTGGTACGAGCCGATATACCGCCGGCCCGGGATCGGTAAAACGATTCAATATGTTTAATTCGGCAACAATATCGGGCGAAGCCGGCAGCGGCTACAGTACCGGTCAGGCTATGGAAAAGCTTGAGCAGATAGTGAGAGAACATTTGCCTGAGAATATTGGTGTTGAATGGTCGGGCCTATCGTATCAGCAAAAGCATAATTCAGGCAATACTGCCGCTGTGCTTGGTCTGGCATTCCTGTTTGTGTTCCTGTTCCTGGCCGCACTCTACGAGAGCTGGAGCGTGCCCATGGCGGTAATTCTATCGTTGCCTATTGCAGGTGTGGGCGCCTATCTCGGTATCGCGATATGCGGACTTGAAAACAATATTTACTTCCAGATCGGCCTTGTGATGCTTGTCGGTCTTGTTGCAAAGAATGCGATTCTGATTGTGGAGTTTGCAAAAGAAGAGACCGATAAAGGCATAGATGCGGTGCAGGCGGCATTGACAGCAGCCCGATTGCGATTCAGACCGTTGGTGATGACATCGCTCGCATTTATGCTCGGCCTATTGCCACTGGTATTTGCCACCGGCCCGGGCTCTGCAGCCCGTCGCGATATCGGCACCGGTGTTTTCTTCGGTATGCTTGTGGCCATAACGGTCGGTATAGTTTTTGTTCCATTCTTCTTTGTACTTATTGATAAGGCTAAGAAAAAACTATCGAAAAAATGAAAGCAAGACTATTGATATATCTCTTTGCGGCAATAATGCTTGGCTCTTGTTCAGGAGTCAAGAATTGCCAGAAGCCCCAGCTTGACCTTCCGATGTCGCTTGCAGGAAATGCAACCGACAGTATCACCCTTGCCGATATGGAGTGGTGGAGTTTCTACAGCGATTCCACCCTGGTAGGCCTTATTAGCGAGGCACTGGAGCATAACCGTGATTTCCTTGCAGCGGCGGCAAAGGTAGAACAGATGCGTCAGTTGTACGGCGTTCAAAAACTCAACTATGCGCCCACAGTCAGTGGTCTTGTTCTTGCCGATCATGAAACAAATGATTATCATGGCAAGCCGCATAGCGACCAGCCTGAGTATAGCCTTAAGGCTTCTTTGAGTTGGGAAGTCGACCTGTGGGGAGGCCTCAAATGGGCGCAGCGCAAAGGTGCGGCAGAGTTTCGTGCAAGTGTTGAAAACCAGCGTGCTATGCAGATGACATTGGTGTCGGAGATTGCGAGCGCGTATGTAAACCTGCTTGCTCTTGATAATGAGCTTTCGATTGTCCGCCGAACACTTTTTACTCGCGAGGAGAACCTTAAAAAGGCAAAGCTGCGTTTTGAAGGCGGCCTGACACCCGAAACCGTATATCAACAGGCACAGGTGGAGTATGCATCTGCGGCAGCGTTAATTCCGGGTCTTGAGCGTCAGATTGAGATTCAGAAGAATGCTATATCACTGCTTCTTGGCCGCTATCCGGGTCAGGAAATCAGCCGAGGCAAACTATCGTTTAATGAGCCTATACGGCAGGAATTTCCCATAGGGCTGCCGTCGTCGCTGTTGAAGCGTCGCCCCGACCTTCGAGCAGCCGAGGCTTCACTTGCCGGGGCCCTGGCAAATGTCGGAGTGACCTATGCCGACCGTTTTCCCAAGTTGCGAATCGGCCTTACCGGAGGCCTTGAGAATGATGACCTGAAGGGATTCTTTCAGTCTCCTTTTACTTATATAGTAGGCCAGATAAGCGGAACCATTCTTGATTTTGGCCGCAACAAGCGCCGCTATAAGGCATCGATTGCTGCATATGACCAAAGCCGCTTGAACTATGAGCAGAAGGTGCTGACAGCCTTTAAAGAGGTTGACGATGCCGCTGTGACTTTCCGCCTGATCAAACAAACTACCGAGCGTCGTAGAGAACTCCTCGAGGCTGCGCAGAAGTATGCTCAGCTGGCATACATGCAGTATAGCATGGGTGTGATAAATTATATCGACGTACTCGACGCGCAGCGCCGCTACTTTGAGGCGCAGGTTGGATTGAGTAATGCAGTTCGCGACGAGTACCTTGCCCTTATCAATCTCTATAAGAGCCTCGGAGGCGGTTGGAGAATCTAATTTACAGATTAGAAATTAGTGAGTAGTTTTTTCTCATGATATTTGGCAGGCTGCAAAATTCTCGCTAATTTTGCATCTGCAAAAAAGAAATCAAATTTTTACAAAATAACAATGAGAAAGAATATCGTTGCTGGCAACTGGAAAATGAACACCACCGTACAGGAAGGTGTAGCCCTTGCCAAAGAAGTAAACGAAGCCCTGGCCGCAGCAGCCCCCAAGTGCGACGTTGTGATTTGTGTACCTTTCACCCACCTTTGCCCTGTAGCTGCAGTAATCGACCAGACCCGTCTCGGCCTTGGTGCTGAAAACTGCGCCGATCACAAATCGGGTGCATATACCGGTGAAGTTTCAGCTCCCATGGTAGCTTCTACCACTGCCAAATACGTTATACTTGGTCACAGCGAACGCCGCCAGTACTACGGTGAAACTGCCGAGACCCTCCGTGAGAAGGTAGCTCTTGCGCTCGAAAACGGCCTTACCCCTATTTTCTGCATCGGTGAAGTGCTTGCAGAGCGCGAAGACGGTTCGTTCAACGAAGTTGTTCGTCGCCAGGTAGAAGAAGGATTGTTCAACCTGAGTGCTGAAGATTTCGGTAAAATCGTTCTTGCTTACGAACCCGTATGGGCAATCGGTACCGGCAAGACCGCTACCCCCGAGCAGGCAGAAGATATGCACGCTTGGATACGCAGCGTAATCGCCGGCAAGTACGGCGAGGAAGTAGCAGCCAATACCTCTATACTTTATGGTGGCAGCTGCAAGCCCTCTAACGCAGCCGAACTCTTTGCAAAACCCGACATCGACGGTGGCCTTATCGGTGGAGCAGCGCTCAAATGTGCCGACTTCATGGGCATTGTAAACGCGTTCTAAAAACACACAATAATCACCAAGGCTTGCTCTGTTTACCCGGGGCAAGCTTTGGTGTACTTTCTAATAATCATTATGTCGAAACTTGTAATCCTTGTTTTATCGTGTGCGATAGCATGCTTGAGTGTGGCTGCCGAGCAACCCTCGATAGTGCAGCATATCAATGCCGGTGGTAATATAGTGATATATCAGCCGGAAAGCCTTGGCAAGCTTGTTTCTACCCCCGAAGCAGTAGCATCGGATGTTGAACGAGAAGAGTCAGACGGCTATGTGAATGCTTCCGGCTCGTCGCACGTGTCTACGAGGGTGGGGTACAGGGTTCAGGTTTTTGATGACAATAATCCTCGGACGGCCCGCCGTCAGGCCGAAGCCCGCCATAGTCAGGTTAAGTCGCAATTTCCTCAAATGCGGACTTATGTAACCTTTAATTCTCCATATTGGCGAGTAAAGGTGGGCGATTTCCGTACACGTGCAGAGGCAGAGGCGGCGATGGCAGAATTACGCCATGCATTTCCGTCGATGGCGGCTTATATGCGAATAGTACGTGAAAAAATAAATACACTCGATTGAAATGAATCAGCTTACCGATCAGGAACGTTTAGAGGCAATTGCATCGCATGTCGAAAGCATAATAACACTTTTGGGAGAAGATACGACCCGCGAGGGCCTTGTGCGTACCCCTATGCGTGCAGCCAAGGCTTTGGCATTTCTTACTTCGGGATATCGTACGAATCCGGACGAAGTGGTAGGGCAAGCTATTTTCGAGCATGAAGGATCGCAGATTGTAGTGGTGAAGGATATCGAATTCTACTCACTATGCGAGCATCATGTACTTCCGTTTTTCGGGACTATTTCTATTGGTTATATTCCAAACGGTAAGATTGTGGGTTTGAGCAAACTTGCTCGTATAGTTGATGTGTTTGCCCGCAGGCTTCAGGTGCAGGAACGTTTTACTGCTCAGATTGTAGAAGAGGTGAGCAGGCAGACCGGAGCCAAAGGTGTGATAGCTATTTGCTCGGGCGAGCATCTGTGTATGAAGATGCGCGGGGTGGAGAAGCAGCATGCATCAACGACGACTATGCATTATAATGGAGACTTTGCCGATGCGGCTCTCCGTTCTGAATTTTTAAATTCTATAAAATAGGCTATATAGTACTGTAGTCTATCGAAAGTGATACAAAATAGCCCCGGCGGATGACTGCCGGGGCTATTTTGCGTTATGTCATATAGTATTCTACGGTCTTACGACCACAACTTCGGCTCGTCGGTCCTGGGCATCGTTGGCGTATGCATGTGTAGCACCCATGCCGTGGACAGATACTTTTGAAGCCGGTACTCCATGTGCGACAAGATAATCGCCAATGGCGCGGGCTCGACGTTCGCTAAGGCTTTGGTTGTAGACAGCACGTCCGTGTTCGTCGGTGTATGCTTTGACATCGAGGCTGAGGCCTTTGTGTTTTGCCACTCTTGCCATAGCTGTGAGTTCGGGGTTTTCGGGCACGTTGTCGGAGTCGTATTTAAAGAGGTAAATCAGTTTTGAGCCGACGGGGTTTATGGCCACATATTCGGTCCGGCCAGTAGTGGAAGTGGCCGGATTATCGGTAATAGCTGTTTCGCTGTAGTATGTAGCATCGCTATTGTCGGAGCCGAGGGTCGGTTCGAAGGGCGATACGAATGGATCGGGAATGGTACCCTTGGCATTCGGATTGTCGTAGAGTCCCATTTGGGTGAAATACTGTTCGGTAGGAGCAGCTTTCACCCTGTCGTTACGCTGAGGTGCAGACGGAATGCCGTCGACCCAGATGTAGCATCCTACGCCAAAAGCAAGACCGAGAAGGATTGCAGCACCATAACGTACGAATCGTGGTGTTTCATCTACATCGGCAGTGGTTGCCGGTTCGATGATATCGTCGTCGTCGGTATGAGCTCCCAGTCGTGCCGCTTCATGATGTGGATTGAGTTTACCCTGTTCCGGGTGGCCTTTGAGGCGCTTGTTTCCGGTATCTAATGGCCGGTTGTTGTCGTTCGTTGCCATAGTAGTAGTTTTTTAGTTGCAAACGTATAAAAGAGAAATCGTCTTTAATACTATTGTAACAAGCGAACGAGGCAATCGGTTTTTACCGATACGTGAAATCAGGGCTTTAAGGTAGTAAGCCGATGTGTTTTAGAGCTTCTACAACGCCGTGGTTTCTTACGTCGGTGGTGATATAGTCGGCTACGGATTTTACGTTGTCGGATGCATTGCCCATTGCGATGCCTATATGGCAATGCTTGATCATGGATATATCGTTGTCGCCGTCGCCAAAGGCCAATGTTTGGTTTAAAGGTATGTCGAAGTATTCGAGCATGCGGTCAATGCCGATGCTTTTGCAACTTCCTTTCGGCACTATGTCGCAGAAGTATGGATTCCAACTGGTGGCATCGCAGTTTTTGAGAATGGCTGAATAAAGGGATGGATCGGACCAGTCTTTTTCTTCGCCAAATGCCATCATCTGTACCACATCTTTGCCGTTGATGCATTCGAGCGGTTTGATAGGGATAGGTGGAATGTTGATGAGTTTGCAAGCCTTGGCGGCATAGTCGTTGATACCGCTTATAAAAATGTCTCCGTCGGCCGGTACAAGGCAGAATTCGAGAGGCATGGCTTTGTACGATTCGATAAGGCGGTGAATATCGTCGGTTGCAATAGGATGTGTATAAATGATAGTTTTCTTGTCGGATAAAAGACTCATTCCTCCATTTACAGTTACATATCCGTCGAACTCAGTATCGCCAATATTGTCAATCCAATTAGCGTGTCGTCCGGTTGCGATGAAGACTTTGATGCCCTTGTCGCGCAATGTGCGGATAGCATTCTTTACCTCTTGAGGGATGTCGTGATCACCAAATGGCACGAGTGTGCCGTCGATATCGAAAAATACAGCTTTGATTTCCATGCTGCAAAATTACGAAAAATAATCCAAGAAAGGGTAGGGTGGAGGTATTTGGAGAGGGAGCTTTTAGTTCGGTTTCGTCATACTCTCTTAGTAAGAGATATTATTTATGATGCAAAATTACTAAATATTTCTGAAACAGCTACTATCAATCGAAAAATTTTTAGCCTTGATTCTCTGATAAGGCCTCATGTCAAATTAGAGAGAGAATCGTCCTTAGCTTATCAGCTTGATTAACAATACAATATCAGCAACAACCTTTTAATCCATATCTCTTACTAAGAGAGCATTAAAATTTCACTGCTTTTTGAGTACTCACAAAGCAAAACAACCACAGGGAAAGCTCCTGTATAGGCTCGTTCCTGAGATCCGAAGCGAATGTAGGCGGACGGTTGTGGGTAATGTACGATGAAGGTTTATGCCGGCTGTCGTACAGGAAGGTGAGGTATAGTCTGATATGAACGAAAAACCATTAGAACACAGTCAAAAATCGGAGTGGTTCGCGATAAGAACCCGCCAGGATTTCAGGGCAGAAGAGGAACTGAAGCCTTTTTGCGATGAAGTCTTTTTTCCGAAAGAGACTGTTGCAGGTTCAAATAATAAGTTGCGTATCAGGGCTGTAATACCGCATGTGTTATTTATAAAGACAAATAGGCAAACCGCTCTTGCCCTTGAGGATGAAGGCCGTAAGAATCCGGAGAAAGCTATAAAATTCTGGATATACCGTTTCCCGACCGATAATAGAATCCAAGTTATCCCACAAAGTTCGATAGATTTGCTTTATCTACTGACCTCAGACGATACCTCAGGTTGCGAGATTTATAATAACCTTGACTTCAAAGAAAACGAGCACGTAAGGGTGGTCGGCGGGCGCTACCGAGGCTTAACGGGCTATGTGCAGCGCGTAAAGAAGAATAAGCACGTAGTAGTCAAAATCGAAGGCATCTGCATGGTCATGCTCCCCTTCATCCACCCCGATTTGCTGGAGAGGATAGAGTGATGCGGAGATCGAGCGGTTTTGCGTTATCTTATTGGTTTTTACGTCGAAACTGCTTTTGAGGTGCTACTCTTTATTCCGGTGATTGTTTTTGCCAGCAATAGATGCCTATTTTACTTATATTTAGGGACGAAATAAAACTATTATAACATCATAATGGCTCATCATAATTTTCGTAAGGTGGCAATTATAACTTATTCCGGAGCCTACAATTATGGCTCTGCTTTGCAAACCTACGCGTTAAATAAATATTTACGAAACATTGGCTTTGATGCGGTTACAATTCTCGGGTGATTTGGAGGCATGAGAAACGACACCTCATAATAGAGTTGCCAGACCTCATAACAGCCGCAGTAGAAGTCGGGCCGGAATATGTACAGATTCTACGCTGAATATTTGCATTGTTATGTTCTCAATCTCAGACACCGTAATAAAATTATCAACAGTTTGCTTCAATTATGTTGATGTGATAAATGACTCTGCGCATGCTCTTATTAGTTAAGATAATTCCGTCGGGGATATCATAAGCGCGAATCCTCAATAAAGCATGGAAGGTTTATTAGGTGGTAAAAGGCTGTATATTCAGTAAAACGGCAACTGACTATAATGCACCGATCCGAACAACATAGCCACTAACTCACTGACTACACAGTTTACTCCCGCCGCATCGCAAACGCTCTCAATAACCAACGTTACCTTGCTTCTATATGTGAAACACATCTAATTCTGATTGAACTCCCAATTTAAGAAAAACATAAATACTAAACATTTATAAATGGAAAAAGAACTCAAAATTTGTGTCATTGGTTTAGGCTATGTTGGCTTGCCGTTGGCTCGGCTTTTCTCAACCAAATATTCAACAATCGGATTCGACATGAACCAAAAGCGTGTTGACGCTCTCAACAGCGGTCATGACGCTACTCTTGAAGTGAGCGACGAGCTTCTCCAGGACGCAATTAATAATCATGGATTCCGTTGCACAACAAATCTCGATGAAATCCAAGATTGCAATTTCTATGTTGTTGCAGTCCCAACTCCAGTAGATGACAACAATCGTCCAGACCTCAAGCCTCTTTGGGGTGCATCAGAGACTGTGGGTAAGGTTATTTCAAAGGGAGATATTGTCGTTTACGAATCGACTGTATATCCTGGCGTTACCGAGGAAGAATGTTTGCCTGTTGTAGAACATATAAGTGGTCTTAAATTCAACGAGGATTTCTTTGCCGGTTATTCACCTGAGCGAATCAATCCTGGAGACAAGCTTCATACAGTTGAAAAAATCAAGAAAGTGACATCTGGTTCTACTCCTGAAATAGCAGACATAGTAGATGGAGTATACAACTCGGTTCTTGTAAACGGAACCCATAAAGCTCCCTCAATCAAGGTGGCAGAAGCTTCCAAGATCATCGAAAACTCACAGCGAGATGTCAACATTGCATTCATGAATGAACTTGCAAAGATTTTCAATGCAATGGGCATCGATACTCATGATGTGATTGAAGCCGCATCTTCAAAATGGAACTTCATTAAACTGTCTCCCGGACTTGTCGGCGGCCATTGTATTTCAGTTGACCCTTATTATCTGATTCAGAAGGCTCAGGTATATGGAGTTCTTCCCCGCGTGATGTTCTCAGCGCGTCGTCTCAATGATGGTATGGGAGCCTATGTGGCAAACCAAACCATTAAGGCAATGAATCTTAAGGGGTTAAGGGTTAAGGACGCCAAGATTCTCCTTTTAGGCATAACCTTCAAAGAAAATTGTCCTGATATTCGAAATACTAAGATTGTAGATATCTATCAAACACTGGCAGAATATACCTCAAACTTAACCGTCTACGATCCTTGGGCAAGCCAAGATGCTGTCAAACATGAATATGCGATTGATGTTGTAAATACTCTTCCTACGAATGAAAAGTACGACGCAATAATCCTTGGAGTTGCTCACAAAGAATTCCTGGGTATAGACATTCGTAGCCTTCTCAACGACAAAGTGAATGGTGTTGTCTATGACGTAAAAGGCGTTCTTAATCGAGAGGATGTAGACGCAAGACTGTAATGAAACTAATATTACTATCGGGGGGGTCTGGGCGACGTCTTTGGCCCCTCTCTAACGAAGCTCGTTCTAAGCAATTTATAAAATTGCTTGAGACATCTGATGGATCTCTACAATCCATGGCACAACATATATATGGCCAGTTATGTGAAGCAGGTTTAAATGATGATATTCTAATATCTACAAATACATTACAACGAGACTCGTTCATAAGCCAGATTGGAGAAAACATATCAATTCTTGCGGAGCCAGAAAGAAGGGATACTTTTGCTGCAATTGTATTGGCATGTTCATATTTATTTACGAAAAAAAATGTGATGTAAGTGAGCCAATAATTGTCTTGCCATGTGATCAATTGGTAGAACAAACTTATTTTGACACAATTAAGAGAATTGGTGAATGTATCACTACTTCTAATGCGGACCTCGTGCTAATGGGAATTCAGCCAACTAATCCATCTACAAAATACGGTTATATCATTCCCTCTGCAAAAGATTCTGATGGTAGTGCAAATGTATTACATTTCAAAGAAAAACCTGATATAGAGACCGCCACTAAATATTTAAGACAAGGAGCATTATGGAATGGGGGTGTCTTTGGATTCAAACTTGGTTATTTAATTGATGTAATAAAGAAATATTTATCAGATATATCGTTCGATTATATATATGATAATTTCACATTGCTCCCCAAAATTTCATTTGACTACGAAGTTGTTGAAAAAGCAAATGATGTTAAGGTAATCACATATTCCGGTAAATGGGAGGACTTAGGCACATGGTCATCCTTCTTATCTGAAATTAAGCGTCCTGTTATTGGTAACGGACTACTTACAAGTGACTGCCAAAACACCAATATAATCAATGAGTTGAACACTCCCGTTTTGTGTTCAGGGTTAAGCAATATAGCTATTATATCAACTTATGATGGCATTCTGGTACTTGACAAGTCTAAATCTGAGAACTTAAAACCGTATGTTGAACAAGTTGCAACGAGACCTTTATACGAAGAACGACGTTGGGGCGAATATAAAGTCATTGATCAACAGACTTTTGACTCGGGTTATTCACAACTTACCAAACAGATTGTACTGAAGCCCGGAAAATACATAAGCTATCAAGTTCATAGTCATAGGGACGAGGTTTGGACTATTGTTGATGGTGTCGGTGATTTTGTTTTAAACGGAAAAGTTATCCCCGTAAAAGCCGGCGATGTTTTAAACATTAAAGCAGGTCAAAAACATGCTATTCGAGCCAATAACAGATTAACCTTTATAGAAGTTCAATTTGGAACTGATTTAGTGGAATCTGATATTGAACGATTTGAATGGTTCTGGTAAGATATAATAATGGGGTCTCAAATCATTAAAGGGGCTAAATGGACAGCTGTTGAGAGGTTTTCGAATCAATTTATTCAACTAGCTGTAAGTATTGTAATTTCCCGACTAATTTCGCCTGAAGAATTTGGCGTATTAGCCATTTTACTGGTGTTTGTAAATATAGCTCAAGTATTTATAGATAGTGGTCTTGGCAATTCATTGATCTATTTTAATAAAATAGATAAAGATGATTTAAATACGACATTTATATTTAATGCAGTCATTAGTGGGATTATCTTTAGCCTTCTGTTTGTAATTGCCCCATACATTGAGCAGTTTTATTCGTTAAAAGGCTTAACAGAATATTTAAGAATTGCATCAATCGTTTTGCTGGCTAATTCAGTTGCAGTCGTACCAACCGCAATTCTAAAAATCAATTTAAATTTCAAATCATTAGCAACTGCAAATCTTGCCGCAAACATTTTCAGCGCAATAATTGGTATTGCTTTAGCTATCATTGGAGCCGGAGTATGGGCTTTAATTGGTCAAATGCTGAGCAGAAGCTTAATATTGGCATTACTTATGCTAATTAAAAGTAAATGGGTGCCTAAATTTTGCTTTGTACTATCATCGTTTAAAAAGCTTTACCGTTATGGTGTTAATTTGTTTGCGACAAGTATAATAACAAAGTTTACTGACGAAGGAATTGCAACACTTATTGGAAAGTTTTTAACACCTTATAATCTTGGATTATTTTCAAGAAGTGGTCAATTTGCAACATTTCCAACATCGTGTATAGGCTCACTTGTCACTACTGTCACTTTTCCAGCACTTTCGGCTGAAAAAGACAATATAGAGCGCTATAATAGATTATATTTGAATGCTTTGGAGCTACAAGCTTTTTTGGTTATACCACTCTATTTTTGGCTTGCAGTTGAGGCGAAACCATTGATTATTCTCCTTTTAACAGATAAATGGATAGACGCAGTTCCAATATTTCAAATATTGTGTATCGGACGAATTTTAGCTCTTTTGGCGATTACAACAGAACAGAATCTCAATGCAAAAGGTCGAAGCGACTTATGCCTTAAACAACAATTTTTTAAGCTTTTGTTGAAGATTGTCCTTGTATTTGCGGCCTTACCTTTTGGAATAATCGCGGTTGCTTTAGCAGACGCAGTTCAAACTCTCGTTCAGTTTTATATTACAAATAAGGTCGCAGAAAACACCATTGGCTTTACATTTAGGCAGCAACTAAAATTAGCTATACCTTATTTACTATCTGCAATGTTTGCTAGTATAGTTGCATACATTCCTATTTGCTTGATTGAGAATTATTGGATTCAAATACTTTTATCTACTTTGTTGGGTATTGGAGCATACTTAGTGATGGTATTTATCTTTTTCAAAAAAAGAGAACCATACTTCCTCCTAAAGAAATTTATATAGATAAGTATGATTATTGCGATATTATCAATAATATTGTGTTTGTTCCTTATCAAACAAATAAAGCGGATTTCCTCTGGCGGATTCCTTAACTTGTTCTATTCATTTTTCTATACATTAGAATTATCAATCGCGCTTATTTTAGTTGCATTCGATGACGGTTATAAACTATACAATGGCATTTTTCTTTCCGAAACATTACCAAGTTTTGGTTTAGCATGTGTTTTAGCGAATCTTGGCATATACTTTGGACAGAGGCTATCGAACTATTTTTTCAAGCGAGGAATAAATCTAAGCCTAAATGAAAGAATTAATAAATTAAGTGAGTTTTACAATTTAAATATAGTTTCGCTTTACTTCTTAGTACTCTTTTCATTTACCATTATTTCAAGCCTCGATATCGCATATTACATCGCTGTTTTAGCACTTTCATTCTCATTTTCAACGGCTTTGATCGGATTAATATGGGCAAAACTGAATAGATTTAATAAATTCTTATGGATATTCGCCCTTGGAGTTAATTTCATTTTTCACGCTGTCCAAGGTAGCCGAGGAACGGCTTTGTTCCCTATAATATTCCTTGTTATAGGATATATGATTTCAATAAAGGAAAACAAACGTCTCTTCAAAAGGCAATTAATAACATACTCATTTATCGCCTTTATATCATTTCCAATTTTATCATTAATCTCAGATTTTCGTACTATACAGGGCCGCGGATTGGAAGTAAACATGGATAATATTGAAATGCTATGGAATATAGGCTTAAACTACAAATCCAATGAAAAGGATGATGGTGAGGAGTTAAGATCTTCCTTGGGACGAATGTTAATAGAAGCGAATCCTGCTGCTGTATTTATGACACCGGATAGAGTAGATTATCGGTATGATGATTCCATGATGGATGAAGTCATTTCCATAGTCTCATTGGCTGGCGATTCCGGTAGAGAAATTAATAGAGAAGAGCGTGGGAATGCTGGATACGGCACTGGCGTGGCAACAAGATATGGTTTTGCCGTTAACGCTACAACCTCAGTTGAGTGGCCTGTTTTTGCTGACAGTTATTCTAGATTTGGATATATAGGCCTCTTTGTTTATTCCTTTGCCTTTGCCATGTTTTTTTCTTATTTAGAAAAGTTTACCACACGCTTATGGAAAAGGAATCAATTGCTGTCAATGATTCTAATGCTTTTTATACTTTATAATGGAGTACTATCCTATATGTATTCCTATTATGCATTGATGAAGGTTTTAGTGTTCAGGATGACTCTTTTATGGATTGTAACACAATTTATAAGTTTATTTACTAAACGACACACTATTAATAAATTAGTTGCACGATGAAAATTGCAATAATAGGAGCTGACCGAGCAGACTCAATGGAGTTTCACCTTAAAGATGCATTTATGCATCTAGGTCATGACGTTATAATTTTTGATATATACTCTTTTGCATTATTCAAGAACAAGTCGTTGAGACCATATGCCCAGTCTGTGGACAAATTCCTCCGGACAAGCAATGATAAGTATGATGCGCGGAGATTCAAAACATTGTCGAATAATGTTAAGTCATTCAACCCAGACTTGATTGTTTGTCTTTATAAGGACATTCACCCATCTTTTATTGATAATGTAAAGTCGTCATCCAATGTTGTTATACATGTGAATCCAGATCAAATGACGACATTGGGTTATCAGCAAGTATTTGCTGGGAATTATGATGCATGGTTTACTAAAGATAAGTATATGCTCCGTTTTATGACGGATAATATGCACTTAAATACATTTCCGTATACCGAAGCTTTCAATCATCGATACAACCCAAAGCCGATGATTGAAAAACCTGACCTTGAAAGGGAACTTGATATCGATGTTGCTACATACGGAACCCTTTATCCTTACCGAACTAGAATGTTGGGAGAAATCATACGTGGAGGTATTGACATTAAACTATATGGCGTTGTACCCCATCGTTTTTTCGATAATACACTTGCTCCATATTGTACTGGGAAATACATTGTTGGAGAAGAAAAGGCCAAGGTTTTATATGGATCCAGAATAGTTTTAAATAACCTACATTTTGCTGAAGTTGAATCAGTGAATTGTAGATTCTTTGAGGCAAACGGCTGCGGAGCATTCCAGTTATGTGATTATCGACCAATACTAGCAGAATTACTACCTGTTGATCCTGAGACAGTTTCATTCAAGGATACGAACGACGCTATTGATAAGATAAAGTATTATCTGTATCATGCCGATGAACGCCATGAGATAGCGAATAAAATATATTCACATTTCCTGGAACACTATACATATGATCACTTAGCAAAATATCTGTTAAAAACGGTATCTGAACTATGAGAAAGGTCATATTCATTCAACGCAATAAGAAAGCCGGTTTCAGTATTGATAAGGTTGCTCGTCCTATTATCGAGAACACTGACAATAAAGAAGAATTATCAGTTCCATCGTCAGGTGCCGGTTTACAGGATTTGTTTAAAAACCTAATATTTGTTCTTAAACATAGAGATAAGAAAGCAATCCATCATATTACAGGTGATATTCATTATTGTTTGCTTTCCCTTATTGGCTGTAAAACAGTATTAACAGTTCATGACACAGTAACACTTGATTACAATACTAAAAAAAACATCAAGTATTACATAAAAAAAATGCTGTGGTATACAATACCATTTAGAATCGCTGATAGAATCGTATGCATTAGCGAAGAAACCAAAAAACATGTTCAGAAATACACAAAACGAGATGATATAATTGTAATTCACAATAGTGTCGATCCGAACATCAAACATATACCGGCAAAAAGTTTTGGCGCAAAATTCAAAGCCTTAATTATCGGCACCAAACAAAACAAAAACTTAGAGCGAACACTTGAAGCCTTATCAATTTTTGACTGTCGTGTCACAATTATCGGCAAACTCTCAAAAATACAAAGCGATTTAATTGAAAAATTGCAAATAGATGTTACAAATAAATACAATCTCAGCGATGAAGAATTAAGACAAGAGTATTACAATTGTGATCTTGTCCTCTTTTGTTCTTTGTTTGAAGGATTTGGGATGCCTCTTTTAGAAGCAAATAAGGCTGGTCGTCCAGTAATTTGCTCTAATATCCCTGTACTGAAGGAGGTTGGTGGAAACGCTGCCATTTATGTTGATCCATACAGCGTTGAAGCTATAAAAGACGGAATCTCGAAATTAGTGAAAGATGAAGATCTTCAGCACTCACTAATTGATTTCGGGCTGTCGAATTCTGAAAGACATGAAATCTCTGCTTTAATGGGAGCATGGAATAAAGTATACAACTCTTTAGATTAAGCAATGAAGATTTTTATTTCAAGTCAGCTTTTTTACCCTTCGAAATTAGGAGGACCAGCAAATGCGGTATATTGGCTTGCCAAAGCATTGGTTAAATCCGGGCATCAAGTATCAGTTGTCACAACTCATATTAGCGTTAACAATGCAGTTCCAACAGATGAATGGATTACCTTGGATGGTATAAGAGTAATTTATTGTTCAGGCAAGGGATTCCCGTATATTAATATTATAAAAACCAGCTATTCCGAAATCAAAACTGCTGATATAGTACTGCTCACGTCTGTATGCTATAAACCGGAAATAATACTTGCACAATCAGCAATTAAGTTAGGGAAACCTGTGGTATGGTCTCCGAGGGGTGAATTCTCGAAGAGCGCCATTAATAATAGAGCTGACAAGAAAATATTTTTTAGTTTTATCAAAAAATTCCTTGTCTCTAAAATCTCTATTCATGTGACATCAGAAGCTGAACGTGATGATGCTCGGTCAGTTTTGGGCGGAAAGGTTAACACCTTGCTTATCCCCAACTATATGGAGCTGCCACAGCCTGTTCTACCATCCGTATCGGAAGATCAATACTTACTTTTTTTAGGACGAATTGCACCGATAAAGGCATTAGACAAATTAATAAAAGGAGTAGCATTATCACAAAAATTCAGACAATCCTCAGTCAAACTAAAGATTGTTGGAGTGCAAGAATCTCAATTCAAAGATTATTATCTTAAATTATCTGACCTTATCAATTCAAATGGTTTAGCTGATAAAGTTTCATTCGAAGCTCCCCTATTTGGAGAAGATAAGTTCAAGGCACTCTGTAGTGCTCTGTTTCTGGTTTTAGTCTCTGAGTCTGAGAACTTTGGTAATGTCGTAATTGAAGCCTTAAGCCAATCAACACCTGTAATCTCTTCACATGGAACTCCTTGGGAAATATTAGAAGAAGCGAATGCCGGTTATTGGATTGATAATACTCCTGAGTCAATAGCCAAGACCATAGATAAGGTTCTTGAACTTGATAACACAGATTATTCCCAAATGAGATTGAATGCATCAAATTTAGCTAAGTCATTCGATATTTATGAGAATATCGAGCAATGGAACAATGCACTCGATATTATTCATAAGCATAAGAAGTAAATTTAAGATATAGCAAAATTTAAACAAGAAAAATTATAAAATGTCAATTTTCAAGGACAAAACCCTTCTAATTACAGGAGGTACCGGATCGTTTGGAAATGCAGTCTTACGACGCTTTCTTAAAACAGATATCAAGGAAATTCGCATCTTCAGCCGCGATGAGAAGAAACAGGATGATATGCGCCATGAGTATCAGGTGCGCTATCCTGAAGTGGCTCACAAAATCAAGTTCTACATCGGCGATGTGCGCAATCTTCAGTCGTGCAAAAACGCGATGCCCGGTGTTGATTATATCTTCCACGCCGCCGCGTTGAAGCAGGTGCCGAGCTGCGAGTTCTTCCCAATGGAAGCCGTGAAAACCAATGTCATCGGTACAGACAACGTGCTTACAGCAGCCGTTGAGGCCGGTGTAGAGGCCGTTATCTGTCTTTCGACCGACAAGGCGGCTTATCCAATCAACGCCATGGGTATAACCAAGGCTATAGAGGAGAAGGTGGCCGTTGCCAAGAGCCGTTATTCAGGCAAAACTAAAATCTGTTGCACACGATATGGCAACGTTATGTGTTCTCGCGGCTCTGTAATTCCTTTGTGGATTGAGCAAATCCGGTCGGGTAACCCTATCACTCTCACCGAGCCTTCTATGACCCGATTTATCATGAGTCTTGACGAGGCTGTCGACTTGGTGCTGTTCGCATTCGAGCACGGTCAGAACGGTGACATCCTCGTACAGAAAGCTCCCGCATGTACAATCGGCACACAGGCCGAGGCCGTTTGTGAGCTCTTCGGCGGCAAGAAAGAAGACATCAAGGTTATCGGCATCCGTCACGGCGAAAAGATGTACGAAACCCTTCTCACTAACGAGGAATGCGCTAAAGCTGAAGATATGGGTAACTTCTATCGTGTTCCAGCAGACAACCGTGGCCTTAACTATGACAAGTATTTTAGAGAAGGTGATGTTGAGCGAAACACACTTTCAGTCTTTGACTCCAATAACACTCGTCAACTTACGGTGGAAGAGACAAAGATGAAAATTGCGGCTCTGGAATATATCAAAAATGAACTTTCTGGAGAAGGAAACTTCGTTCAGTAAATCCACGAAAAGAATGAAATTTCTTGTACTAGGTTGCAATGGCATGGCTGGTCATATCATAACCATTTATCTTAAAGAACAAGGACATGAAATAATCGGCTATGCTCGCTCAAAATCTACATTTGTTCCAACCATAATTGGAGATGCATCTAACTTTGAATTACTTAGAGGTGTAATTGCGGCTGGGAAATATGATGTTGTAATTAATGCTATAGGTCTTCTTAACCAATTCGCAGAAAAAAATCATGGAGCTGCAACATTGCTTAATGGATATCTCCCTCATTTTCTCGCAGAAATTACGGACGAAACGTCAACTCAGATTATTCATATGAGTACTGATTGTGTGTTTTCTGGAAAAACAGGCCATTATACTGAGTCATCGTTTCCAGACGGCACAACTTTCTATGATCGCTCTAAGGCTATGGGTGAATTACAAGACAGTAAAAACCTGACATTACGCAATTCTATCGTTGGTCCAGACATAAAAGCCACGGGTATAGGTTTGCTTAATTGGTTTATGCAGCAACCTGGTCCATCTGTAAATGGATTCACGGGGGCTATTTGGACAGGCCAGACAACACTCCAGTTGGCTAAAACAATGGAAGTTGCAGCTAAAGAACGTGCCTTTGGACTTGTCAATGCTGTTCCATCATCGTCAATCACTAAATTTGAATTGCTAGGTCTTTTTAATAAGTATCTGCGCGGAGGTAAACTTACAATTAATCCTATAGATGGTGTAACCGCAGATAAATCATTAATCCGGACAAATTTTGAATTTAGTTATAATATACCGGATTATGAGACCATGATATTCGAAATGGCGGATTGGATGAAAAAACATCGCTCATTATATCCTCACTACAATATAAAATGAAGAAATTGAAATTAATGACGATTCTGGGTACGCGCCCTGAAATCATAAAAATGTCGGAAATTATAAAGAAATCCGATAAGTACTTTGACCATGTGCTTGTTCATACTGGTCAGAACTATGACTATACTCTCAACGAAGTTTTCTTTAAAGAACTTGGACTTCGCCAACCTGATTTTTATCTTGGCGTTGTCGGTGAAAACCTTGGTCAGACAATGGGTAATGTCATAGCCAAGGCATATGAGTTGATGATAGAAGTTAAGCCTGATGCAATAATAGTTCTCGGTGATACCAACTCGTGCCTTTCAGTGGTAGCAGCAAAGCGTCTCAAGATTCCGGTATTCCATATGGAAGCAGGTAATCGTTGCAAAGATGAAAATCTGCCTGAGGAAGTGATTCGTAGAATCGTTGATGTCACAAGCGACCTCAATCTCTGTTACTCCGAGCATGCACGCCGTTATATACTTGACAGCGGTGTGAAACCGGAGTATACTTACGTTGTTGGTTCTCCGATGGCTGAAGTACTCAAAGTTCATGCGCAGGCTATTGAAGATAGCAACATATTGGATGAACTTGGCTTGAAGGAACGCAAATACATTTTGCTTTCGAGCCATCGAGAGGAAAACATTGATATAGAAGCGAACTTCTATTCTTTGATGAACGCAGTCAACGCCATGGCAGAATACTACGACATGCCTATACTTTATAGCTGTCATCCTCGTTCAGAGAAATTTATTAAGGAACGTGGCTTTAAATTCGATCATCGTGTAATCCAGCATAAGCCTCTCGGGTTTATGGACTACAACAAACTTCAGCAGAATGCCTTTTGTGTTGTATCGGATAGTGGCACACTCCCTGAAGAAAGTGCAAATCTTCACTTCCCTGCAGTCTCTGTCCGAACTTCTACAGAACGCCCTGAAGCTATCGATAGTGGTGTCTTCGTGATAGGTTCTATCACCTCCGATGCCGTCATTCAGGCTGTTAGGATGGCAGTTGACATGCAAAACGAAGGATATCGTACGTCACCGGTAGAAGCCTATACTGATGATAATGTTTCCGACAAGGTTGTTCGCATAATTCAATCTTATGTAGGAATCGTCAACAAAATGATTTGGCGAAAATAAATTTTTCAAACGTATAGATGAAAAATAAACTAATTATCGTATCTGAATTATTTTATCCAGACAAAGCGTCAACAGCATATATAATGACAAAGATTGCAGACAAGCTATCCGAGTCTCAGCCTGTTGAGGTTATTTGTGGAGATGGAAGTTATGAAGATGGAAGTCTTATCTCAGATTCTGAGACTAAGAATTATAAGGTTCATCGCGTAAAGCAAATACAATTAGATAAGAATAAAATTCTATCAAGGATAATTCGATTTACATTCTCTTCTTTGCGTCTTGCAAAAAAACTATATTCTATATCTAACAAGGGTGATAAGGTACTCATTGTAACAAATCCAGCACCTTTTCTCGTTCTATGTTCTTTTATCAAAAGAATTAAATCGTTAGATTTAACCATAATAGTTCAAGATGTTTTCCCCGAAAATTCTGTCGCAGCAGGAATAATCAAGTCCCCCAATAATATAATCTATCGCATACTAAGGTCTGTATTCAACAAGGCTTATTCTTCTTCGGATAGATTAATTGTAATTGGCAGAGACATGAAAGACTTATTCTTAAAGAAGCTTTATCCACATACCCCCCCAATGGTATTGATTGAGAATTGGTCTGATCCTTCAAATGAACTCGAAGTCAACGTCACAAGGAATGGTCCAATAAAATTGCTTTTTGCTGGCAATATTGGGCGATGTCAAGGCCTTGAAAGTTTTATTGAAATTTTTGGGAACGTTGATAACCATAAATTACAGCTAGAGCTAAGAGGCTCAGGAGCAATCGTATCTATTCTAAATAAGTGCATAAAAGATAATAAATTCAGTAACATAAAAATAGGATCAAGCTTTACGAGAAATGAGCAGTTCTCAATTTTAAAAGATTGTGACATAGCACTGGTAACTCTATGTGATGGTATGTATGGACTTGGCGTACCATCTAAATCATATAATATAATGTCAGCAGGAAAACCTATATTATATGTTGGTGATCCGATGTCTGAAATTGCATTAGTAATCAAAGAGGCGAAAATTGGATATGTCTTTGCAAATTCAGATATTCAAGGGCTCAAATCATGGCTAACGAATGTGAATGAAGATATTCGGAGTGAACTTAAGGAAATGGGTAAAAGAGCGAAAGAATTAGCATTAACACGTTTCTCAGAAGAAACCATTCTTTCAAAGTACACTAACTTATTTAGCTCATAGATTATGAAATCTCTTTTATTTACCGGGGCATCGGGCTTCCTGGGCAACAATATTCTTCCGAAACTTAGGGCAAACTATTACAAGGTTACGACCTTGGGGCATCTTAACGCTGATGACTTGACTGTCAACTTGGCCAAGGATGTGCCGGAATTGCCTGAGCGTTACGATATTGTACTTCATGCTGCCGGTAAGGCTCATGTCGTTCCCAAGACGCTTGAAGAAGAAAAATTATTTTATGATGTCAATTATGAGGGTACTAAGCACCTTTGCTTAGCGTTGGAAAAGGCCGGCGTTCCTAAATCGCTGATATTCATAAGTACAGTTGCGGTATACGGTTGTGAGTCCGGCAGTCTTATTACGGAGGAGCACCCCCTTAATGGTACAACGCCGTATGCAAAAAGCAAGATTATGGCGGAGGAATTTCTTACTGACTGGTGCCGGAAAAACGGTGTGGTGCTTACGATTCTGCGCCCTTCGCTGCTTGCCGGAGTTAATCCGCCGGGTAATCTCGGCGATATGATACGTGGTATAGAAAAAGGCTTTTATGTAAACATCGCAGGAGGTAAGGTATGTAAAAGTATACTTATGGCAGATGATATCGCCAACCTGATTCCGCTTGTTGCTGATAAAGGCGGAATATACAATGTATGCGATACATCTCAGCCCACTTTCGGAGAACTCTCAATTTTGATTGCCAACCAACTCGGAAAAAGGAAGCCAATCTCGATACCGTATTGGTGTGCCAAGAGCCTGGCTTTAGTTGGAGATATCGTGGGGAAGAAATTTCCAATAAATTCTCAGCGTCTTGGCAAACTGACACAATCACTGACATTCTCTAACCGGAAAGCCATAGATGCACTCGGTTGGACACCCATGAAAGTCCTTGAAACTCTTCACATCAAGTAATTTATGATTTTTGCTGTTATTTTTGTTTTGCTGCTCTTTTTAGAGCTGGCATACTTTCGCATAGCCGACAAATTCAACATCATCGATAAACCGAATATGCGTAGCTCGCATACGAGCATTGTGCTGCGCGGTGGTGGCATCATATTCCTGTTCGGAGTATGGCTCTATGCCGCATTCTTCGGACTTCAGTATCCCTGGTTCATCCTTGGTCTGTCGCTTGTGGGCTTGATTAGCTTTGTCGACGACATTCATTCTTTGCCCGATAGTGCGCGACTCGTTGTGCAGTTTGTAGCAATGGGGTTAATGTTCTATCAGTTTGGAATCCTGAACTTGAATGACTGGTGGATTGTGATCGTCGCATTGATAGTATGTGTAGGCATTATCAACGCATACAACTTCATGGACGGCATCAACGGCATCACGGGCGGATATTCTATCGCCGTGTTGTTGCCACTCATTTATCTCAATGGCAAAGAACAATTTATCGACATGTCTTATTTATACGTTGTCGGATTGAGCCTCTTGGTGTTCTGCTTCTTTAACTTTCGCAAGAAGGCCAAATGCTTTGCCGGTGACGTTGGCTCGATAAGCATGGCGTTCATCCTATTGTTTGCCCTCGGTCTGCTGATTCTCAAGACTCAGGATTTCTCTTATATCGTATTCCTTGCGGTATATGGAGCAGATGCCGTACTGACAATATGCCACCGTATTCAGCTCCATGAGAATCTCGGCGAAGCACATCGCAAGCACGCATATCAATTGCTGGCAAACGAACTCCACATCCCCCACGTGGCCGTGTCGGGCCTGTATATGGCAATGCAGCTCGCGGTTTCTGCCGGACTGATTTTCTTGCCGATTAACCATTACATCTACCTGGGTATCGTTATCGTGGTTCTCGCGGCATCCTATCTGCTGTTTATGAAAAAGAACTATCACCTTCACGAAGCCTACTTAAAATCCAAATCATGATAATCGACGACAAAGTCCTTGACGAAGTAACAAGGAAGGCGGCGGAGAGTCCTCGCCTGCGAATGAACTTCAATCTCCATGACAGCCTTGATGCAAAGGCCCAGAGATTGATCAACGTACTGCTACCGAGTACGATTCTCCCTATTCACCGTCACCGCCACACAGCCGAGACATACGTTCTGCTTCGTGGCAAAATGTTCGTGGTGTTCTATAACGATATGGGCGGCCAGACCGAACGATTCCTTCTCGATCCGGCACTCGGTAACTACGGCGTACAGATTCCTGCAGGCCAGTGGCACACAATCGAGGTAATCGAACCGTCGGCTATCTTTGAAGTAAAAGACGGCCCCTATACACCTCTCGAACCGGAAGATATTTTGGACTAACATGGAACGCATCCTCCTTTGCAAGCCCAAGATGTGCGGGCGTGAGATTGACTTTATCAAGGCGGCGCTTGCCGAAGACTGGGCTGTCCCTCTCGGCCCGGACTGTGATGCGTTCGAACATGAATTAGAGCAATTTGTAGGGGAGGGTAAAAAGGTCGCATCGCTTGTTTCTGGCACTGCGGCTATCCACCTCGCCTTGATTGCATGCGGTGTCGAGCCTGGCGACGAGGTTGTCGTACAGTCCTTTACCTTTTGCGCGTCCACAAATCCGATAGCATATCTTGGAGCAAAACCTGTCTTTGTGGATTCAGAGAAGGACTCGTGGAACATGGATCCCGAGCTGCTCGAACAAGCAATTTTAGACCGTATCGACAAGACCGGACGCAAGCCCAAGGCGATTATTCCCGTGGCACTCTACGGCATGCCGTATCGCATCAACGACATTCTACAAGTGGCCGACAAATATGGGATTCCCGTAATCGAAGATGCCGCCGAAGGATTTGGATCTCGTTATAATGGCCAGGTTCTCGGCACGTTTGGACGCTATGGCGTGCTGTCATTTAATGGTAATAAGATGATAACCACTTCGGGTGGCGGGGCTTTAATTTGCTCGGATTCCGATTCGAGGAAAGAAATAATGTGGTACGCGACGCAGGCCCGCGAATCATATCCTTATTACCAGCACGAGGTCGTGGGATATAACTATCGCCTATCCAATATCTCGGCGTGCATCGGCAGGGCGCAGATGACAGTTCTTGACGAACACATAGCCCACCACAGGCACGTGCAGGCTCTCTATGAGGAACTTCTCAAGGACGTAGAGGGCATTACGATGCACTGCAATCCCGGACCGGAGTACGACTCTAATTTCTGGCTCTGCACTGCCACTCTTGATCCTAACCTCAAAATTAAGAATCAGGAGAATGCCTACAAGCAGGTTATAACCGGTGCTGTAGGTGGCGCAGCAGGTGTTACACATGCAGCCTCGGTGGCTGTTACCGACTGCCAGCCCAACGATAATGTCGAGGCCCTTCGCATGGCCCTCGACGCTGCCGGTATTGAATCGCGCCCCTTATGGAAACCTATGCACAAGCAGCCGGTCTACAAAAACGCCCCGGCCTACACCAACGGCGTAAGTGAGGCCCTCTTCGCCACCGGCATCTGCCTCCCGGCAGGCCCCTGGGTGACCGAAGACCAAGTCCGCTACATCGTAGACCAAATCAAAGCAGCTATCGAAAAATAGTTCGTTGATAAAAAGATAGTAATGACAGATTGCAGATAGTCCATACATATAGATATGGATTATTTTGCAATCTGTTTCTGTCTGTAGCGATATTATGTTTCAAATATCAGCACAATTCAGAAAATCAAGGAGTAAACATCGTCCCGATCAACCCGGAGTCGTGTTTCTTAGAATATTCGAAGTGTTTACTAACACTGTCGGTGAGAAGCAACGGATAGAGCGAAAAATTACGACTGATGTTGTCGGCATGACAGCCGGTGTGATTGAAGAACGCCGTGGAGAGTTGCTTGATTCGATACGAATGCTGTGCAATATGATAGAAAACAGACATAATAAGGGGATTGCTTACTCGGTGGACGACGTAGTATCAGACTATCGCAAAGCTATAGAAGGAGATGAAAGCATGAAATCTGTTGTTTTAGATTCAAAAGAAAACCGTCCGTATCGTGGTGATCTTATCGCTGTTGGTCGAGAATTTAAGTCGGATTTCAAATTTGTCTATCCTGATGCAGAAGAATCCGATTGCGACAATGTGTTCGATTTTATCAATCGGATGTCAAAGAATCTAAAAAGTCAAGGACGGGTTAGTATGTCTCGGTCATATATAAGTTTGCAACACAGCCTTTTAGATTTTTGCACGGACAGTTCCTTGTCATTCGAAAAGGTAAATAAGGAATTGATACACAGCTATTCACAATGGTTGAAAGCTTGCGGGCTTGCCGATAGTACCCAGTCATTCTATCTCAGGACATTTCGTAGTTTATTGAATCATGCAAAAGATTGTGGCCTAATAGGCGATAATGAAGAATGGTTCAAGGGCTTGAATACCAAAGTCAATTTCGCTGTCAATACATATGACAGGGTATCACTCGATTCAGCTTTGCTCAGGACGATGGCCGAGACAGATTTTTCGAGCAATACGGATATAGACTTAGCTCGAGATATGTTTATGTTCGGCTTCTATTGCCGTGGTATGGAGCTGGTTGATATTGTGAATCTTACCAAGTCTAATTTGTCGGGTGATATGCTTGTATACCGTCGGCGCTCTAAAGGATTGGAAAAAGCTATACCTATCGATTCGCGGGCAATGCAGATAATACGTAAGTACGAAAGTATGAGCGACACATATATTTTCCCGGTCAAAGAGATGTATAAAGGTGTGCAATTCCATACCCTCAGAGACCGAGTATATACTTATATGAAAATTATTGGAAGGGTAATCAAATTTCCGCGTTTGACATTCAATATGAATGTGAGTTCGTGGAATGCCCTGATGTCGAGAGTTAACTTGTCGGGCATATTGTTAAGCGAAGGATAGAATTCGGCTATATTATTGACAAACAATTCGTTCGCTTGCGGGTATATTTGACCAGTCAAATATACCCGCAAGTTCTTTTGCGGAAATAGGTGTAGGCCGGGCTATGATACCTGCAGTATATGCAAGCTGTCCGATTATTTCTTGTGGCGTATGTGTCTGTCTCAGGTGTTCCATATCGAGCCCTTTGTCGCGTTTGGATAACCGTAAGCCATCGTTATTGCATATCAGTGGCAGATGGGCGAATTCCGGAGGCGTGAGTCCCAACATATTATAAAGGTATATCTGTTGAGCAGCGGAAAGTAGCAGGTCGCAACCGCGTACAACCTCAGTTACACCCATTGCGGCATCATCAATAACTACCGCCAACTGGTAGGCCCAAGCTCCGTCGGCCCGCCTTAGCACGAAGTCGCCACAATGCTTGGCAAGGTTCACGCTCTGATATCCGAATACTCGGTCCTCAAAACAGATATCGATGTCGGGTACAAAGATACGGGTAGAGTGCGCCCTCACCGCTTCTTCGGCCTTGCTTGGTAGTGACTTTGGTCTGCACGTGCCCGCATAGATAATTCGTCCGTCGGTTTGGTGCGGAGCTTGAGTCGCCATAATATCGGCTCTGGTACAAAAGCAAGGGTAGGTATATCCGGTCGCCTTGAGTTTTTCGAGAGCCTTTTGGTAGATTTCACTGCGCTTGCTTTGCATGTATGGAGCCGCCGGTCCCTTTCCGTCGATACCGCCCTCATCCCAGTCAAGACCGAGCCATAGCAAATCTTCTTCGAGTTGCTGTGCGTATTGGATTTTAGATCGTTGAGGGTCGAGATCTTCAATCCGGAGAATCCAGCGACCGCCCCTGCTACGGACAGAGAGCCACGACATCAGTGCGGCAAATACATTGCCAAGGTGCATGCGACCTGTCGGAGAAGGAGCAAACCTACCTATAACAGTATTCATCTGCGGCGTTTTTTACATGTTTCATCAAGCGGACATCCGCTGCAACCACTATCTTTTTTTCGTGTTGCGAAATATACTATCGCCCCACCGACTATAATGCCAACGATAATCCATTGTATAACCGAACCCATATCGATGTTATTTAGATTGTTTCTTTACAGCTTTGTTTACCTGCCCCGGAGTTGCGTCGGCAGGGCAGTCGTCGAATGGAATACGGAATGTGCAACCGTTTGCGAAGTTACTGCATCCATAGGCGGTACGCCCTTTTACGATGTGGCCTTGGCCGCAAATGGGACATACAATCTCTGCAATACTCTTTATCCTCGGAGCACGAGGCTTTTTGGGCTTTTCCTCGGCAGTGGCCTTGGTTTTGGTAGCCTGCGACTGTGCCTCGATTCTCATGTTACTGTTGTCGCTGAGGACATTAATCACAATCTGTCGCATCATGTCGCTGATTTCCCGCACGAAACTTGCCGGAGAGTAAGAGCCGCTTTCGATTCTGCGGAGCTTGTTTTCCCACAGACCGGTGAGTTTGGCTGATTTCAGCAATTCTTCATTGATAGTGCCTATCAGGTCGATGCCGGCTTGTGTGGCAACAAGATTCTTACGTTCGCGACGTATGTATCCGCGTTTGAACAATGTCTCGATAATGGCAGCACGAGTTGACGGACGGCCTATGCCGTTGTCTTTCATTGCCTCGCGCAGTTCTTCGCTGTCGACGGTTCGTCCGGCAGTCTCCATAGCTCTGAGCAGTGTGCCCTCGGTATACGGTTTTGGCGGCTGGCTTGTCTTTTTTGCAAGAAATGGCTTGTGCGGACCGCTTTCACCTTCGGTAAATACCGGCAGAACGGCATCATTCTCGTCTTGCTTGTCTTCGTTGTTATCGGATTTGGCAGGCAGCAGCACTCTCCAGCCCGGTTCGACAATCACCTTGCCGGTGGCCTTGAATTCGCAATCGTCGCTTCGTCCAAGAACAGTCGTTGCCTCGAAACGGCAATCAGGGTAAAATACTCCGATGAAGCGCATGGCAACCAAGTGGTACAACTTTTTTTCGTCGCCTTCGATACCTGACGGATACTGACCGGTCGGTATAATCGCATGGTGGTCTGTGACTTTGGAGTTGTCGAAAACCTTCTTGTTTTTCGCAATCGGGGCAGCGAGGATAGGCTCGGTCAGATTGGCATACGGTGTCATTTTTTTGAGCGTAGGTCCAATCTTGGGATAGATATCGTCGCTTAGGTATGTGGTGTCTACACGAGGATATGTGGTCAGTTTCTTTTCGTAAAGACTCTGTATAAGTCGTAGGGTCTGGTCGGCTGTCCAGCCAAATCGCTTATTGCACTCTACCTGCAGCGAGGTCAGGTCAAAGAGCCTTGGCGCTGATTCGCGACCCATTTTCTTTGTTACCGAGGTTATTGTAAACGGCAACGGCTCAATCCTGGCGACTGTTTCGAGTCCGGGGGCTTCGGTTTCGAATCGTTCGCCGGTCGATGTAAAGTTTACATCCCGGTACATGGTGTGTAGTTCCCAAGAATCCTTAGGCACGAATGTCTCGATTTCCTGCTGTCGTTTTACAATCAAAGCCAAGGTCGGGGTCTGCACACGACCGATAGATAATACCTGACCTCGCCCGCCATACTTGAGGGTGTAGAGTCTTGTGGCATTCATACCGAGAATCCAGTCGCCGATAGCTCGCGAAAGACCGGCAAAGAACAGACTGTCGTATTGCTCCTGAGGTTTAAGCTGGCCGAATCCTTCGCGTATAGATTCGTCGGTCAGTGATGATATCCAAAGACGTTCTACCGGGCATGCCGCATTGGCCTTTTTCATAACCCAACGCTGTATCAGTTCACCTTCCTGCCCGGCATCACCGCAGTTTATAATCTCGGTAGCTTCGCCGATAAGATGTTCAACGATACCGAACTGGCGTTCGATTCCCGGATCTTTTATTACCTTTATATCGAATTTCGCCGGGAGCATTGGTAACTCGGAGAGACACCAGCGCTTCCAGCGTGGAGAGTAGTCATCGGGTTCATAAAGACAACACAAGTGGCCGAGAGTCCAAGTTACCCGGTAACCGTTGCCTTCGTAGTAACCGTCGTGACGTTCGTTAGCTCCCAGGATATTAGCAATATCCCGGGCCACACTCGGTTTCTCTGTTATGCAGAGCTTCATTATATATTAAGCGCTTCCTTTGCTTGGTTCCACAGTTCGTCCATCTCGGCAAGAGTCAGGTCTTTGAGGTTCTTGCCTTGCTCTTTAGTGCGTTCCTCAAGCCAGTTGAATCTTGCTATAAATTTGCGGTTGGTACGCTCGAGAGCGTTGACCGGGTTTATATTATAAAGACGGGCAGCATTTACGAGGCTGAAGAAAAGATCGCCGAATTCCGATTCGATATCTTCGCTTTTGCCTGATTTGATAGCTTCGTGAACTTCGTTTGTCTCCTCGGCAACCTTGTCCCATACCTGTTCGGGTGTTTCCCAGTCAAAGCCTACGTTTGCTGCTTTTTCCTGAATTCTGAAAGCTTTAACCAGCGAGGGCAGGGCAGCGGGCACTCCGGCGAGAACCGAGCGGTTGCCGTCTTTTTCCTTAAGCTTGATTTGTTCCCAGTTTTGTGCTACCTGCTCGGGCGTTTCAGCCTGCACATTGCCGAATACATGAGGGTGACGGAAAATAAGTTTGTTATTTATCGCATCAGCAACATCGGCTATATCGAACTGACCGTTTTCGGCGCCGATTTTTGAGTAAAACAGCACATGAAGCAAAACGTCGCCAAGCTCTTTTTTGATATCGTTGATATTATTGTCAAGCAAGGCCTGGGCAAGTTCGTATACTTCTTCAATCGTGTTTGGACGAAGGCTTTCATTGGTTTGCTTTGCGTCCCAGGGGCATTTGACGCGTAGTATATCGAGTGTGTCAATGAGGCGGCCTAATGCCTCAAGTTGTTCTTGTTTTGCCATTTTATGATTGGGTGTACGATTGATATAGGTGATATGGCCACCGAAAAGGCGGCCATATCATTATTTGTATTTTTCAACCCCTTCTTCGAGCCATGCTACGAATTCGGATACGTTTTCATTGTAAACGCGGGGTTGCGATAGCGGCTTGCCTTCATTGTCAAGCAGTATGTAGTATGGCTGCGAATTAATGCCAAACTTATACCTCTGCAGGTAAGCCCATTTTTCGCCGACGGTAGTCAGCTTGATAGTTTTTCCTTCTTCAACCACGGTCATGGGTTCGGCAAGGTCGGCCTTGTCATCGACCATGAGCTTAATCATTACATAATCCTTGCTGATAATGCCACGCACAGTGGGTGTGTCGAAGACAGCACCTTCCATTTTGCGGCAGTTGACACATGCATATCCCGAGAAGTCAAGTAATACGGGCTTGCCGTGCTGTTTGGCATATGCCATACCCTTGTCGTAATCATCAAATTCCTCGAAAGTGCCACCGTAGAGATTGAAGTCCTGGGTGTACAGCGGTGGCGCGAATGCGCTCACAGCCTTCAACGGCGCACCCCAAAGGCCGGGGACGAGGTATACTGCAAACGACAGCGACGCGACAGCCATAAAGAAACGGCCGACAGATGTATGCTCAACCGGTGCGTCGTGGCTGAAACGCAACTTGCCAAGGAGGTACAGGCCGAGAAGGATAAATAGGATAATCCAAATCGACAGGAATACTTCGCGGTCAAGGATATGCCAGCCATAAGCAAGATCGGCTACCGACAAGAACTTGAGCGAGAGTATAAGTTCGATAAAGCCAAGTACTACTTTTACGGTGTTGAGCCATGAACCCGAGCGAGGCAGCTCTTTAAGCATCGAGGGGAAGAACGCAAACAGACCGAAGGGCAGTGCAAGGCCGAGTGCGAATCCACCCATGCCCAAGAGCGGACCCATGAGGTTGCTCTGAGAGAATGCTTCTACAAGGAGTGTACCGATAATCGGGCCTGTACATGAGAATGATACCAGTACGAGAGTAAACGCCATGAAGAATATGCTGAGCAGACCTGTGGTGCTCTCTGCCTTTGCATCAATGGCATTTGACCAGCGAGACGGAAGTGTGAGTTCGAACGCGCCGAAGAACGAAATGGCAAATACTACCAGCAATGCAAAGAATATCAGGTTGAAGACTGCGCCGGTAGCAATCTCGTTGAGCTTGCCCGGACCGAAGAGCACAGTCAGAATAATGCCGAGAATCAAGAAAATAGCGATAATACTCAAAGCATATATAATGGCGTCGCGAATCGAGCGGCTACGTGATTTGCTTTTTTTCAAGAAGAAACTAACCGTCATCGGTATCATGGGCCATACACACGGGGTCATCAAGGCCACAAGGCCGCCGAGGAAGCCAAATAGGAGTATCGCCCAATAACTCTGAGCTTCAGTTCCGGTAGATACTTCAACAGGTTGCCACCAAAGTGATTGATTGGCATCGCTTGCCAAAACATTTGATTGCTCTTGCGGGGCGGTTTCTACAGCTTCCGTATTGGATGCCACAACGGTGTTTCCTATCTTAAGATTGAAATCATAACGTGCGGGAGGGGTGCATGATTCTTCGGTACATGCCATATAACGAACCGTACCGCTGATCGTTCCTGATGCGTTTTCTGCTACTTTTAACTTTTGTGTAAAGCTCACAGTACCCGACAACCATGCAAGGTTAAGTTTCATAAACTCATCGAAATGCATGCTTTCGTCTCCGGCTTTCACAAGGTCGCCGTCGACTGTAACTCCGACAGGAAGCGACAACGTCATTGTAGTAGGATCGGGAACACCGGCTTCCGGTTCCATTTCGGGCATGTTGAAACCGTAGATGTGCCAACCTCCTTCAATCTTGCCGGTTACTGTCAGTGTGGCTGTGCCATTTTCCGGTCCGCTGATAGATGCTGACCATTCCACAGGGTTTGGGGCGGCGTTTGCAGTGATTGCAAACAGGCCTATAATCAGCGAGAGTAATATGTATGCTCTTTTCATTACTTATTCAGATTGATAGGTGTAGTGATAGTTTCTTTGGCTGGCGGACGACAAGTAGTACCGTCACAAGCCATAAAGCTAATAATACAATGAAGCTTGGGTTCTTTTCCGGTTATTTTAAATGGTATTGTAAATTCTATATTGCTGTCCCACCACGACAAAGTCATGCCGAATAGAGGATCGTTAACCTCAAGAGCCTTGCGAGCAGGCTTTATATTGCCAGTAAATTCGATGTCCTTTGAGCCTTCAAGATTGAATTCTGTTGGTTTAGGACCGTCTTTTGGTAGTTCAAGACCATACAAGTGCCAACCTTTCTCAATCAAGGCTCGGAAGGTGACAGTGCCTTGATTGGGGCCGGTGGCCTTGACAAATGTACGCCAACGCACAGGCTGTTGGGCAGTCGCCGTAATCCCGGCGAGGACTATTATAGCCAATAAGAGTGTGATTATACGTTTCATAAGTAGTTATGTTTGGAGTATCGCAACGCAATAGGCTCAAAATTCTTACAAAATTACTAATTTACTTTATAAGATAAAAACTAAAAAACTTAAAATGCGGTTTTAAATACTATGCCTGTTCTGAAAAAGCTTGTTTTAAACAGTTAAAACGGTAAGGGTAGCTGGTGTTTGCTAAATTGGGTGGAGTATAGCTGATGTATTTTAGTTGAGTCGGCATGTCCTTTTTCGAGAGCCATAATGAGTGTGCCCGAAAAATGGAAAAGCTTACCTGAAAGCTCACGGAAATGGTCGTTGACAAAGCTCTCCATTTCTTCTTTATCACCATTGAAGATATAGAAGTCGTACATGCCGTTGAGGAAGCCTATAAGGTGCTCGCGAAAACTTTGCCTGATTCTTGCTTTAAAGTCATCGCGTGCATTCTGGTTCGAAGATATAAACAGAGCGACGACGTAGAGGAAGTTGATGCTATAGTGCGAAAGCCAAAGTGTGTCGCGGTCAAAAAGCCGGTTTTCGAAATGTCGGCTTACACTATAGTTCTTTCCGTCACGGTTTTTGCGTAGGTGTATCCCCGGTTCGTTATACCGGTATTGGTTGTCGATTTCGGCACTGATAAAGAAATTGGGAGTTGGGTTGTATCCTTCGGTAAGGCTGTCGCGGTATAGGAGCCTGTTGGCAAGAAGTGACTTGTTGTCCCGAAGCAAAAGGTTGATGTTATAGTGTATTACATTGCGGGCGTATGTGTATTGTTTATACTCTGAATAGCCATGAACGGCACCGCCGATCTTGTAGTATTTACTGTCGCCGATGTAATAGATATTGTCCGATGATATCAATGAGGTATAGGGGTATATATGATCAACGATTTTTCCGTCGCGTTGATTCCTCAATGCCACCGGGATATTGTTCTCGGATATAAGTGTGTCGATCATCGTCTCGAAAACGATGTCGAAGTCTGAAACGAGCAAGTATTCATCTGTGTCGGGCTTGGACGACATAAGTTCGGACACAGTGAAAAAGTTATAGCATAAGTGCCATAACTGTAGTGCTTTATCTGAGAAGTATTTGTATTTTATCTGAAGCAGTCTCGATTTGCCAAGACCGGCGATATAGCTTTCGAATTTGTACCCTGTTATCAGTTGGTAGTTGACATCAAAGTTTATAGGGAAACCGTATTTGTCGCGAACATGCGCGAGTATCGAATAAAAAATGATAAGTAGTTCTTCGTCAAAATTGATTTGCTTTTTCCTGTTTACCGTATCGATATAATATGGGGCGCCGTTGCATATTATTGTGTCTTTCTTCGATATGGTTTTGTTCCAGTGAATCTTGTTATATCCGCTATGTATATTTCTGATAATGAACATGAAATATTCGCGGTTCTCGTTTGCGAATCGTATAAGGGATAAAATTGTGTCGAGTAGTGTGCTGTCGTTTTGCTGCCCATTGTGGTCGACTCTGTGGAACTGTTTGCGATAAATAATTTTGGATTGCTGATTTTCGGGCAGTTTGTCGTTGATTTTGGCGTATTCGAATATGGCTCGGTATATCCAAGTGGAGAAGTTATAGATAAAATTGCGTTGGTCGGGGTTGAGCAATTCGTTGCTCAGCGCCTTCTCTACATCAATTATATCTAATGGGCTTAGATTGCCGAATACTGTATCATCGCTATCATTGTCGTGATAGTCAAGGATAACTTTGGGGAGAATGAATACGCAGTCACGGATCAACGGATTATAGTAATATCCTATTTTTGATACGCGACATACGTCTCCTGCAATGCGATAATCACCTTCGCACAGCAGTTCCCTTGCAGAATCGGAGGGATATGGAAAATCTTCGATGAGGAGTCTCATTTAGGGTATTCGCTAATTGAGAGTCCCCAGTCTTTGTTTTCTACGGCTTGTATAAGCTCTTTCATTTTATCTACACCGCCCCAGCCGTTAGTAGAAACATATATATTCTCGCCGTTACATTTTACTATTTTTACTCTCGGCTTTTGGTCTTTTCTGTTCTTGAATTCCTCTTGAAGTTCTATAAAATGCGAGACTATATTTCCAAGTGTCCGCCATTCTTTAACCACTTCGAAGGCAGACATATTGGGGTGGTCTGCAATGTATTGTTTTACAAGCTCTGCGGCAAGGGATTTCTTGCTATACTGCCCCGAGCCATTGATGCTGTATTTGGTGGTATCTTTGCTTCGTGGGGATTGGGTATCATTGTCATCGATTTCGTCATCGGAGTCTTCGTTTTCCGGCGCGTCGATATCTGTTACTATTTTCTCAACACCGAGTGTGTCAAGATAATCTATCACATGCTCAAGCACAGGCTCGCCCATGGAATCGAAAAAAGTAGAAAACGCAAATTTCTTACCGAAAGCAGAGTCTTCTTTTTCAATGCCGGCGTAGTCTTTAATCACATCATTCCACAGATAGAAAATGGCTTTGCTTACAAGCTGTTTCCAGCTGATTTCGTGATTCGTGTTGGGTTTGATGAACCAGTAGCCGAGTTGCTTGTCTTCTGATTTTGTTAGTTCAAGGATTTTCTTGTTTACTTTATTGATAAACGAGGTCCAGCTGTATATTTCCTTGCCGACTACGATAGTGTGCAAGTGTTCTCCAGGTTTTATTGCCGTATATCGCATTTCCCAACGCCGTTTGAATGCCGAATCAATCGGGAATAACGATTGGTCCGAGGTGTTCATTGTTGCATAAATGAACAGGTTCCCCGGCAGGCACATCTCCTCGCCCGAAGCAATGTTTTCGGGTATGTTGGGTGTGAGATTCAAGTTCTCGGCTATGTAGGCTTGAAGGTCCGTGTCCGGTTTTATGGTATAGCATGATTGTCCGTCGATATCTCTGTCGAGTAGCTGGAAGATGTCTCCGAATATCTGGGCACAGTTACCCCTGTTTATTTCCTCGATAACCAGGAAATAGGGCTTCGAACGGTCGCGCCAAGCTTCGATATATGCTTTTACAAACGCTTGAGCGGTAAAGGCATATTCGATTCGTCCATCTCGCATTGTTGGTTTGAAACAGCCGACAAACGACGAATAGTCCGTGTCGGGGTGGAAGGTTGTGCGGATACTGCGCTTGGGTGCAACTTCGTTAATAACCTTGTTTACGGCGTGTGATTTGCCGGTGCCCGGTGCTCCGAAGAATATTATTTGTCGAGGTTCGTCGCTATTATAGATTTCAGGCTTTAAATCTCGTTTGTTGAAGAAGCGGTACTCGTTGCCGTCATGCTCGATTTCAAATAAACCACTGTATGCTTTGTTGAAAACAGGTATAAAGTAGTCGAAGGCTTTGGTATTGGCAATCTCCGTGGATAGGTAAAATGTGTGCTCGTCCACCCCGGCTTGGCCTGTATATTCAAATGAATTATCGGTGTCTACCCGCCCGCTTGCTGGGTCATAGTAGCCGATTGAAAAGTTTGTTGCACCGCCGTAGTTAGATTTTACACGTATATGGCCTTTATGATAGTAGCGCGGCAGTTTGCTGAAATCTTGATCGGTTTTCAGTACTATCCTTCCGACCTTGAGCCAGAATTCATTGAGATTGGTGGTTTTAAACGAGGATGATAGTCCGGTTTTGAATAGGGTATAACTGTAGCTTGTTGACACTATTTCATAATCGGGATAGAACCGTGATACGAATCTTTCGAGGCACTGTATTGATAGTGCGTTTCGCGCTTTAGTCCCCGGTGCATATTCGGTTTTCGACCAGTTTGACGGCAGATACCATAGTCTGTCGTCAACTCGGTAGCTATTGCTGAAATATTGGCCTTCATCAATGTTGTCGGCCTTAAATAAGCCGGTGAACACGATTCCGTTGACGTTGTCTTTTATCGTGCGGAATGTTACACCGTTTTTTATTGTCGCCACTATGGTATGTGGCCAGAACGCGGCAAAGTTGTCGAGTTTGTAGAAATACATAAAGCATTTCTTTGCGAACTGATTGAGAATCGAATCCTCTGCTACTATATTTCCGGTTTCTATCAAATGACCGCAATCTTTGTCTTCGATTCTATTTTGCGTGGTGCAGGCGATGAACTGTTGCCATTCAGGATTTAATCGCAGCGCGTCGTTTTCAAAACCCGGGGCAAATGTTTTGATTATCTCAAAGAGTGCAGACAAGTCGCAGCGTTCGCCATCGTTGGAGAATACTTGTATGGTGGCTTTTGTGTCATTATTAAGGCCGATTACAGGCAGCCCCGAGCACATATAGTACATCGCTGGGGCTTCGCGTAAAATATCTACGCGGTCAATTGCCCCTGCGAATATGTATGAAATTTCTAACTCAACTGTAGATTCGTCGTTTATGTCGCTGCCTCTGTTGATGTGTGTCAACCGGGCGATGGCTTTGAGTCCCGCCTTGACCGCACTTGCTCCCTTTTGGTCGGAATCTATCCATATAAATACATTAGTACCGCGCTCAAACTCGGCCGGAACCTTGGTGCATTTTATCCTAATGCGTGTTAGTATTTTCTGTAATCCGGAAGGAAGGTCTTCGATCTGAGATATTTCTTCGGTATAGTTTTTCCCTAAAGTGCAAATCGCAAATGTGTACATGGCTGCGGCTTTTTCTTTTTTTAAGATGCAAATATATACATTATTTTTACATTGTCCAAATGAATGGTATATATCAAATTTATCATTTGTTAATACGTGTGTGCGTGTAGTTGGCACATGCGTGCTCGTAACTTTGTGCCATAATCAAAAACACTCTCCATATGGCAACTATCACAATCAACGACACAGTATGGGCAACAGCGACCTTTGAGGGACGCACGATTGCTTCGTTTTCTTCGAGTGGTTTCACTTCATTGGCAGATGTCCTGAAAGCAGTCCGCAAAGCTTTGGGCGGCGTAGTAGGAATGGTAAGGCTCAGTGTGCGAAATGCAAGCCGGGGCTGGCGGCAGGAACGCAGTCTGTATATTGCACCTATGCGCCCGGGTGTACAGTTGTCGCTGTTTTGACATTTTTTTGTGAGTTTGTTCTCATAATTTTTTTATTAATCGTCTTTTTTGTATTTTTGCACTTCATATTTTGTTTAGTATTCTGAATTTTGAAGCGCATACGGAATTTATTGTTTATAGTTATGATGCTGGTGTCGGTTTCTTCGGTGCCGGTGAAAGCTATATCATTCAATCTTGATTCTATTGCGACGTGGGGTAAGTTTCCGCGCTTTGTTGTCAATACATACCGCTGGGGCGACAAGTTCTTTAATGGTTACGATACCTGCTACGTGCGACCTACCGGCTATAAGTTTTCTGCCAAGATTACTACCGAGAGTTGGCTTGACGGATATAGTTTTCGCTTGCCAAACAAGACCAGTATATTCATGCGCTCCGATCCCTCTACGTCATTGGGTGTGTATCTGACCTATCTGGCAGTATCGGCCGGATATGATGTGAATGTGAGCCGCTATTTCGGCGGTTCCGACCAGTCGCGTAAGCGTTTCCGATTCGGCTTTAACTGCATGTTGTTTGCCGCGGAGGCGTATATGATTCACAATAATGTCGGCACGACTCTAAAACGCTTTGGGTCGGACCACCACCTGCATGTGCCGTTTGATGCTATTGATAACTCCACCTGGGGAATCGATGCGTATTATTTCTTTAATCACAAGCGCTACAGCGAGGCGGCATCGTTCAACTATAGTCGTTTACAGCGTCGTAGCCAGGGCGCATTCTATACGGGATTCTCGATATATACCCAGAAATTACGCTTTGATTTCAGTGGTTTGCCGGATTATATGAAAGACGAGCTCCCGCAGCATTGGGCTAACAATATTTACAGGGTCAATACCCATAATTATGCCCTGCGTTTCGGCTATGGTTACAACTGGGTTTTCGCCCATAATTGGGTTCTCGGAGTGAGTGAGTCGCCGGTTATAGGTGTGCGAAAGGGGTTTGTTAATAGTGATATAGATAAAGTGTCGATGTCGCTCTACAATCGTCTCAAGTTGGCAGTCGTATGGAACAAAGGGCCGTTGTTTGCCGGTGTTACCGGCCGATTCGACGTGGCTATTGTCAATGACCGCGAGACTACCTATGCCGGAGGAGTGCTTAGCGGCGAGGCTGTTTTCGGCTTCAGATTCAACCTGTGGTAGTGTACATGGGCTTCGATTTTGCGGCTATTTAGATTTTTTGTATGTATCGGCTACTTCTATTAGATAACTTTTTCGTACTTTTGCACGTCGAAACCGAAAAAGAATCTTTTTGAGATCTCTCATAATATATATAATAGCCATTTTGGCGGTCGTTTGTTGCTTGTCGGTATGGGGTCGTCCCGCACCGACTCGTGATGTATCGCTCGATTCTTTGGCGATTCCTGTTGACCGGGTAGTGCCGGCCATATTGTCGCGAGATACTATCGAAGGGGAATCATTGCTTGCGGTTCCGGCAGCACCGGTGGCGAAGGCAAGTCGTGTGAAGTATGTCAAGACCGACCTCGATGCGGCAGTTAATTTCTCAGCCAAGGATTCAATGCTTATCATTGGGCGCGATTCGGCCTTTATGTATGGTTCCGGCAACGTTACCTATGGCGATATCAAGCTTGACGCAGCCGAGATACAAATGGATCTCAACGATAACACTGTATATGCTGTCGGGCGCGAAGACTCGACGGGTGTGGTGCAGGGCAAGCCGGTTTTTAACGAAAACGGTACAGACTATGAGGCTGCAACCATGCGCTACAATTTCAAAACCGAAAAAGGATATATAACCAATGTGGTCACACAGCAGGGCGAAGGTTATCTAACCGGTGGCACGACCAAAAAAGATGTCGAAAACGAATTCTATATAAAAGACGGTCGCTATACAACTTGTGATGATCACGACGACCCTCATTTCTATTTCAATATTACAAAAGGCAAGGTCCGCCCCGGTAAGGATATCATAGTGGGACCTACATATATGGTTCTTGCAGGTCTTCCATTGCCGCTTGCCGTGCCTTTCGGTTACTTCCCCTTCACGGATAAGTATGCGTCGGGTATCATTGTGCCCACCTTTGGCGATGATTATAACCGTGGTTTCTACCTTAGCGACGGCGGTTATTACTTTGCAATCAACGACAACATCGACCTTGCTCTTACCGGCGAGATTTACACCAAAGGTTCATGGGGCTTGAGGGCTACATCGACATATGCCAAGCGCTATAAATATTCGGGTAACTTCAATCTCAGCTATTTGAAGACAATCATGGGCGAAAAAGGATCGCCCGACCATTCGGTGCAGACCAACTTCCAGGTGCTATGGAGTCACAGCCAGGATTCTAAGGCAAACCCAAATATGTCGTTGTCGGCCAGCGTGAACTTTACCACATCGGGCTATACGCGCAATGACCTCGGGTCTTATTATTCTCCGTCTTTTACCGAGAATACCAAGAGCTCGTCGATCAACATGACTTATCGCATCCCGAATTCAAAGTGGAGTCTGTCTACCACATTTAACGTATCACAGCGAACCCAGGACTCGACACTCTCGGTCTCGTTTCCTAATGTAACTGTTTCATTATCGCAGGTATACCCCTTTAAGCGCAAAAAAGCTATCGGAGCCGAGCGCTGGTATGAAAAAATCAAACTTTCCTATACCGGTCTGTTGCAGAATTCGCTTACATCCAAGCAGAATGATTTCTTTAAGAAGAGCCTTATAAAGGACTGGCGCAATGCCATGAGTCATAAAATACCTATTTCGGCTACCTTCAACGTGCTGAACTATATCAACCTCACACCATCGCTCAACCTCAGCGACCGCATGTATACCAACAAGGTAAACCGTAGCTGGGACGAGGCTGAGCGTATAGAGCGTATGGATACTGTATATGGCTTCTACAACGTGTGGGATTTTCAGGCCTCGGTATCGCTCGACACCAAGGTGTATGCATTCTTCCAGCCTTTAGGCAAGCTCGGTCAGAAATTCAAGATGATTCGTTGGGTGCTCACTCCGTCTGTATCGTTTAGCGGTGCGCCCGACTTCTCAAGCTCGTTCTTCGGGTACTATGGGCAATACACCTACACAGATTCGCGAGGAGAGCAGCAGGTGAAAAAATACTCAAAATTCCCTAATGCCTTGTTTGGCGTTCCCGGCCAGGGTAAAAACGGGTCGATATCAATGTCGCTGTCCAACAACCTTGAGATGAAGGTAAAGACCGATAATGACTCTGTAGGGGAGAAAAAGATTTCGCTTATAGAGAATTTCAATATTCAGCAAAGTTATAATATCGCTGCAGACTCATTGAATTGGAGCGATATATCTACATCAATTCTACTGCGTTTGGCCAAGAATTTCAATCTCAACCTTTCGGCAACGTGGGATCCGTACACCTACCAGCTCAATTCGTCGGGCACGCCTGTCAAGGTCAATCGTACACGCTTACAGGCCGGTAAAGGGTGGGGTAGGCTTATGAGGACCGGTACATCGTTCTCGTATACCTTCAACAACGACACTTTCAAGCGCAAAAAGGATAAGAATAAAGAAAACAAAGAAACCGACCCTAACCGATCAGGCTCGGAATACCAGCGGGATATGGATGATGCGCAAGACGATATGCATTCATCCGGCTCTCATGACGATATCGAAATGGGACGCGACGGTTATGCCAAGTGGTCTGTGCCATGGAGTCTGACATTTAATTATTCGGTCAATTATGGTTACGGCGCTTTCAATAAGGAGAAAATGGAGTTTGACGGACGCATCACTCAGAATCTCTCATTGAGCGGAAATATACGTCCGACGCCCAACTGGGATTTCTCGTTTTCGGCCTCCTACAATTTCGATACACACAAACTTGCATATATGAATTGTAATATATCGCGAGATCTGCACTGCTTTACCATGAGGGCAAGCTTTGTGCCTGTCGGACCGTACAAGAGCTACAATTTCCACATATCCGTTAAGTCGTCGCTTCTCAGCGACTTTAAATACGATAAACGTTCGTCGCTCTCCAACGGTATACAATGGTATTGAGTTTTCGCCCATTCCGCAGCCTGATTCTGTTCTACTTGTCATGCATATTGGCAATCATAGTCCTGTGTGCGGACTTTGATTTTGCTGTGGCCAGCGAGCTGAAATTATATGTGTCACTGTGCCTTTATGGCGGTGAGGGCATGCTGCTGTGTTCACCGCTTTGGATTCTTCGCGGGCGTTGGCGGGCTATCGTGCCTGCGATTGTATGCGTGTTGTCCTTGTTCTTGTATGCCAATGTGCTTTACTTTCGATATTGGGGAGATTTGCTGCCATGGTCGCTTATTGTAGAGCCTGCGAGTTACAATGCTTTGGTTTTCGATTCGGTACCGGGCCTGGTAGGGTGGGGTGACATCGTGTTTTTTGTGCTGCCGGTTGCTGTAATCTTTCTTTATAGGTATTTAAAGGTGTCGCAGGCAGCAAAGCTGTCTTTTAGATGCCAAGTTTTGACGATTGCCATTGCTGTCTTGGCTTATTGCGCCGGAATGTGCGCATCGGTTATTTCTACTTTGCGTTATTACAAGGTAAAAAACGAAGAATCGAGTTTTGCCAAAGTCGTAAAAGAGAAGCTGAGTACATACTCTAACAGCCATGTTTTCGAATGGCATGGCAACGGAGTACTGTTATACTCTTACATACAGCTGGCCCGTGACAGGAATAAAATCGACCGGCTGTCGGATGAACAGGCACAACTTGTAGCTCGGTGTCTTGATGATCTTGAGCAGTATGTGCATACGGATAGCGTATTTTTAGTAAACAAGGGCAAGAATCTGATATTTATAGTTGTGGAATCGCTTAATTCATGGGCTGTTGGCTCCGAGGTTAATGGTCACAAACTTACACCTACGCTTGACTCTTTGTTGACTTCTGAGGGTACTATTTCTTGTTTGGATGTTGTGCCGCAGCGCCGTTTTGGAGGCTCGTCCGACGGCCATTTCATTTACAATGTAGGTCTGTTGCCAATAGCTCATGGTAGTGCCGCTATGTTGTTTGCCGACAATGATTATAGCGAATTATCCTTAGCGGGGAGATTCAAGTCGTCGTGCGACTTTATAGTCGAAAACGGAAGCGTTTGGAATCATCGTGCAACATCCTCTGCATATGGCTATGATAATCTCGTGGAGCAGATTGATGTGAGCAAATGCGCAATCGACCGTGCGCTCTTCGAATTAGTGGCTGATACAATCATACATATGCGTCAGCCTTTCCATGCCGAGGTTATTACTCTCGGTATGCATTATCCGTTTGAAGACAATAATTTACAGGTGCCACAATGGCTTTCCGATGCTGAACTGGACGACAAGCATCAGCACAACTATCTCAAAACACTTTGGGGATTTGATTCGGCTCTCGGAAGTTTTATCGCAGACTTGAAGCATTCCGGGATGTATGACAATACGGTGCTTGTGCTTGCTTCTGACCACGACCTCGATGTAGGAAAACGTAAGTCTGACGGTCGTATAACCTTTGTGGCGACTAATACCGGGAGGACTGAACGTATTGATCGTCCTGTCGGGCAGATAGATATATTCCCGACCGTGGTTGAAATTATGGAACTTGACGGTTGGCGAGGGCTTGGTATGTCAATACTTGATTCGCGTAACAGCTCGTCGGTTTTGGCCGACGGTAGCAGACGTGGTGCTTCTGATGCTGACATTGATAGTCTTAAACAGACCATATGGCATGTGTCGGATCTGATAGTAAGGTCCGACTATTTCCGAAAAGCAGAGTAGGGGAGTATCAACAATTTATAAAGGTTGTAATAAGTCGGCAGTTGCCTTTGGCAATCACAGTCGGCATCGACGCAGGTATCAATGCCGTATGGCCACGGGTCAGTCTTGTAGTTGTACCGTCAGGGGCTATTAGCTCTACTTCGCCGTCGATAGCGATTACGATAGTAAATGAATCCCTATTATTAAGGTTCAGTATGTGCTCGTTTTCAATATCAATTGCTGTGGCGGTGAAATGCTTGCAATCCGCTATCACAAATTCGTTGTTCTTTCCTTCGGGTATTCGGGTTGGCGCAGTGTCGGCAACGTCGGAGAAATTGATAGCAGCCAGAGATTCCTCGATATGAAGCTGGCGGGGGTTGCCGTCGGCATCAAGTCGGTTGTAGTCGTAGATGCGGTAGGTTGTATCGCTTGTCTGCTGTATTTCAAGTACGAAGTTGCCACGGCCCAAACTGTGGATGTGGCCCGCCGGAAGGAAGAATACGTCGTCTTTATCAGGATAATACTTGCACAGATAGTCGATAATAGTGTTGTTGTCAACTGCTTTGCGGTATTCGTCGGGGCTGAGCTTGCGATTTAGGCCGCAGTAAAGGTATGCGCCTACAGACGGGGCGATATTTACCCACATCTCGGTTTTGCCGCATCCATTATATTTTTCCTTGGCAAGCGAATCGTCGGGATGAACCTGTATCGACAGGTCATCGGCTGAATCTATAAACTTGACGAGTAAAGGGAAAGTGTGACCGAAACGCTCATAAAGCTTTTTGCCAAGCAGGGCTTCTGCATGGGTATCAAGAAGCGTTAGGAGTTTCCGGCCTTTGAAAGGACCGTCAGATACAACTGACTCATGGCCCGGTAAGCCTGATATTTCCCAACTTTCGCCAATCTTGTCGCCGGGGGACGGCACACCCTTGTATTCGGCGATGCGCTGTCCTCCCCAGATGACTCTTTTAAATTGGGGCTCGAAGGTCAATATCGGTAGTTCTTTCATAAAGGTCTTAAGCAAACAATCCTGATAGGGATTATATTTGGGTGCAAATTTACTCAAAAAAATTTGTTATCTTTTGATTTGTCACATATAAATGAGAAATATTAATGCTCAATAGTAATAAAACAACGTAGTAACGGGGCTGAAAGACAGATTTAAGGCTAAATTTTTATTCTAAACTTAATAAATGTTAAAATATAAATAAATTTAGTACTATGTATTGCATAGTACCTTATTGTTGCTTACCTTTGCAGTGTAAAACAAAAAAAGTATCCCTCTTAATAATCTACAATCTTAAAAAATGAACATCGACAATCTAAAATCACAAATGCGCAAGGGGATGCTTGAGTTTTGCGTGTTGCTGCTGCTCAGGCACGGAGATGCTTATGCCTCCGAAATAATCACAAAAATGAAGGAGGCGCATCTGATTGTTATGGAAGGTACTCTTTACCCTCTCCTGACCAGGCTTAAAAACGACGGACTCCTGGCATACCGCTGGGAAGAGTCTCCGTCGGGTCCACCACGCAAATACTACGGCATTACTCCGCTCGGCCTACAGTTTCTCGAGCAATTGCAGGCCTCGTGGGATGAAATCTCTCACACTGTAGGGCATCTGCAATCGCTTACTTCAACTGTTACACCTCCTGATATCAATCTACAATGAAAAGAACATATCCGGCCAATATCGACGGCCAAATTTTTTACATAGACGAAGACGCTTTCGAGCTCCTCAAGAATTACCTCGAACAATTACATCTTATCTTTCGCGGAAACGAGGGCCAGGAGATTGTGGGTGATATCGAAAGCCGTATACGTGAGTTGTTTAACGAGCGCATCGACCGGGGTGCCAGTGTGATTGTATTGGCTGATGTCAATAATGTGATTTCCACTATGGGACGTCCGGAAGACCTGTGCGAAAATCCCGAACAGGAAGACGGGGCTACAACGACACAGCCCCAATCCAATGACTCCACAAGCCCGATTATAACATTCAACCTTCCCGGACGCAAACGCCTTTACCGTAATATGAGGAACAAGGTATTTGGCGGCGTATTTGGCGGCTTGGCTACATTCCTTGGCTGGAACGCAAATATAATGCGTCTGTTGTATGTAATAGCATTCTTTACTTTTACACCATATTTAATGGGCCCGTTGACACTGTTGTACTTGCTGTTGTGGATGATTATCCCGGTGGCGTCGACACCCCAGCAGCTGCTTGAGCAGAACGGCCAGCCTGTTAATGTCGATACGGTCGGTCAGGCTGTTATGGCAACAGCCCCTGCGACATCATATGACAGTGCAAGTCATGACGGTGGATTCGTTGCTAAGCTGTTTACAATAATCGGTAAGCTTATCATGGCGTTCTTGGGTCTTACTGTTGGCGCTATCGCCTTTGCCGGATTGGTAATATTTATAGCGACCGTGTCCGGAGCCATTGCTTATTACTTCAGCGGGTCTGTCGAGATACTTTCGGGTCTCTCTCTTGAACCCTTTGAAGTTGGTTGGCCTTCTGTGTTCAGCGCCATATTTTTCAGCCTGAGTGTAGTGGCGCTGTTCGGACTTATGGCATGGGGCGCTTTCTCGGTAGTGTTTAATTTTCGCGGGGTTTCACGTCCGGTATTCTGGATCATAGTTTTAACATCGATTATGCTTATCATAGCCGCATGTGCACTTGCCTTGATAGGATTCAGTGCATGAATATAAAGCCTCTCAGAGGCTGTCTTTAAGTCAAAAAACTGTAAAAAAATGGTCATATATCCAATATGGCCATTTTTTTGTATTGCATATTTTGAAAAATACCACTAACTTTGACAGTCATAAATACAATAAACCAAATAATCGGAAAAAGATACTATGAAATCATTATTGTATCCTGCGATAGCACTTGGCTTGCTGGCCTCTTGCACCGGTGTCGCGGATAAGCAATTAACCAAATCGGGTCTTGATCCCGAAAAATTCAAGGCAGAGTTCCGAGGCGACAGTACAGCGCTCTACACGCTAACAAATGCGGCCGGTATGGAGGTATGCGTTACCAACTATGGCGGTAGGGTTGTATCTGTAATGGTGCCTGACCGCGATGGTAAATTCTGTGATGTTGTGCTTGGATTCGACAGCGTACAAGCTTATTTCCCCGAGGTGAACCAGACCGATTTCGGCGCTTCGATAGGTCGCTATGCCAACCGCATCAACCAGGGCCGTTTCGTCCTCGACGGTGATACTGTATCATTGCCGATAAATAACTTTGGTCATTCGCTCCACGGCGGTACGGATATGGGTACTCTTGGCTGGCAATACCGCGTATACTCGGCTACGCAGCCTAATGACAGTACTCTTGAGCTGACTATTACCGATGCCGACGGTAACAACGGTTATCCCGGTACGGTGAATGCCAAAGTGGTATACAGCCTCAAGGCCAACAATATACTCGATATCGATTATACTGCTATAACAGACAAGCCTACTGTAATCAATATGACCAACCACTCATATTGGAATCTCAATGGTGATGCCACCAAGGATATCCTCAGCCATGAGCTTACTGTTGACGCCGACAATTATACTCCGGTAGATTCGACCTATATGACAACAGGCGAGATTGCCCCCGTTGCCGGAACTCCATTTGATTTCACTGCTACCAAGCCTATCGGCAGGGATATCACTGCCGACAACGAGCAGATTCGCAACGGCAACGGTTACGACCACAACTGGGTTCTCAACTCGGCCGGCAACGATAATCTGGCATCGGTAGAACTTTACAATCCTGCAAACGGCATACTGCTTCATGTATATACCAACGAGCCCGGCATACAGATTTATACCGGCAACTTCCTTGACGGCACAGTCAAAGGCAAAGGTAATACAGTCTATAACCAGCGTACAGGTGTATGCCTCGAAACACAAAAATATCCCGACAGCCCCAACAAACCTGAATGGCCGTCGGCAACTCTCCGCCCGGGCGAGACTTATCACAGTCATTGTGCCTACCATTTCTCAGTCAAATAATCAGTATAGAATCTAACCTTAAAACTTGAAACATGGCATTTTTAGACTGGATTGTCATCGCGCTCTTTTGCTTGGCGTTGATTGGCATCATTGTATGGGTAATGCGGCAGAAGCAAAACAATGCCGCAGACTACTTCCTTGGAGGTAAGGACGCAACCTGGATTGCTATCGGTGCGTCTATTTTCGCTTCTAATATCGGTTCTGAACATCTTATCGGCCTTGCCGGCTCGGGCGCTTCGTCCGGTATGGCTATGGCTCATTGGGAAATCCAGGGCTGGATGATTCTTATCCTCGGTTGGGTATTCGTTCCATTTTATACAAGGTCGATGGTTTATACCATGCCTGAATTCCTTGAGAAACGTTTTAATCCTCAGTCTCGTACCATATTGGCTACGATATCGCTAATCAGCTACGTGCTTACCAAGGTAGCCGTTACTGTGTATGCCGGCGGCCTGGTATTCCAGCAGGTATTTGGTATCGACGAACTTTGGGGTATCGATTTCTTCTGGATTGCAGCTGTAGGCCTTGTGCTTATTACCGCTCTCTATACGATTTTCGGCGGTATGAAGTCGGTACTGTATACATCTGTGCTTCAGACTCCAATTCTTCTGCTTGGTTCGCTCATCATTCTTGTACTCGGCCTTAAGGAACTCGGTGGCTGGGATGAAATGATGCGTATTTGCTCATCGGTAAAAGTGAACGAATATGGTGATACAATGACCAATCTTATCCGCAACAACGGCGACCCCCAATATCCTTGGCTCGGTGCTCTGATCGGCTCGGCTGTTATCGGTTTCTGGTACTGGTGTACCGACCAGTTCATCGTACAGCGCGTGCTTTCCGGTAAGAATGAGAAAGAAAGCCGTCGTGGTACAATCTTTGGAGCTTACCTCAAGCTGCTGCCGGTATTCCTGTTCCTCATTCCCGGTATGATTGCCTTTGCACTCCATCAGAATCTTGGCGACTTCCTCCCACTTAATGCAAATGGTATGCCTAACAGCGATGCCGCCTTCCCCACATTGGTTGCCAAGCTACTGCCTGCCGGTGTGAAAGGCCTTATTGTTTGCGGTATCCTTGCTGCTCTTATGAGCTCTCTTGCTTCGCTGTTCAACTCATCGGCAGCGCTTTTCACAATCGACTTCTATCAGCGATTCCGTCCTGATACCGAGCCCAAGAAACTTGTCCGTATCGGTCAAGCAGCTACTGTTGTTATCGTAATCCTCGGCATCCTTTGGATTCCTGTAATGCGTTCGATCGGCGATGTGCTTTACCTCTACCTGCAGGATGTTCAGTCGGTGCTCGCCCCCGGTATTGCATCGGCATTCCTTATCGGTATCCTATGGAAGCGTGCATCAGCTCAGGGCGGTATGTGGGCACTTCTCTCAGGCCTTATCGTCGGTCTCACTCGTCTTGGTGCCAAGATTTACTATACAACCCAAGGCATCGTACCCGGTCAGAACCCCGATGCAAGCCTTTTCCAGCGCGTATTCTTCGATGAAAACTGGCTCTTCTTCTGTGGCTGGATGCTTCTCTTCTGCCTCCTTGTCGGTGTGACAGTGTCACTATGCACCAAAGCTCCCGAAACCGCAAAAATCCAGGGCCTTGTATTCGGCACATCTACCCCCGAGCAGCGTGCTGAGACAAGTGCAAGCTGGAATCACTGGGATGTTATCCACTCAATTATCATTTTAGGTATTACCGCAGCATTCTATATTTACTTCTGGTAAAAATGTTAGAAGAACTCAAAAAGAAAGTTTACAAGGCCAATATGGCTCTTGTCGAGCACGGCCTTGTAATATTTACCTGGGGCAATGTCTCGGGTATTGACCGCGAGAAAGGTCTCGTAGTCATCAAACCCTCGGGTGTTGACTACGATGTAATGAAATGGGAAGACATGGTGGTTGTCGACCTCGCAACCGGAAATGTTGTCGAAGGCGATCTCCGTCCCTCATCCGACACTCCTACCCATTTGGCTATCTATCGTGCATGGCCCGAAACCGGTGGTGTAGTACATACGCACTCTACATATGCAACTGCCTGGGCTCAGGCCGGTATCGATTTACCGAATATCGGTACGACACATGCCGATTACTTCCACAATGCCATACCTTGCACTCCGGATATGACAGAAGCAGAGGTTAAAGGTGACTATGAACTTGAAACCGGCAATGTGATAATCAACACATTTGAGAGCCGCGACATCAATCCGATGCACACGCCCGGTGTTCTGGTTAAAAACCACGGCCCATTCTCGTGGGGTAAGACTCCCGACGAAGCTGTTCACAATGCAGTAGTTATGGAGCAGGTTGCCAAAATGGCCTTCGTCGCTTATCAGGTAAACCCTGCGCTGACCATGAATCCACTTCTGGTAGAAAAGCATTTCAGCCGCAAGCACGGCCCCAATGCTTACTACGGCCAGAAAAAGAAATAAAATCTCTCAATGGGTCGCGCAGTGTTATATTCATTGCGTGACCCAAAATATATTAATGTATAACCTCTAATCAAAGTTAATAAGATGTTTGATAATCTTGAAATATGGTGGGTGACCGGAGCCCAGATGCTCTATGGCGAGGAACCCGTTCGCATTGTTGAATCCCATTCTAAAGAAATGGTCGACGGCGTAAATGCTGCCGGTGTGATACCTGTTAAGGTTGTATACAAAGGCACAGTAATGTCGTCGAAAGACATTGAGCGTGTTATGCTCGAGGCAAATGCTGAGAAGAAATGTATCGGTATCATTACTTGGATGCACACGTTCTCGCCTGCCAAGATGTGGATTCACGGTCTGCAGCAGCTCCGTAAACCGCTCCTTCACCTCCATACACAGTATAATGCCGAAATTCCATGGAAGACCATGGATATGGACTTCATGAACCTCAACCAAAGTGCTCATGGCGACCGCGAATTCGGTCACATCTGCACTCGTCTCAATGTGCGTCGCAAAGTGGTTGTAGGCTACTGGAAAGACAAAAAGACCCTTGAGAAAATCGCTGTGTGGAGCCGTGTGGCTGCCGCTTGGGCCGATGCTCAGGATATGCTCGTAATCCGTTTCGGCGACCAGATGAACAATGTTGCCGTTACCGACGGCGACAAGGTGAGCGCTGAAATGCAGCTTGGCTACCATGTTGACTACTGCCCCGTGAGCGAACTAATGGAATACTTCAAGAAAGTTGAAGATTCGGCTGTAGACGCTCTTGTAAAAGAATATCACTCGGAATACAAATGCGAGGGTGATGTGAAGAAAGAAGGTACTGAAGCCTATAAATCAGTTTGGAATGCCGCCAAGGCCGAACTCGCTATCCGCGCATGTCTCGATGCCAAGGGCGCTAAGGCATTCACTACAAACTTCGACGACCTCGGTACAGACAATATCGACGACCCCAATTTTGTTGGTTTCGACCAGATTCCCGGTCTTGCATCACAGCGCCTAATGGCCGAAGGCTATGGTTTCGGCGCCGAAGGCGACTGGAAATCTGCAGCTCTTTACCGCACTCTCTGGGTTATGAACCAGGGTCTCGGCGGCTGCTCGTTCCTCGAAGACTACACTCTCAACTTCGACGGTGACAAGAGCTCGATTCTGCAGGCTCACATGCTCGAGGTATGTCCTATGATTGCAGAGGAGAAACCCCGTCTTGAAGTTCACTTCCTCGGTATCGGTATCCGCAAGGCTCAGACTGCTCGTCTGGTGTTCACATCCAAACCAGGCAAGGGTATCACCGCTACTGTTATCGACCTCGGCAACCGTTTCCGCCTGATTGTCAACGATGTTGAATGCATCAAGAGCAAACCTCTGCCCAAACTGCCTGTAGCATCAGCTCTTTGGGTACCCATGCCTAACTTCGAGATTGGTGCCGGAGCTTGGATTATGGCCGGTGGAACACACCACAGCTGCTTCGCATACAATGTCACTCCCGAGTATTGGGAAGACTACGCAGAAATGGCGGGTATCGAGATGGTACACATCAACAAGGATACAACCATGACCGAGTTCAAGAAAGAACTCCGCTATAACGAAGTATATTACTCGCTCAAGAAATAAGCTATGTCACTTGATGCAAAAAGCACAATAATGCAGGGTCGTGCCGTCCTCGGTATCGAGTTCGGCTCTACCCGCATCAAGGCTGTACTTGTCGACGGCGACTACAAGCCTATTGCACAGGGTGCTCACGAGTGGGAGAACCAGCTCGTCGACGGACTGTGGACATATTCTACCGAGGCTATCTGGTATGGCCTTCAGGACTGCTATGCCGACTTGCGTAAAGACGTAAAGGCAAAGTATGATGTTGAAATCGAGAGCCTTGCTGCTATTGGCGTTAGCGCGATGATGCACGGTTATATGGCATTTGACGAAGCCGGTGAAATTCTCGCTCCCTTCCGCACTTGGCGTAATACCAATACCGGAGAGGCTGCTGCTAAATTGTCCGAACTTTTCAACTTTAATATACCGCTGCGCTGGAGCATTTCGCACCTTTATCAGGCGATTCTCAACGGCGAAGAGCATGTAAAGGATATCACATTCCTCACCACTCTTGCCGGATATATCCACTGGAAACTGACCGGTGAAAAAGTTCTTGGCGTTGGTGATGCTTCGGGTATGATTCCGGTTGACTCTGAAACCAAAGATTACAATACCACTATGGTTTCGAAGTTCAACGAACTCATCGCCGCAAAAGCATATCCCTGGAAACTCGAGGATATACTTCCCAAGAGCATCGTAGCCGGTGAGGCTGCCGGTGTGCTTACCGAGCGCGGAGCTTCATTGCTCGACGTTTCCGGTCACCTCAAAGCCGGTGTTCCCTTCTGTCCTCCCGAAGGCGATGCCGGTACCGGTATGGTTGCCACCAATGCTGTTCTTCGCCGTACAGGTAATGTTTCTGCCGGCACATCGTCATTCTCGATGATTGTTCTGGAGAAAGAGCTGTCGAAACCCTACGAGGTTATCGATATGGTAACTACTCCCGACGGTGCTCCGGTAGCTATGGTACATTGCAACAATTGTACCAGCGACCTCAATGCCTGGGTGAATATATTCAAGGAATATCAGCAGCTTCTCGGTGTGCCTGTTGACATGGGCGAGATTTTCGGCAAGCTCTACAATGCCGCCCTCGAGGGTGCGCCTGATTGCGGCGGTTTGCTGAGCTACAATTATTTCTCCGGCGAACCGGTAACCGGTCTTGCCGAAGGTCGCCCATTATTCGTCCGCAAGGCTACCGACAAGTTTACCCTTGCCAACTTCATGCGTGCGAACCTTTACGCTTCGGTTGCCGTGCTTAAGATTGGCAACGACATCCTATTCAATGATGAAAAGGTAGAGGTTGACCGCATCACCGGTCATGGCGGTCTGTTCAAGACCCCCGGCGTTGGCCAGCGTATTCTTGCTGCTGCTCTCAACTCTCCTATTTCGGTTATGGAAACTGCAGGCGAAGGCGGCCCGTGGGGTATGGCCTTGCTCGCCGGATTCATGATCAACAATACCGAGAAGAAGTCGCTTGCCGGCTGGTTGAACGACACCGTTTTCCTCGGTGCAACCGGCACTGAGATTGCTCCCGACCAAGCCGATGTGGAAGGTTTCAACAAGTATATCGAGAACTATACTCGCGGTCTCGCCCTCGAGCACTGTGCGATAAGTCTCTAATCTTAGCTAATATTGTGCGCCGGAGATACAATTGTTTCTCCGGCGTATTTTTGCTTTAATCGAAGTATTATCATACATGTCGAAGAAAAGAACATTCTTATATGGCTTCACGATAGCTTTAGGCGTGCTCGGCTGGATGTTTGTTTACGCCTGTTCGTCGACAGTTCTCGGCGGCTGGTATCTGTCGGCTATCGCAGCAATAATTGCCTTGCTCTTTGTCATGCCTATGGCGAGGTGGTGGCAGAAGTTTACGCACCTGAAGTCTATGCTGCTGAATGCCTTGATTGCAGTGGCTGTTGGTGGCGGCATTATTTCGGCTGTTCTCATTGGTCTCAATTTCATCGACCTGCCGGGAACTGAACCGGTATATTATCGTTGCAAGGTCGAAAAGGCCTATCGTACCGAGCATCACCGTTCTCGCCGCGTAGGGCGCAGGTATGTGTCTACAGGCGAAACTTATTACCGCTACCATGCCGATATCAGCTTGCCCGACGGTAAACAGGTCACTGTGCCTATTACTGCCGGACGCTATCGCACAGCCCGGGCCAACGATTCGATTACCATTGCTGTTCACAAAGGTATGATGGGCGTGGATTATATAACCCCTAAATTTAAATCGAAATTATGAAATTTGTTTCGTGGAACGTCAACGGTCTTAGGGCCATTGTCGGCAAGGGTTTCGAAGATACATTCAAACAGTTTGATGCTGATTTTGTTTGCCTTCAGGAAATTAAGTTGCAGGAAGGACAGCTCGACCTGCATTTCGACGGTTATGATGCCTATTACAGTTACGCTGAGCGCAAAGGTTATTCAGGCACGGCGATTTTTACACGCCATAAGCCTTTGTCGGTGCGAACTAATATGGGCGTGGACCGACATGACCACGAGGGTAGGATTGTAGCTCTCGAGTATGACAATTTCTACATTGTCACAGTATATACCCCCAACTCGCAAAGTGAGTTGGCAAGACTTGACTACCGACTTGACTGGGAAGAATCTTTCCGCGAATTTCTACTTTCTCTTTCGGCTCAAAAACCGGTTGTGGTATGTGGTGACCTCAATGTGGCCCATAACGAAATCGACCTTGCCAACCCAAAGACAAACCGCATGAATGCCGGATTTACCGACCAGGAGCGTAATGCGATGACCCAACTTCTCGCTTCGGGCTTTGTTGATACTTTCAGGGCCTTGTACCCCGATCGCACCGCAGCATATAGTTGGTGGAGTTACCGCGGACGTGCCCGAGAGAAAAACGTAGGCTGGCGTATCGATTATTTCCTCGTTTCAGAAAATCTGAAAGATAAGATTGAAGAAGCCAGCATTTACCCGGAAATTACAGGCAGCGACCACTGCCCGGTCTCATTAGACCTCAATATCTGAAAACTGATAGAATAAGTCAGCACCCTAAAAACAGAATCGATGTTTTTAGGGTGCTGTCATTTTGTGGGCAAAAAACGGGGCGCGATTTCGCGCCCCGTTGCTTAGATATGTAAGAAGTTTATCTTACGATTACTTTGAATGATGCATTGTCGATTTCCACGATATAGATACCGGCAGAGATGTTGATGCTTTCGCTTGCCGACATGTTGTGGCGACGAGCCATTATGCGTCCGTCGCTTGCTGCAACTGTTGCATCTTTGCCTTCGAAACCGCTTATCGAGATGCGTCCGCTTTCACCGACTACTGTTCCGGCAGTGGTGATACCGCTCACTCCCGACAGTCCGAATGCTGTATAAGTATTCGACAGCGGATGCTCGGTAACGATGTCTCCGGCACGTGTTACAACGCTGATGTTGTACTTGTCGCCGTTCTTGGCATCTGCGTGGGTGTAAGTGTTTTCGGTGTGGTTGCTAACGATCTTTTCGCCATTGCAGTAGATATGGTAAGAGTCGATTTCTGCATCGCTTACCGGGCTGAAATGGATGTCGTCAAGGCATACGCCGAAGATATCGGTGCAATGGTAGTGGAATGCGAAGTAGCGTGCTTCGTCGGGGAGCGTTGCTTCGAGAGGATTCCATGCTATCTTGGTCTGAGAATAGGTCTGCAGCAATTTGAACTCTTTGCCGTCGGCCGACCACAGAAGGTCAATCTGCTCCATGCCATAGGCCTCGCTAAGGATATTGAGGCGGAAGCTTACTTTCGATCCGGGTATAACCTCGGGTGAAATCAGCCAGTCGTTGGCGGCAGATCCGTCGTCGGGAGTGATAGCCACGATATACTGCTTGCCGCTGTATGCCTCGGGCATAGCTCCGGCAGGTACCATGTCGGTGTTTATAACCTGGAATGCCTTGGGCTCGTTCTGGCCGGGGAAGGTGACACCCTGGAATCCGTATACATACTTGCCGTCATCGTCGCGGTTGGTCCATACGCCGAGTTTTGAACTGTAGTCGAAGGCATCGTAGCTATCGAAGTCTTCATCGCCTGTAAGATGCAGAGCAGGTGTTGTCCAGCTCAGGCTTACGCCGCCATTATCGGCTGCTGTACCGGTGAGGTCGGTTACAATCGGTTTAATACCGGCTGTGATTTCAACTTCGAATTCCGACATGTTGTCTTCGTTGATTTCATCGTTGAAGTCTACAAGCTCAAAGCGAAGTTTGTGGCGGCCAATCATATCGGCAGTCGGTACGACAGTATAATTGACATGAACTGTCTCTCCGGGTTTGATTTCGCTTACATCCGTCTTTTCGGGTGTGAGTTCAAGTTCGCCCAGAGTGCATTTGATAGTTGGCAATGCGATTGCACTTTCGCTCGGGTTATTGATTTTACCGGTGATAGTGTAGCTGTCGCCAACAATCATGTTGTCGTAAACCGAAACTGTAGTGCTGAGTTGCTTGTCAAAGATATTACGGATGTCGTACGAACGGAGGATAAATACCTCGCTACCGCCGTTGAAATCTACTTCGATATATAGGTTCACCCATTTCTTGCCAAGAACTTCGGCGGGCAGATCGATAGCGATGTCTTTCCATTCGTTGTTTCCTTTGGCCTCGATGTCAGCGATACGGATGTCTGATTTACCGTAGATATTGGCATAGAGAGTTGCCTTGGGAGTTGCCGATGATGCAAAAGTCGACAGTGTCACACGAGCTTTGTTCGAATTTGTCGTTGCGAACTTAGGTAGTGAGAGACGGCTGTGTTTTACATTGGTTCCGGCTGCATTGATGCAGAACAGAGCCACAGGCATATCTTTCACTTCGGGGAACAGATTTGATGTCGATGTAAACATCCATCCGGTGTATTCGTCGGTGGGTGTCGGGGTCATGAGGGGCTGGTAGAGTACTCGGCCTGTTGTGAAATCCTCTTTGATTGGCAGAGGGTAGGGTGTGCCGGTGGTCTCTACGGCAAGACCTAATTGCGACATACCTTTATCGCTTACCGCTGCCACACCTATGATTGTCGAATTCTGCAATTCGGGTACGGCATAGGTATATGTGCTTGTTCCGGCAGGTATCTCTGCTACAAGATTCCAGTATTCACCGGTTTCATCTACAGGTACATATACGTTGTGAGTGAGTGTCGCGTGGTCTACAGCTCCGCCGTTGATACCGCGTTCGGCGTCTGTCCATGTCAGTATCAACGACATATTGTCTTCGCTAACGGTAGCTGTTACTGTCGGAGATGCGGGCTTGTCGAAGCCGCAGAATGCAGAAGCTGTTGCCGGTTTGCCTTCGCCGTGTGTGGGCGAAGTAACGACGATTGTAAACTCGTTGACTCCTTCGCGAGCTTCGATTTCGATGCAGACAGTGCTGCCGGGAAGACCGCTTGCCGATGCTGTAGCACCGGTCGGAGATGTTACGCTTGCAGTAAGTGTCTCAGCCGGGTCGAGAGTGTTGCCGTTGACACCGACTGTCGGCATAGTCAGGGTAACTGTAGCTTTGAGAGCACCGGTCGGGTCTGATACTGCCTTTGCGTCATCTGCAGCCACAGGGGCTGAGGCTGATTTGCCCGAGTCGTACATCTGAATGTTGCACAATGACAGAGTGTGTGCTTCTGCTCCTGAAAGGCGGTGAATGCCGATTACATAGTTGCCTGCCTCGCTGGCGATGAATTCTCCGGCCTGCGTTGTATACAGGTAATTATTGTAGCCTCGTTTCGACACAATGACCTCGGTCATTGCCTCGGGAGTGCTATCTTTACCAATGCAGATGTCGAAATCTTCGGGGAACTGTTCAAGGTATGCACGGATATCGGCGCTGACTGTATAGATGCGGTTAACATCGCTTACTGCAACTTTGGGGAAGAAAATCCAGGCATCCGATGCTTTGTTTTCGGTTGTGCGCATCATTACTGCGCCTTTGCCATTGTCTGCCCCCGAGTTGTAGGCCCATGTAAGACCGCTACCATTGGCATCTGCTGTTGTCAGTGTCTCAAACTCGCCGAGGGTGGGACGCATACTGAAAGGCAGGGAGTAAACATAGCCTTCGGGGTTGCGAGCAAGTATACGGCTTACTACCGGAGAACCGATGAGTTCGGTTTCGCCCTCGACAACGAAAGCACTGGCTGTGACTGTGCGGTTGCCAATAGCAAGTGTAAGAGGCACATCGACATCTGAGCCGGGTGCTGCCGGTGCAGTGCGGCTTACTTCTTCGCCGTCGACATTTACAATAAGGCCTACAGGAACTTTAAGCTCCCTATCCTCGACAGTCAGTGAGGGCAGGGTATATGTGATTATACCGTTCAGGCCGTCGAAAGCGATATTCTTGACAGTGGGCAACGCAGGGGTTATGTCGGCTGCCGCTGTAATGCTGATATTACGGATATAGAGGTTGAACATATCCGGGCTGCTGACACAATGAATGCCAACATACCAGTTGCCTCCTTCCGGGATAGTTATCTTTCCTGTGAATTCTTCGAAGAACTTGTTCTTGATATCTGTTTGCGACATCATGACAGCCATGCTTTCCGGTTCGGCATTACGGCCTACGCATACTTCGAATGATTCAGGACAATAGTCTGCCGCTACTTTTGCCTCAAGTGCTAAGTCAAAAGCTCCGGCTTTTTCTCCAAAGTTGATTAGTGGAAGGAACAGCCAGTCGTCGGCAGCTTTTGAGGCATATGAATACCTGAAAGCTTCCTCAGATTGATCGAATTCCCATGTACTCTTATCATTATTGGCATCTTTTACCATGCAAGCGTCCCAATCGTCGCTTGTCGGCGCGATAAATAAGGGCAACGCTTGTGGACCGAGGTTAACTACCTTGACATTTTCTGCAACAGGGTCGCCGAACGACTTAGCACCGGCATCAATCACATATGCAGTATAACTGATAGTATGGATGCCCTTTGCAAGTTCAAGTTTTATGTCTTGCTCAGAACCTGCTTCGCAATCGCCTCGGTCTTCGACTTGTGTGCCGTCTACAGCTACCAATAGGCCGACCTTTCCTTCGATGTCTTTTCCTTGTTTGGTCGAAGTGGGCAGCTTGACAGTAGCTGTATATTCAAGGCCGTCGATTTTGCTTGCTGTGATTGCCGGGGACAAAGGTACAGGTGTGCCAAAATCTTCTACATAGATATTGCGAAGACGTATGCCGCTGCAATATGCCTCTGATTTTGCATGGATACCCATATATACAATACCGGCGCCGTTGATGCTTGTTATAGCGTCGGCAGTTTTAAACTGGGTGTTGGTGAAATCTATTATGTCGATACATGTTATCATACCCTCCGGTTTTGCTTCCGGACCAAATGCAATTTCAAAGCTTTCTTTGTCATACGAAGCTTGGGCTCGGTACTCAAGTGATACTTTGAGGTCGTTTACTTTTTTGGTTAGGCTGATAGGGACAAACAACCAGTCGTCGGCTGCATTCTTCATATGGTAGCCGTAACTGATGAATCCCGACATAAGATTCCAAGTCTTGCCGTCGTTGTTTACATCGAGCAGTACAGAGTTGGTAAACTGTGCTTGAGTTGGTTCATAAAGAAGTGGCAGGGAATAAGCCGTGCCGGCTGCCTTTTTGATTATTCGTTGAGGACTAACCGGTGGGTCGGTCGTTCCTCTGGGCACTTTTATGGCCGTATGCGGGCTTGCAATAGCCAATGCTGCTGCTACCGTCACAAGGCTTAGTGCTGTAAAGATAGTTTTTTGCATAGGTTAAATGATTTGAATGTTGATATTTTGCCGTGTTTAATTTCTTTTAGCTTGGTTTTGCTCTGCAAATGTAGCAATAATATTTGAAAGTGCAAGTAAATCTGCCACATTGGGGATGGAAAAAGGTGCATCAGAATCCGGCGTATGGCCGATTCTGATGCACCTTTTCAGTGCGTATACTATCGGAGATTAGTATTTTTTACGTTTCTGAACGTCTTCGTACATCTTGTTGTCGCCAAGTACGTAGTATGCCTGCTCAAGATAGCTGAGGATGTCCTTGTTGTCGGGGTTCAGCTGATATGCAGTTTCGAGCAATGGAATAGCCTCGTTGATAAGGGGTTTGATTTTCTCATTGAGGTATACTGCATATTCTGCCTGGGTTGTAGGTGCTGCGTCGCTAAGACGTGAAGCTTTTTCGTAGAGCGAACGGCCGTAGTTGTAGGCGGCATCGCCGTCTTCCTGATTGATTGCGAAAGCTTTTTTGTAAGACTCGGTTGCAGCATCGAAGTCACCGCTGTACTCGCTGATGATACCTTTTACTACATAGAACTGCGAGTTGGTGGGATCCTGCTCGATTGCAGTGTTGATTGCCTGGAAGGCTTTGTCGAATTCTTTAGCAGTGATGTAGTGGTTGATAATCTGACGGATGTACTGGCTGTCTTCTTTGCCGTAGATAGGAAGTGCTTTCTGAGCAAATATGAAGAGGGTATCGTTCTTACCTGCGGCCTGGGCTACCGACATACCGTAGTCGAATACAGATTTCTTGTCGTAGCCGAGCTCGATAGCCTTGAGGAAAGAGCTGATAGCATCGTCGAGACGCTCTACCTGCCATGCTGCAAGACCCTGGTTGAATGCTACACCGCAAAGGATTGAGTCCTGTGCCATGGGGTTCTTTGCCAGGTCTTTTTTGAGCTGGGGCATTTGCGCCATTTTAATCATGATGTCGAAAGCCTTGTATGCATCATCATATTTCTGGTAGTTATAGAGTTCTGCACCGGCTGTATAGTAGTCGTTAAAGTGACCTACGAATGTATCAAGAATCTTCTTGCTGTTCTTAGCTTTGGGCTTGCCTTTTTTGTCGATTACGGTGTCGACTGCAAGGGCTTTCATGTAGTACTCGTAGGCGGGTACGAGGAGCATGTTCTGATTGATGGTATCCTGTGCGTTCTTGAACATGTGCAGCTGTTTGTTGGCGATCAGCTTGTCGAAGCGGTCGTAAGCAGCTTTACCGGGAATCATCCATGTGTCAGAGCTGCCGGCAGTTTCGGGGTTCGAAAGAGCCGGGGTGAGGATGTTTATGACTTCGTTGAGGTTTTTACCCTCTTTCACGGCGCGTTGAGCGTCTTTCACGACATTCTGCTGGGCAGTCGCGCATGCTGCGATGCCAAGGGCAAGTGCCATTAAGGTGATACGTTTCATAATCGATATCATTGTGATTTAAGTTAGAGTCTCTATTGTGTTGCCCGGTCTGGATTTACAGACCGGGCTCTACTTTGTTTATTCTTCGCCGTTGACTTCGGTGTTGTCTTCCTCTTCTTCGATTTCTTCTGTTACTTCAGTTTCTTCGGTAACATCGAGTTCGGGTAGCTCTTCGGCATCAGGTGCGATCTGCATAACCTCTTCTTCGGGGTCTGCTTCTACACAACATACCGAGGCTATGGCGTCGTTGCGCTTGGTGAGGTTGATGATGCGCACGCCCTGGGTGTATCGTCCCATGACACGGATGTCGGCCACGTGGATACGCAGGATTACGCCTGAACGGTTGACAATAACCAGGTCGTTATCATCATTAACACTTTCGAAGGCTACAAGTTCGCCGGTCTTGTCGGTGACGTTTAAGGTCTTTACACCCTTGGTGCCACGGCTTGTCTTGCGGTAGCTGTCTACGAGCGAGCGTTTGCCATAGCCGTTCTCCGACAGTACTAAGATTGTGTTTTCGGTTGTTTCTGATACTGAAACCATGCCGATAACTGCATCGTCCTCGTTTTCGTCGATACGCATGCCGCGTACACCCGAGCTTACACGTCCCATACAACGAAGTTCTGATTCGCTGAAACGTACGGCGCGGCCATGACGGTTTGCCATTAATATTTCGCTGTTGCCGTCGGTAAGTTCTACACCGATCAATGTGTCGCCGGGACGAAGTACGATTGCCTTCTTGCCCTTGGCAAGCACGCGGGCATATTCGCTCAGCTGGGTCTTCTTGATCACGCCGTTGCGAGTACCGAATACCAGGTAGTGGCTTGATGTATATTCGGGGTCATCGAGCTGCTGGCAGCGGATGAATGTGCGCACATGGTCGCCCGGTTCGATTGAAAGCAGGTTCTGCAGTGCTCGGCCCTTGCTGTTTTTGCCGCCTTCGGGGAGTTCGTATACTCGCATTTTGTACACGAGGCCCTTGTCGGTAAAGAAGAGCATATAGTTGTGCATCGAAGCCATATATACATGCTCTACAAAGTCCTGGTCGCGGGTGGTTGTGCCTCGCGAACCCATGGTGCCACGGTTCTGCGCACGGAACTCGGCAAGCGGTGTACGCTTGATATAGCCCATGTGCGAAATCGTGATAATCATGTCGTCGTCGGCGTAGAAGTCGGCGGCGTCAAATTCACCTGCGGTATATTCAATCTGTGTGCGGCGTTCGTTGCCGTATTTATCTGCAATTTCCTTGAGCTCGCTCTTGATGAGTTCTTTGAGAACGCTTTCGTCGCTGAGAATTAGCTCGAGTTCTTTTATACGGGCGTGTATTGCGTCGATTTCGTTCTGCAGGTCTTCAACGGCGAGGCCGGTGAGCGCACGCAGACGCATGTCTACGATTGCCTGGGTCTGAGGCTCGGTGAGGCCGAAGCGCTCCGAAAGTCGTGTGCGGGCCTGCTCGGTGGTTTGCGATGTCTTGATTATCTGGATTACCTCGTCGATATTCTGAACGGCAATCATCAGACCTTCAAGGATGTGCGCACGATCTTTGGCCTTACGCAGGAGGAATTCTGTCCTGCGGGTCACAACTTCGCGACGGTGGTCGTTGAATGCCTGACAGATTTCTTTGAGGTTGAGGGTTTTGGGGCGGCCGTGTACCAGTGCAACGTTGTTTACGCTGAACGATGACTGCATAGCTGTAAGCTTGTAGAGCTTGTTCAGTACCACCTTGGCGTTGGCATCCGAGCGCAGGGTGATAACGATGCGCATACCATCGCGGTCGGATTCGTCGTTGATGTTGGCGATACCTTCGATTTTTTTGTCTACAACAAGCTCGGCGATGCTCTTGATCATCTCGGCGCGGTTTACGCCGTAGGGTATTTCGGTAACAACGATCAGCTCGTGCTCGGCTTTCTGTTCGATTTCAGCTTTGGCGCGGATTACGATACGTCCGCGGCCGGTCTCATAAGCTTCGCGTACGCCGTCGTAGCCGTAGATGATGCCGCCGGTGGGGAAGTCGGGCGCGGGAATGAAATGCATCAGCTCGCTGATTTCCATTTCAGGATTGTCAATCAGGGCGATACATGCGTTGATACTTTCGGTGAGGTTGTGGGTGGGCATATTGGTTGCCATACCTACAGCGATACCCGAAGCACCGTTGACAAGGATATTGGGGAATCTGGTAGGGAGTACCAGGGGTTCTTTACGTGTGTTGTCGTAGTTGGGCTGGAAATCTACGGTATCTTCATCGATATCGCGAAGCATCTCTTCGCCAAGCTGTGCGAGGCGCACCTCGGTATAACGCATAGCCGCAGGGCCGTCACCGTCGATAGAGCCGAAGTTGCCGTGGCCGTCGATAAGGGTGTGGCGGAGCGACCACCACTGGGCCATACGTACTACAGTACCATAAATCGACGAGTCGCCGTGGGGGTGGTAGTTACCCATGACTTCGCCGACGCATTTGGCTGATTTCTTGTGGGGTTTATTACTTGCATTGCCCATTTCGTTCATACCATACAGTACTCGGCGATGAACGGGTTTCATGCCGTCGCGTACGTCTGGCAGGGCTCTCGACACTATCACCGACATTGAGTAGTCGATGTAGGCCGTCTTCATCTCATTTTCAATATTAATCTTAAAGATGCGATCTTCTTCCAACATGCTATATTATAGGATGTGTGACAAAGCCCTTATTGATAACCGTCGTACAGACATTGGTCTTGTGCGGCGCTCTCAGGGCAAAATTTCATACAAAGGTACGAAATTTTTTTGATTTATAAGCAACTTTATTCGGTAGGACAGACAAAAAATTGTAAATTTGCCATGTGTTCCGAAAAATACCACTATTAGGTATCAAAGTCACAATTTGGCATGGTTATTGCCGTTAAGATATAAGACCCTGTTTTGTCAACGGGTTGGCGTACGGATGCACCCTTTGGGTGTACTCGTTCGGTTTTTATTATTTGAATATGGAAAACAGTCAGAAATACACCCCTGCGGCGCAGGCTATGATAGACAAGCTGCGCCAGACATGCACCAACCACAACAATGCCGCAATTATGCCGGCACACTTGTTGTTGGAGCTGAGCCAGAACGACACTCGTTCGGCTGAGCTTATGGAGGCTGTCGTCGGGGCTTCTCGCCTCGCCGACTTGCGTTCCGAGCTCGACCTTGCCCTTTATGAGCCCTCGGCTTCTGAAGGTAAAGAACCCGACTTCTTCAACCGCACGGTTACGCTTATCATCAAGCTTGCCATTATCGAAGCTCGATATATGAAGTCGCAACTCGTTGATGTTGAGCACTTGCTGCTGTCCTTGTTACACAATAAGGATGTGCGTAATATGGAGTTGATTGCCCCGTATATAAATGCCGGTATCGACTACGACAGCATCGCCCGACAGCTTAAAGCAGAGCTACAACCCGAAGGCGAGACTCCGGTCGCCGAGCGCAGCGAGGAAAGCGAGACTCCTGAAAATGATAACGAGGGAGCTGACAATCCCGAACGAGTGAAGGCCGGTGCGCAGAATAAGTTCCGCCGACCCGGACGTAATGACACTCCGATGCTCGACAAATTCGGACATGACATGACACGTGCGGCAGAGGAGGGTACTCTCGACCCTGTCGTAGGCCGTGAAATAGAAATCGAGCGTCTTGCACAAATCTTAAGCCGTCGCAAAAAGAACAATCCCGTCCTCATCGGCGAACCCGGTGTGGGTAAGTCGGCGATTGTAGAGGGTCTTGCCCTGCGCATTACCCAGCGCAAGGTATCGCGCATACTATATAATAAGCGCGTGATATCGCTGGATATGGCCTCGATTGTAGCCGGTACGAAGTATCGAGGTGAATTCGAGGAGCGCATCAAGGCTATTCTCAACGAGCTTGCCAAGAATCCGGACATCATCCTTTTCATCGACGAAATCCACACTATCGTCGGTGCCGGTAATGCCCAGGGCTCTATGGACGCAGCCAACATGCTCAAACCCGCCCTTGCCCGTGGCGAGATTCAGTGCATCGGCGCAACTACACTCGACGAGTATCGTGTAAATATTGAGAAGGACGGTGCGCTCGAGCGTCGTTTCCAAAAGGTTATGGTAGAGCCGACTACCCCCGAGGAAACCCTTACTATTCTGAATAATATCAAAGGCAAGTACGAGGACCACCACGGCGTTACCTATACCGACGACGCCCTCGATGCATGCGTTAAACTTACCGACCGCTACGTCTCCGACCGTAATTTCCCCGACAAGGCTATCGACGCCCTCGACGAAGCCGGTTCGCGAGTAAAGGTGACACATATACAGGTGCCTGAGGCTGTAGAGGCTCTTGAGGCCAAACTTGCTGATGTGAACGCTCAGAAAGTTGCTGCTGCCCAGCGCCATGATTTTGCTGCCGCCACAAAGTTGCGCGACGAGGCAGCCGAAATTTCTTCGGACCTCGATAAGGCTCGTAAGGAATGGGACGAACAGCTCAAGGCCAATCGCGAAACTGTAGATGCCGACAAAGTGGCAGAGGTCGTTGCGATGATGACAGGTGTTCCTGTGCAGCGTATTGCTCAGGCCGAGGGCTTGCGACTTCTCGAAATGGGCCCGACCCTCAAACGTGCAATCATTGGCCAGGACGAGGCTATTGCCAAGATTGTGAAGGCTATACAGCGCAACCGCCTTGGTCTTAAAGACCCCAACAAACCCATTGGCACATTTATGTTCCTCGGCCCGACAGGTGTGGGTAAAACACATCTTGCCAAGAAGTTGGCTGAATATCTCTTCGACAGTGCCGATACGTTGATACGCATCGACATGAGTGAGTATATGGAGAAATTCAGCGTGTCGCGCCTTATCGGTGCGCCTCCGGGATATGTAGGTTATGAAGAGGGCGGCCAGCTCACCGAGCGTGTGCGCAGGCATCCGTACTCGGTTGTCCTTCTCGATGAAATTGAAAAGGCACACCCCGATGTATTCAACCTTTTGCTACAGGTTATGGATGAAGGCCGTTTGACCGACAGCCTTGGCCGTCGTATCGACTTCAAGAATACGATTATAATTATGACATCGAATATCGGTACACGTCAACTCAAGGAGTTTGGAAGCGGTGTCGGTTTCAATACTCGCGAAGTCGATAGGGAATATAGCCACGGTGTGCTGACCAAGGCTCTTAATAAGGCTTTCTCGCCCGAATTCCTCAACCGTATCGACGATGTGATAATCTTCGAGACTCTTGATCGCGATGCAATATTCAAGATTATCGATATCGAGCTTGCCGGTTTCTACAAACGACTTGGCGCTCTCGGATATACAGTAACTCTGAGCGACGAGGCTAAGAATTTCATTGCTTCCAAGGGCTGCGATGTGCAGTTTGGTGCGCGTCCGCTCAAGCGTGCTATTCAGAAGTATCTTGAAGACGAGCTCGCCGAGTTGCTGCTTGCTCAAAAAGTAGGGCAGGGCGACGAGATTATCGTCGGGTTCGATACCGAGCAGCAGAAGATTGTGACACAGGTCATATCTTCGTCTGACCAACCTTCGATTGATTGATAATAATATACTATAAGGCAAGGAGAAATGTAACGCCCGGCTACATTCCTCCTTGCTTTTTTTCATATGAAACTATCTGCTGTAAAAGAGTTCGAAAGTCCTTGCGGTGTGCTGCGAATCGGGGCTGCTGATGATTGCTTATGCCTATGCGAATGGGCTAATAGCAAGCATCGTATGCACCGCGGTTTTGAAGTTGGCAATAGCTGCGAGTCGGAAATAATCGATAAAGCGATTACCGAACTCAGGATGTATTTCAACGGCGAATTGACTGAGTTTTCTGTCGAAACGGAATTTTATGGTACGGATTTCGAAAAAACGGTGTGGAAACAATTGTCTGAAATACCGTATGGCGCAACCGTAAGTTATAAAGAAATAGCACAAGCCATAGGGCGGCCTAATTCGGTAAGGGCTGTGGCAAATGCGATAGGCAAGAATCCTATATCGGTTATCTGCCCATGTCACCGTGTGATAGGGTCGAACGGTTCGTTGACTGGTTATGACGGCGGTATTGATGCAAAGCGTTATCTGCTCGCCCTCGAACAACAAAGGGTGTCAGTTCAAACCGAGCTTTTTGGCAGCTTCGACAGCGAAAGTATCGGCACATGACGGGTAACCGGCATTGCGTATAGCGCTTTCGCGTGCGCGAATCTCGAGAATCGCAGATTGCTGTTCCATTGAGTTTTCGGGTAAAGCTGCAGCCCGTTCGCCCATGTTGCGACCGGCTTCGGCTGCGGCCTCAAGTTCAGCATCGTTGGCATCCGGGGTTGAGTCGCTGCAAGCGCAAGCGGTCAGGCATATCGCAACTAAAAAGCTGTATTTCATAATAATATTATAGCAAGTTTTGCGCATGCCTCGGCGTCGGCAAGGGCGTTGTGATGATTATCGAGGGGTATGCCGAAGAATTCGCATAGCATATCAAGTGATTTCGACGGGCACATGCCGCGAGGAACAGATTTCCTTGCTGCTTTGAGTGTGCAAAGAAAGTCGTCGGGCTCTATAAGGCCATACATCCTGCAGGCTGCACGGATGCAACCCGAATCAAATTGGGCATTGTGCGCTACAAAAGGCAGGTTTTCAAACCAATCTTGCCACTCGGTCCATACTGCGCTGAAATTGGGAGCGTCCCATGTATCTTCTTCGCTTATGCCGTGTACTGCGGTGTTATAGCGTGAATACCACTCGGGTTCCGGGCAGATAAGAGAGTATCGAGAGTCGACAATAATGCCGTCTTTGACCTTTACAGCCCCAATCGAACATATGCTTGTGCGCTCTCTGTTGGCTGTCTCAACGTCAATGGCGATAAAACTATCCATCGATAATTTGTCTTGCTTTCTGTGCAACATCTTCCATAAGCCACCTTGGAGTCGAAGTGGCCCCGCAAATGCCGATAGAAGCAGCTCCGTCGAGCCATGAGGCATCGATCTGCGACGGGTCTGCCACAAGGTATGTGTGAGGATTTACCTGTTGGCATTGCTGGTAAAGAATCTTGCCGTTGCTGCTCTTGGCTCCGGCAACAAAGAGTATCACATCTTTGCCGGCAGCAAACTCACACAGATGCCCTACGCGGTTGGCTACCTGACGGCAAATTGTGTCGTAATATTCAAAATGAACTCCCGGTGCAAGGCGCAGTTTTATTTCGTCGATAATCTCGCGAAAGCCTTCGAGCGATTTTGTGGTCTGCGAGTAGAGGGCGATGTCGCGTGTGAAATCTATTTTGTCGAGCCCCGAAATGTCCTCGATTACAATTGCGTTGCCCTCGGTCTGGCCAACGAGTCCGTTGACTTCGGCATGGCCGTTTTTGCCATAAATAACAATCTGCGTACTCGAGCCTTGAGCGTCATACTTTGCCTTGATACGTTGTTGCAGTTTGAGCACTACAGGGCATGTGGCATCGATAATCTCGATACCCATTTTTTTCGCAGTGCGGTATGTCGACGGTGGTTCGCCATGCGCACGAAGCAATACCTTGACACCGTTGAGGTTTTCGAGCTGGCTGTGGGTAATGGTTTCGAGACCTTTACGGCAAAGGCGTTCGACTTCGGCAGAGTTGTGAACGATATCACCAAGACAATATAGCGGCGAACCTTTGGCAAGTTCTTCTTCGGCCTTCCGTATGGCGGTGACAACGCCAAAGCAGAATCCCGATTCACTATCTATTTCGACAGTCGCTTTTTGATCTCGTGTGGTCATGTTATTGGCAGGTAACGCGTTTGAATTGTTCAAGAAGCCAAGCGTCTTGTTCGTCAAGCGTCATGTTGGAGTTGTCGATTGCGATAGCGTCGTCGGCACGACGGAGCGGGCTTTCTTCGCGGGTAGTGTCGATATGGTCGCGGTGAACGACATTGGCGAGGACTTCCTCGAAAGTCACGGCAGCACCTTTTTCTATCATTTCTTTGAATCGACGCTGTGCTCGGGTTTCGGCCGAAGCATCGACGTATATTTTGAGTTCGGCCTCAGGGAATACAACGGTTCCTATATCGCGACCGTCCATTACTATGCCTTTGGTTTTGCCCATTTCCTTTTGCATTGCAACCAAAGCATGGCGAACTGCCGGAATGGCAGCTACCGGAGAAACGGCGTTAGAGACACGCAGGCGCCTGATTTCACTTTCTACGTCGACACCGTTGAGGATTGTATGCTGTGTGCCGTCGGCCAGTGGCTCGAAATCTATTTTGATATAGGGTAGGGCAGCCTCGATTGCTTCGATATCGGGAGTGCCGTCCTGGCCGATCATCCCTGCCTCTAATGCAAACAGTGCCACCGCGCGGTACATTGCGCCGGAATCGATATATCTGTAGCCGATTGCCGATGCCAGACGGCGTGCCATTGTGCTTTTGCCCGACGATGAAAATCCGTCGATTGCTATTATGATTGGTTGTTTTTCCATTATTGTATTAAGTCGCTGAAGTTATACGACAGATTGAACATAAATGTTGTAGCACCGGTGTGCGGTTGTGCAAGAGCGAGCGAAACACCAAAGCTCTTTACTTTAATGCCCCCGCCAAGCGAAAAACCTGACAAAAAGCTACGGTTGTAGGTGCTCATGTCGGTGCGAGTCTTGTAGTTGTATCCGAGCGAAATGTAGTAGTTCGGACTCGAAATAAGGTCAACGCCAAACACAAGATGCCTAAATAGATTAGACATGAATTTATCTTTTACCTCAGGCTGGGAAGTGGCGGCACCGTCGCCGGCATCAGTAAACGGCAGATGCCATTTGGTGAGATTCCACGCCGTAATAGAAAAGCGGATTGGGAAGTTGCCGAACGACTGAGACCAACCGATTCGCACATCAACGGGCAATCTGTCGTAGCTCTCTGTGAATCGCTTCACCTGACCGCCGAGGTTTGCCACAACGAGCGAAAGCGAAAGGTCGCGGTCGGCATCGTAATAGTTTACGCCAAGGTCTGTGGCAAGGGCGAAAGCCGAGAATTCGGCATACGAGCTGTATAGGCCTTTGACCGCAATACCACCTCGCAACATATCGGTGATGTCGTGTGAATACATGCCGCTGAACGATAAGTCTTTAGGCGAGAATGAGCCGATTATGCTGCCGTCTTCGGTTGTCTCTTTCATAGAGCCGTATCCGAAATACTGTATCGCAGCCGACCAGCTACCTCGTTCGCCCGCACTGTGCGCATACCTTGCACCTGCGAAGCTTGAGCCACCGATATAGTGCATGTAGTTCATCCCCAGCATATTGCTCATTTCTGCACCTAATAGCGCCGGGTTTTGGTCGACTGTGGATATATCGTCGTCGACAAGGCTGATATTGATGCCACCGAGACCGTAGATTTTGGCCGACGATGTGACGTTGAGGAAGTTATAAGCCGTGCTGCCGTTCTGGGCAAGGACGCCGACGGCAGCACATGCTGTTAAAAATAAATATATGAGTAGGCGAAGTTTCATTATATAGGCCGTTATTACGTAACTATGGTTTTGCAGTTTATAACTTGCTAAACTTAAATTACATAGTAATAACGCAGAAAAATGCCGTCTATTGTGTACGCAACAATCAACGTTGGGGTTCGTACTTCTTGTTGATCAGAGCCGGGTCGTCGAAGTAATCGATACGCATAGCGTGGCGAACCTTTTTCAAGGTCTCAGCGGCAACTACCTGAGCTTCTTCACTGCCTTTGCGCAGCATTTCGTATACGGCGGGTATATTCTGCTCGTACTGTTTGCGACGCTCACGAATCGGGGCAAGTAACTCTTCGAGTACATTGAAGAGCAGTTTCTTTACAGTGCCGTCACCAACGCCACCGCGGGTATAGTGGTCTTTGAGAGCCTGCAGGCTGTCGTATTCGGGCAAGTAGCGGCGCACGTGCTCGTCGTCGGCAAAAGCATCGAGATATATAAAGGGGCAGTTACCTTCGAGGTGGCCGGGGTCTTCAATGTTGAGGTGCAGAGGATCGGTGTACATGCTGTTGACTTTCTTCTTCACTTCCTTGGTGGTGTCGGAAAGATATATGCAGTTGCCGAGCGATTTACTCATCTTGGCTTTGCCGTCGGTACCCGGCAGGCGAAGACATGCCGAATTTGTGGGCAGCATTATTTCGGGTTCGGTGAGTGTTTCGCCGTAGATGTTGTTGAAACGGCGCACAATCTCGCGGGCTTGTTCGATCATCGGTTCCTGATCCTCGCCGACCGGTACTGTTGTGGCATTAAATGCGGTGATGTCGCTGGCCTGGCTGATAGGATAGGTGAAGAATCCGACAGGGATATTTGCCTCGAAGTTGCGCATCTTGATTTCGGTCTTAACGGTAGGGTTGCGTTGGATGCGCGACACGGTGACGAGGTTCATGTAATAGAAAGCCAATTCGCAAAGTTCGGGTACTTGCGATTGGATGAAAATAGTACTTTTCGACGGGTCGAGACCTACCGAGAGATAGTCGAGCGCGACCTCGATAATGTTCTGACGTACCTTTTCGGGATTGTCGGCATTGTCGGTCAAAGCCTGCGCATCGGCAATCATAATGAAGATTTTGTCAAATTCGCCTGAATTCTGAAGTTCGACACGACGTTTGAGCGAACCAACGAAATGGCCCAGATGCAGACGCCCTGTCGGACGGTCTCCGGTAAGTATAATTTTACTCATAGTATAGTGTGTTTTCTTTTTTCTAAAGTGCAAAATTAGTTATTTGGAACAACTTTCGCAACACTCGGCACAATTACTTGTCTTATTAAAGACCTCTTAATTTGAGTGCAAAGTCAGCGATTAATTAGGGGGCGAACAAATATTTGTCGGTTTTTTTACGAATAATTCCCGACATTTTGTTATCTTTGCAGTCTAAATGAGCACATAATGACGATAGCGAAGAAAATCAAGAAAGAAATACTGGAATTTCCCGATGACTTTGTTTTTGTGTTGTCAGATCTCGACTGTGATGTTGAACAGCGGGAAGCTGCTGCAAGGGCATTGCAGCGTATGGCCGAACGTGGTGAGATTTCCAAACTGTCCAATGGGAAATACTATAAGCCCCGAAAAACAATTTTTGGGGAGCTTGCACCGTCTCCTTCCCAGATAGCTAAAGAATACCTGGTAAAGAATGGCCGTGTTATAGGATACATGACAGGTGGGAGCGCTTTCTCTCAATACTCATTGACGACTCAGATTTCATCCGACATTCTGATAGGTACAAACTATTATAGGAGGCCAATACAAAGAGGGCCTTATAAAATCTCATTTGTATATCAACCAAATGAGATAAACGAAGACAATATAGAACTTCTGAAGTTGCTTGACTGCCTAAAATATATAAAAGACATTCCGGGTACTACCGCTAATGAAGCCTGCAAACGGCTCATATTTGTCATTAAGGATTTAACCGAAAAACAAAGAAAGCAGATAATGGATCTGGCGATAAAGTACACGCCTTTTGTTAAGGCCTTGCTTGGTTCCATTCTGGAACTGACAGGGATGTCAAAAGAATCATTGAAACTGTTGAAGGAATCGCTGACCGGAATATCAAAGTATCGCCTCCCTATATCTGAGGATATATTGCCAACCAAAAAGAACTGGAGAATTTATGAACCTGCATGAAGATAAGAAACTGTTTGCGGATGCCGTGCTTGCCACGGCTCAATATCTGGACATAAAGCCTATATTTGTAGAAAAGGATTATTGGATTACCCGATCACTTAAAATGCTTGTCGCTGCAGACGATGGCAACCGCGCTATTTTTAAGGGTGGCACGAGTCTTTCAAAGGCACACAACATAGGGGCCAGGTTTTCTGAAGATATAGATGTGGCAATAATAGATGCCGCTTCACTGAATGGGAATCAAAAGAAGATGTTGATCAAGAGGCTGGCAAAAGCAATGACATACGGTCTTGAAGAGATTTCTGTTCCCGGAGTGACAAGCAAAGGTTCGAGTTATCATAAAGCCATATATGGATATGACAGGATATCCGAACTTGAAGATCCATTAATTGACACATCAATAAAATTAGGTCAGATAATGGTGGAGATTAATACTTTCTCCAATCCATATCCGTACAACGAATGTACAATTGACAACTTTATTGGGATGTTTTTGAGGGCGACAGGTAATGTCGACATCATCGGTCAATATGGAATTGATCCTTTCTGTATAAAAGTACTTGACAAAAGAAGGACTGCCACTGAAAAAATCGTGTCTTTGATAAGATTCTCCTTGGCTTCGGATTATGAGGAGGAACTGACAAAAAAGATTCGTCATTTTTATGACTTGTATTTTCTAATGGAGGATGAGGAATGCCATGAATACTTCTATTCCGAGGAATTTGTCAAGGATTTAGAATCTCTGCTTCAACACGATAGGGATTTGTTCAGTCAGCCTGAAGGCTGGAACCAGCGTCCACTATGTGATTCACCGCTTTTCAATTCTATAGACAGAATTTGGGACAGCAGGCTTTCGCAGGTATATAATTATGAACTGTCAAGTCTTGCCTATAAATCTATTCCTGATTCTCAAGCAGTTCTTAAGAATATAAAATCAATAATGGACAGAATAAAGTCTTTTGGATATAACCTGATTAATTAGTTTTGCGTCCGTGTGGTGCCCTGAAGCGGACAAGAACTAAACTAAATCATTTAAGATTGACTTGAATTCTCGAAGACAATGTTATTTTGGCGAATTCAGCCATGGGGGAGCGGTGTCTTCCTCTATTAAGTTCGGGACTTTTGATAGATTCTTGCCGATATCGGGTACAAGAGCCGTGGTCAGCTTGCAACCCAATCAGCGATGTGCGCGGGGGTGGGATTGTCGGGTATTAGGAGTTTGCCGGTGAAGCTGAGTTCATGTGCTGCGAGTGCGAAATGGGCCAAGGCTATACCCATGTCAAGCATGGTGTATTTATTATCGGTATTGGAATGAAATACTGCGCAGCCCGACGCATCGACCTCAATGCGCCATGGCTGGGCATTGACAGCCGAAGGGGCGAGCCTCACTGCTTCGAGGACCTTGCTGACCACTTCGGGTGCGTTGTCATCGACCTTGAATAGAGTGCTGAATGGCTTGCGGGTTTTGGAATGGATGAGGCTCGATTGCAGTTTTTCGATAAGTCGAGGTTTGTCGGCAGCGATGCCGAACGGAATGACTGCTGCTATCTTTTCGTTAGCACCTATACTTAATTTAGAAGCTACGTCCTTGTTGCTAAAAGTGCCGCCAATCCAGCAGGTGCCGATGCCTTGGCCGGTGAGTTGCAGCACTATCTTTTCGGCTTCCATAGCGCAACGCAAAATCGAACCGGGCCGACCGTCAGTGATAAGTACGAGCCAAGCCGGGGCATTCTTGATTATGCCGTAAGAGCCTATGTTTTCCGACAGGCGGGTATACAGGGTTTCTAATCTGTAGCCGGTGTTACGAACAGATTCTATTGTGGTCTCAAGGCATTGTAGTATATCCTGAGAGGGAACTTGGCCGTTGAAAGTCCTTACCGAACGACGCTGTTTTATCGCATTGAATAAATCCATATGCAAATTTAGTGATAATCGTTCTTAGCATGGCAAAGTTTAGAAGTGTAAATGCATGTTATGTCAAAAAAAAATATATAAATTTGTGCGTCTGAAAGACAATGAATGCGTAAATGAAATATATTGGAGCACATATTGAAGTAGACGATAATATTGCGTCTATCCCCCTGCTTGCCACCCAACTGGGCGCGACGGCGTTTTCCTTTTGCCCGGTTGATGCCAGGCGCTGGAGCTCGCCGGCATATGGAGAGGCCGATATCGAGGCGTTTAAAGAATCATGTTTGGCTCATGGTTTTGATTCGTCGATGATTTTGCCTCATGCATCATCGTTGCTGCTCAATCTGTGTTCTCCTGATTCTCGAAAACTAAAGCTGTCGCGAGTTTCGCTTGCCGATCAAATGTCGCGTTGTCGTCGGCTCGGATTGACGATGCTCAATTTTCATCCCGGGGCTACGATGAAGGAAATGAGCTAAAGTGATGCCACAAAGCTGGCAGCTCAGAGTATCAACTATGCTCTCGAACGAAGCGAGGGTGTGACGGCGGTAATAGAAAACACAGCCGGTCAAGGCTCGAATATCGGTTATGATTTTGAGCATCTTGCAGAGATTATCGATGGAGTCGAAGACAAAAGCCGTGTAGGAGTATGTATAGATACGTGCCATGCTTCGGCTGCCGGTTACGATATGTCGACTGCCGAGGGGTATGACGATGTATGGGCTCGATTCGACAACATAGTCGGGCTCGGCTATCTGCGAGGTATGCATATCAACGATGCCATGCGCCCAGCCGGGTCGCGTATCGACCGCCATGCCCCGATAGGACAAGGTACTATCGGTAGTGATTTTTTTGCAATGCTCATGGCCGATCAACGGCTCGACGGCATTCCGATGATACTCGAGACTCCCGATCCGTCATTGTGGCATATCGAAATTGGCTGGCTCAGGAGCCGGGTTGTATAAATTGAAATAAGATTATATCATATATACCTATTTATCTGACATGAAAGCACAAAGAGATTTAAGCTTTTGGAAATTATGGAACCTTAGTTTTGGTTTCTTTGGCGTACAGATTGCCTATGCTTTGCAAAGCTCACAGGTAAGTCGAATATTCTCGACTATCGGCGCCGACCCTCATGACCTCAGTTATTTCTGGATTCTACCGCCGTTGATGGGACTGATAGTGCAGCCTATCGTAGGAAGCGCGAGCGACCGGACATGGACTCGTCTTGGCCGTCGTTTACCGTACTTATTGCTTGGTGCGGCAGTTGCTATCATCGTGATGTGCCTTTTGCCAAATTCCGGCTCTCTGGGTCTTGGCATATCGAGCGCGATTATATTTGGCCTGGTTATGCTGATGCTACTTGACACATCGATCAACATGGCGATGCAACCATTCAAGATGCTTGTGGGCGATATGGTAAACGAAAAGCAGAAGGGATTGGCATACTCAATACAGTCGTTTCTCTGCAATGCCGGTTCGGTAGTGGGTTATATCGCCCCCTTTGTCCTTGCGTGGTTTCTGAGCAACACCGCCCCCTCGGGCGAGGTGCCTCCTACGGTTACATGGGCGTTCTATCTTGGCGCGTTTATACTGGCGCTATGTGTAATTTACACATTCGTAAAGGTAAAGGAAATGCCGCCGCATGAGTATGCTCAGTTCCATGGTATAGATGATTCGAAGTCGGAGAAAGTGCCGACTGAAAATATGTTTAAACTGCTCGTGAAAGCTCCCAAGGTATTCTGGACTGTTGGTATCGTGCAATTTTTCTGTTGGGCAGCCTTTCTATATATGTGGACATATTCAACCGATGCAGTCGCCCTGCAGGCTTTCGACGCTCCGTCGATGCAGACTGTGACTGGAGTGTCGATCGACGGCCGGGAATATAACGATAAATTTATATTTAATAATGACCGACCGGTTATTGCCGGTGGCCGACTTGCACTTGCCGGTATCGAAGTTGACGGCGAATTTACACGTCCGCAGACAGTTGTTGTCGACGGCGACACACTCATCAAGAGCGGGGCTGTTGTGATTAGCAATGGTTTCGAAAAGGTGGGAACTCATGGTGTGGAATTTGCGGCTGCAGGCAGCGAGATTTATGTCGACGGAGTGCAGATATCGGTTGACAAGGGTGCTAAGACTGTGTCGGAATTGTCGCTGATAGAGCCGGGTACATCGCTGACTCTTGCTCATATCGCAAACAAAGACCAAGGCACCGGTAAGTATATCCTTGAGCAAACGAGCACTTTGCCGACAGTCAACTCTCCCGAAGAGATTACACTCAACTATAATACTATTTTGAATCCTGCAACAATACAATATCAGAGCGCAGGAGACTGGAATGGTATACTGCTTGCAATCCAGGGTATTGCAGCTGTATTGTGGGCAATAGTTCTTGGTGGAGCAAAGCGTCGCAAACCGGCATACTCGCTGAGTTTGTTGATTGGTGCTGTTGGTTTTATCTCGGTATTCTTTATCCATAATCAATATGTGCTGTGGATTAGCTATGCCCTCATGGGTTGTGCATGGGCCGCGATGCTGGCTATGCCGTTTACGATTTTGACCAACGCTCTGAGCGGTGGAAATATCGGCGCTTATCTCGGACTATTCAACTGCACGATTACTGTGCCCCAGATAGTAGCCGCCCTTTGTGGTGGTCTTATTCTTCATTGCTTCCCGGCAGCAGCCAATGGCGCTCCGATGACAGTGGGTATGCTGCTCGTTTCAGGTATCCTTCTCGTCTGTGGCTCGGCTGCAGTGTGGATTATCAAAGAAACATTCGGCTCGCAAAAAGCTCAATAAAACGGCTCAGTATTTTTAAGGTAATATAAGCAAGCACTCCTGAGGTGTCGACACCTCGGGAGTGCTTCGTTTATATTTATATGTAATGATGAAGGGCGACACTGATGTATTGCCCCTGATTATTTTATTATATATTCGAATTCAAAAAAGGTTCCGGGATAATCAAGCTCTCTTGGTAAGAGATGCTTAATTGTTTGCAAAGATACAAAAAATTATTCATAACGGCTTATATTTTAGACACTTTTTTGAAAATCTATTTAATCCAGCGCATTAAGCCAATATGCTATAAAGTGTCGATTCGTAATCATTACCTAAGTTTAGTTTTTATAATATGCTAATAGTCAATGTTTAATTTAGTCATCACACTCTCTTACCAAGAGAGTGTGATTATTGAGTCAGTATTTAAGTCCGAAAAAAGGATTGAAATCATACACGGCTGAATATATAAAACATGGCGCAGGTTTTAGCCATGATCCTCATAACTGCTTGAACATCAGATTGAAGCTGATTCTTGCAGGAATAGAAGGTATTGCCATTAACTAACCGTTATATAATAAGCTGTTCCGCAACTTCTCGGATAATGGAAGCAATTAACGAATCAAAGAAAGAATGGTTTGTGATGCGCGACCTCAAAAGAGCTAATGCAAATCTTCCGGCATACAAAATGCTTGAAGATTTGGGGTTCAAAGTTTTTACCCCGATGACTTCGAAGGTCGTGGAAAGGGGTGGAAAAAGAACACGCATTCAGGCGCCATTTGTTCAAGACCTTCTTTTCGTGTTATCCGAGAAAGAATTACTCGACAGGGTAGTCGGCCGAACTGCGACACTACAATACAGGTATGTCAAAGGAGCAGCGTACCGCACGCCAATGACGGTATCGACAGGCGATATGGAGCGCTTTATTGCCGCAGTGACATATGTGAAAACGCCTCGCTACTACCAACTCGACGAGATAAGCCCCGAAATGTACGGCGCAAAAGTAAGGATGATATGCGAAGGGCCGATGAATGGATTCGAAGGTACTTTGCTTAAAATCAAAGGTTCGGGCAAAAAGAGACTATTGGTAAAGCTGCCCGGCGTCCTCGCTGCTGCTATCGAAATTGGTAGAACAGACTATGTCGAACTTATCAACTGATATGCGACTTCATTCGCTTGATATAGAGTCTGTTGATTTTACCGACCCGGTTGAAATAAGAGGGTTTGTGTCGCATCTGTGCCACTTGGCCGACGATGCCGGGGTGTCTGCTCCCGACTTCATACCGACGAGAGAAAGCAGCGAGATTCGGTCGCTGGCAGGTAAGGTAGTAAAGAAACTCGATAATCAGCTGCCGCAGATGACAGTCGCCGAGGCATTTAATACACTCTCGGCATACGACTTTGCTCACCGATTGGCATATCGCACGCCTGCCGACCGAAAATTTATCAACAAAATTGCATTAAGGGCCTTCGATGCCATGATACATGGCGACAAAACCGTAGACGAATACGAAATGTACCGCCATATACGGCGTTGCGTTGCGCTGCGCGACAAAGACTATCTCGATAAACCATTGAAGTGGATCTGCATCAGCTTGGAATACTGGTATAAAGAGGCGTCGCGAGCTTATGAGCACTCAGCCCTCACCGACTACGACATCATCAACCGGGTAAACATCCTGCTCGAATCCGACCTCTACGCCTACGAAGGCCACAACCAACACCAATTCAAGCACCACCTCGTTGAACAGCACCGCCACTACCTCGACAAATACGTTGCGACAGACCGCAAAACTCACTCTGCAGCAGAACGGTTCCGCGACGCCTCAGGTAGACATATCTTATTATAAAATAAACCTCAGTTCATCGAAAAATCGTCCAATAGCAGATGTCATCCAATAAGCTCATAGCAAAAAATACTGTTTTCCTCTACATTAGGTCCTTAATCAGCATGCTGATAGGACTATATACATCTCGTGTAGTTATAGATGTTTTGGGGGTTGATGATTATGGCGTTTACGGTGTTGCAGGAGGTGTCGTCGGGATGTTGGGATTTCTGAACGCATCTATGGCCGGCGCTACTTCTAGATTCATAACAATAGAATTAGGTAAAAACGACCCGCAGAAAACAAAGATTACGTTTGCGAACGCCCTTAGCATACATATTGTCATATCAGCTATTGTTTTTATAATTTGTGAAGCATTTGGTGTTTGGTTCCTTAATTGTAAATTGAACATACCCGACCAAAGCATATACGCAGCAAATTGGGTTTTTCAATTATCAATCTTATCTACAATTATCAGTATCACGCAGGTACCATATACAGCATTAATTATGAGCCATGAACGAATGAACATTTATGCTTATATGGAAATGGCAAATGTTTCATTAAAATTATTGATAGTCTTTTTATTGGTAATATTACCAGGGAATAAACTCATAATTTATGCCATTAGTGTCCACTAAAAATCATAAGAGTACTTTGAAATTATTGAAATTCAATTTGTTAGGAGAGATTTGGTAGCGAACGGATTTCAATTTACATTTGCGGTCATATTCAGACCGTTATGCATAAAG